>JAAUYH010037147.1_pt1 | contig 44611 bp, 44 predicted proteins | sample 7278061 | NCBI WGS metagenome assembly JAAUYH01 (sample SAMN14350203, study PRJNA611818) | marine sediment metagenome | isolation source: surface marine sediment (0.6m) | place: French Polynesia: Moorea | collected 2018-08
GGCGGGGGACTTAAACCCAGTTGGGCGAGGCAACAAGGCTTTACTTTTACTAAAAATATTCCCTCCTGCCTCCTGCCCCCTGCCTTCTGCCTCGCCCGAAGGGCTGTTAATTATCAATAAAATATCATGAATACATCGACATCAAATTTGAGTCAAAAGTCTGTACAATCTGATTGGAAAGTTAAGTTACTTTATGATGGGGATTGTCCTTTATGTATGAGAGAAGTCCGATTTTTACAGAAAAAAGATCAAGGAAGAGGTTTAGTAAAATTAGTTAATATTGCTGATGATAATTATAACCCTGAGCAACATTGTGGGATTGATTATGAGTCAGCAATGGGAAGAATTCATACTATTTTACCCGATGGAACAATTCTCAAAGATATTGAGGCGTTTCGCTATGTTTACGAGGTTTTAGGAATGGGTTGGGTTTATGCAGTAACCAAGCTTCCTATCATCGGAAAAATTGCTAATTGGCTGTATGGTATTTGGGCAAAATTGAGGCTTCCCTTAACAGGAAGACCTAGTTTAGAAACGATTATTGCTGAACGCAATGCTAAGAAAAAATGTAATTCTAATGTTTGTGATTTATAACTATAATATTCCCCATTATGGGGACTTTATAAACGAAATTGTAAGAGGGTAAGGACGGTAGGCAAATCAGAGATTTATCTGGACTATTTGTAAAGTAAAAAACTTTGCCCACCCTACTGGACTATAGCATTATCCATTATGGTTAGGATATTTAGAGACTATTTATAAACGAAACCTTAAGAGGGTAAGGTGGGCAAATTAGAGAGTTATCTGGACTACCTGTCAAGTAGAAAACTTTGCCCACCTTACAAAAAACTCACTAATTTAAGTTAGTTAAACGAGCATTTTTGTAATAATGACTCAAAATTTGATGATAGGGAATTCCTTGTTCAGCTAAATAATGGGTTCCCCATTGACTTAACCCAATGCCGTGACCATAACCTCTTCCTTGAATGGTAAAGGTTCCACTATTATTAGAGACAGTAAATAGGGTACTTTTGAGCTTTAAAGCTTTGCGTAGTTGATCATCTGTAATGCGACGAGATCCGGCACTACCGACCACTTTTAAGGTAATAATACGACCGTGGGGAGTGGTTTTTTCAGGAATGAGCGATCGCACAGCCCCCACACCCCCAATAAGACGACCCATTTCCCAGGCACTAAAGGACTTACTCCATTGAAACACGGGGGCTGTCTGATCGTAATCTACCACACCCCGTAAATAAGGCAAAGGAGAAGTCCACACATCCTCAACATTTTCCGTATGACCTCCAGAAGAGGAGTGAAAGGCGGATAAAATTACTTTACCGTTATAGGTTAAAACTTGCCCTAACGTGGCTTTAACTGCGTCATGGGTGGTCACAAATTCCGTTTCTAACCCCTTATATACCTGGGTGTTGGTGGTGGTGTCTAAGTCATAGTAACGGTTACTGGCCGTCGATGCTTTGTAGAGGGCATAGGTACGGGCAACTACTGCTTGAGATTTTAACGCTTCTTGGGGCCAGGTGGGGTAAGCTTCAGCCCCAACGACACTGTACAAATATTCTTCTATATCTACTAGATTAAGGGCTGTTACCCCCCTTCCTTGACGAATAACGCGAACTTTTCCCCGATACCAGCGATCGCCGATCCATACCACGCCATCATCTTTGGGTTCAATGATCAGATTACTGGAGTTCCATTGATTAAGGTTAACCCCGCTACCTCTGGGTTTCACCGTAAAGCCATCCAGTGGGGCTAAATTGCCGATTGGCCGCCCTCCTGCATCCCGAACAATGGCGGGGGTTGAACTGCCCACTTGCACTGCGCTAACGCCTTTTTTAACGGCAATTCGTAATTCTTTGGCTGCTTGCGCTGGTAAACAGAGAATCAGCCAAATTAATGCGATAAACCCACCATATCGCCCCAAAATGAGCCATAATGTTTGACTAATTTTATTTTGAGTGTTGACCTGACTCTGCACTGTCATCACTATATTCCTCACACACCTTATCTGATAGAAAAATCTTATCGTATCTTAGATTGTTTTGCCTTGAGGGTAAACATAAACAATTTCTGGAATTTTTCAAAGTTGCCAATAAAACAAGGTGTCCTTATGTCATTGAACAGGTAATTGAAGATTGGTTGCCGGATTAAGACTGAAAACTGTAACACAACCATCTTGGTTGTACAGTCTAGAAGACTGTGTTACGGTTCACATCTCCAATTGATTGTTAGACTTCCTAATGTATTTATCAGGGGGATTTTTCAAGATGATACAACGGTTTAACTAAACCTTTGTATCAATGATAGTTGTTTGATCTTGACCATATAAAGGTTTGAAGTGGTAATGAAAACAGAGATTTTCAAGATTAACTTGATTTTTATATTTATTGACAGATAAATATATATGTGAATGCCGCTAAGTTATCCTTTTTGACGAGACTCAAACCAGCATCATTCCGTAGCCTTCACGGGAATTTTGACTCATAACTTAGCGGCATTCATCTCTGACACCTTTCACCCCAATGACATCACCTGTAATCAGGGTATAGGCTTCATTGATACGAGTGGCAACATAAAGGCACACATCAAATAGGACTCGATCTCTTGCCGATTTGAATCTTTCGGTGAATAATAGATGTATCTGTTCTGGTGTGAGGACTTCTGCTCGTCCGTATCGATTTACTTTCATTTATATAATTTGATTAGACTCTGTAAATTATGAATTGTCATCAATTGCTTCTATGAAATCAGAAAATGATTTAATAGCAAATAATTTACTTGAAAATGAGTCAATTATTTTCAAGTATAATAATGTTGTTATGTACGTTAATGTTGTTAATGATTATCATGTTAGCCCTCCTTTAAAAGCTATAAATCCATTAATTGCCAGATTAATAGATGGTAGAAATTCAATACATGATGAGAATTGGTTAAAAAATGAAGAACTTTTCATTAGAGGATTTTTTATCTTAACTAATTATAGAATTTTATTTTTCGCTAAAAAAGAAGAATTTAGTATTTTCGCTTATCCACATAGTATGGGCAATTCTATAAAAAATCGTCTTTATGGTTTAATTACTATTCCATTAAATTTTGTTACTTTATCACATAGAAGTTTTCCTTTACTTAAAGTAGTTGGATATAAAATACTAAATATATATGTAAGAAATGTAGGAGAAAGTTCAGAAAATATATTACGATATAAATTTGGCTTTTATTTTGTTAATTTATCAAAGTTAATCGGTGAGATTGAAAAGTATAAAAATCTTTTTGAAAATAAAAATATAGTTCCTTTTCAAATCAAATTGCGTGTTAATCAAAGATTAGAAAAACATAATATATTTTGGATTAAATTTAATAATATTTCTTTTATTTTTTTCCTGATTATTTATATAGTAATTAGCTTATATAATATATATTTTATTTTTTCTATTTTTCTATTCACACCAACAGCTTTTATAAATATTTTATATTTTGTTTTAAATGTCCCTTTATTTATGTTAAAACCTTTTGTTAATCATGACTAAAACTTTAACTGAGAACATTATTAATCAATCTGAACTTGAATCTATCAAAAAATTATCTTTAGATGAAAAACAAAAAATAATTAGTTTTTTAGAAAAGGAGACAAAAGAAGCAGATGATAAAACTATTAATTTTTTAAATTCTAATTTTAATCTAGTTACCCCAATAATTGATTCTATGACTGAAATTATAAAACACTACTTAGAAACAAGTACTTCTGACAATAGTTTAATTATTAATAAATATTCAGGCTTAGAAAAAATAAATGAAGCTATAAAAGATTTATTAAAATCAGATATTGATGAAATGAATAAAGTCAAAATTGTAGAATTAATGATTGAAGCAAATGAAAAATACAATAAAGAATTAAACGAAATTATCAAAAGTAAAGAGCAAAGTAAACGTAATATTATTATAGTTGGCATTATGACTCTATTTGCTATTATTAAAAGTCTCTGGGATCAAGAATAGTTAAAGTTATTAGGTTCAGTAGATCGAAAAGTTTTGTTTCTCCCGCAATCGCATCGACGAAACCAAGCTTTCCGTTACTTCTTCGCGCCTATTCCCGCCATGTGATCGCTGTTACTGATGTAATATAGCAATCGGATTTGATTTGTGAAAACTGATAAGAAGATAATTTTTAAGTAGTAAATAATGCCACTATTAATGGTGAAAGAAATACTTAGAGTCATTAAAGAAAAAATAGAATTTAATACCAAACCTATTTTAAGTCCTCTGCTAGATGTGGGGGATTTTTTATATTTTCTAGGATCGAATAATTGTTTTTTTCCGATCCTTCAATCTATTCTAAAAATTTCTCTATCTGTTCGGTTAACCCTGGACTTTGGGCTTCCGCAAAGTCATAACTTGCCCGAATAATAGGTTTATTAACCTCAATTAACTCTGCTAAATTACTAGGGGTTGCGGCCACTACCACATCCACTTCTGCTTGATTAATCGTTGTTTCTAAAGCTTTTAATTGTTCAGGAAAATAACCCATTGCTGGTAATACTGACCCAATATGGGGATAGGTTTTGTAAATTTTAGCAATTTCGGGAACTGCATAGGGGCGAGGATCGACAATTTCTTTAGCTTGGGTGCGGGTAGCTGCAATATAACCGGCCCCGTAGGCCATTCCTCCATGAGTCGTTGTCGGCCCATCTTCCACCACTAAAACACGGCGATCGCGTACTAAGTCGGGTTTGTCTAGGACGATGGGAGACTTCCCTTGGATAATTAAGGCGTTGGGGTTAACCTGTTGTACGGTTTCTTTCACCCGTTGAATATTGGCATCTTCGGCTGCGTCTACCTTGGCAATGATCACAATATCAGCCATGCGTAACACCACTTCTCCGGGATGATGGGTGGTTTCGTCTCCCGGCCGCAAAGGATCGACTAAAACCAAGTGTAAGTCGGGACGAATGAAGGGAAAATCGTTGTTTCCGCCGTCCCAGAGGATGATATCGGCTTCTTGTTGGGCCTGTTGCACAATTTGTTCGTAGTCTACCCCTGCATAAACAATGTTACCCACATTAATATGGGGTTCATACTCTTCCCGTTCTTCTACGGTACAATTAGCTTGAGTTAGGTCGTCGAGGGTGGCGAATCTTTGCACCGCTTGTTTTTCTAAGTCCCCGTAAGGCATAGGGTGACGAATAACAGCGACGGTTAATCCTTTTTTTTGTAATAATTTGGATAACCATCGACTGGTTTGGGATTTTCCGCACCCGGTTCGTACCGCAGACACGGCAATAACGGGGACGTTGGCTTTTAACATGGTTTGTTGTGGCCCGAGTAACAAAAAGTCGGACCCCGACGCTAACACGCGAGAAGCCAAGTGCATCACATAACGGTGGGTAACGTCGCTATAAGCAAAAATGACTTGATCGATGGCTTTTTCTTGACAAAGGGTGTCTAGTTCCGTTTCATCCACGATGGGGATACCTTCAGGGTAAAGAGGGCCAGCTAAGGAAGGGGGATAAAAACGGTTGGCAATGCCTGATATTTGCGCTGCGGTAAACGCGATAACTTTCACGTTTGAATTATGGCGATAAACTTGGTTAAAATTATGGAAGTCTCGTCCGGCAGCCCCCATAATCACAATACGAGTCTGAGATCGCTCTGTTTTCATTGTTTCAGTCTCCCCTTATAATGTTATGGTAATTAATATTAGTTTCGAGACAAAAATTAATACTTTTTTACTGACAAAAACTTGATCAAGTTCGAGAGAAATTTATGATTTTTTAACTTGATCCTTTTATTATAACAAACTTCTTATTCATAAGATAGAAACATAAAAATAGTAAATACCTTATCAAGAGCAAACTTTGAGCATTCATGACAAAATTGTAAAAAAACGTTACAGTATAAATAGAGAATAATCACTGTTGGGGAGAGGCTCACTAATGTTAGAATTGTATCAATTTGAGGTTTCTCAATATTCTGAGAAAGTGCGTTTAATTCTTGATTATAAAGGGTTAGAATATCGCAAAATAGAAGTTACCCCTGGAGTGGGACAAGTAGACCTATATAAAATGTCAGGACAGCGACAAGTTCCCGTCTTAAAAGATGGAGAAACGATTGTTGCTGACTCCACTGAAATTGCTTTTTATTTAGATAGAAAATACCCAGAAAAGCCGATTATTCCCACTGATCCCCTCAAGAGAGGGCAGTGTTTATTAATAGAAGAATGGGCAGATGAATCTATTGGAATTAAGGGAAGAATTGCTTTAATTGGTGCATTAAACCAAAACCCAAACTTTCGTACTTCTGTGTTGCCAAAAGAAGTTCCTGACTTCTTAAAAACGTTAATTGGTGCGGTTCCTGGAGATATTTTAAGTGTGTTAGGAACCGGCGCTGGTTTCGGTCCCGATGCGGTTAAAGAAGCCACCAAAGCCCTTAAACAAGACTTAGAAGCTCTTAGTCTTATTTTAGAACATCAACCCTATTTAGTGGGGGATCAAATTACCTTAGCGGATCTAGCAGTTGCTGGATTAAGTATCATTTTAAAGCAACCGGGTGGTGATTATTTAGATATTCCTGATAATCTCAAAGGAAAAGGAATTCCTGGGTTAGCGGATAATACTGCTTACGATGCTTTCTTCCTGTGGCGCGATCGCTTATATATGGACTATAGAAAACCCCTTGCTTCTAAACCTTCAGAGGGAGACTCTCCGACTACCATTGATATAGAGTAGTATCTCTTTCAAAACGCTGACACAGTTGTTATTATTTTAGAAAAAAACCATGATGAAAACATCAGACAAACAATTTGAAGTTAACAAAAGCGAACAAGAATGGAAACAAGCGTTAACCCCCGAACAGTTTAACGTTTTACGCAAACACGGGACAGAAAGAGCCGGAACCAGTCCCCTTGATAAAGAGTATGGGGAGGGAATTTATAAATGCGCGGGTTGTGGACAACCCTTATTTAAGTCGGACACTAAATATAACAGTGGTACTGGTTGGCCAAGCTTTTATCAACCCATCGAAGGTGCCATTGAAACCTCCGTTGATCGTACTTTATTTATGACCAGAACCGAGGTTCATTGTAGTCGTTGCGGGGGTCATTTGGGTCACGTTTTTCCTGATGGACCTAAACCCACGGGACAACGCTATTGTATGAACGGGGTTTCTTTGAAGTTTGATGGAGAAACCGAGGCATAATTAACAGTAGGGTGGGCATGGCCCACCCTACAACTTTCATCAAAAGAAAGCAACCTATAGGTTAGAAAGCACTTCTTTCGCTGCGGCTAAAGTCTTCTCAATATCCTCTGAGGTATGGGCCAAAGAGGTGAAACCGGCTTCAAACTGAGAAGGAGCCATGTAAACGCCTTTTTCTAGCATTCCCCGATGAAAACGGCCAAATTTAGCCGTATCAGACTTTTTCGCATCGTCGTAGCTTCTGACGGGACCTTCGGTGAAGAACATACCAAACATGGCCCCAATATAACCACCACACACGCTATGACCCGCATCTTTGGCTACCTTAATTAAGCCTTCGCTTAACTGTTGGGTAATTTGTTCTAATTGGTCGTAAGTACCTGGTTTTTGCAATAATTCCAGGGTTTTGATGCCGGCAGTCATGGCCAAAGGATTACCGGATAACGTTCCAGCTTGATACATGGGGCCAGCCGGGGCAACCATTGACATAATATCTTTGCGACCACCGTAGGCCCCGACGGGTAAACCACCGCCGATAACTTTACCCAAAGTAGTTAAGTCAGGGGTCACGCCAAATTTTGCTTGGGCCCCACCATAGGAAATACGGAAACCGGTCATCACTTCATCAAACACCAATAAAGCACCGTGTTCTTTAGTGATTTCCCGTAATCCTTCTAAAAAGCCACCATCGGGTACAACAAAGCCAGAATTACCCACCACAGGCTCTAAAATGACCCCTGCAATCTGATCGGGATTTTCGGTAAATAGGGCTTTAACCGCTTCTAAATCGTTGTATGGGGCGGTTAAGGTGTTGGCGGTGGTGGTTTTGGGAACCCCAGGGGAGTCCGGTAAACCGAGGGTTGCAACCCCAGACCCGGCTTTGACCAAGAACATATCTGCATGGCCGTGGTAACACCCTTCAAATTTAATGATTTTGTCTCGGCCAGTAAACGCCCGCATTAAGCGCAAGACGGACATACAAGCTTCAGTACCAGAGTTAACAAAGCGAACCATTTCGATGCTAGGAACGGCATCAATGACCATTTCTGCTAGAACATTCTCTAAGAAACAGGGTGCGCCGAAACTGGTTCCTTTGTCCAAAGCGTCGTGAAGGGCCGAGATAACGTCAGGATGGGCGTGGCCACAAATGGCCGGACCCCAGGTTCCGACATAATCAATGTATTGGTTGCCGTCTACATCCCAAATATAAGCCCCTTTGACGTGGTCAAAGACGATGGGTTGCCCGCCAACGGACTTAAACGCCCTCACGGGGGAACTTACGCCCCCTGGCATTAATTTTTGGGCTGCAGCGAAAATTTCTTCTGATTTTGTGGTTTTCAATGATGTTGTGGTAACCAACTTAAATCTCCTTGTGTTCTTTACGTACTTCTCATAATGCTTCCGTGGGACACCATAGGGTTGTTTAATTTCAGGAGGGAAATGTCAAATCCCTTTTTTGACAACCATAGTGTGACTGTTTCTCTGGACACGGTTAAGGCTTTAGTTAAGTCTTTGACTAGAGAATTCGTTATATCTTCCATTAATCATTATTATACGATGGTGGTTGCGTTTTTTATCTTAATGTTGTCCCATGACCGTAAAGTTCTATAGCAGTACAAAAATTAGTTAGAACATTGTTTGGATGTGTCGCTGTCATTGGTGAGGTACGAGGAATCTCTTTAACGTCCTAACAATAATGTGTAGTTCTATAGACTTCATGATTAGTTAGGAAAAAACCGAATAGTGAAAATATTATACAATTGAAGTCAGACAATACTTGATCAAGTAAAACAATGACAATTATTCTAGATGATATAAAACCTGAAATCTTAGAAAAGTTACAAAATCAAGCTACTTATCATGGTAGAACTTTAATAGAAGAAATTAAGTTTATTTTAACCAATGAAGTTGAAAAAAATAGCACTAATATTCGTTATAATGCTTGGGGAAAAACTGTAACGAAAGAGTCTATTGAAAATGCGATTAATGAAATGAAAGCATTACGAAAAAATATTGCAATAGCTCAAAGTAATATTAGAGAAATGAAAGAACAGGGGCGAAGATTTTGATAGAATTTGTTTTAGACTGTTCAATTTCAATTAGTTGGTGTTTAGTCGACGAAGATGATGATTATGCTAATTCTATTTTAGCTTTAATGACAGATGCAACTGCTTTTGTTCCTGAAATTTGGTCATTAGAAGTTGTTAATACTCTCTTAGTAGCTGAAAGAAGAAATCGGATGACAATTGAACAAACTTAACAAGCAATTAACTTATTACAATCTTTACCCATTGTAATTGATACTTTAACCTCATCACAAGCTTTTCAACGAACATTAAAACTAGGAAGAGAACAGAGTTTAGCTTCTTATGATGCTGCTTATTTAGAATTAGCTTTGCGGAAAAGTTTACCTTTAGCAACGAATGATAGTCGCTTAATTGAAGCAGCAAAACATTGCCAAGTTAGGTTAATGGAAGTGTAGGCGGTTGCTGTTTTAATTCTTTGTATATCTTGAGTGTTAAAATAGGCTATTAAAAATTGCTGTGATTTGTTCTTTCCAGTTACCAGTGGTGTCAATTTTTTTTACATAAATCATTTCTTCTTCATTAAACTCTTGAGAATTATTTTGTTGTTGTTGCAATAACTGAGGGGTTGCATCAGAAATGTCTCCTTTGCGTGTTGAAAGGCGATCGCTTAAAATTTTCACAGGTGCATAACAAGATAAAATTGTCAACGAAATGTTATCTTTTTTAGCTATTTCTATCACGGGTTTTCGCCATTGATGACGATCAAATTTAGCATCTAAAATAACATTAAATCCTTCTTTGGCAACTATTTCACCTAATTTTATCAAAGTTTCGTAAGTTTTTTGATTCATTTCTTCACTATAAAGTTCACTGTTTCCTGTTTCATCTAAACTGACATTTCCTAAGTGTTTTCTCACAGCATCAGAACGAATTAAAATACCATTAATTTGTTGAGCGAGATATTTTGCTACGGTGGTTTTTCCTGCTCCTGACAACCCTGACATCATAATAATTTGTCCTTGATGTTGTTGGGTATATTTCCAAGCTAAATGATAGTAATTTTGAGCTTCTTTCTTTGCTTTTTTATGTTCTTCATCGGAAATATTGGGGTCATCAAGTGTCATAGAATTAACTTTTGCTCTTACATACGATTGACGGGAAAGATAGACAGGTAAAACTTGTAATCCTTGCCAATCTCCTGTATGTTCTAAATAAGTATTGAGAAAAATATTACTTAAGTCTTGACGGTTTCTTGCATCTAAGTCCATGACAGTAAATGCCACATCAAACATTACATCAACGTAGCGAAATTCTTCGTTAAATTCAATGCGATCAAATAACTGTATTTTATTGTTCCAGAGACAAATATTTTTTAAGTGTAAGTCTCCGTGACACTCTCTTATTTTATCTTCGTTTTGTCGTTGTTTAAAATAGTCTCGTTTTTGTTCAAAATAGTGATCGGTAAAGTCTTTTGTTTCTTGATATTGTTGTTGAGTTTGAGCAATACCGATATATTTTTCTGTTCTCTCATAATTTTCGTCTATGGATTGTTTGATGACTTCAATATTACCAAAGCTATTAATATAATTATTCGTTTTTGTATTTTCATGAAACGCTGCTACGATTTTTCCTAACTCTTCTAAGTGATGTTTCTCGAGTTTTCCTGCTTGAAATAGATTAATAAATAAACAGTCTTGAGGAAATTGGTTCATCTTGAGAACATAATCTATAGTTTCACCTTTTCCTTCTATTTTTACTTGATTATTTTCTAAAGTAATAGGTAAAACTTCTAAATAAATATCAGGCGCGATCACTTGATTCATGGTCAATTCTTGATTAATAAAATGTTGACGTTTTTTTAGGGTTGAATAGTCCAAAAATCCAAAATCAACAGGTTTTTTGATTTTGTAAGTGTAGTTTCCTGTTAAAAAGATAACTGAAATATGGGTTTGAATCACTTTGATGGGAGTTTGTACAGTATGAGGATAACTATTGGGGGTTTGTAGTGCTTGAATTAAGTTAGAAATATCCATGTTAATTTGTTGGTTTTAATAACTGTTTAGATAAAATGCGATCGCAAACAAATAACGTCCCACTTCCCACACAAAAAGGAATAGTAATTAAGTTAATAAAAGGAATACCAATTAACAATAAACAAATGACAGCAAACCCTGCACTTGCGGGAAACGTTTTCCAAACAAGACTCACTTTTTTCCTAAATTTTAGTCGTCTTCTTTCTAATGCACCATCAAAAAAGTCTAAACAAATAATAGTTCCTGTCACGGTTAACCCGCCTACTGTAGAAATAATTGCGCCGATAATAGGAATAAAACTCAAGAAAAAGATTAAGACACCACAACCTAAAATTAAGACAATTTTTTTCAGTTCAAATAAAATGGCTCGCCAAATATCTCGAACGATTCCCACTTCTACAATTTCTACTTTATTGGTTCTAATTTTCTCTATTTTCTCTGATAAATTACCGTACCAAGGTGCAGCTAATAACACACCAAATTGAACTAAAATAAATCCTGTTAAAATCAATAAGAGTAAACTCAAAATAATTCTAATTAACCAACCTAAAAAAATCACAACATAATCTAAACTATTTAACCAACTAGGAAGATCAGCTAATAATAAATCAAGACGGTTAATAATACTATCGGTTAACAGTTGGGTAACTTGCCAACCAAAGAAAAATAGACCAACATAAAGGAAAATCCCAACAACAATATTGACTAAAATGGGAACAATAATATAAGATAACAGACCAGGATTAGACTTAAACAGTCGCAATAAACGGAAAGGATAACTCATTCCAGAAAGAAAACCAAAGCCTGTGAGAATTTGTAACATAATCACTCTTAATTTTGTTTCACAGGAACATTATTTATTTTACCATTAATTAAAGTAGGGTGGGTTAGACGGCTATAATTTAGGTTATCACAAGAATATAAAAATCTGTCGTACCTGATTAAAGTAGGGTGGGTTAGACGGCTATAATTTAAGTTATCACAGGAATATAAAGATACGTCGTAACCCACCATTCTAGTTAAGATAATCTACTACTTAATGTTTTGTTTATTTCATCATTAATTGAACGTATTAGCAGAGCATAATACAGCGAAAACATCAATTTTGGTGCGTTACGGCATAAGAAGAGTCTAACAATTATCCAACAAACTATAGTTTGCCTAACGCACCCTATTGGACTAATTTTGTGCATTAGAATTCGATTTTGTTGGGTTTCATTCTTCAACCCAACCTACATCTACCCCATCAATATTATATCTTCACCCAACTGGGTGAACCAGTTAAGCGAGGTGACATCCGAGTTGTTCACGTTAACGTAAAAGTAAGTTAATCAAATAGGTGTGAACAAGGAAAACGATTATGACGACTACCAACACAACCCTGCAAGAACGTATCGACGAAGCTATTAAGGAAGCGCGTAAACTGTCTTCTGAAGGCAAAACGACACAAGCAGCCGAAGCATGGGATGAAGTAGAAGAACTCTTTGCTGAAGCGTCTCACAAAAAAGAGCGTACAAACTTTCAAAAGTATTGTCAAGAACACCCCGAAGCTGATGAATGCAGAATTTATGACGTATAATTGTACTATACTGCTACGGGAAAGTTAAAAGGTAATCCCCCCTACCCCCTTTGAAAAGGGGGACTTACAGAAGTCCTAGATACTCTGGTAAGGTGGGCATTGCCTACCCTACCATCATCCTAAGAATAAAAGTATCATCATTGCGAACGTAGCGATAGGGTCATGAAGCAATCTCTATGTTTATGATAGATTGCTTCGGGGTGTTTTTAGCAAAAATTAAAGCTTACTGTTGATATTTCCCCTCGCAATGACAACTTGAGTATTCAGTTACTTTTGAGAATTTACTATTACCAAGAAAGATTACTACCGTCCCAAGAAAAGAATTGTCCGGTATCATTTTCAGTCAAATTTTCGATAATATTGAGTAATTGATTAACCGTTCTCTCCACAGAAAATAACTTTTCTGGGGGGACATTTTTTTGAAAGGGTTTAGATAAATCTGTATCTGTTGTTCCTGGATGTAATGCAACAACAATGGTCTGGGGACAAGTGCGTTTATATTCGATAGAAACGGTTTTCATGAACATATTAAGGGCTGTTTTTGAGGCACGATAACCATACCAACCTCCTAGATAATTATCTCCAATGCTGCCAACTTTAGCACTAATGGCAGCAAAAACACTCTTTTGGGAATGACGAAAGAATGGTAATAAATGTTTAGCCAATAATACACTAGCAATACTATTAATTTGAAAATAGGTTAATAAGTTTTCGCTGTTAATATGTCTCAGACTTTTTTCGGGTTTAATCTTATCTTGATGAAGAATGCCGACACAATTAATGACTAAATGAAGGTCTGATATGTCTTGTTTTAAAGATTTAGCTAAATTGCTAATTTGTTCTTCTTCAGTAACATCTAATTGTAATAATTTAAGAGCATTAGAATATTGAATTTGTAACTGAAATAAATCTTGTGCTGTTTCTTTTTGGCGATAAGTCGCATAAATGTTGACCGTTTTTTCTCTTTCCAGAAGCATTTTTACAAAACCTAAACCAATGCCTCTTGAAGCCCCAATAATTAAAATATTTTTGTTTATATTTTTAGTATTCATAGTATTTTATCAAGCATTAAAAGAACAAAGATGAGCGAGTTGACATTCTTGACAATTTGGCGTTCTTGCTTTACAAATTTGACGACCATGATAAATAATCCGAATGGAAAAATTTTCCCAATCTTTTTGGGGTAATAAAGCCATTAAATCCCTTTCAATTTTAACAGGTTCACTGTTTTCTGTTAACCCTAACCGTTGACTTAAACGCTTGACATGAGTATCGACTGTTACCCCTGCATTGATACCAAAAGCGTGGACTAAAACAACATTAGCGGTTTTTCTAGCTACTCCGGGTAATAATAATAATTCTTCCATCGTTTGAGGGACTTTTTCGTGAAAATCATTAACAATTTTCTGACAAGCCCCTTGAATATTTTTGGCTTTATTACGATAAAAGCCAGTAGAACGGATTAAGGTTTCTAATATTTCTCGATCTGCATTAGCTAACCCTTGAGCATCAGGAAAACGAGCAAATAATGCAGGGGTGACTTTATTAACCCGCTCATCGGTACATTGCGCTGATAAGATAGTGGCGACTAATAATTGAACCGGACTATCATAGGTTAAACTACAAGTGGCATCAGGATATAATTTTTTGAGAATTTTGAGAATTGCTAAGGCTTTTTGTTGTTGTTTGGATGTGTTCATGAATATAATCCGACTTTGGATTGACCCTATTAAGGTCAACATAGATGTTAACATTCCATACCCACTAAATTCAATTGGAAAACCTAACTGATATGGGAAAAGTCAAGAAAAATAACTGATAATGACTGAGGTGATCGCAGTTTTTCTCTTAACAACTATGAAAAGTCTTTTCCCTCTTTATTTGGGGCTATGTTTATGGATTATAAGGGTGATGAAGTAATTGGTGAAGAAGAATGAGAAAATAAAGGTTTAAATGTAGAGCGTTAAAACAAGAATCCCCGCACCTCCGCTTAGGGTATCTTTGTTATTTCCACCATAAAGCGCGTCATTTCCTCCTCCCCCATAGAGTCTATCATCACTGCTTTCGCCATAGAGGGTATCGTCATGATTTTGTCCATAAAGCCAATCGTTACCATTCCCTCCTTCCAGGCGATCGTTATCATTCCCCCCTTTTAAAGTATCTGAGTCGGTTCCACCGTCAAGAAAATCATCGCCAGCATCTCCTTTGAGACTATCATCCCCACTTTGTCCATAAAGGGTGTCATTTTCTGTTCCTCCCTCAAGGGTGTCATCACCATTGCCTCCTCTTAAGGTATCGTTTCCACTTCCCCCTATTAAAGTATCTCGATTATCCCCACCGTCAAGAGAATCATTGCCACTTCCCCCCTCAAGGTAATCATCACCAGTTTGTCCATAAAGGGTGTCATTTTCTGTTCCTCCCTTAAGGGTGTCATCACCATTGCCTCCTCTTAAGGTATCTTTGCCACTTCCCCCTATTAAAGTATCTCGATTATCTCCACCATCAAGAGAATCATTGCCACTTCCCCCATTAAGGTAATCATCCCCACTTTGTCCATAAAGCTTGTCATGATCATCTTCTCCATAAAGCGAGTCTTTACCTCCTCCTCCTCGTATAGTATCGTTACCATCGTTGGCGTAAATAGTATTATTTCCGTCACCGTAGCTTTTTGAGTTGTCGCCAGTCCCTAATGTTTCAGGCATATTAATTTAACTCCATCTTATGAAATGTAATAATTCTTGATTCCATCGTATGGGATTATTTCTTGATAATTAAGTCGTGTAATTGCTGAAAAAATGGTAAGTTTTACTGGGTGTTATCCTCAAAAAAAAATAAGTTTTTGTAAAAAAAGATTACTTTAAAAATTTAATCAGCCAAGATAAATCATGCTATAGCTGACAAACCCTTAAGTCTCTCTCGAAGAGAAATAGTTTAAACTCTTAGTAATAGTGTAAATATATTGTCAGTAATTTTATTGGATAGATATCTCTTAAATTCTCAGTGTATGTAACCACATCTTAGGAAAGATAAGATTTTCTTATAAGATTAAAATTATGGGTATCATAATAGTGCGATTCCTGATCTTTTCGTTCCTCAACCCAACCGGCAAGATCGGCGATCGCTGAACTTCATTTAATCTTGTTTGGGGATTCTATTAATAATCAAAGTAATCTAAAGCTAGTAGAGAATAAGAATATAAATACATTAATTGCTAGTTTATCGTTTTTAAGTTAAGTTAGAATAAATGCCTGTGTGGTAAGAGATGGGAAAAAAAGAAAAACTACTAGAAAAAGCGAGAAAATCACCTCAAGGATTACGCTTTAGCGAATTTGAAACCTTGCTTGTTCTTTGTGGTTGGACTTTCGACCATCAAACAGGAAGTCACCGTATTTGGTATTCTAGTGAAAGAATTCGTTTATCTATTCAACCAACAAAAAATAATGAAGCTAAAGCTTATCAAGTCAAACAATTTTTGAAAATACAGGAGAAAGAAAATGAATCCAACAATTAATAATTTTAATGGTTTTACGATTAATATTTTCCAAGATGAAGAAGGAGATTGGATAGCCCATTTAGTAGAAATGCCTAGCGTTTCTGCCTTTGCTGATACACCCCAAAAAGCACTTAATGAGTTAATGTTAGCATGGGAAGGAGTAAAAGAAAGTTATCGTAAACATGGTGAGGATATTCCTCATATAATAATAACTTACCCAACATCCTTATAATGAGCAGATTATAGGTAAGTTTAATTTGTTGGGTTTCGTTCCTCAACCCAACCAAAAAATCGGTGATCGCTGAACTTCATTGAAGTAAGAAAAAAGACGCGATCGCTCGCGCCTTTTTTGGGAATTTTCTAATCTAAATTACAGTTGAGGAACAAACTGTTCTTTTTCAGGAACGTGGGTGTATTCAGCTACAATTTGACGAAATTCTTCCCCATCAATGGTTTCCTTTTCGATCAGTAATTCCACTAAGCGATCGACCACTTCGCGGTTATCACGGATGATTTGACGGGCGAGTTGATGGCCTTCTTCAGCTAACGTGCGAACCTCACTATCAATTTTCATGGCCACTTCTTCGGAATATTCGGCGCGGTTCATTAAACCACCCCCTAAAAAGACTTCCCCAGAAGAACTTTCTAAGGAAAGGGGTCCCAACTCACTCATTCCGAAACGAGTCACCATCTGACGGGCCATTTCTGAAACCTGCTGTAAATCGCCACCAGCACCGGTGGTTACCTCATCGTAACCAAACACCTCTTCTTCAGCTGCACGACCCCCTAACGCCCCTGCAATGCGGGCCATTAGCTGTGCTTTGGTGGTTAACCCTTGTTCTTCGTTGGGGGTAAACCAGGTTAACCCTTGGGCCTGTCCACGAGGAATTAAGGTTACCTTCTGTACCGGATCGTGATCTTTAACTAAGGTTCCGACGATCGCATGGCCGACTTCGTGATAAGCAATGAGACGCTTACTCTTACTATCTACTAAGGGGGTTCCTTCCATACCGGCAACCACACGGTCTACAGCGTCGTCAATTTCCAGTAAGGTAATGGCTTCTTTGCGACGACGGGCGGTTAAAATGGCGGCTTCATTGAGTAAGTTAGCTAAGTCTGCACCGCTAAACCCAGGAGTCCGACGAGCGATAGACTCAATAGAGACATCGGGCGCTAATTTTTTGTTACGGGCGTGAACTTCTAAGATTTCGATCCGTCCTTTGAAATCAGGTGCGTCTACGATTACCTGACGGTCAAACCGACCGGGACGCATTAACGCAGAGTCTAGTACATCAGGGCGGTTGGTGGCAGCAATAATAATAATACCGGTGTTGCCTTCAAACCCGTCCATTTCCGTTAATAACTGGTTCAGGGTTTGTTCCCGTTCGTCGTTACCGCCACCGATACCGGCACCCCGTTGACGACCCACTGCGTCAATTTCATCGATGAAGATGAGACAAGGGGCGTTTTCTTTGGCTTTTTTGAATAAATCACGGACACGGGATGCACCCACACCGACAAACATTTCCACGAACTCAGACCCAGAAATGCTGAAGAAGGGGACACCGGCCTCTCCTGCGATCGCTTTAGCTAATAAGGTTTTCCCGGTTCCAGGCGGTCCTACTAATAACACCCCTTTAGGAATACGGGCCCCGACGGCGGTGAAGCGTTCGGGTTGTTTTAAGAACGTGACCACCTCTTGTAATTCTTCTTTTGCTTCATCAATACCGGCCACATCATCAAACATAATACCGGTTTTGGCTTCCATTTGAAAACGGGCTTTGGACTTACCGAAGTTCATAGCCTGGCCGGGACCTCCTGGCATATTACTAGAGCGACGGAAGAGGAAGAATAAAGCACCAATTAGGAGAATAGGAAATAATAAATTGCCTAAAAAGCCCCATAACGCTCCTTCGTTGCGGATAGGGTGAGATTCAAGTTGAACATCAGATTGCCGTAACTTAGCTACTAAGTCGGGGGCGTTCATGGGGAGGTCTACCCGTGATCTTTGAACGCGATCTTCAATTTCGGGGTCAACCGCTTGTACGATAGCGGTGCGTCCGCCTTCATAGAGGTCGACGCTGAGGATACGGCCCGCATCTAAATATTCTAAGAAACGCCCGTAGGTCATTCGGGTGTTAGCTGTGTTGTTCCCCATCTGAGTTGAAGCAGAAGGGAAAGCCCCTTGCCACAGGAAAAAGCCCACTACCAATAGTGGTAAAGTCCAGAGTAATAGGGTTCTCCAAGATATTTTCATAGGTTAAAGTTTCTCGTAAGTTATCAAAAATTGGTTTCTCTAATACAAAGTGCTTCTTTTGTCAAGAAGTTAAGCATAAAACATCGGAATTTTGCTTAAATCGCAGATCCAACTTAACTAAATTTAACGTAATTCTCAGATTAGTTGCAAGTGTTGTCATCTGAAATCTAATTTGATTGGCGATTTTGATATAGCCAGGTGGTAGCATAACCCAGTCCATATAACAAAATAGCATCACTAAAGGCTCCTACCATTGGTCCGATTCCTGGTATGATGTCAACCACACTGAAACTGGTTTTGAGCAGTCCACCCCCCAAAGAAAGATTATATAAAGCAAAGTTTTCTCCTCGACGGAGAGGGGTTTCTAAGTTTAGGTTATAAGCAGCAGCAAGTTGATAAATCATCTCGACTTGTAATTGAGTAATAGCTGAAAATTCTAATCCTAATAAAAGTAAGGCAAAAGGAGGAATTAAGTTGGTAATGACTCCAATTTTAGCTGCTTCTAATCCTTGTTTTTGAATGATTCTGTTAGCTAATTGTTCGGGGGTTTCTCTAGAATAATCCTGTCGTAATTTTTCTACCCCTTCTCGTATTTTTTGATGATCAACTTCTCCTAAAATATACATCAGCCAATGTAATCCTATCCAGGGATAAATACCTTGTAAGATAGGATTTTTAGCCAGGGTTTCTAAGAATTTACCTGTTTCTTCTAAATGGGGTTTTAAGTCATTTTCGAGGTTATTTACAATTTGATTATTAATCCATTTCAGAGTTTGCTCAAAGTTATTATTGATTTCTGGAGTGTTATAAGTCATAGAAAATATAATGTTTTTTTGCTACGAGTATAACAAAAATAAAGATTCTTTTTCATCTTCCTTGAGAAATATATAATATAGCACTAGGTATTGTGATTAGTACCTTTTTACTTCTTCAAGATGACACTAATTTTCTCACTAATTCTATATCAAGTTGTAATAAACTAGCCGTTTGTTCAATGGTAAATCCTTGTTTAGTTAAAGCAGGAACTAACTCTAGTTTTGCCTCAAGTTTTCCCTCTATTTTACCTTCTAATTTTCCTTCTGCTTTACCTTCATCACGGGCTTCTTGATAAAATCGTGTTTGTTTTAAATCGTTTAATCCTAACATTTCTTCAATTTCCTCCCGACTTTTTTCTGGAAACTTATAGATCACAATAGTTTCTATCAAATTAAGAACATTTTGGCGAGTGGGTTCATCAGTAAGTTCTTCTGTTGCTTGATTTAATAATTGTTTGGCTTTTTGAGGAACTTCTGGGGATTGACTCACCACTAATTGTATTATACCTAAACCGAGACTAGATATGTCTGGGGATAATTCATCTAAATAAATACGAATGACTTTATCAGAGTTCAATAATTCTTGATAGGGGGTTAATTGTGTGGGTTCGAGACTCTTTTTTGGGTAAATAACAACAGCTTGCCAATTTTGAAAGGGGTCATTTTTATCTAAATATAAAAAAATCTCAGAAAAGAGATTAGAATAAATATAATTGTTTTTTTGAAATTGGACTTCAATAAAATATAATTTTTGAGAAAGAGTAGACGCTTTGGGAATAAATAAACCATCAATTCTAAAATATAACATTATCTATTATAGCTAGAACGTTAATGAAATTCCTCGTCCCTCGGAATGATAAATAATACTAATTCTCAAAAGTTCTTGGAGACTTAATTAGTCATTGCGAGGGGTAATATAAATAGTAAGCTTTGATTATTACTAAAAATCCCCCGAAGCAATCTATTTCATGAGTTTCTCTGACTTAGAGATAAAACTGTTAAACAGGATTTTTCTGTTATTTTTATCATAAATTTTACAATAAAAAAGGTGGGCATTGCCCACCCTACCAGTTAAACGGTTAACATCTCAGAAGGGAGACGTTTAAAGGTCAATCTTTCATCTTCAACATCGGTAAAAATTGTGTCCCCTGGTTTAAATTCTCCCCTTAAAATTGACTTAGCAAGAGGGGTTTCTAAGTACCGTTGAACAGCGCGTTTTAAAGGTCTGGCACCATAAACAGGATCATAACCGATATCGGCTACAAAGTCTAAAGCAACATCCGCTAATTTGAGGGACATTTTTTGGTCTTCTAAACGACTTCTGAGGAGTTGAACTTGTAGCTTAACAATTTCTCGCAGTTGTTCTTTTTGTAAGCTGTGGAAGATGATAATTTCGTCAATACGATTGAGAAATTCAGGGCGGAAATTATTCCGCATTGCGTCCATAACACGGGAACGCATTTCATCATAACGAGAGTCGTCTCCGGCTACATCTAAAATGTATTGAGAACCGATATTACTGGTCATAATAATGATAGTATTTTTGAAATCGACTACCCGTCCTTGAGAGTCAGTTAAGCGTCCATCATCGAGAATTTGTAACATGATGTTGAACACATCACCGTGGGCTTTTTCTATCTCGTCAAAGAGAATGACTGAGTAGGGACGACGACGAATTGCTTCTGTTAATTGTCCCCCTTCATCGTAGCCGACATATCCGGGAGGCGCACCAATTAAACGAGATACGCTATGCTTCTCCATATACTCTGACATATCGATACGAACGATGGCTTCTTCGGTATCAAAAAGATTCTTGGCTAAGGCTTTTGCTAATTCCGTTTTACCCACCCCAGTCGGACCTAAGAAAATGAAGCTGGCGGTGGGACGATTGGGATCAGAAAGTCCTGCGCGAGAACGCTGTATTGCTTCTGAAACAGCCGTTACCGCTTCTTCTTGACCAATAACTCGCTCGTGTAATTCGTCCTCTAACTGTAATAGTTTTTCCTTCTCAGATTCGACCAATTTACTGATAGGAATACCTGTCCATTTAGAAATAATTTCGGCAATATCTGACTCTACAACCTCCTCTCGCAGTAAGGTTTTACCTGTGGTTTGTCGTTCTTCAATTTTGCTTTCTAAGTCCTTAACTTGTCGCTGTAAATCCGTTAATTTACCATAGCGTAATTCAGCAGCTTTATTGAGGTCATAATCTCGTTCTGCTTGTTGAATTTCTAAATTAATCTGATCGATGGTCTCTTTGAGTTTACGAATCTGATCAATCACTTCTTTTTCTGCTTGCCATTGAGCATTAAGTTGGGATTGTTCCTCTTTGAGATCAGCCAGTTCTTTTTCTAGCCTTTCTAGGCGTTCGCGGGAAACTTCATCCTCTTCTTTTTGTAAGGATAGGCGTTCCATTTCTAACTGGAGAATCTTACGATCTACTTCATCTAACTCTTCTGGTTTAGACGTGATTTCCATCTTCAATTTAGCAGCCGATTCGTCTACTAAATCAATGGCCTTATCTGGTAAGAAACGATCGCTAATATAACGGTTAGATAACATGGCTGCTGCTACTAAGGCCGTATCAGCAATTTTTACCCCATGATGGACTTCATAACGCTCTTTGAGTCCCCGTAAAATGGAGATGGTATCGACTACATTGGGTTCATCCACTAATACTTCTTGAAACCGTCTTTCTAAGGCAGCATCTTTCTCAATATATTTCCGATATTCATCTAGGGTTGTTGCCCCAATACAACGCAATTCTCCCCGCGCTAACATAGGCTTTAATAAGTTCCCTGCATCCATCGCCCCTTGGGTTGCACCGGCACCAACAACGGTATGAATTTCATCAATAAAGAGGATAATATTGCCTTGAGAATCAGTTACTTCTTTTAAGACAGCTTTCAGTCTTTCTTCAAATTCCCCTCGATATTTTGCCCCAGCAATTAATGAACCCATATCCAACGCAATTAACTTTCTATCCCGCAAAGATTCAGGCACATCTCTGTTAATAATTCGTTGCGCCAACCCTTCCACAATAGCCGTTTTACCCACCCCAGGTTCCCCAATTAAAACCGGATTATTTTTGGTTCGACGGGATAAAATTTGAATAGTTCGGCGAATTTCATCGTCTCTTCCAATAACAGGATCGAGTTTACCTTCTCTGGCCAATTGAGTTAAATCTCGTCCATATTTTTCTAAAGCTTCGTATTTATTTTCAGGGGTTTGATCGGTCACTTTTTGATTGCCTCTCACTTGTTTAATAATATCTTTTAAGTTATTTTCAGTCAGACCAAATTCCTTGAACAAATTTTTACCAAAACGATCATCTTTACAGTAAGCCAAGAGTAAATGTTCAATCGAAATATAGTCATCTTCAAATTCTTTGCGAAATGTTTCACTTCTGTCAAGTAAACTGTCTAAACTACGGCCTAAATAAACAGACTCTCCAGGGTTAGATACTTTCGGTTGACGACGAATAAATTCTTCGGTTCGATCTCGCAATTTAGGAACACTAATGTTGGCTTTATTAAAAACACTGGTAGCGAGTCCCTCTTGTTCGGTGAGAGATTTCATTAAGTGTTCACTTTCAATTTGTTGGTGACTATTTTGTTTAGCAATATCGGGAGTTCGCACGATCGCTTCCCAAGCTTTTTCTGTAAATTGATTAGGATTAGTGGGTTGCATGGTTAGAATTATCTATAATTAATTACACTGTTATTGTAATCTGCCTTACCCTTACTATAACGACGGTTTACCCTACTGTTTGAGGTTGGGTTTACATCAGTTATCATTGTCTAGTGAGTCATGAACCCCAATGTAAATAATTCCACAATCTTCAATGATTAAAATGTTGATCCATCAGAAAAGTTTGACCAATTGTCGGAAAATTATGTTATAATTGTGTATGAGCATTATAAACTAAGAGAAAAGTAACTTAGTTAAAAATAGCCGTTTTATTAGTTTAGTATCGGTAATATTTTCTCTGAAGATCACGCTCGAAATGTTGAAATCAAGATAAATCGTTCATGTCAATTTACGTCGGAAACCTCCCTTACGAGGTAACAGAAGCAGACCTAAACTTTGTTTTTTCGGATTATGGTTCAGTTAAACGAGTCCATGTTCCTACGGACAGAGACAGTGGTCTTCCTAGAGGATTTGCCTTTGTGGAATTAGAAACAAAAGCTGCAGAATCTAACGCCATTGATACCCTAAATGGGGCAGAATGGATGGGACGTACCATGAAAGTAGATGAGGCTAAACCTCGGAAATAAACTGACAAATTTCTAATATCTAAGAGATTCATCTTAGTCAAAGGTGAATCTCTTTTTTCTGTTTAAAATTTATCTAAAATTGGCTTCACGATTCAGGACAAGGATCACCAAACACACTTATTTCTTCATTGTTAATAAATTCTGATTGAGAATCAACCCAATAGTGATAATCTTTTAATAATTGGTTGAGAAGACGCTGTTTAATCCGACTAAGAACACCTCTTAACAAGCTATTTCCCGTCACTGTTAGAAAGGGTTCTGGCGTTAACCGCAACGCCGGCGGTAAATCGACTTCAACCGTTAAATTCGCTTGTCCTTGTAAATAGATTTTACCCTCTTTTTCTTGAGGAGATAGTTTCCCTTTGAGGGTTAAAGAAAAGCGATCATTAATATAATCAATTCCTCGAATGTCACAATCTTGGGATCTCAAAAATACCGTTCCTTTATTATCAGACCAAACCCCCAAAATCACCGTGGGTTGAAAATGATAAATATCCATAAAATTCAAGGGCCGCATTTTCAGACGAAACTCATGATCCGATAACGGTTCCATTAATTTTGGATCAGCGATCGCTTTAACTAATCGTTGGGGTTGTCTGAGATAATGGTGAATGGGTATAGGTGTCTGTTTAACTGGCAAGGCAAGGGATTCAGAGGCTTTAAAGCGAATTGGATGTGAAAAATTTTGATCAAGCATTGAAATGTTATAGCGTGTGATAACAAATACACTACAGGAAAATCAGCGAAATCTATAATTTTGATTAAGAAGCTATTGTAACACCCCTAGACTCAAGGAATCTAGGGGTTTGTGATCAGATCAATTTTTTTCCTGCCGGCTTATCACAGCCATAATAAAACTCGGTTGTTACCAGAGTCAGCAATAACTGCCGTCTCACCACAAACCGTAACCCCGTAAGGCCAACTTAAACTAGAACGACTCGGCCCACCATAGGAACGGTTTTCACTCTTGCTACGAAAATGAAATTGTCCCGTTAACCCTTGGGCTATTTTTCCCATCGTCATCTCATCTGTCCATCCTACTAGGCGAGAATTAGCCGTATCAGCAGCCATTAACCACTGACCCATCACTGCCACCCCGTAGGGCATACTGAGGCTGCTAGGGGTGGGAAAATAACCCCCTTGGTTCAATTCGGCCCCTTCAAAGTTTGTTTGTCCCAACACTAGACGACAAGGGGCATTATTTTCCGTCGGTATTCCCTCCCAAATCATCAAACGGTTATTCCCCGCATCAGCTAACACTAAATTATCCTGCCAAATAGCCAACGCATGGGGCCAACGCAGACTACTAGCAGTGGGACTGTCTCCCCCATTTTCGTCTCGTCGACTCATGTCCACTTGTCCCAAAACATAATCTGCTGGTTGTCCGTTACGAGTCGGTAGTTCATTCCACACCAACACCCGACGGTTGCCAGTATCGGCCACAAATAACCGTCCTTGATGATACATCACCCCATAGGGCCAGTGCATTCTATCGGCTGCGGTGTCGGTTTCCCCTCGGTTAACTTGGTTATGGTGGAAGTCTGCTTGACCTAAGACGATATCGGCGGGAGTATTGTTATCTTGAGGTACTTTTTTCCAAATTAAGACCCGATGGTTCCAAGCATCCCCTACCGCTAACCCTTCCCCACAAACACAGATTCCTGTGGGAACACTTACCGTATTAGCTTGGGGGGTTCCTTTGGCGTTTTGACCTTCGTGGTAAAAGTCCGGTTGACCAATCACCCAGTCTGCCGGTTGACCATCGGTTTCAGGGCGATTTTTCCAGCCTAACAACCGATGATGACCGGTATCACAAACCCATAATGGACCTTTTTGGGAGACTAAACAGGCCCCTCTCGGTCCAAACATGGTGGTAGGAGAGGGTTCGAGAGGCATCACTAAACTTTCGGCTGTTTGTTCCCCCAGGATAATCTGGGCCCCTTGAGAAGAGAGTATATTAGTAAAGGTTTCGTTATTAGGAGTATCAGGTTGAGGATTAATTTTTATAGTAGTTTCCATCAATTTTTATGATTTATTTTGCTGTTGCCGTCAATTTTATGGTAGGAGTTGAAGGGATAGGATAAATTGTTAGAGTTTTTTTAGATCGTTTTCAATGGAATATGTAGGGTGGGCAAAATTGGTCATGTTAAGGATAGTCTAGATAAATCTTTCATTTGCCCACCTAATAATATCTTTAAACAAAACGATGATGCAGTTTGATTTTAGGATTGTCTAAGGTGGGCAAAACTTCCCATCTTAAGGATAGTCTAGATAAATATCTCATTTACCCACCGAATAATATCTTTAAACAAAACGATGATACAGTTTAATTTTAGGAATGTCTAAGGTGGGCAAAACTTCCCATCTTAAGGATAGTCTAGATAAATATTTCATTTGCCCACCGAATAATATCTTGAAACACAATTATTATGAAGTTTAATTTTAGGATTGTCTAAGGTGGGCAAAACTTCCCATCTTAAGGATAGTCTAGATACATATCTCATTTGCCCACCGAATAATATCTTGAAACACAATTATTATGAAGTTTGATTTTAGGATTGTCTAAGGTGGGCAAAACTTCCCATCTTAAGGATAGTCTAGATACATATCTCATTTGCCCACCCTACCTTAAAGAAAACGATGATGCAGTTTGATCTCAATACTTATCCTTATGCTTCTCAACGTCGTGTTATTTTAGCGAAAAATTGTGCCGTTGCTACCAGTCAACCCTTGGCAACGTTAGCAGGAATCGAAATGTTTCAAGCAGGGGGAAATGCAGTTGATGCTGCCATTGCTACTGCTATTACATTGACGGTCGTTGAACCCACTTCTAATGGTATCGGTGGGGATGCTTTTGCTTTAGTTTGGGATGGCAAATTACAGGGTATTAATGGGTCAGGAAAAAGCCCTAAAAATTTATCATTATCTGCTTATTCTACCTTAGAAAAAATGCCAGAATTGGGCTGGTTAACGGTAACAGTTCCTGGGGCTATTTCTGTGTGGTATGAGGTCTGGAAACGCTGGGGAAAACTACCCTTTGAACAGTTATTTAGTCCTGCCATTCGTTACGCTAAAAATGGCTTTTCTGTTTCCCCCGTCACTGCCGAAATATGGCGAAGAAAAGAAGCTGTTTATCTCACTAAGAAAAGACCTGAATATCAATATTTTCAACAAGTTTTCTTTCCTAAACATCGCGCCCCAAAAGCAGGAGAAATCTGGGGAAGTTTGCTTCATGCTCAAACATTAGAAGAAATTGCTAACACTGGGGGAGAAAGTTTTTATAAGGGAAAAATAGCAGAAAAAATAAACAATTTTTCAGCCGAGACAGGGGGCTATTTAACCTCTGATGATTTAGCCAATCATACTCCTGTATGGGTTGATCCCATTGCCACTGAATATAAAGAATTAAAAGTGTGGGAAATGCCTCCCAATAGTCAGGGAATTACCGCATTAATGGCTTTAAATATTTTGGAAGGCTTCAATATTGAACAATATCATCGTGATTCTGTCGAAAGTTTACACTATCAAATTGAAGCAATGAAATTAGCGTTTGCTGATGCTTATGCTTATGTTGGTGATGCCAATTATATGAAAGTGTCTAATGATAATTTACTTGATAAAAATTATGCAAAACAACGACAAATTTTAATTACAAACCAAGCCATTCCGTTAGCTAATCCTGGAATTCCTCAAGGGGGAACCGTTTATTTATGTACCGCAGATTCAGATTTAATAGTTTCCTTTATTCAATCAAACTATGATAGTTTTGGTAGTGGAATTCTAATTCCAGAAACAGGTATTTCTTTACATAATCGCGGTTCAGCCTTTACCTTAGAAAAAAATCATCCTAATCAAATAGCACCTAATAAACGTCCTTTTCATACCATTATTCCCGGCTTTTTAACCCAAGATGATCAACCCCTTGGTCCATTTGGGGTAATGGGTGCGCCCATGCAACCCCAAGGACACCTGCAAATGGTCGTTAACTTAACTGATTATCAAATGAATCCTCAAGCTGCCTTAGATGCCCCTAGATGGCGATTTTTAGATGGAAATAGAATACTTTTAGAAAGGGGTACAGCCCCCGAAATAATTGACGGTTTAAAACAACGAGGTCATGATGTTAAATTAGCCCCTGAAACCATGTTTGGAAAAGGGCAAATGATCTTAAAATATAATGATGTTTTAATCGCAGGTTCCGAACCCCGCGCTGATGGTTTAGCATTAGGTTATTAGGAACTACCTTAACTCTATTTTAGACGACCATTGATGAACGATAATAAAGAGAACAGCCCCCAAATTGATAATAAGATCATAGAGCGTGTTATACTCATGAAAACAACTGAAAATTGGCTGGATTACTATTCACAGCTTAGACAGTATAAAGAAAGTCTAGAACAAAAGTTCCTTTCTTTGCTTTTTCAGCAGGGTGTTGTTGCATTCTCAGCGGCAACAGTTATTTATGCTATTCAGGATATTCAAAAATCAATCGCTCAAGAATCAATAATTATCCTATTGATAGGTTTAGTAGCGACAGTAGGATTATGGTTTTACTACCTTCTAACTACAAGCTATTTTCTGCATATCCGATACGTTAGTGAAGTGATGGTTAAAGTTGAAGAGAAGCTAAATCTATCAGAAGAAATGGGAATTAAACAGCTTCTTTCAACAAAGAAGAAAGCATCAATATATACAAAGGGAGGTAAACTTACGCTTCTATGGATTAGAGTATATGGCATTATTTCGATGATTGTAGTTATGTTTTTAGCTTGCTTGCCAATCTTGACACAATTAATATAATTAATATTATGTAAATTTCTTCCAGAAGGTTCAAATATCTCTTTTTTGATGGCTTCGGTGGCAAAGTTAGCTCTGAGTGCAATAATTAAGCATTAGCTTATTCCTCCTATTGACCTGTAAGATATCATAGAGAAGTCTAGAGAAATCGAATAACGATTAAGAGTCAGCATATGCAAGCAATTCTGTTAAGCCGTAAAGAAGTTGCACAACGTGCAAAACAATTGTACGCCAGCAGAATTCGTGAAAAAGTGGAGACAGAAGAGAACATCGGTAAAATGGTCATCATTGACATTGAAACAGGTGATTATGAAGTTGATAAAACTGGACTAAAAGCATCACGTAACCTCAGCAAAAAGCACCCAAACGCGCGACTCTTTGGTATTCGCATTGGCTATAAAGTAGCTGTTTCCTTCGGTGGTGTTATGGAGCGAGTCCATCAGTGATTTCAGGAATTGTAACCGATAGACACGCAACTGTTGCGTTGACATTCTTCTTGTCCAATGGCTCAACTATCGCCATCGAGTTTGTCATAGACACAGGTTTCACAGGGGAACTTTGCCTTCCTGTAGAAGCGGTTTCATTGATGGGCTTACCCTTTAGATATGATACTCCTGCAAATTTGGCAGATAACAGCGAAGTTCTGCTCCCAATTCATGAGGCGAGGGTTCTTTGGAATGGTGAAGAACGAGAAGTCCTTGTCATTGCTACAGGAAGACGACCTTTACTGGGAACTGCTTTGTTGGATGAGCAAGAACTTGTCATTCAGTTTACAGAAGGCGGAGTGGTCACAATTGATGAGTTGTAAACGCTGACCTGATTTAATAGTTATCATGAGAAATTAAAAACAGCAGCAATGATTAAAGAAGAAAGTTAAATGGGATTTTTGAGTTATGCTAATAGATTAGTGACTGTACAAAAAAGTATTATGGCAATTGATAGCAGCGAATACCGTCAACGTAGAGAAAAATTAATGGCAAAAATTGGTCAGGGAACGGCCATTTTTCGCAGCGCACCAACATCAGTCATGCACAATGATGTAGAATATATATTCCGTCAAGATAGCGATTTTTTCTACTTAACAGGGTTTAATGAACCCGAAGCAGTAGCCGTATTCGCCCCTCATCATGAAGAACACCATTTTATCCTCTTTGTACAGCCAAAAGACCCCGAAAAAGAAGTCTGGACCGGTTATCGTTGTGGAGTAGAAGGGGCTAAAGAAAAGTATGGGGCAGATATTGCTTATCCCATCGCAGAATTAAACGAAAAATTACCCGAATATCTCACAAAAGCTGACCGTATCTATTACCATTTAGGACGAGATAAACATTTTAATGAGGTTATTTTATCCCACTGGCAACAATTAATGAGAACCTATCAAAAACGGGGAACGGGTCCCGTTGCCATTGAAGATACCAGCCCTATTTTACACCCCATGCGACAGGTTAAAAGTGCCTCAGAATTGAAAATGTTGCGCCAAGCGATGGACATTTCTGCTGCTGCCCACAACCGTGCGCGAGAATTTGTTAAAGTGGGTCATTATGAGTATCAAATTCAAGCAGAAATTGAGCATACGTTTCGACTTCATGGGGGAATAGGCCCGGCATATCCTTCTATTGTTGCCTCCGGTTCTAATGCTTGTATTCTGCACTATATTGAAAATAACCGTCAGATTCAAGATCATGATTTACTGTTAATTGATGCTGGTTGTTCCTATGGTTATTATAATGGAGATATTACTCGAACCTTTCCCGTTAATGGGAAATTTACAGGGGAACAAAAGGCTATTTATGAGTTAGTATTAGAAGCGCAATTAAAAGCCATTGAATCGGTTAAACCTGGCAACCCTTATAATGAGTTTCATGACATTGCTGTTTGTGTTTTGGTGCAAGGATTAATTGATTTAGGGTTATTAAAAGGCGATTTAGAAGAGATAATAAAAGAAGAAAAATATAAACCTTTTTATATGCACAGAACCGGCCATTGGTTGGGGTTAGATGTACATGATGTTGGAGTATATAAAAAAGATGAAGAAAACTGGCATCCCTTGCAACCCGGTCATGTGTTAACCGTTGAACCCGGAATTTATATCGGTAAAGATATTAAACCGGCAGAAGGACAACCAGAAATTCCTGAAAGATGGCGGGGTATTGGTATTAGAATAGAAGATGATATTCTGGTCACAGAAACCGGCCATGAAGTTCTCACGGCTGCTGTTCCTAAAATGATTGATGAGATACTTTAATCTGTTTGCTGAGTCTTAATAAACTGCTCAAAAACAGGTAAAACATCTGCTGGAATTTCATGGCCCATAGCAAACTCATGATACTCAACTGTAGCCTCAATTTTTGTTAATTCATCCCTAGCTTGTTGCGCCATTTCTACAGGAACAACCAGATCATTTTTACCATGAATAATCAGAATGGGCGGCATAGGAGAGGCTAACTTTTGGGGTTGAAACTGTAAATAACCACTTAAACTACAAATACCCGCTAACGGTAAATTAATTCCCACATCAAGGGACATCGCCCCTCCTTGAGAAAACCCACTTAAAATAGTACGAGATAAAGGAATACCTGTATTTTCTTCGAGAGAAAGTAACCAATTTTTTAAGAGTTGACGACTTTCTTCTATTCCTTCGTATTTTCCCGTTTCTAACGCATACCAAGCCAGTCCCCCAGGAACTTCTGGATGAGAAAAAGGGGCATTGGGAAACAAAAATTGATAGTCCCGAAGGGTTAACACAGAAGATAATGGGGCTAAATCTTCGGCATTTGCCCCCCAACCATGTAACATGATGAGAAGATATTTAGGATCACTATTTTTCGGTTTAATAGATATGGTTTCTAAAGACATAAATTTACTTACAACTTAATTCTCAATTTCTTTAAGTTCCCAGTTTCCTTCATCCAATATTTCTAATAATTGTTGATGGTATTGGGTTAAAGTTGGGCGGTGTCCGACACTAATATAAGTGGTTCCCATATTAGATAATTCTTGATACAACTTTTCTTCATTTTTCACATCTAACGCACTGGTGGCTTCATCTAGAATAGCATAACGGGGTTTGGTAATTAAAATGCGGGCAAATGCCACCCGTTGTTGTTCTCCTAATGATAGGACATTTTCCCAGTTTTCTTCTGTCTCAAAACCTTCATTAAATCTTTCTGCTAAGTCGGGTAAATTAACAGTTTTTAATACCTTGTTTAATTGTTCATCTGTGATCTGTTTTTCTATATTAGGATACAATAACTGTTCTCTTAATGTTCCTAAAATCATGTAAGGTTTTTGAGGCAGGAATAAGATATCTTTATCGTCAGGACGATAGATTATTCCATCTCCTGAATTCCATAATCCTGCGATCGCTCTTAATAGGGAACTTTTCCCAGTTCCACTGGCTCCCATAATCAATAAATTGTTATTATTACTAACATTTAGGGAAGCATTTTTAATTAATTTTCTTTCAGAATTAGGCGGTTGTAACGTAACATTTTCTAAAACGACATCAGGAGATTTTTGAGTATGAATAAAGCTAGTTTGTGTCTTCTCTTTTTTAAAAGATAAGGGATTTAATGACTCATAAAATTCCCCTAAACGGTTGATACTAGCAGCAAATTCTGTAATTCCTTGAATTTGATTTGTAATTAAAGAAAGTGCGCCTAATACTTGGAAAAATGCGACATTTGCTTGAGCGATCGCACCAAAATCTAATTCTCCTTGTAAGTATAAAGGAGCAATAATAATGTAGGGAATTAAACGAGTAAAATAATTATATCCTCTTTGGAATAAAGTAAGAATAGACTGCCAAATAATCAAGAGATCAAAGTTACTAATAGCTTCCATTAATCTATCAATAACCTGTTTTCTTTCTAACCCTTCTCCTCGATAAAAGGCAATCGATTCTGCATTGTCTCTTACCCTTACCATTCCATAACGGAAGTTAGCTTCTAATCTTAATTGAGTATAATTAATACTAACTAAACGACTCCCTACAATTAACGCAACGGCAGTCCCAAAAATCGCATAAACCACAAGTCCCCCAGTTAATTCTTTAGAGAGCGTATATAAGATAGCTGAGAAAGACAATAGGGTTAAAATAGAGTCGAGAACATCAAGTAAAAAATCAAGGGTAACTGTGGTAAAAGATTTAATATCTTGCGTTATCCTTTGATCAGGGTTATCGACTTCTGTGTTAATAGCATTAGAGTCTAATTCATAATAAGCACGATGATTAAAGTATTTATTTAAGAAATGTTCCGTTAACCATTCTCGCCACATTAAACCTAGTTTTAATCTCGTATAGCCATAGATAACAATGATGGGAATAGCTGCTACCAAAACTAACCCATAAATTATTATAAACTGCCAAAAAGTATCAGCGTTTTTTTGATTTAATGCTGTATTAATGAAACGAAAAGTATAACTTAAAATTACATTTAAGCCGTTAACCACTAATGAGAGAAATAATAGTAATCCTAATAATGACCATTGTTTCCATTTGTCTCCTATTTTTGATTTTTGCGAGATAAATATAGCCCCACCAACAATCATAATGATCAGAGCAATATAGGGAAGCGGTGATGCTAGAAACTTATTAACACTTGTTACCAAACCTCCGGCTACATCGCCAAAAAATTCAGGAAAAATACTATTTCCTAATAAAGTTAAGCCAATGGTTAAAAAGAAAGCTAAACTCGCAACTGTAGGGAAAAGAACTACAATCAATCCTAAAAATATCCAGGTATTTTTAGTGATATATCTCACTTTTGTCGTCTCAGTTGTTTCCCTCGACTCTGTGGGGAAAAAATAGGGTTGTGCTGTTTCGATAAAGTGACGAACCAGTTGACGATTAAATTGAAAACGAGGTTGGGGCATTTTGTAATTTTAACTTAGATAAAATTGACATATTTAGCAATATATGTCAGTCAAAGTAATCATTCTAATATATTACCTTATTTTGCTGCTACAAATTTGACGTTCAGAACATTAAAAAACAGTTTTGTAGGGTGGGCAGAGTTTTCTACTTTCGGGGTAGTCCAGATAAATCTCTGATTTGCCCACCTTACCGTTTTAAGATTTTATTTATAAACAGTCTTTCAAAGTAATTATTCTAATATATTACCCTATTTTCATGATGAAAATCTAACTTTAAGGGTACGTTTTACTATTTTAGATAACCAAGGTTCTTCTTGTTTCGATTCAGCGATCGCCCAAATATTTAAACTAATACAAACCGTTGCTAAAGCGAGTAAAATAAACGTGGGAGCTTGAATCACTCCAACTATCCACCAACTGGCAACATGAAGGGATAAAGTAATAGCAAATAAGATGGCTATGGTAACTGAAGTTAATAACTTAATAGGGGATGGTTTCGTAACAATAAAAATCAAACTTAATAGAGTTGTTAATAAATTTGCAGGAACTAAAAACGCACAAATACTAACACAATTATTCCGAGAAAAATCACCAATAATAATAGGATCTAACATCAATTTAACCTGATAGATAATTAAGCAAAGTGTTTTAATTCTTGGCTATTGTATCATATTTTTGTTCATGATACTGTCAATAATAAAGCTAAATACGTTTTCATACTGTTTACCCTAACATTTTCAATGATGATCATAACCTTTTTTCAATTATCAATAATTAGAGTGATTTAGTCTCGTAAAAAATCTGCATCCACTTCAGGAATAGACGGATTAATACTAATACCCGATCCTAATTCAAATCCGGCGGGAGTGGTTAAACGGGGTCTAATTTGACAATACCAATGTAGTTGAGGTTCTTCTGCTTTATAACGAGCTGCTGTATTGATAACATAATTGTAATCAGGATTATTTAACTTATGATATAAACGACTCAAACTATCTTTTAATATTGTGGCAAAAGTTGTCTTTTCTTCAGGGGTAATGCTTCCAAAATCTGCCTGATGATTTTTAGGCATAATCCAAATTTCGCAAGGAAATTCAGCAGCAAAAGGCACAAAAGCAACAAACAAATCATTTTCTGTAATTATTCGTATTTTTTCCTTCATTTCAAATTCTAAAATATCACAATAAACACATCTAGCCCAATGATCAAAATAGCGTTGTGCTTCTGCTTCTTGAATCCGACGATGACTTGGGACAATGCTACTGGCAATGATTTGAGAGTGAGGATGGCGTAAAGAAGCTCCCGCACCTTTGCCATGATTACGAAAGATAATGACCATCATTATTTCCTTATCTTCCATCAATTTTATGTATCGTTGATGATAGGTTTCAATAATTGCTTCAATGTCCGATAAAGCGAGGGTCGCAATGGTTTGTTGATGGTCAGGACTTTCGATAACAACCTCATGGTGACCATAACCAGACATAGCCATATAAATTCCTTCTAGGTTGCGGTGGGGATTATCATGAAAGTTTAAAGCCGGAAACTTATTCGCAATGACCCGAGTTTGCCACAAATTTTGTTGACTATCCTGAATTTCTAGGAGTATTTTTTCTGTTTTTTGCTGTTTATGTTGACAAAAAGGACAACTATCTTGGGAATAATCTTTTAAAGAATAGTCTTGACTTGGTTGCTGAAAATCTTGGGGTCTTTTGCGACGACTGGGTGCATAAATTACCCATTCTCCTGTTACTTTGTTTAAGCGAATTTGACCAGTTTCCATAAATACTTATAATAACAATAATAATTTGTAGCTATTTACACCATCATAGGGGATGGCTCCTAAAACAACTGTTAGTTATGATTCATTTCTTAAAAATACGAACAATTTTCAAATTTCTATATACACTAGGGACAGAATAAATAAACCAGCATCAAAACCCTATTCCTGATTTGGCCATGACCTATACCACTCAACAACTTATTCGGATACTTGATCAAGAATTAAAAGCAACCTGGAGAGGAGAAAGAGTTATTTTATCCTGTCACAAACGCATTAATAACCCTGTAATTGCCAAAGCATTAAATACTGATAAAATGAATCAAGTGTTTGCCTATCAAGATTTTCGTCGTCAAATTCATAAATATCAGATACAACAAGGAGTTTCTGGGATTATTTGGCGTACCTGTACCTATCAAGGTCAATCTATCAAATACCCTGAATTACATAACCAACTCATTGCTGTTCCCGGAGATAAAGAAATATTAATAAAACATAAAGAATCTGTGCTAAATTTTTGGTGGAAAATGACCAAAGGTATGAAATTTTGGTTATCGGCCCATCGTCGTCGTCCCATTTCTTCCGATTCCATTGAAGATTTTATTAATGAGGTAGAGTGGGCTGAAATTGATGGAACCAGAACCGAATTATACTTAGGATTATGTTGGGGCAATCCTCAAGAATATCAATATCAATGGGCCAAACCTGACTCGGGGTGTCATCGTATTATTGCTGCAGTAGATCAACCCAGTTCTATTAAAGTTTAGGGTAAGTTTTTCCTTTCTTACTCAAATTTTAGCCTGAAAACCATTAACAATAAGATAACTTTGTTTTTATGGTCTGAGGTCAAAAACGCTATAATAGCTTATGTTATCGGGCTGATCTACTCAATTGTCCCCATCATCGCTGTCATGACAGAAACTATGGCAACTATTCAATGTTCTAACCCTGAATGCCAAACCATTAACCCCCTAGAGAACCTAGTGTGTGAGCAATGTGAAACCCCTTTGCTTAAACGCTATTTACGGCCCTTGGGGGACTGGGTAAAATCATTGGAAGTTGGACAGTTAGTAGATGAACGTTATGTATTGCTCAGTCATCAGGCTGTCTTAGATAGCAAACCGGGGATTCCCCCTGAATTTAGCGAGGATATTCCCGAGAAAATCAGAAAATATTTACGGTTATTTCCTTATCGTCTCCATTTACCCCAAATCTATACTTACTATAATCCTTCTCAAGAAACGGAAGCGGATCAAGGGAGTGAAATTGCTCTCCTTGAATATGGAACGATTCCCCTCAAAAAGTCAGGAGAACCGTCTCATCCTGAATTATTGCCCCCGTTAACCGAAATCTGGCCCCAAACCCAGGATAATCCCCTACGACAATTAAACTGGTTATGGCAAATGGCTAAACTGTGGCAACCCTTAGAAGGACAGCAGATGGTATGCAGTTTACTCGATACCTCCTTAGTCCGAGTCAATGCAGGGGTCGTTCAATTATTAGACTTGCATCAAGACGAACATAATTTCCACAGCGTTAAAGAATTAGGGAAATTCTGGTTATCTTTCATCGAAGGCACTTCCCCCTTAATTGTGGATTATGTTCAATCCCTGTGTGAATATTTACAACGGGGCAAAATTCCCCACCCTGAATATCTTTTAAACTACTTTGAACCGGCTTTGACCTTCTGTGGACAATGGTACGACAAAAAATATCGAATTTTTACCCTAACCGATGCCGGACCGACCCGCAGTCATAACGAAGACGCTTGTTATCCTCCCAGCGGCCAACTGATGGAACCCTCTACCGAAGAACCCAATTTCACCATTGTCTGTGATGGAGTGGGAGGACAAGATGGGGGAGAAATTGCCTCGGGGTTAGCCATTGATACCCTGGTGGAAGAAATTCCTCAACTGCCCATATTTAGGGAATCTCGCAATAGTCAACAAGGGTTACAAGACTTGGCAGAAGCGATTAATTTGACCAATGATCGTATTAGTGAACGGAACGACGCTGAACATCGTCAAGATAGACAACGTATGGGGACTACCGTGGTTTTAAGTTTAGTCCATGACCACGAGGTTTATTTGGCTAATGTGGGAGACTCCCGCATTTATCGCATTACCCCTGACGGTTGTCATCAAGTCACCATTGATGATGACTTAGCCTCTAGAGAAGTCCGTTTAGGCTATTTATTCTATCGCGATGCCATTAAATACCCCAATGCGGGGGCTTTAGTCCAAGCGTTAGGCATGAGTAATGCCAATTCCCTTTACCCCAATGTCACCCGTGTGGTTACGGACGATGATTGTGTTTTTTTATTATGTTCCGATGGTTTAAGCGATTATGATCGAGTTGATCAATATTGGCATCTGACTATTGCAGGAATTTTAGCTCAAGAACAAGATTTGCCTACTGTGGGGACAGAACTCGTCAATGTGGCTAATAATAAGAATGGTCATGATAATGTCACAATTTCTCTGCTTCACTGTCAAATTAAGTTAGCCTCGGGTCAACTCACCCCCTTCTCTATCAAAGACGTGGAAATTATTTTAGAAAGTGCCAAGGAAGAAACCCAACCCACCCTTGAACCCTCTGATGATCTTCCCTCCGACTTACAACCCACCGCACCTTTCCCTGGTAATGAAGAAACACAAGAGGTCAAAAAAAATAATCTTACTTTGATTTTAGGGATTGTAGTCATGGTTTTGCTCATTGTCGGCGCAGGAATATATGGAATGTGGCAATTGCTACAACCCACTCCAACCCCTATCCCCGTACCCACTCCAACCCCAGTCCCATCAACCCCTTCTTTGCCTGAACCTGGGTCATTAATTCAACTGACGGGGGGTCTTTCCCTGTCAGAAACAGCAGCAGGTACTGAACCTTATCCTGATCTGCCGTCTGCAAGTATCGTACAGATTTTGCCCCAGGAAGACACCGAAACAGCCATCAAGGTTAAAATTTGTCAAATAGCTGGTGAAACCTCCCCTCAAACCGCTTCTTTAAAGGAATTAGAGGGCAAACAAGCCTGGATAGCAACCCCAACTCTATCATCCTCTATTTATCAAACCTATGACGGTGAAGCAATAGAAGGGTGTACAACATTAGATCAATAAGAATTAGAAAACAACAAAAAAGCAGCTAAAATTGTGTTTAATTAAAATCGTGAAGTAACTGAAGTCTTTAAATCGAGAGTAATTCTAGAGAATTAGCATTCATTGGCAATAACTGATGCGGTTTTCCCAGTGAAGCTATATTATCATCCTGAGCAAAATCAACAGACATCAACACATTAACTAACTGTACGTCAATCATTTTCGGATATTTTTGAATAATTTGGGAACAGTTTTCAATAAATGTTTTTACCCAAGCTTTTAACCATTGTAGTTTTGTGGTACTTAATACCGTGTCTAATTCACCTTTAAAAATGATTTCTGTTGATGCTGTCATTTCAAACTGATCTAACCATTCAAATAAAGGTCGAGAAGACTCCCAATATTTTTGGGTCATGGTTTTTCCTAAATAACGACGACTCATTGCCGTTAGATGGTTGAAAATTTCGAGAATTTTTTCAAGGGTTATACTTTGATAATTGATGTTTCTTTTTCTTTTGACTTCTGCTATTTTATTAGAACAGTCAATCATCTTTTTTTTACTGTCTTTGATCTTCATTATAGCCGTTTTGGGATTGAAGATACTATCAAATCTTGTCTTTTCATCATAATAAGCACCCTCTAATTTAGCTCCACTTAACTTGGCTCCATTTAAGTAAGCTCCATTAAATTTTGCTTCTTTAAAATTAGTTTTGGTTAAATAAGCTCCCGTTAAATAAGCTCCAGACAAATCAGTTTGGTAGCAATTTGCTTTGATTAAATAAATTTTAATTAAAGAAGCTCCCGATAAGTTAGCTCCAGTAAAATTAACTCCCGTTAAATCCGCTTCATTCAGATAAGCATCCCGTAAATCTGCTCCCGTAAAATCCACCTCTCTTAAATTAGCATAGCTTAGGTCAACCCCTCGAAAATCCGTATGACTGAGATTAAGCCCCCGTAAATCCCCACGACGTAATTGAAACCCTTGAAAGTTTCTTTGACCCTGTTTATACCTTTCTATTAAGTCTATGGCCTCTTGACTTTGAAACATTATTGCTCCTTCGTTTTGATTGCTTATTTCTAGTTTATCTTAAGTAAAATTGAATCTAAAAAATGTTATTAAAATTAATTTTTGAATGTGATTCACGAGTAATAATTCTCAGTTTTTTTTAAAAAAAATCAGTAATTTTGCGGATAAATAGTTGAGTTAGCATCATCAAAATAGAATTAATTCTTGACTGGGCAAACCTCCATTATTATTAATCCCTTTTTAAGAATCGTCAAATAAACACATCACCTGAGATGAGTGAGGGAGATCAATCCCTTGCTTCAAACCCAGTGAAGCGGATTATTTTAAACATTTCTATCGATTAGTAGCAACGGTTAAAGTTAAGATAGTAGGGAATTTATAATAAAAATTGACCAATTGACCTTGATATCTTCAGCTAACTCTGTGGAAACGACGGGTTTACCCCCCCAATTTGACATTATTGTAGTCGGGTCTGGGGCAGCCGGCTTGTATGCTGCGCTGTGTTTACCCACTCACTATCGTGTGGGAATTATTACCAAAGATACGTTAAAAACGGGAGCCAGTGATTGGGCCCAAGGGGGGATTGCTGCAGCCATTGCCCCAGAGGACTCCCCCCAATTTCATGAGGAGGATACCCTCAAAGCAGGAGCCGGTTTATGTGACGAGAGTGCCGTTCAATTTTTGGTGGATCATGCCGGTACCGCTATCCAATCCCTGGTTGAGATGGGGGTTGCCTTCGATCGCCAAGGGGATAAACTAGCTATGACCCTAGAAGCCGCCCATTCTCATCCCCGTGTCTTACACGCTGCCGATACGACAGGACGGGCGATTATTAGTACCCTAACAGAAAAAGTTCGACAACGACCCAACATCGAGATTGTCGCCCAAGCGATCGCCCTACAATTGTGGATCGAACCCAAGCCAAAACGCTGCCAAGGTTTAAGTGTTCTCTATCAAGGAAAAATTCAGTGGGTTCAAGCATCGGCAGTTATTTTATCCACTGGCGGTGGGGGACAAGTGTATGCCCAAACCACTAACCCTGCTGTTAGTACAGGGGACGGGGTGGCTTTAGCCTGGCGTGCAGGAGCTATAGTCAGGGACTTAGAGTTTTTTCAATTTCACCCCACAGCTTTAACCAAACTAGGAGCCCCCCATTTTCTTATCAGTGAAGCAGTTAGAGGGGAAGGGGCGCATCTGGTGGATGCCCAAGGAAGACGCTTTGCTTTTGACTATCATCCCGCAGGAGAGTTAGCCCCAAGAGACGTGGTGAGTCGAGCAATTTTTCATTATCTACAAAGTCAAACCACGCAAAGTAACGTTTATCTTGATTTACGTCCCATTGAATCTGAGCGAATTCGTCATCGGTTTCCCAATATTATTCGTGTTTGTCAAAAATGGGGCGTAGATGTGTTTAAAGAGCCAATTCCTGTGGCTCCTGCTGCCCATTATTGGATGGGAGGGGTTAAAGTAGATTTGAATAATGCCACTTCTATTGATGGCCTTTATGCCATTGGAGAAACCGCCAGTACAGGAGTTCATGGGGCAAATCGCCTTGCTAGTAATTCTTTGCTAGAGTGTTTAGTGTTTGCGGCTCAATTATCAAAACTAAACGTGAGTTCCCCAGTGCCTATGACCAAGACAGCAGAGCTGGTAATGACAAATCAACAACAGTGGGAGCAAGAAATGCCTCAAATCCGAGAAATTCGTCAAGCTTTACCCCAATTGATGTGGCAAAGTGCCGGCATTTCTCGCAGTCAAACTGTATTAGAAGAGGCTATCACACAAGTTAGCTTATGGCAAAAACAGATGAAATCCTTTTCTGTGACTCAACCGATTCTCAGTTTATTGCCCAATCAATCGGTTCAATTGGAAGTAGCTACAGCCCAACCTTATTTACGCGTTTGTTCTGAAACCCTTAATTTGTTGGATATTGCTTACTTAATGCTCAAAAGTGCCTCATTTCGTACTGAAAGCCGAGGTGGGCATTATCGTCAAGACTATCCTAAAGCGTCTCAAGAATGGCAAAAACATACTCTCGTGTGTGGCGATCGTTGGTGGAAAGGTGAGATTAGTTAAAAGGAACCCTCCTGCTGAGAGTTTAAGCTATTAATAAGACAACTATTAATCCCTGCTTTAAAACTTATATTATGATTTACTATCGTTTCTATCTATTAATATTAATCTGTTTATCTTATCTAACTTGCCCTTCCCTGAGTCTGGCTAATTCCCGCTTTTTTAGTTTTGATGAAATGGAGAAAAAAGAGACAACACTTGCCCAAGGCATTAGCAATGATGCTCAACCGACTCTTTCTTCACCTCCTGCTGATTCTGCCTATGATCAGGCTATGCAAGCAGGTTATAAAGCCACTGAACAAAAAGATTATCAAGCCGCACAAACAGAGTTTCAAAACGCTCTTAAAGTACGACCCAATGATATCTATGCCCAACAAGCCCTGCAAAATATTGAATTTTATCTGGCCAAGCAAAGCAATCCTTTTACTAATTTAACCGCTAGTAGCATCGGTGTATGGATTGGTTTACTGGTAATCGTTGTAGCTATTGGGATCGGAATATGGCTATTTATGCGTCGTGCTTCAGCCTATTCTCAAGACAAATTGCAATTAGAAGAAGACTTATTACAACCTCATGATTTTGATACAGTAGAATTTGATTCCGAGGTAAACAATGATAAAGATTTAGAGGAAATCAAACCTACTTTTGAAACCGATTATGAAGATAAAGCAGAACCTCAACCCTCATTATTTTCTTCTGAGACTAATAAAATCGAATCAAAATCTCCTCCAGAAGTAGTTGTAGAAACATCAGATTCTCAAGGGGTTTTATCCATTGAAAAAACCACTCGTATTCCTAGTGGAGATTTGATGGCAACATTGTTAGAGGAATTACAACAAACCGACCCCAAAAAACGCCGTCAAGCTATTTGGAAATTAGCCCAAACGGCTGACTCTAGAGCAATGAAGCCGCTTGTGGATCTGATGATTGATACTGATTCTCAAGAACGTAGTTTAATTTTAGAAGCTCTGTCTCAGATTAGCACTAGAACCTTGAAACCAATGAACCACGCTTTAACCCTCTCCCTACAAGATAAAAATCCTCAAGTTCGTAAAAATGCGATTCGGGATTTAACCAGAATTCATGAGTTAATGTCTCAAATTTATCAACTTCTCTGCCATGCTATTGATGATAGCGATCGCGAGGTTCAAGAGACGGCCAAATGGGCGATCAATCAATTAAATACCCAAATACCTCCCCGTCTAGATATTCTAACCGGAGAGGGAACGTCTGAAGTGACGGTGGAACAGTCTTATTCAGACACAATGGAATAAAGTGCAAAATATGGGGATAAATAATATTAAAATAAAGTGGAGATTAAACAACTTCAATCAACAGACTGGGAATAACTGTCTAAACTTAAAACAGTCAAGATAAAATCCCAGATCAATATCTGCTCACTCCAAAATATTTCTGGGGTTAGTTGGAATCCTCGACATAGATTCCTGACTCAAATAGTGGGTATAGTCTTTTTTTGTATTTTTCTATCAGTGGGAACTGTATTTTATGGTAAGCATACAACAACAATATCCTTGGTGGTATGGATGCGTAATGTACGAAATTTATATTCGCAGTTTTTACGACAGTAATGGAGATGGAATCGGAGATTTAAAAGGAATTATCGAAAAATTAGACTATTTAGCCACTTTACCCATCGATGCTCTCTGGATTACGCCATTTTTTCAATCGCCAATGGAAGATTTTGGTTACGATGTCTCTGATTATTATGCGGTCGATCCTCGTTTTGGTAGCCTAGAAGATTTTGAAGAATTGATTGAACAAGCTCATGCTCGCAACCTAAAAATTGTGATTGATCAAGTCTGGAGTCATACCTCAAGCATTCATCCTTGGTTTATTGAAAGTGCCTCCAGTCGAGATAATTCTAAAGCTGACTGGTATATTTGGTCAGATGGGAAAAATGGCAAAAAACCCAATGAATGGCTGTCTATTTTTGGCGGAACTGCCTGGAAATGGCATCCGGATCGACAACAATATTATCTACATAATTTCCTCGAACATCAGCCGGATCTTAATTGGCATAATCCTGATGTGGTACGAGAAATTATGAAAGTGGCTGAATTTTGGCTAGAAAAAGGGGTGGATGGCTTTCGCTTAGATGCCTGTAACTATTATATGCACGATCCGAGTTTGGTAGATAATCCTCAGCGCACAGAAGGAATGCCTGATCCCGATGGGGTGTCCCCGCTTAATCCCTACGCCAAATACATTCACCTCCATAATAACAATCAGGTGAAAAATATTAAATCCTTACGTCGGATTCGCAAAACCCTTGATAAGTACCCTGGTACCATTGCTATGGGGGAAATTGTTGCTGCCGAAGATCCCATGCAACAAACCGTTGAGTATATTAGAGGGGTTCGCCGTTTACATACTGCTTACAATAGTGCCTTATTAGTAAACGAGAAATTAACCCCTAAATTGGTGGCTGAATCGATTGAGGATTTATCCTTATACCTAGAAGCCGATGAACAAGAAATGATTTGTTTAACCACCAGTACCCACGATTTTCCTCGCGCCAAATCTCGATGGGAACCCGATGATAAGTCTTTAATTCCTCAGTTTGAAAAACAGTTAATTGCCCTATTGCCTAGCTTACGAGGGTTAGTTTGTTTTTACCAAGGGGAAGAATTAGGGTTAACTGAAACCCAAGTTTCCATTGAGAAAATGAAAGATCCCTACGGCATTTATTTCTATCCTTATTTTGCCGGACGAGATGGTTGTCGAACTCCCATGCCTTGGAATCCTCACGACAAGAATTTTGGTTTTAGCGAAAGCGATGAAACTTGGTTGGCTATTGATGAGGATTATAAATCCTTAGCCATTTCCGAACAAGAAGATGATCCTGAATCGTTACTCAATTTTTTCCGCTTTTTTGTGAAATGGCGTAATCGACAACCTGCTTTAAAATATGGCTCGATTGAACTGGTGGAAGCCGGTAATGAAATTTTGTCATTTCTGCGTCGGACTCCGATGCAAGAATTACTTTGTGTGTTTAATATGAGTGAAAAGACTCGTTCTTATTTAGTCTCTTTTCGTTATGGTAGTCCGATTATTGGCTCTGAAAGTCAAGATTTTCCCACAACCAATCTAGGGAACGGGGAAAGAACCATTGAACTTAAACCCTTTGCTTTTGCTTTCTTTGAACGAGAAGACTAGGAAAACTCAAAGGAGAGAACCATTCTTGAGGGGGTCAAGAATGGTTCTCTAGGGAATATTAATTCTGGCATCGAGCTATTGTCCCAGTGGGCTACCC
>JAAUYH010243434.1_pt1 | contig 44588 bp, 48 predicted proteins | sample 7278061 | NCBI WGS metagenome assembly JAAUYH01 (sample SAMN14350203, study PRJNA611818) | marine sediment metagenome | isolation source: surface marine sediment (0.6m) | place: French Polynesia: Moorea | collected 2018-08
ACCTCTGAGCGGCTCGATTTATTCCAGCAAAGTCCGAACGACCTCAATCCGATACGCACCGTCAGAAAATCGCCTCCCCTTCGGGGCGGGTCGGCGATGGCGCGGCGGCCTGCGGCCTTGATTCCGCGCCTGAAGACTGGTTGCGAACGGAGGCTCCAGGCCAAGACCAACGTGGCGTTTCGTCCCAACGGCATTGTGGCTAGAACGAAGAAAAGGAGGTGCGATGACGAGCACTGAAGACGGGGGCCGCCGCAGCCCCGCCGTGATCGCGGTCTCGCTGGCCGTACTGATCCTGGCGTGGTGGGCCGGGGCCCGGGCGCTGGGCGATGCCAGCATCCTGCCGGCACCGGGCGCTGTCTGGACGGTGATTCTGGCCGAAGCGGGCAGCGGTGAGCTGTGGCTGCATACCGGAGCCACGCTGGCGCGGGTCCTGGCGGCGTTCTGTTTTGCCATGGGGATCGGTACGGCCATCGGGCTGTTGCTGGGGCTCTATCCAAGGCTGAACCGGTGGGCGGATCCTTGGGTGGTGGTGTTTCTGAACCTGCCGGCGCTGGTGGTGATCGTGCTGGCCTATCTGTGGCTGGGGCTGAACGAGATCGCCGCGATCGTGGCGGTATCGGTGAACAAGACCGCGATGGTGATCGTTACTGTGCGCGAAGGCGTGCGGGCGCGCGACGGACGCATCGCCGAGATGGCGCAGGTCTACCGGATGAGCCGTTGGGTGCGGCTGCGGCATGTACTGTTGCCGCAACTGGCCCCCTACCTGTCGACGGCCGTCCGGAACGGGCTGGCGGTGATCTGGAAGATCGTGCTGGTGGTGGAGTTTCTGGGCCGCAGCAATGGGGTGGGGTTTCAGATCCACCTGTATTTCCAGCTGTTCGAGACGGCGCATGTCCTGGCCTACAGCCTGAGTTTCGTCACCGTCATGCTGTTGATCGAGTACCTTGTGGTCCAGTCGACCGAGGCGCATGCGCACCGCTGGCGCCGTGCGGGCCGGTCGGCCGTCTCCTGATCGCGGCGCAATGCGCGCGCCGCCGGTTTCTCTCCATCCTCGGCTGCGCCTGCGGCGGAGGCGCCGCGGGCCGGGTCCGCAAAGCATTGCGCCGCCTCCTGCGCCCAGTGGGGCAACCAAGCCCGGGTCATGCGGATCTCGGCCAAGGTGAACCGGGCCTTCGCGATCTACGACCATAAGGCCGGTGCGCGGCTATGGGGTTTGTGCTAGACATCCGCACGACGGACCCAAACGGGAGGAGCGGTCATGGGCCTGAAAGCGGGGATTTTCGCGGCGGTGCTGACGATGGCAGGGTCAGCCTGGGCGCTGGACGATCCGCAGACCAAGCTTGCCGATCCGATGGAGTCGGGCATGTGGGACTATCACCAGATCGATATCCTCGGCGATCCGGCAGACATCCGGTTCGACGACCGCGTGGTCGTGCGCGGCCCGGTCGAGGCCGAAGACTCACTGAACGTGCCGCTTCTGGTGGACGCCAGTGCGATCCCGGACGTCAAGCGCATCGTGGTGTCGGCGGATTACGGCCCGATCCCGCATATCCTGACCTATTATCCCGAAACGGCCGAGGCGAAGATCGCGCTGCGGTTCAAGATCGACCAGGCGACGGCGATCCGCGCCTCTGTCGAGACGCATGACGGGTCGTGGCATGTCGGCTCGACCTATATCGACGCGGCCGGCGGTGGATGCACGGCACCGGCGCATGCCTATGCCAGCGACGACTGGGAGGAACATCTGGGAGAGGTGCGCGGGCGGCTTTGGGCCGCGTCGGGGCGCGCGCGGTTCATCGTCGACCATCCGATGGACACCGGGCTGGCCGACGGCATTCCGGTCTTCATCATCGAGGACCTCGCGCTGGAGACCGATGCGGGCGTCAAACTGGCGCGGATCGAGCTGAGCGAACCGGTGAACGAGGACCCCGCCTTTACGCTGTATTTCGCGCCGGGCACGTTGCCGGCCAGCCTGCATGTGCGCGGGCGGGACAACAACGGCAACGAGATCGACGGGCTGATCAGCCAGGGATCGCTGAATTGACGCTCACCCGCCGGCGGACGCTGGGACTGCTTGGGGCGTCGGCGCTGGCACCCGCATCCGGTTTCGCCAGCCCGCGACTGGCCTACGCGTTGGTGCCGATCGAGATCGGCGACGGTGTCTGGATGGTCGAAGGGTCGACCGACTATTTCTCGATGCAGAACGGCGGGGCGATCGTGAACGTCACGCTGCTGCGCGGCGACAGCGGGCTGATCGTTGTCGACAGCGGGCCGTCCCTGCGTTACGGCGAGGCGCTGAAGACGATGGCGCTGGGGCTGGACATCCGCGGCGTTTCCGCCGTGGTGAACACGCATCACCATCCCGACCATTTTTTCGGCAATCAGGTGTTCCGGGACGTGCCGATCCACGCGCTGGGCGCGACGCAGGCCGCAGCCTTTGCCGATGGCGAGGCCTTTGCCGACAACATGTACCGGCTCTTGGGCGACTGGATGCGCGGGACCGAAGTGGTGCCGCCGACGGCGGTGGTCGCGGGCGGCGATCTGGTGATTGACGGCCGGATGTTTGCGGCGCTGCCGCTAAGCGGGCACACGGCGGCCGATCTGGCGCTGGTCGACCGGGCAACGGGCAATCTGATCGCCGGCGATCTGGTGTTTTTCAACCGCGCGCCGACGACGCCCTCGGCCGATCTGGATGCCTGGCGCGCGTCGCTGGACGTTCTGGCGGATACCGAGGCATCGGCGATCGTGCCGGGCCACGGGCCGTACGACACCGTAGGGGCGTCGGTTGCCCAGACCCGTGCCTATCTCGACTGGCTCGAGGCCACGCTGCGCCAGGGCGCGCGTGACGGGCTGGGCATGGTCGAGCTGATGGACCTGGACCCGCCGGCGGAATTCGCCGGGATGGGAGCGATGCCGCAGGAATTCCACCGAACGGTGGCGCATCTCTATCCGGGTATCGAAACCGAGATCCTGCCGCTGGGCAACTGACCGCAGCTCAGGCGGCCTTGCGTGCGCCGTAGCCCGTCGCCTGTTTCCAGCGGTCGATGGCCTCGGTCCAGTCCGGCGCGTTGTCGGCGTGCCAATGGTGAAACTGCGAGAAATCGGCCAGCCTGGGTGCGCGGGCCATGGCAAGACGGTGCGGCAGGCTTTGCGCATAGCGCTTCATCGCTGCGGGGCTGTTCCAGGCGGTCAGCGAGAAGTGGATGTCGTCGCGGAAGGTTACCTCCGCATGCAGGTTGCCGTGCGCGCGGCGCGCCTGGAGCAGGACCGGCAGGATGTAAAGCGAGAATTCGATCCGCTTCAGAGGTTGGGTGACGACGATGCCGCCGACCGCGATGAGCGCCATGGCACGAGGCTCCCTGCTGGGTCTTTTGAAACTACGCGCCGGGCGGGCGGGCGGATCAGTCGACGCTGACGGGGACTGGATCGACCGGAACCAGGGGTTCGCCGATGTCGAGCCAGCCATCGGTGCCGTGGCGGAACCAGTGGACGTTTTGGTATCCCATCGCGGCGATGCGCTGGGCGGCGTTCCAGCTCATCCAGCAATCGGCGATGCAGAAGACCACCATGGGCCGGGCAAGGTCCCCCTTGGTTTCGCGTGCGAGGGTTTGCGCGAGGTAGCCCTGCATCGCGGCGTCCAGCACGCCGCGGCCGGTTTCCGGCAGCCAGATCGCACCGGGCAGGCTGAGCCGTTCCTTCGACACCAGCCAGGTGCCGTCAAGCTCGTCATATCGCGATTGCGCGGCGCCGAAAACGTCAATGGCAAGGGCGCCCCGGGCGAGCAGAGCCTTGGCTTGCGCGGCCGAGATCAGCCGCGCCGGGCCGGGGATATCGTCGGGCGTCGAGGCGCGGTGGCGGTCGATGCGATAGCCGGTTTCGGGGTGGAACAGGTCGGGACGGCGGTCCCGGACCGCCGCGTAGGGTTCCGCCGCCGCGACGGGCGCAAGGGCGATCAGCAAGGCAAGGATGCGCAGCATGGGCCGATCCTATCCGCGATGCCGGGGCCGCGCCATGCGGGACGGGCGGTTTCCTTGGGCCTTTCGTTGCGGTAGGGCTGGCGTAAGGGGGCGTGGAGGCGGGCATGGCGGAAACGGCACTGGTCACCGGATCGGCGGGGTTCATCGGGTTTCACACCAGCCAGCGGCTGCTGCAGGCCGGCGCCCGGGTGATCGGCCTCGATGCCATGACCGAATATTACGACCCAGCGCTGAAACGGGCGCGGCACCGGATCCTGGGACAGTCGCCGGGCTTCACGCCTGTCACCGGTCGGCTGGAGGAACCGGGGCTCGTGGCCGGTCTGATGGAACGGCATGCGCCGGATGTGGTCGTGCATCTCGCGGCACAGGCGGGGGTGCGCTATTCGATCGAGGCGCCGCGGTCCTATGTCGAGGCGAACCTGATCGGCACCTACGAGGTGCTCGAGGCCGCGCGCGCGGTGCCGCCCCGGCATCTGATGCTGGCGTCGACGTCGTCGGTCTATGGCGCGAACGAGACCATGCCCTATGCCGAGATCCACAAGGCGGACAGCCAGATGTCGTTCTACGCCGCCACGAAGAAGGCGACCGAGGTGATGGCGCATTCCTATGCGCATCTTTACGGGCTGCCCGTGACGATGTTCCGGTTCTTCACCGTCTACGGTCCCTGGGGGCGGCCGGATATGGCGCTGTTCAAGTTCGTCAAGGCGATTTTGGAAGGCAAACCCATCGACGTTTACAATCACGGCGACATGCGGCGGGACTTTACCTTCGTGGACGATCTGGTGGAGGGGCTGATGCGGCTCCGGTCGGCGGTTCCGGGCACCGAGCCGGTGGGCGAAATGGACAGCCTGTCGCCGGTTGCCCCGTTCCGGGTGGTAAATATCGGCAACGGGGCGCCGGTGCCGCTAATGGAGTTCGTCCGCGCCGTCGAGGCGGCGTTGGGTCGCAAGGCCGACATCAACTTCATGGACATGCAGCCGGGCGACGTGCCGGCGACCTGGGCGGACGCCTCGCTATTGCAGGCGCTGGTCGGGCCGTTGCCGAAGACGCCGCTGGAAGAGGGCGTCCGGCGGTTCGTGGACTGGTACCGGGAGCTTTATACGGATCGTTCAGGCGGATGACGTTCGGCTCCGGGGCTATCCCGGGCAGTCATCCATGCGCCGATATCGACAGGCAAGGGTTCACCATCGGGCACGGGCGCAACCGGTTCTGGAAGGTGGTGCAGGCGCCCGGTTGCCCTGTCAATGCTGTGAAATTGCCTTTGAGCGGGATGAACTAGGATGAAATGGCGCTGCACCGGTTTCGGCCTGGAGCGGCCGTTGCACGTCGCTACAGGTTTTGGAGATTCCGTCGATCACCCGTTCCCCCGGGCTGAAAGCCCGGATCGCGCCCGACCCCGCCCCCCAGGGCGGGCGCGATGCGTCGAGCCGTCTGACTTCCTTGAAACACGTGTGCTTCGGAGAGATCTCGTCGCAAGCTGAGAAGCGCCCACCCTCGGGGTCGGGCGCGATCCTATCAATAGAATTGTAGGTCGCTTTTTCTGTTTTCTCAGTTGTCTGCCCCAGGCGAAAACCAACCCTGCGCGTCACTCTCAACGCGCGGCACTCAAGGGCGTTTTGGCACCCTGCAGGATCAACAGCTGCGCGCGCTGTCCATGCAGACTTCGGACCGTTGGCATAGCGTCGCCATGGGGGCGTCTCGCCCACTGGCTCGGTTCCGCCGCCGTCAGCTCTCCAGCCAGATCGTCACCGGCCCGTCATTCGTCAGGCTGACCGCCATATCCGCGCCGAACGATCCGGTGGCCACCTCGATCCCCGCCGCCCGGATCCGGTCGGCGAAACAGTCGTACAGCCGCTCGCCTTCCGCCGGCGGCGCGGCCGCGGAAAATCCGGGCCGGTTGCCCCGGCTCGTGTCTGCCGCCAGCGTGAACTGACTGACCACCAGTGCCGCCCCGTCGATATCGGCCAGGCTGCGGTTCATCTTGCCCGCCTCGTCGCGGAAGATCCGCAGCTTGACCGCCTTGGCGGCCAGCTTGTCCGCCTCGGCCTCGCTGTCGCCTTCCATGGCGCAGACAAGGATCAGCAGCCCCTGTCCGATGTCGCCGATCACTTCGCCGTCCACGCGGACCGAGGCTCGGCTGACCCGCTGCAGCAGCGCCCTCACAACTCTTCCGCCCAGGGCGGGTTCGCGCCCGCACGGCTGACGGTGACCGCCGCCGCCCGTACGCCCAGGCTCAGCGCCTCGGTCAGCACCCGGTCGTCCAGCGATTGCAGTGCCGGGCGGGTCAGCACGCCCGCCCGGTGCAGCGCGGCCAGCACACCGGCGTTGAAGGTGTCGCCCGCGCCCACCGTGTCGGCGACGTCCACCCGGGGGGCCGGCACCCGGACCTCTCCGCCCGCCGTGAACCCCCGCGCCCCTTTGGCGCCTTCGGTGATGCAGATGATGGACGGCCCCTTGTTCAAAAGCCCCCGGGCCAAGGCGCCGATCTCGCCATCCCCCAGCAGCCAGTGCAGGTCCTCGTCGCTGAGCTTCACGATATCGGCCAGCGCCACCATTCGTTGGATGCGCGCGCGGTACGCCGCCTCGTCCACGATGAAACCCGGGCGGATGTTCGGATCGATCATCGTCACCCGCGACGGTGCCTCGCGCGCCATCAGCGCCTCGTAGGCACCGCCGCAGGGATCCACCACCAGGCTGATGCCGCCAAAGAACAGCGTGCCGATGTCATCCGGCAGGGTGGGCAGGTCATCGGGGCGAAGCATCCGTCCGGCGGTATTTTCGTCGTAGAACGCATAGCTGGCCTGGCCATCCACAAGCTTGACGAAGGCAAGCGTGGTCGGACGGTCGGAAATCACCGCGTGCTCTGCATTCACCTGCGACGCCGCAAGCGCCGATGTCAGAATCTCGCCGAAGAGGTCCGAACTGAGCCCGCTGAAAAACCCCGAGGGCGCACCCAGCCGGCCAAGCGCGACGGCGGTGTTGAATACCGCGCCGCCGGGATAGGGGGCAAAGGCATCTTCGCCCGCCGCCGTGGTGCGCGGCAGCATGTCGATCAATGCCTCGCCACAACTCAGGATCATTTTTTGGTCTCCCGTTTTGCCCGGGCAACGGTCTAGACCGCGGCGGTGAAAGGGGCAATCCAATGCGGGTTATTTGACGCAAATCAACGCACGCGGGTGCGTAGCGCGGCAAAGTGCTGGCCGATCAAGACGTCTGTTTTGGAGGACTGGCATGGTTGAGAAATCCCACACCTCGGGCCTGTGGCCCTCGCTTTACGAACCGTTCCGCAGCATGGGGTCACGGCTGTCGGAGTGGATGGCGCCGGCATCGGAGGCCTCGACGAACGACAAGGCCTATGTGATCGCCGTGGAATTGCCGGGGGTCGATGAAGAGGACATCGAGTTGAGCGTCGACAACGGCGTGGTCACGGTAAAGGGCGAAAAGAAGACCAGGCGCGAAGAGAAGGGGGAAACCTGGTATTTCTCCGAGCGGCAGTATGGTGCCTTCTCGCGCAGTTTTCGGGTGCCGCCGGATGCCGACGAGGCGAAAGTGTCGGCCGATCTCAAGGACGGATTGCTGACGATTACCGTGCCGAAATCCGCACCGGAACCCGAGTCGGCGAAGACGGTGAAGATCAAGAGGGGTTGATCGGGCGCTCTTTTGGGGGCGGATCGGTCACCGCCCCGAGAGCCTTGGGAAGACATCGTCGGCAGAGGAAGGACACCAGCCTTCCAAGACGGACGGGCAATTCCTGCGCGTGCCCGGGGGGAAAGCTATTTCTGCTGATAGGCTTTGATGAAGAGGGGGTGAACGAACGATGGCGAACGCGGATTCAGCCTTCAAACCGATATTCTCCGGAAGTGTCTGGTTCTTTGCTCTTTTGATTGCAGCAGCTTTGCTGGTGTTTTCATTTCTTATACTGGATCACAGCAGAGCTTTGCTGCTTTCCGGGACCGGTTTGCAGATTTTCGGCGCAATCGCTACTGCATTATTTTCATTTTTTGGATGGAAAATGAATGTGGGCGATATAACAAGAGGGGCGGGAAAGGGCTATACGTTCACCTTTCCTGAAATTGAATTCAATGAAACGCTGACAAGGTGGGGTTATTGGGGATTTCTATACATCATTGTCGGTCTTTGTTTGGTTGCGGTTCCTGACTTTCTGACCGCTGCTCAAGAGGCCTTAGATATACTTGCGACACAGGATAGCGACTCTAACAACGCCGGCTTCTAGCTTGGCACGGTTCTTCAGGGGGCGAGCGATTCAGGATCTGCCCAAGCAAGAACTTCATCAAGCGGTGCGCGATCCGTCCGGACGGCATTCGCCGGATGAGTTTTGTCCTCAAAGCCGAAGGAGATGCCGCAGACGATCTGGCGGGTCTCTGGCAGGTTGAACCAGCGGCGGAGGAACGGTGAATATGTGGCGACGGCCGCCTGCGGAATGCTGGCGATGCCCATTGCCTCGGCTGCAAGGGTAAATGCCGTGACGAAGGCGCCGCAGTCGAGCACACCGTAGGGACCAAGATCGGCCTCGGTGGTGACCAGCGCATGGTGCGGGGCGCCGAAGAAACGGAAATTCTCCATCATCTGCCTGGCCGAGCCGGCGCGGTCGCCCTTTTCGATGCCGACCGCCTCGTACAGCGCCCATCCGCAAACCGAGCGCCGGGTCTTGTAGAGGCCCGTATATTGCTTGGGAAACGGGATATCGGGGGTAGGCTGGGCGCTGGCTGCCTCTGCGTACAGGGCCTTGCGCAGACGGTCGGTTTCCGCAGGCCGCGTTATCACCAGTTGCCAGGGCTGAGCGTTGCACCAGCTTGGCACCTTCTGCGCGGTCGTGACGATGCGTTCGATGATCCCGTCCGGAACCGGGTCCTCGAGAAATCCACGGCAGGAATGGCGGCGGCTCAGCAGCGCATCGAAGACATCGATGTCGCTCATTGGTTCTGCGCGATGACATAACCGACGATACCGGCCACGATCAGGCCCAGGACGACGGCGATGGCGATCTTCCAGGCCGACCAGGGCCGTTCGCCCTGCACCCGGCCGGTTCGTCCGTTGACGACGAAGCGGTAGGTCTTGCCGCGATACTTGTAGGCCGCCAGCCAGACCGGCAGCAGGATATGCTTGAAGGTCACGTCGCTGATCGCGGTGTCGATATCATGGATGCGCTGACGGTCACCGCCGATGTCAAAGCGCACGTCGCGCTCGATCACGCGGTCCATATGCTTCCGCGCCTCCACGTAGCCCTCGTCGAGTTCGACCGTATAGCCTTCGGCCCGGAACCCGGCGAGGTATTCGGGGCTGTAGGGTTCCAGGGCCGCCAGGTCCCAGGGTTGCAGATTGTCGGTGTACTTCTTCGGCAGGCTTTTCGAGGCAAGCACCAGCACGTCGTCGAAGAACCGCGCGACACGGCCGGACTTCGGGCTCCAGCGCACCCGCTGTTCGCGCACCTGCACCTGCTTGCCATCGCGCATCGCGGTCTTGGTGACGTAGTAGACGGTGCCGCGTTCGCCCCGGTAACGCGACTTGGTGTCGGCATCGAAGGTCCAGTACGGGACGTAGATGCCGTTCATCTTGCGCCCCTTGCGGGCGTATTCCTGCAACCCGTTGGGCGCGAACCAAAGCCGCCCGAGCCAGTCGGTCATCGCCTTGTGCGCCGCTCTCTCTTCCAGCGCGAAGGGCAGAAGACCGCGCGGCTTGATATGCCGGTGGGTGCCGGTGTCGGTGACAACCGGTGTGGCGCAGAACGGGCATTCCTTGGCGTGCGTGACGGCATCGAATTCCACCTGCGCCCCGCAATTCGTGCAGCTGAGGACGCGGGTTTCCTCGATCTCGGCCTCGGGCAGTTGCGCATCGAGCGCGGCCTTGAAATCAAGTTCCTTGATCGCACCGCCGGTAAACTGCTCGGCCAGGTCCGCCTGGTTGCCGCAATGGTCGCATGTAAGCTTGTTCGAGATCGGGTCGAACCGGAAATCGGCACCGCATTGGTCGCAGGGAAACCGGTGTTCGGATTCGACTTCAGACATCGCAGCCTCGGTCATATCGGTATCGCCCGGCATCGTCGGTTACTTGACCACCACGAGCCCGCAGGGAAAGTCCCGGCCGCGCCCGTTTCCGAATACCACCTCGCAGAGGTATCCGTCGTTGCCTCTGAACATGCGCAGGCAGCCGCCGCTCCAGGAACCCGATGGAGCACGGCAGATCTCATTTTCGTCGAAGCGGTTAACCGAGGTGGCCATGCGCAAGTCTGTGCGCGCCCCGAGCGCGACATAGGTGGCGCGTCCGTCGAGGTTGATCTCAAAGCCCTTTTTACGCTTGTTCAGGATGCCGAACACGGAATTCGACGGATAGGACTGCACGAGCCGCTCCCGCAGATCAACCAGGTTGACCGGCGCGAGAGTGTCCGTGGCCTGGGCGTCGGCGGCGTGGGAGGCCGAGAGCGCCAGGATCAAGGCAGCGAGGAGCGGGCGGTTCATGGATTTGTGCTCTGGTCCGGTCACGCGCCCGGGGGCGGAGGCGGCAGGATCGTAAATAGCTGTGCAAGCTCCATCACATCCTCTGCCTTGAGCCAGCCATCCTGGCCCGCGGTCCAAACAAAGGTTTCGCGGGTGATCTCTCCGGCGGCGGCCATGCGCCCGAGGGCGGCCTTGGAATACGGACCATTGGTCTGCCCGCCCTCTGCGATGTGCCAGACATGCTCGGCAGGCGGCGGCGGAGGCGGCGCGGCGGCGGCCGGTTGCGCCGGGGCAGGGGCGCTGCCCCAGGGCCCTTGGTTCGCCATCTGGCCGGCCATCGCCATGCCCATCCCCATACCAAGCCCTGCACCCATGCCGCCACCGCCGGCGGGGTTCTTGGCGGCTGCGGTCATCGCCTCGGCGGCGGAATACTGGGTGAATTTGCCGAGATCCCCCGCCAGACCCATCGAGGTGCGCTTGTCCAGCGCTTCCTCGACCGCGGGCGGCAGCGAGATGTTCTCGATATAAAACTCCGGGATCGCCAGCCCGTATCCCGCGACGATGCCGGAAATTTCGGCGGCGATCATCTTGCCGAGATCGGCGGTGTTCGCCGCCATGTCCAGAACCGGGATGCCCGAGCCGGCGATGACGCGGGAAAACTCCTGCACGATGATGTTGCGGATCTGAAAGCTGATCTCGTCCATGGTGAACTCGCCGTCGGTGCCGACGATTTCGGTCAGGAACCTGGCCGGATCGGTCACGCGGACCGTGTAGGTGCCGTAGGCCCGGATGCGGGTCGGGCCAAATTCGGGATCGCGCAGCATGATGGGGTTCTTGGTGCCCCATTTCAGGTCGTTGAACCGGGTCGTGTTGACGAAATAGATCTCGGACTTGAACGGCGATTTGAAGCCGTGGTCCCAATGCTGCAGCGTCGTCATGATCGGCATGTTGTTGGTCTCGAGCATGTAGAGACCGGGGGTGAACACATCCGCCAGCTGGCCCTCGTGCACGAACACGGCCGCCTGGCCTTCGCGCACGGTCAGTTTGGCGCCGTATTTGATCTCGTGCCCCTCGCGTTCGAACCGCCAGACCATGGTGTCGCGGGTGTCATCGACCCAATGGATGACGTCGACGAACTCGCCGCTCAGAAAATCGAAAATGCCCATCGGGCCCTCCCTTTCAAATTCGACATCAGATCGACCCGCCCAGCAGCTCGGCCGCGATGATCTCGGCGACCGGCCGCGCCTCGGCGGCGACCATGCCGGGGCGCATGCGCGGGTCGTAGAGCATCTGCAGAAGCAGCTCGTCATGGGTGGTCAGCAGCCCGAACTCCTCGTCGTCGTTGAAGATCGACGGACGCGCCGCCGGGCTGTCGTTCGAAAGCCCCAGCCCCTGGGCCAGTTCCTCGTGGATGCAGCTCAGGCGCAGCAGGTCGGGATGTTCGCCGCGGATCACCGCCACCGCCTGCGTGTAATTTCCGTCGCCCGCCGGATCGCGTGCGAACACCAGGCAGAATGTCGACCGTCGCATTTTCTGGACCGTGGCGATCGCAGTGGCGTTGATATCGGGGATGATCGCGCGCAGGTCCGGGCCGATGTTGCGACGCTCGTCCTCGTTGACGATGAAGACGTGGAAGTTCGCGTTCGACGGGCTGATCGAGATCGGCAGGCCCGTGATCCGCGACAGCCTTTGGGCGTAGGCGGTCACGGATGACCGGTCGCGGTCGCGCTGCGCCAGTGGCACGGAATCGCCGAAGCGGACGCGCATGCGGATCGGCTCGCTCCAGCGGTGCAGGCGGCTTTCGGTCTGCTGGGCCACAAGCCGGCCGCCGACCCGGAAAAACTCCTCGAACAGCGCGATGCGGATAAAGTTCTCGACCAGCTGCCGCTCGGAAAAGGGTGTGTCCGGCCCGCCGCCGTCGGTTCGGAGAAGCCCCTGGGCCACAAGACCTTGCTGGACACTGGCGTAGTAGTCGCGCAGGACCAGGCTTTGTTCCGATGGCGGTAACACCTTTGGACCTGCAGGGGCCGGCGGACGCGCCGCCGGCACGGGCGACGTGCGCACGCCCGGCGGCTCGCAGGCCGCCAGCGCCACCAAGGTGGCGGCAAGACCCAAAGCCGTCCTGATCCGCGTGCGCACCACCTTTGGCTTATGCCTCCGGAACCGCGGTTCCGACGGTGTCGCCGGTCTTGTCGCCGCGGGCCTTGGCCGAGGCCAGCGTATCGCGCAGTTCCCTTTCCATCTTCTGCAGCTCCTCCTCGGCGGCGGCGCGCTTGGCCTTGCCTTCGTCGGCGATCTGCAGGCTTTCCTCGATGGTTGCGATAAGCTCGGAATTGGCGGTCTTGATCGCCTCGATGTCGAACACCCCGCGCTCCATCTCTTCGCGCACGGCGCGGTTGGCCTCGCGCAGGTTCCTGGCGTTTGCCGTCAACAGTTCATTGGTCAGGTCGTTGGCCTCGCGCACCGCCTTTGCGGCGGCGCCCGACCGCTGAATGGTTACCGCCTGCGCCAGCTGGGTTTCCCAAAGCGGCACGGTGTTGACCAGGGTCGAGTTGATCTTGGTGACCAGCGACTTGTCGTTTTCCTGCACCAGCCGGATCGAGGGCAGCGACTGCATCGTGACCTGGCGCGTCAGCTTGAGATCGTGCACCCGGCGTTCCAGGTCGTCGCGGGCCGCGCGTAGGTCGCGCAGTTCCTGCGCCTTCATCACGCCCTGGTCTTCGGGCGCGTCCGCGACCTCTTTCTCTTTGGCGGGGATGGTCGTTTCGTCCAGCTCGGCAAGCTTCTCCTCGCCCGCCGAGATGTAGAGCGCCAGTTCGTCGTAGAAATCGAGCGTCTTTTCGTAAAGCACATCCAGCGACTTGATGTCCTTCAGCAGCTTGTGCTCATGACCCAGCAGGTCGTCGGTCACCTTGTCGATCTGGCCCTGAACGGTTTCGAACCGGGCGAGGAAGTTCGCCATCGGCGCGGCCTTGCCGGTCAGTCGCTCCCACCAGGACCGCTTGCGCCGGACATCCAGTTCGCTCACGGAAAATCCGCGGATGGTGGTCACGATGTTGCGCAGGCTGTCGCCCGCGGGGCCCACATCCTTGTTTCGCACATCGGCCAGCATCGACTGGCTGATCTGCTGCAATTCGGCCTGGGCGGCAGAGCCGAAATTGATGATCGAGTTGGTGTCGGACATGTCCAGTTCGGCCATCCGCTTGGTGATCGCCTCGGCCACCGGCGGTTCGGCCTCTTTCATCGGGACCAGTGCGGTCGACGGTTCGGGCAGCACGACGGCGGTGACTTCCTCGACTTCCTTCAGAGCGGCTTCGGCCTTCTGGCGGACGGTGTCAGACATTGGTTCCTCTCCTCGTTCCCTTTAATCTCGGTCCGGCTTCACGCCCTCGCGGGCCAGACGGTCGCGCAGCACGTCGATCTCGATCTCCAGATCGGTGCGGTTGTCGGTCAGAAGCTTTTCCGTCTGGGCGGCGAAATTCGCCTCCAGGTCGTCCAGCAGACGGGTGTAGTCGTCCCGTGCCTTGGTATCGCGGGTGCGGGCATAGAGGTCGGCGAATTTCACCGTCGCGTCGCGTGCGCCCATCAGATAGACGCTGAGATATTTGCGCGAGGCGGTCAGATCGCGGGGATCCTCTTCGATGGTTCGGAACATGTCGCGCACCGTGGTCTGGAACCGCTCGACCCGCCGTTCGACGCTCCGGTCCTCGGCGCGCAGGACCGCGTCCGACATCGCCTTGAGGTGCTTTTCGGCCTCGGTGACCGCCCGGGCGACCCGATCGGATTGGAACTGGTCGATGCCTTCGGCTCCCTTGTCGGCCAGCGGATCGGGCCCGAAGGACAGAAAATGCAGGACGGCGCCAAGCCCGGCGAAGATCGCTGCCTCGACAAGCCCGTGTCCGGCGATCCCCACCAGACCCAACCCCGCGCCGGTCAGAACCGAGGCGAAAATCTTGCGCGGAATCGCCGGGCGCTTGGCGATCTTGCGTGCCTCGTAGGCCTCTTGCGCCAGGATGCCCTCGCGGGTCAGCCAGGCGGCGAGGATCAGGATGCCGAAAGCGGCCAGGTACTGACCCATCACCAGCGGTTCCTGGAAGAACGCCACAACGACCAATGGCAGAGGGGCAACGAACAGCATGTTGACCCGGCCGCCGGCCTTGGTCCGCCGCTGGCCGTGAAACGCCGGCTTCGCCGCGGACCCCTCCGGCCGCGTCGACCCGTCCGGGCTGAACTTTCCGCCAAAACGCTGCGCCATCAACCGCCTCCGGACACCGAGACGTAGAGAATCAGCGCCAGCAGCAGAAAGAACGCAAGCTTCTGCAGGCCGGTATCAGACACGTGCGTCTCCTTCTTGGGGGGCAAGGCAGCGCTCATCCGGTATATTCTATGCCCCGGCCCCGTTCCAGCGTTAACCGGTCACGCCCCTTGTTTCGCCTGCTCGGCCTGCCGCTCTGCCGCCAATTTCCGCGAATAGCCCGATTGCACGGCCTCCACGGCCACCAGAACCACGACCGAGAAGTAGAACGTGGTCTTCGACATCGGGATCAGGTCGTAGCCCAGTATCTTGACCTGCAAACCGTCGTCATGCGCTGCATGCGCCGCGGCCGTCCCGGCCTCGCCCAGCAGGACCACACCGACGATCAGCAGGATGAACAGGCCCAGCACCTCGTACATGCGGTTCTTTTCAAGAAACGTGGTCACCCCGTCCGCAAGGACCAGCATCGCGGCCCCCGATAGAAGGATCGCGAAGGCGAGGATCGGGAAGACGTCGGTGATTGCCAGCGCGGACAGGATCGAATCGAAGGAAAAGATCAGGTTCATCATCACGATCAGCCCCACGACGCGGGCCGCCGACATGCCGCGCCCGCCCCCGATATCGGCATCGAGGTCATGCACCGACAGCATATGTGCGATCTCCTTGACCGCGGTGTACATGATGAAGATGCCGCCGATGACGAAGACGACCGTGGCGAAATTCACTCCGCCTTCCAGCACGCCGGGCCAGTTCATGACAAAGAACGGTTCGCTCAGCGCGTCGATCAGCTGGATCATCGTGAACAACAGCACGACCCGCAGCGCCACGGCGATGATGATCCCCCAGAACCGTACCGTCTTCTGCTGCGCCACCGGCGCACGCTGGGACTGGATCGAGATGTAAAGCAGGTTGTCGAACCCCAGCACCGCCTGCAGAAAGCAAAGCATCACAAGGTTGCCCAGGTTCTCAAAGGTCAAAAGCTCGGCCATTGGCGCAACTCCGTCGCGAAGTATCGTTGCGCGGTCACACATACAGATGCACGTGGCAGGAACAAGGGTTCAGCGGCGGCGGTTTTTCCCCGTATCGGGACGTTTGGGCGGCCTTGGCCGGGTTTCGACCGCGGGATCGAAGCCAAGCTGGTCGCGCAACACCCGCGCTTTGACCTCCTTCACCTCGCCCGGCCGCATCTGCCCGAGCTGGAACGGTCCGTAGCCGGTGCGAATCAGCCGGTTCACCGCCAGCCCGACACTTTCCATCGCGCGCCGGATCTCGCGGTTCTTGCCCTCGCGCAGGCCGACGGTCAGCCACGCGTTCGCACCCTGCTGCCGGTCGAGCGTCACCGCCATGCCCAAAAATCGCTCTCCGTCGATCTCGATGCCGTGCCGCAGGGGCTCCAGCGTCCTTTCCGTCGGGACGCCTTTTACCCGCACCCGGTACTTGCGCAGCCAGCCGGTCGAAGGCAATTCCAGCCGCCGTTTGATCCCGCCGTCATTGGTCAGCAGAAGAAGACCTTCGGAGTTCAAGTCCAGCCGCCCGATGCTCATCACCCGCGGCATGTCCGGGGGCAAAGCATCGAACACGGTCTTGCGGCCCTGTTCGTCCCTGGCCGTGGTCACCAGACCTGCCGGTTTGTGATAGAGCCACAGCCGCGGCGGCTCCGGCGCGCCGATCAACTTGCCGTCGACGGTGATCGTGTCGGCCGCTGTCACGTTCAGCGCGGGTGACGCGATCTCAATTCCGTTCACCGCCACCCGGCCGGCCTCGATCATCCGCTCGGCCTCGCGCCGGCTGGCCACGCCGGCGCGCGCCAGCACCTTGGCAATCCGGTCGCCTTTCGAGGGTGTGTCTGCCATGGCCCAGCGTCTAGCGCCCGCGTGCGCAAAGGGAAAGCGGCTTGAGGCTGCGGGCAAGCCGAGGCATCAGGGCATATGAGCCGGTTCACCAGCCATATGGAGCAAGCGCTTGCCGAGGCCGCGGCCGCCGCGTCGCGCGGCGAGGTGCCGGTGGGCGCCGTGGTCGTCGGCCCGGACGGCGGGGTCGCCGCCGCCGCCGGGAACCGTACGCGCGAGTTGAACGACCCCACGGCACATGCCGAGATCCTTGCCCTGCGCGCCGCCTGCGCCGCCGCTGGGTCGGAACGTCTGCCGGGGTACAGCCTTTATGTCACGTTGGAGCCTTGCCCGATGTGCGCCGCGGCCATTTCCTTTGCACGCATCAGCCGGCTCTACTACGGAGCGGCCGATCCGAAATCGGGCGGTGTCGCGCATGGGCCACGTGTCTTCGACCATCCGCAGGCGCACCACACGCCCGAGGTCTACGATGGTTTTGCCGCGGCCGAGGCCGAGGTCCTGCTAAAGGCATTCTTCGACGACAAACGCGGCTGAGACAGACCCGCGCACCCGTGTCCGCGGGCCGGCGATGGCGCGGCGGGGCTGCGCCCCTTGATCCCGCGCCGGAGGCTGGGCGCAACTGCCTGTTCCAGGCCAGCCAGACGTGGTTGACCGCTCTTCCGGCACGATCCGAGCCGACCTGCAAGCATGCGCCGCCACCTGGTCAGCCGTTCAGCAGGTCCAGCGCCTCGCGGTGAATGTCCGCATTGGCGGCAGCGACGGCCCGGCCGCCATTGTGCACCGGTCCCCCCTCCCAGTCGGTGACGATCCCGCCAGCGGCTTCAATAACCGCGATGGGGGCCTGAATGTCATAGGAATGCAATCCGGCCTCGACCACCAGATCGACCTGCCCCGCGGCGACGAGCGCATAGGCATAGCAGTCCATACCGTAGCGGGTGAGCCGGGCCCGCGCCGCAAGCCGCCGGAAGGCTGCGGCCTCTGCCTCGGTGCCGACCTCCGGGAACGTGGTGAAGAGGATCGCCTCGGCCAGGGGTCGCGGGCTGCGGGCTTTCAGCGGGCTGCGGCCAAGCGGACCGTCGCACCAGGCCTTGCCCAGGCCGCCCGAGAACCGCTCGCCGATATAGGGCTGGTCGATCACGCCAAGGATCGGGCCGCCCGCATCTGCGACCGAGATCAGTACCCCCCATGTCGGTGTGCCGCTCAGGAAACCGCGGGTGCCGTCGATGGGGTCGAGCACCCAGGTCAACCCGCTGGTCCCGTCCTGCGCGCCCAGTTCCTCGCCCAGCACGGCATCCGTCGGCCGCCGGTCGGCCAAGACCGCGCGCATCGCCTTTTCGGCGGCACGGTCGGCGACCGTCACCGGATCGAACCCTTCCCTTGCCTTGTTTTCGCTGTCCAATCCGGACTTGCGGAAATGCGGCAGAATCACTGCGCGCGCGGCATCCGCCATCGCCTCGGCCGTGGCAAACAGCTCTGCGCCAAGTGCCTCGTCCACATGTCCTGAAAAAGTCACCGCGCCGGCCCCCCGGCCAGCGCGGTACTGTCTTCCCCCTCGCCCGTCAAGTCCGGGGTCAGGCGACGTCGCTCATTACGCGCGCCAGGTCGAACAGACGGCGGCGCTGCGGCTCGGGCATCGCATAGTATGACCGCACCAGTTCAAGCGCTTCCTTGTCTGCCAAGATATCGCCCGGCAGACCGCTTTGTTCGAAAGCTGCCATACCGTCACTGTCATCAAGACCCTCGAAAAAGAAACTCACTGGAACTTCGAGCGCGTCCGCTATGTCCCACAGGCGGGATGCGCTGATCCGGTTCATTCCGGTCTCGTACTTCTGGATCTGCTGAAACTTGATACCGACCCTGCTCGCGAGCTGTTGCTGGGTCATACCTACCATCCAGCGACGGTGGCGGACCCGCTTACCGACATGAACATCCACCGGATGCTTCATTCTCCTTCTCCTTACAACTCATAACAGTATGCCCAGAAATCACGTCGCCTCCCACTCGCTCAACCTGTCTTTTTGGGAAGGTACCGGTAAAACTTTGTTTTACAAAGTATAATTTCGCAAGTCAGGGTGCAAACGCCCACCAAGTGTCGCATTTGCGACGCACACCGATAGGTTGAACATCATAATTCCGCTACGTCAATATCATGATTCGTGATAGTTTACGTAGCGTCATTCTTGCGTCAATTTGAGCCTCTTGCGCCTTCCTTCCACGCCTTGTCAAACTGTTCTTGCAGGATCAAGAGCACGGGCAGGCAATGCGGGCGTTTCAGATTACGGATTACGGCACGACACCGGACTATCGGGATCTGCCGGTGCCAGAGCCCAAGCTCGGCGAAGTGCGGATCCGGATCGCGGCCTGCGGGTTGAACTTCGCCGATCTCCTGATGATCGAGGGCCGCTATCAGGTTCGGCCCGATCCACCCGTCACGCTTGGCATGGAACTCGCAGGGGTGGTCGAGGCGCTCGGTCCCGGTGCCGGCGGTCCGCCGCCCGGCACACGGGTCGCCGTCTATGCAGGCCAGGGCGGGCTGGCGGATGCGGGTTGCTTTCCCGCTGCGCGGTGCTTGCCGTTGCCAGACACGATGCCAATGACCGAGGCCGCCGGGTTTGCCGTGGCCTACGGTACCAGCCACCTCGCCCTGGCGCACCGCGCCCGGCTGCGGCCCGGAGAAACGCTTGTGGTCTTCGGCGCGGCAGGCGGCGTGGGGCTGACCGCCGTCGAGATCGGCAAAGCGTTGGGTGCAAACGTGATCGCGGTGGCGCGTGGGGCAGACCGGCTGGAGGTCGCCAGATCCGCAGGGGCCGACGCGCTGATCGACAGCTCGGACGGCGACCTCGTCGATAGCCTGCGCAAGACGGGGCGCGCGGACGTGATCTATGACCCGGTCGGCGGCGACGCGTTTCGCGCGGGCCTACGGGCGATCAACCCACAGGGACGGATACTGGTAATCGGGTTCGCCAGCGGCGAGGTCCCGAAAATCCCGGCCAACATCCTGATGGTCAAGAATGTCGACGTGATCGGGCTGAACTGGGGCGGATATCTGCGCTTTGCGCCGGACATGCTCGACCAAAGCCTGCGCACCCTGCTGGATTGGTACGCCGAAGGCCGCCTAAACCCCCATATCGGCCATGTGCTGCCGTTCGAACAGGCGGCGGACGGGCTGGAATTGCTCCGGTCGCGTCAGGCCACCGGCAAGGTCGTTATCCGAACTTCACCACATTAGGCGTCTTCAGCGCCACATAGGCCTGGCGAATCATCGCCACCAGATCGGACACGGCGCGTCCGGCAGGCCTCTCGGGGGCGTAAAGGTTGATCTGCTGCGCGGGCAGGTCCGGCAGGACGCCGGTATCGGTAATCGGCTTGATGTGCGGCGGTTGGGCGCCATCGAGCATCGCACCGACTGCCAGATCCGCGCTGATCGTGGCCTCGATCGCCCGGTCGAATCCGGAATCGATGGCAAGTTCCCAAGGGATATCCGCCTCGTCCAGGGCCCGTAGCGCAGGCTGCCGGAACCGGCAAAAGCTGCAGAACGCAACCCGCAGCGGGCGCCGCCGCCACGCCTTGCCGTGCGGCGCCCCGACCCAGTTCATGGGAAGGGTCGCCAGGGTCTCGCCGCCGGCATCCGGCGCGGATTCGGTGGTCAGGATGATCTCGCAACTGCCATTGGCGAATCGTTCCTTCAACTCGTTGGTGTAGGAAGACACCAGTTGCACCTTGACCCGCGGAAACTCGGCATTGAACCGTTTCAGAACCTCGGGCATCGCCGGGTAGACGATGTCATACGGAACCCCCAGCACAATCTCGGTCTCGACTTCCTGATCGGACAGCCGTTCCAGCAATTCGTCGTTCAGCTCAAGCATGCGCAGCGCGTACCCCAGGATCTGCTCTCCGGCCGAGGTCAGCGCAATCGCCCGCGCCGACCGGTCCAGCAGCTGCTGCCCCAGCGCCATTTCCAGCCGCTTCAACTGCATCGACACCGCCGATTGCGTCAGGTTCAAATACCCGGAGGCGCGCGTGACGCTTCCCGTGTCGGCGACGGTCACAAAGGACCGCAAAGCGGTTATATCGAGATTGCGCGGCATATCACATCCATTGATGAATCAAGGCGAAAGCATTCACATATCGAATAAAACACGATTTCGATCAACCATCAAGAGATTTGATGGATCGCAATTCAATGCTGGCGAGAACTGATGGGGCGCGGCTGGCAAAGCTCTGCGATGCCTGCCGCAGGTTCGCCGACCATTGCCCTGTTTTCAAGTTCTTTTTTCCCGGCTGCGCGCGAGATGGCCTGCAGGCCGCACCGTCTCTGGATAAGCGGACAGGCGCCTGCAGGCGCCAGACACGTCCCGGATGCCGGCGGGACACGGGCGCGAAGTTCGGCCGACCGGCCGATCCCGGTCCCACCGCCGCCGCCTGCGCCGATCCGCCAATGCCGGAGTTGCCGCCAAATCCTGACAATTACATACAGGTTTTTCCTCGGAAAACCTTGAAATTGCGGCCGCGCTCGCCGATATTTCCCGCTGAGGGCGGCCGAGTGCAAGTGCCGCCCAAACGAAAGTTTCTGGAGGCGTTAAATGGCTGACTATCAAACGGCTCGGGCGGCGGGAATTGGTGTCCGCCAGGCCGAGATCGATCAGGGTCTTCGGGCCCATATGAACAAGGTCTACGGCACGATGTCCGTGGGACTTCTGGTGACCGCGGGTGTGGCCTGGGCGGTCGGCACCAGCGACGCGCTGCTGTCGATCTTCCGGGATCCGATCACGCTGGCACCGAACATCCTCGGCTGGATCGCGATGTTCCTGCCGCTGATCATGGTCTTCGCCTTCGGCGCAATGATCAACCGTCTGTCGGCGGCCGGCGCACAGACGTTCTTCTACGTCTTCGCGGCGGCGATGGGCCTGTCGATCGCCTGGATCTTCGCGGCCTTCACCGGCATCTCGATCGCGCAGACCTTCCTGGTAACCTCGATCGCCTTCGCGGGCCTCTCGCTATGGGGCTACACCACGAAAAAGGACATCTCGGGTTGGGGCTCGTTCCTGATCATGGGCGTGATCGGCCTGATCGTGGCGTCGATCATCAACATCTTCCTGGGCTCGCCCGCGATCCACTTCGCGATCTCGATCATCGGCCTGCTGATCTTTGCGGGTCTGACGGCCTATGACACCCAGCGGATCAAGGTCGAATACGTACAGCATGCGCAGCACATGGATCAGGAATGGCTGGGCAAGTCGGCGATCATGGGCGCGCTGAGCCTTTACATCAACTTCATCAACATCTTTATGTTCCTGCTGCAGTTCATGGGCGGCCGGGAATAACGAAAAGACAAACCGACAGCCAAAGGGCCGGCCGGCGCGCCGGCCCTTTTCGGTTTGTCCAGCAAGACCGCCGATCCTGCGGTCCTCTCTTCGACAGCTTCAAATTCCTGTAATCGTGCCGTGGTGGGGGCGACTCACAGCCGACGCCGCATCAGAATCGCCGGAAAGCTGATCCCCGGGCGCAGCCCGACCTCGACCGGCTGCAGCGTGACGAATCCCATCGCCTGATAGAACGGCACCGCCGTGCGGGTCGCGCTGCACTCCATTTGCCGCACTCCCGCCGCCCGCGCATCCTTGAAGATGCGTGTAAAGATCGCCCGGCCCACCCCGCGCCGTGTGTGCCGGTAGTCGGTCACCACATGGCGCACATCCGCCAGGCCCGCCTGTGAACGTGGCGTCCACCCCCCCGCGCCGACGATCCCTCCGTCCTCGGTCTCGGCCACATAGAAGGTTCCCGACCGCACCAGCGCGGGCTGCGCCCGGCTGATGATCGGCAGCGCCAGAACCAGCACCGACGGCGGATAGTCCGCCTTCAGCAGTTTCGGGTAACTTCTGGCGAACATCGCATCGAGCGCCGCCATATCGGCGGGCGTCGAGGGACGGATGGTCAGCGTCTCGGTCATGGACGTCATGATAAGCGCGCGCGCAAAAAACAAAAGCCGCGCAGCGGGGGCGCGGCTTCGTCCGAAGGTACCGGCAAAGACCTACTTGATCTTGCCTTCCTTGTATTCGACATGCTTGCGCGCCACGGGGTCGTATTTGCGCACCGTCATCTTCTCGGTCATGGTGCGCGAGTTCTTCTTGGTCACATAGAAGTGCCCGGTATCGGCGGTCGAGTTCAGCCGGATCTTGATGGTGGTAGGCTTCGCCATGATTCTTGCTCCGTCACGGGGCTGAGGCCTCGGCCTGCCCGGAAAACCTTGAAGCCCGCCTTTTACCCGCCCGCGCGCCCAAGTCAACCGCTCTCCTAGAGGACGCCGTTGCCACAGCGGACATGACCGAGGCGGCCGCTGCCCATCCAAACCGGCGAATGCCGCCAGAACCGGCGCACCGAAGGGTTCCTTTTGGAAAACGCAATTCGAGTAGGACCGCGCGGACGGCCTGTAAGCCGGATTCTGTCCCGGGCGCGTGCGCCCATGGATGACCATTCCTCTGCGGCGCCTGTCGCCAGACGCCTCTAGCTGCCAACCCGGATCTCTGGGCCAAGGCGGCCCATGCCGAGATCCCTATTCGGCATTGCTCCCGGCGGGGCTTGCCGTGCCGGGACTGTTGCCAGTCCCGCGGTGGGCTCTTACCCCACCGTTTCACCCTTGCCCCACGGACGGGGCGGTCTGATCTCTGTGGCGCTTTCCCTCGGGTTTCCCCGGCCGGGCGTTACCCGGCGCCGTTGCCTTGTGGAGTCCGGACTTTCCTCGAGCCATCCGGCCCGCGGCCATCCGGCCATCCGCGCAGCTTTGCAGTTAAGCACGATGGTCCGCCCGGTCAACGGGAAAGCGGCGCGCGAGATCTTCCAGCGCCGCAACGTCCTGCAGGGTCAGCGGACCGTCGTCCGCGGGCCGAAACCGCAGCCGGAACGCCCGGAGGCGGGTCGCCAGATCGCCGGCAGGATAGCCAAACGCATCCGCCGCCGCGTGAAAGCGGCGCTTTGCGAGCGCGTTGGTCCCTGTCCCGCCGCGGCATGGCCAGACCGACAGCCCGCGCAGGGCGAGCCGCCGCCAGTCGAACCGCACGCCGGGATCGAACTTGCGATCGGGCGCCATGTCGGAATGGGCGATGACGCGTTCGGGCGGAATCGCCCAGCGGCCCATGACTTCCGGCAGCAGGGCTTCCAGCGCCGCCATCTGCGGCTCCGGGAACGGTTGCGCGCCGGTATTGTCGAGCTCGATGCCGATGGAGCGCGAATTGACATCCGTCACCGCGCCCCAGGCCCCGGCACCGGCATGCCAGGCGCGTTTGCACTCCTCTACAAGTTGATAGGTCACACCCTGCCGTGAAATCAGGTAATGCGCCGAAACCTCGCAGTCGGGGTCGCAGAGCCGCTCCAAAGCCGCCTTTGCCGTCGGCATCGCAGTATAGTGCAGGACGACCAGATCGGGGCGTGCGCCGCCCCGTCTTTCACCGAAATTGGGCGACGCCCGCCGGACCACCTAGCTGCGCGCGATCCGCCGGAACGGGGTCGGATCCCAGGCACAGGCAAACCCGTCGCCGTCGGGATCAAGGCCCAGCCTGTCGCGGTCCGGACCGCCCGCGCGCAGAAACGCTTCCTGCGCGAGGTCGGGCGAGGCGTATTTGGCGCAGTTCGTGAGGTATTTCTTCGACGAGGTCAGCACGCCGCGGCGATAGAGTTTCTGACCGACCGGGTTCGACGTCGAAATCGCGAACTGCACGATATTCGGGCCATTGCCTGACCGGGTCGGCACGGCCGTGGCCTCGATCACCTGATAGGCCTCGCGCTGCGCCCGCAGGCGTTCGGCATCGCTTTCGATGCTCTCGCGTTCGGCCACCGCTTCGAAGTTCTGCTCGTCGGAAATTCTTGGGTTGTTGGTGGTGATGACGGGCCTGGCGGAGGCATCGGAGGCAGGCGCGTTACCAGTATCCGCGCCCGGCTGCCCCGCCGGGGGTTGCGTCCGTACCGTTCGTTCGCCCGGCACCGTTTGCGGCGGCAGTGTGGTGATCGGTGGCGGGGGTGGCACGGTCTGGGTGCGATCGGCCAATGCGTCGTCGCGGGCGTTGCGATAGGAATTATAGTCGCTGTAATTCTGAAACCCGACGCCCGCGCCGGAATCCGGAACCGCCGGCGCGCATGCGGCCAGCGCCGCTGCGGCGACTGCCAGAGCAAGTTTGTGCATGTGAGCGTACCCTGCCCGCTTCATTCCAACGGCCCTTACCACCATTTCGCCGGTTTGGAAACAAATCCGGCAGCACGCTCGAGAGCGTAGGCAGAATTCAGCAGGTCCGCCTCTTCCCAGGGCCGCCCGATCAATTGCAGTCCCAAAGGCAGGCCCTGGCTGTCGAGACCCGCCGGAACCGAGATGCCGGGCAATCCCGCTAGGTTCACCGTAACGGTGAAGACGTCGTTGAGATACATCTGTACCGGATCGGCGTCGGACATCTCGCCCAGGCCGAAGGCGGCGGACGGCGTGGCCGGTGTCAGGATTGAATCGATGCCGTCGGCAAAGACCCGATCGAAGTCGCGCTTGATCAGCGTGCGCACCCGCCGGGCGCGGTTGTAATAGGCGTCGTAGAAACCCGCCGACAGAACATATGTACCGATCATCACACGGCGCTGGACCTCATGCCCGAACCCCTCGGCGCGGGTCTTCTCATACATCTCGGTAACACCGTCGCCCTGTGCGAGCTTGGCCCGGCGGCCATAGCGCACGCCGTCATAGCGGGCGAGGTTCGATGACGCCTCGGCCGGGGCGATGACGTAATAGGCCGGCAACGCATATTTGGTGTGCGGCAGCGAGATATCGACGATCTCGGCGCCTGCGTCGCGCATCATCTCCGCGCCCGCATGCCAGAGCCTCTCGATCTCCCCGGGCATGCCGTCCATCCGGTATTCCTTGGGGATGCCGATTTTCTTGCCCCTAATGTCCCCGCTCAGCGCAGCCTCGAAATCCGGAACGGGCAGATCGGTCGAGGTCGAATCCTTGGGGTCGTGCCCGGCCATGGCACCCAGCATGATCGCCGCGTCGCGTACCGATTTCGTCATCGGCCCCGCCTGGTCCAGCGAGGAGGCAAAGGCGACGATACCCCAGCGCGAACAGCGTCCGTAGGTGGGTTTCAGCCCGGTGATGCCCACGAAGGCCGCGGGCTGGCGGATCGATCCGCCGGTATCGGTGCCGGTGGCCGCAAGGCAAAGATCGGCGGCGACGGCGGCGGCCGAGCCGCCGGACGATCCGCCCGGGGTCAGCTGTGCGTCATCATTGCCGCGCCGCCAGGGGCTGACGGCATTGCCGTAGGTCGAGGTCTCGTTGCTGCTGCCCATGGCGAACTCGTCCATGTTGAGCTTGCCCAGCATGACGGCACCCGCATCGAAAAGCTGCCGTGTGACCGTGGATTCGTACTCGGGCCGGAAACCTTCGAGGATCTTCGACCCGGCCTGGCTGGGCACGCCCTGGGTGCAGAATAGGTCCTTGATGCCCAGAGGAATGCCGCACATGGCCGGAGCATCACCCGCCCGGAGGCGGGCATCGGCCGATCTGGCCTGCTCCATGGCGGTTTCGGGAGTGCGGTGAACGAAGGCATTCAGCACGCCGGCGGCGTCGATTTCGGCCAGGCAGGCCTCTGTCAGTTCCACTGCGGTCATGTCGCCCGCGCGCAGCTTGTCGCGCGCCTCGGCGATGGTCAGTTGCGTCAGCGCGGACATCACTCAACAACCTTCGGCACGGCGAAAAAACCCTCGCGCGCATCCGGCGCGTTGGACAGGACCTTTTCCTGCATGTTGCCGTCGGTGACGGCATCCTCGCGGCGTTTCAGACGCATGGGCGTCACCGAAGTCATCGGCTCGACGCCTTCGATATCGACCTCATTCAATTGTTCGATGAAGCCAAGGATCGTGTTGAATTCGCTGGCAAGCGCCGGCAGCGCGTCGTCTTCCACCTGGATGCGCGCAAGCTTGGCCACGCGGCGGGCGGTATCGATGTCGATCGACATGTCTCACTGGCTCCGGATTTTCGGTCGCAGAGGCTTTAGCGCCCCGCCCCGCGCGCTGCAACCATATGGCGGCGGTAGACCTCGATCATCCAGCCGAGCATCACGCCGTTAAGGATGTGCCACATGAAATGGGTGCCCAAGGGCAAGGCCGGGCAAAACGTCTCGTCCACGGACCGGAAGATCAAAGAGACCACAAGGATCGCCGCCCCGATGCCGAGGCCCTTGGCGGTATCCGGCGCCCGGTGCCGCAGCAACACCGCATAGGCCGCAATCAGCAAGGGCACCGGCCAGTAGCCGGCGGAAATCCCAAAGAACGGCAACGCCGAAAATACCGGAACAAGGGCCGCGGCATAGGGAATGAAGGCAGCGGTCCCGACGAGCGAAACCCAAAGCGGCCAGCGCCAGAAATGCAGATTTGCCGTGAAAAGATAGAGCAGGATGAAGATGCCGATCGGCGCCACATCCAGCGTAACAGCCCAGATGGTGGCGTGGGTGTGGAACAGGTAGGAGCCCGTGCCGATCAGCGCGAGGATCACCACAAGGGCGGTGGCGAGCGGCAACCCGGCGCCGCGCGTCCGCCGCCACATCACCCAAGCGGCGATCAGGAAGGCGGCGTTGGTGACGGCATTGACCGGCTCGGCCCAATAGGACGGGTCGGTCCGTTCGCAATATCCGTCGATATACCGGTTCCATTCCATGTGACAGCCGCGCCGTCCCTGCTATCGTAGCTCCGGATACCAGATAGGGAGACTGAGATGAAAATCACGTGGCTGGGGCATTCGGGGTTTCGGATCGAGGTCGAGGGGCAGGTGCTGCTTGTCGACCCGTGGCTGACCGGCAACCCGGTGTTTCCCGAAGACCGGCGCGCAGAGGCAATTGCGGGAGCGACCCATATTCTGCTGACACACGGCCACGGCGATCATTCAGGGGACGCGGTTGGGCTGTCATCGGAGCTGGGCATTCCGGTGGTCGGTATCTACGATCTGATGACCTTTTGGTCCGAACGCCACGACATCGAGACAATTGGCTTCAACAAGGGCGGCACCGTCGACTTGGGCGGCGTTCTGGTGACGATGGTGAACGCCGTGCACTCGTCTTCTCTCGGCAGCGAGAACGGGCCGATATATACCGGCGCCGAAGCCGGGTTCATGATCGCGGGCGACGGCCACGTGATCTATGTCTCCGGCGATACCGACGTCATGGCCGACATGAAGGTGTTCCAGGACCTGCACCAACCCGATATCGGCATTCTCTGCGCGGGCGGGCATTTCACGATGGATATGGCCCGTGCGGCCTATGCGGCAAAGACCTTCTTTGACTTCAAGACGGTCATTCCCTGCCATTACAAGACCTTTCCGTTGCTTGAACAGTCGGCGGACGCGCTCGTGTCGGCGCTGCCGGATGTTGACGTGCAGGTGCTGGAGGTGATGGACGCATTGGAAGTCTAGAGCGCGATGCGTCATGAGCGACCGGCAGAGCCGGTCTTCCGCCAGGAGCGGACGTTGCGGGTTGATCAAATGGTCCGGCGGTCTTTGGTCTTGCTTCCGCGCCGCGGGGCTGCGTGAGAACGACGGCAAAAGCCATGACCAAAGTCCCGCCTCACCCCCGACGGCATCTTGCGTCATGCTCAGATCCACGCATTGGCAAGCCTGCCGCTTCGGCGTATCAGGGGCGAAACCAACCTGGGATCCACACCCATGTCCAAACGCGTCTATCTATTAAATGGTCCGAACCTGAACCTGCTGGGTCAGCGCCAGCCCGAAATCTACGGCGCCGAGACGCTTGCGGATGTCGAGGCCGCCTGCCTGATACTGGCAAGGGACCTGGGCCTTGACCTGAGGTGCCTGCAGTCGAATTACGAAGGCCAGCTTGTCGACTGGATACACGAGGCCCGCGACGATGCGCAGGCTGTCGTGATCAACCCAGGTGCCTATTCGCACACGTCCATCGCGATCCTCGACGCGCTCAATACCTTCGACGGCCCGGTGATCGAGGTCCACGTCTCGAACATCCACGCGCGCGAGCCGTTTCGTCATCACTCCTACGTCACCCAACGCGCACAAGGCGTGATTTTGGGCTGTGGCGTCGAGGGGTATCCGCTTGCCCTGCGCCGTGTCGCTACCCTTCTCGGCTGAGCTTGCCAACGGCGGCCGAAGGTTACCTGCTCGGGGCATTATCGGGTATCGGACGCTGGCAGAGCGACCGGACCACCGTCTGGAGGCTCTGCCAGCGGCGTGACTTCGCGTTTGCCGCGAGCCGCATGCCCCAATATGCCGGTATTTCGGGCAGCGGAGCCGTACCCCCTGAACGACCGGCCTTTCGGGCGTTGACAAATCATTGACGAATATCGCTTCATTCACCCTATGCCGCGTTGGGTGAGGGGATATGTGCGCGCCGTCGACGCGGTGAACCACCGGATCGGGCGCATCACCATGTACCTGATTTTCGTGATGGTCGGGATCCTGTTGTGGTCCTCGATCTCCAAGACTTTTTTTCTGCCGACCTTGTGGACGCTGGAAACCGCGCAGTTCACCATGGTCGCCTATTACATCCTCGGTGGGGCCTACGCGATCCAGCTTGGCAGCAATGTCCGGATGGACCTGTTCTACGGCGGCTGGAGTCCGCGCACCAAGGCCTGGGTCGATGCCTTCACAATCTTCTTCCTGATCTTCTTTCTGGCCGTCCTTTTGCGCGGCGCCATTGGCTCCACCGCCTACAGCCTGGGCCATTTCCGGAATGAACCCTTCGGCTTTTTCAGCGAGCTGGGCCTTGCCTTTGCCACCGGCGGGCCGGACGGCGCGGGCGAGGTGATCGGCCGGCTGGAACGCAGTTCGACCGCGTGGCGGCCCCTTATCTGGCCGATCAAGGCGATCATGTGTTTCGGCATCTTCATGATGCTCCTGCAGTCCATCGCCGAGTTTTTTCGCGACATTGCGCGCCTGCGCGGCGAGGAGCTTTGATGTCTTACGAAGCCATCGCCGTTTTGATGTTCGCCTCGATGATGCTGATGCTGATGACCGGCCAGCGGGTCTTTGGCGCCATCGGCGCAGTCGCGGCGGCGGGAGCCGTGTTTCTCTACGGCACCGGCGGTGTCGACATCCCGTTTTCGGCGGCGATGAAGCTGATGAAGTGGTATCCGCTGCTGACCCTGCCGATGTTCATCTTCATGGGCTACATCCTGTCGGAAAGCCGGATCGCGGACGATCTTTATCGCATGTTCCACGTCTGGATGGGGCCGGTCAACGGCGGTCTCGCCATCGGCACGATCGGCCTTATGGTGCTGATCTCGGCGATGAACGGCCTGTCGGTCGCGGGCATGGCCATCGGCGCCACTATCGCCCTGCCGGAACTTCTGCGCCGGGGCTACGACAAGCGCATGGTCACCGGGGTGATCCAGGCCGGGTCGTCGCTCGGCATCCTGGTTCCGCCCTCCGTCGTGCTCGTCCTTTACGCCATGATCGCCCGCCAGCCTGTCGGCCAGCTTTGGCTTGCGGGCGTCTTCCCGGGGCTGATGATGGCGGCGCTCTTCATTCTCTACGTCGCGATCCGATGCCGCCTGCAACCGCAGCTCGGGCCCGCCCTGCCGCCCGAGGAGCGCGACGTGCCGATGGCTGAAAAGCTCCGCCTGCTGCGTGCTGGGCTTCTGCCCATTGTCATCTTTGCCGCCATGATGGTCCCCTTCGTCAACGGCTGGACCAGCCTTGTCGAAAGCTCTGCCATCGGCGCCATGACGGCCTTCGCCGCTGCCGTGCTCAAGGGCCGGATGACAAAGGCGGTCTTCGAGACCTCGGTCCGCCAGACCCTCGCGATCTCCTGTATGTTCATGTGGATCATCCTGGCCGCCCTTGCCTTTGGCGCGGTCTTCGACGGACTCGGCGCGGCGCGCGCCATCGAGGATCTGTTCGTCGAACAGCTGCACCTGAACCCCTGGGTGATCCTGATCCTGATGCAGCTTTCGTTCCTGCTGATGGGCACGTTCCTGGACGACACCGCCATGCTGGTGATCGTCGCGCCGCTATACGTGCCGCTGGTCAAGCTCTTGGGCTTCGACCTGATCTGGTACGGCGTGCTCTACACCATCACCACCCAGATCGCCTATATGACACCGCCCTTCGGCTATAACCTGTTCCTGATGCGGGCGATGGCGCCGTCCGAGGTCACCCTGGCCGATATCTACCGCTCGATCATTCCCTTCGTCGGCGTCATGATCCTTGCGCTTGGCATCGTCATGGCGTTTCCTGAAATCGCTTTGTGGCTACCCGATTACGTTTACGAAAAATGAGCCCGCAGGGGCAGATGAGGCAGAGCAATTGCCAACATGGAGGACAGTTACATGACAACCAGACGCAAGTTTCTGACGACCGGCGCCGTTGCGGGCGCCGCAGGCCTCGCCGCCCCTGCCGTGCACGGCCAGTCGGTGATCAAGTGGCGGATGCAGACCTATGCGGGCCCGGCGCTGGCCGCGCATGTGATCGACCCCGCGATCGCCAGCTTCAACAAGATCGCCGAAGGCCAGATGGAGATCGAACTGTTCTACGCCGACCAGCTCGTCCCGACCGGCGAGTTGTTCCAGGCGATGCAGCGCGGCACCATCGACGCGGTGCAGTCGGACGACGACTCGATGGCATCGCCCACAGAAGTCACTGTTTTCGGCGGCTACTTCCCGTTTGCGTCGCGCTACTCCCTCGATGTGCCGGTGCTGTTCAACCAGTATGGCCTGAACGAGATCTGGGATGCGGAATACTCCGCCGTCGGCGTCAAGCATATCAGCGCGGGCGCCTGGGATCCCTGTCACTTCGCCACCAAGGACCCGATCCGCAGCCTCGAGGACATGAAGGGCAAGCGCGTCTTCACCTTCCCGACCGCGGGCCGGTTCCTGGCACAGTTCGGCGTCGTGCCCGTCACATTGCCCTGGGAGGACATCGAGGTCGCGGTGCAGACGGGCGAGCTTGACGGCATCGCCTGGTCGGGCATCACCGAGGACTACACTGTGGGATGGGCCGACGTGACCAACTACTTCCTCACGAACAACATCTCGGGCGCCTGGGCCGGGTCGTTCTTTGCCAATATGGACCGTTGGAACGAGTTGCCCGACAATCTGAAGGAACTGTTCCGCGTCTGCTGCGACCAGTCGCATTACTACCGCCAATGGTGGTATTGGGGCGGTGAAGCCAGCCTGCGCGTCAACGGCACCAAGATGGAGCTGACCAGCATTCCGGATGAGGAATGGGCTACCGTCGAGGCCGCCGCGCGGGTTTTCTGGGATGAAATCGCCAGCGAATCCGACGTCAAGGCGAAGGTCGTCGAGATCTTCAAGCAATACAACGCGGATATGGAAAAGGCCGGGCGTCCGTACCGTTACACCTGATATCGCCTGCAAAACCCTCGGCCCGGCATGAGTCTCCGGGCCGAGTTCCAGACGTTCGCGCAAGAGGCCTACCGGCAAAACGCCCGCGCGCTCATCTTCGTGGTGGCGATGTTGTAGCCCAGGCCGATTGCCGATGCCTTGCTTTGGTCTGCGCAGGTCAAAAGCACGTTGCCGATGCTCTTGTCCCAAAGCCCCATGAGCTTGGTGAAGCAGACCTTTTTCAGCATGCCGAGGCTCACCAGCACCACTGGCTTGCAGACTGCGATGACGGCCTCGGCGGCGGGCTCGGTAACGATCAGCGTGGTTGCGTCGGCCGACAGGCTGACGGCACATTCAACGCCCGTGACAAAAAGCTTGGCCCTGACCATGGGTTTGCAGTCGGCATCGATGCCCAGAATGTTGGACGGCGGCGGCGGGATATATCCCGGAGCCTCTTCGAGGACCGCAAAGATCAGGGCTTTTTCGGCGTCGCTTAGCCGGTCGTCATCGTGCAACGCTTGCAGGTCAATCGTGAATCCGCTTTCATCTGCGGCTGGATCGACGAAATCCTCGATCTCTTGCGCATGCCCCAAAACCGGAAGCAAAACCAGCGCCATTGCAGCCATGAAACGCGTCACTCGATCCATGTCGACTCCTCCTCTGACAAGTGATCGCGCGCCCGATCCAGATGGTTAGGCGGTCGGCCTACAACAATGCGGCGATTCCGCTCAGCGTGTCTCGTTCCGCATGTCCTCGCGGGTTGCTTGGAGTCGGCCGACGTCGTCCCAGCCGGTGCAGGGTCGGCTGCGAAACGGGCTGGCGATGCGTCGCGTCACTGATTAGGCTGCCGTGACGCACCCATATTTCAACAAGACAGAGCCCGAAATGACCGCACCCATGACGCTTGAAGAGCTGACCGCCGCCGTCGATACCGATGAGATCGACACCGTGATCATGGCGCAGATCGACATGCAGGGCCGCCTGATGGGCAAGCGGTTTCACGCCCGGCATTTCCTGGAAAGCGGCGTGCATGAGACGCATTCCTGCAACTATCTGCTGACGGTCGACATGGAGATGGAGCCGGTGCCGGGCTATAAATCCGCAAGCTGGTCGCAGGGCTATGGCGATTACATGATGAAGCCCGACCTTTCCACGCTGCGCCGCGTGCCCTGGCAGGAGGGCTGCGCGCTGGTGCTATGCGATATCAGGGATCACCACGGGCATGCCGACATAGCCGTTTCCCCGCGCGCGATCCTGAAACGCCAGATCGATCGGCTGGCAGAGCACGGCATGACCGCAATGATGGCCTCGGAGCTGGAATTCTACCTGTTCAGGGAAAGCTACGACGAGGCCCACGCCGGCGGATACCGCACGCTTACCCCGGTCAGCCCCTATAACGAGGACTACCACCTGTTCCAGACAACCAAGGAAGAGGCCGTCATGCGCGCCGTGCGCAACGGGCTTTATGGCGCGGGCATTCCGGTCGAGAACTCCAAGGGCGAGGCCTGGGCCGGGCAGGAGGAAATCAACGTCAGATACGCCGATGCGCTGACCGCCGCCGACAACCACGTGATCACAAAGAATGCTGTAAAGGAAATCGCCTGGGCCAATGGCCAGTCCGTGACCTTCATGGCGAAATACAACGACGCCCCGGCGGGCTCTTCGTGCCACATTCATCAGTCGCTCTGGTCGACAGACGGCACGCCGCTGTTCCTGGATGACGGTGCCGAACATGGCATGTCGGGCGCCATGCGCCATTACCTCGCCGGACTTCTGGCCCACGCCAATGACGTCACCGCCTTTCTGGCGCCCAACATCAACAGCTACAAGCGTTTCGTGGCCGGCACCTTTGCGCCGACCAAGGCGATCTGGTCGCGCGACAACCGCACGGCGGGTTACCGCATGGTGGGCGAGGGCACCCGTGCCATCCGTATCGAAAACCGAGTCGGCGGCGCCGATCTGAACCCTTACCTTGCGTTCGCCGCCCAGATCGCGGCGGGGCTTGCGGGGATCGAGGCGAAGCTGGAACTGGAGGACGAATTCACCGGCGACGCCTACGCGGCGCAGCGTGTCCGCGAGATACCCGGCACCCTGCGCGACGCGGCAAGAGAGCTGAAACGCTCCAAGATGTTGCGCGAAGCCATGGGGGACGATGTGGTGGACCACTATGTTCATGCCGCCGAATGGGAAGTTGCCGAGCACGACCGCCGTGTCACCGATTGGGAAATCTTCCGGGGCTTCGAACGTTCATGACGCTGCTCCAATGCCTGTCTCCGAGCGAGGGGTCGGTCTTTGCCGCGCGGCAGAATTCCACGGCGCTTAAGGCCGCCGCTGCCACCGCCGAGGCCCACGCGGCCCAGCGTGACCGGGCGGCCGGGCCGCTTGCAGACCGGATCGTGCTGGTGCCGGCGGGCGTCTCGGCACTCGGCGCGATTGGCGACCGCGCGGTCATGGAAGCCGCTCACATGATTCGGCAGCCGGTTCGCTGCGGCGGACCGCTTGGCGTTGGTGGCTTCCACAACCTCGCACGCCCGAAATCCTGCCACCTCAAGAAGGCGTTCCGACAATGAACCTTACCGCAAACTGGTCCTACCCCAACGCCATACGCTTCGGTGCCGGGCGCATCGCCGAGATCGGCGAGGCCTGCGCCGCCGCCGGCATGGCGAACCCGCTGCTGGTCACCGACCGGGGGCTTGCGGGGATGGAGATCACCCAGCGAACCCTCGATCTCTTAGAGGCCGCCGGTCTCGGTCGGGCGCTCTTTGCCGAGGTCGACCCGAACCCGACCGAGGTCAATCTGGAGGCGGGGATCGCAGCCTTTCGTGCGGGCAGGCACGATGGGGTGGTGGCCTTTGGCGGCGGCTCGGGGCTCGACCTGGGCAAGATGGTCGCGTTCATGTCTGGCCAGACCCGGCCGGTGTGGGATTTCGAGGATGTCGGCGATTGGTGGACACGTGCGAATGCCGACGCAATCGCGCCGGTCGTGGCCGTGCCGACCACCGCCGGCACCGGATCCGAAGTGGGCCGCGCCAGTGTCGTGACGAATTCGCAAACCCATGTCAAAAAGATCATCTTCCACCCCAAGGTCTTGCCGGCCGTGGTCATCGCCGATCCGGAACTGACGGTCAGCATGCCGCGCGCGATCACGGCGGGCACCGGCATGGACGCCTTTGCCCATTGCCTCGAGGCGTTCTGTTCCCCGCATTTTCATCCGATGAGCGCCGGGATCGCGCTGGAGGGGATGCGGCTGGTCAAGGACTACCTGCCACGCGCCTATGCAAACGGCACGGACATCGAGGCGCGGTCGCAGATGATGGCGGCGGCGGCGATGGGGGCGGTTGCCTTCCAGAAGGGGCTTGGCGCGATTCATGCGGTTTCGCATCCGGTCGGCGCGCGCTATGGCACGCATCACGGCATGACCAACGCCGTTGTCATGCCGATGGTGCTCGAGATGAACCGCCCCGCCGTGGCAGAGCCTCTGGCCCGCGCGGGGGCCTATCTGGGCCTGACCGGCGGGTTCGACGGGTTCCACCATTTCGTCATGGAGCTGCGGCACAGCCTGGGCGTGCCCGACAATCTGGGCGCGATTGGGGTTGGCCAAGAGCACTTTGACGCGATGGTGTCCGAGGCGCTTGCCGACCCGAGCGCAGGCGGCAATCCCGTACCGATGACCCCCGACAACACCCGTGCGTTGTTCGAGGCCTGCCTGGGCTGAACACGCAGGCGTCAGGTCAGCGCCTGGCCGGTCGCGGCATCGAATATATGCACATTCTGCGGCAGGGCGCTCAGCCGGATCGTTTCGCCGACGGCGGGCGGATGCCGGCCATCGGCCTTGGCGATCACCTCGCCTGCGCCGGTGTCGACATAGATCAGGGTCTCGTGGCCCAGCGGTTCCCGAACCGTGACCCGGCCCTCGACCAGGGTCGCCGCGCCGTTTGGCGTCAGGTCCTCTGGCCGCACCCCAAGCAACACCGAACGCCCCTCTGTCCCGGCGGGCCCGCCGGTGAAATTCACGCCGGATTTCAAAAGGATACCGTCACTTGACCCGGTTCCGGGCAGCATGTTCATCGACGGTGCGCCGATGAACCCGGCGACGAAGGTATTGGCGGGTTTATGGTACACGTCCGACGGGGTGCCGACCTGCTGGATGACTCCGTCCTTCATGATCACGATCCGGTCGGCCATGGTCATCGCCTCGACCTGGTCATGGGTGACGAAGATGATCGTGCTTTCGACGCGCTGGTGCAGTTTCTTGATTTCCAGGCGCATTTGGGTGCGCAGCTGCGCGTCGAGGTTGGACAGAGGCTCGTCGAACAGGAAGACTGCGGGGTCGCGCACCATGGCGCGCCCGATGGCGACACGCTGGCGCTGGCCGCCGGACAGCTGCGACGGTTTGCGCGCCAAAAGGTCGGTCATATCGAGGATGCGTGCAACCTCTTCTATTCTTTCGTCTTTCTCGGCGCGCGTCATTCTGGCGGTCCGCAGGCCGAAGCCGATATTCTTGCGCACCGTCATATGCGGGTAGATCGCATAGTTCTGGAACACCATGGCGATATCGCGGTCTTTCGGTTCCAGATTGTTGACCACCCGGCCGGCGATTTCGACGGTCCCTGTTGTGGCTTCTTCCAGCCCGGCGATGATCCTGAGGGTTGTGGACTTTCCGCAGCCGGAGGGTCCGACGAGGACGACGAATTCGCCGTCTTCGATCTGCAGGTCGATATCCTTCAACACCTGCGTCTTGCCGAAGGACTTGCCAAGGTTCCGGAGTGTGACGGTCGACATCGGTCAGGACTCCAGCAGCGCCGCGAAGGCCGAGGCGAGGGTGGATTCGGCGGATTTTCGGGTGTCGGAATGGCGTAGGAAATCCATATGAACTGCATCGGACTCTGCGACATAGGCGTCGAGCGCAGCGTCCAGCGTGGCCGGGGCCGGGCCGCCTGGCCGGTCGCGGCGGGCGACGAAGCTGTCCATCGCCACGGCTGCAGCAAAATCGGCGTGAGTCATCCCGGTCGCGCGGCCGGTCTCGTTCCTGAACGCGGCCGAGAATGCGGGATAGCCGCCGCTGAGAGAGGTGCCGTCCGCGATCACCGCTCGGGCGGTTGCGGCGGCGATCTCGTGGGCCTCGCGGAATGTCATGCTCTCCGTCCGCACCAGGGTATCGGCCAGTTCGGTGATCGTGATACAGGCCGCGTCGGCATTTTGCCGGACACGGGTCCCGTTGATCGAACAGGCGGGCAGGAAGGCCGTCAGCAATTGCAGCATGCGGCCGCCGGTCTCAAAGGCCGCATAGCCGGTCTGCTGCACCTCGCCTTCACTGTCGTTCATATCGGTGAAGGGCGTGTTGTGCATCGTGTTTATGATGGTGTCGCAATGGCCCATGGCGGCGCTGGCGAGGTGGCGCATGTGCTCGATGGGCACCGGATTGCGTTTCTGCGGCATGATCGAACTGATCTGGACCAGGCTGTCGGGGACGTGCAGCTGGCCGACCTCGAAAGCGGCCCAAAAGGCGAGGTCCTGGATCACGCGGCCGAGATGCAGGAACATGAGCTTCAGCGCCGAATAGAGCCCGGTGATGTAGTCGACCGAGGCGATACAGCCATAGCTGTTGAGCTTTGGTCTGTCGAAACCGAGCAGGGCGGCGACGCGCGGCCGGTCGATGGGGAAGCCGCTGGTTGTGATCGCGGCGGCACCCATTGGACAGTCCGCAAGGGCTTGCGTCGCCTGCACGAGGCGCTTGCCGTCACCCAACAGGGTTTCGATGACGGCACCAAGGTAGTGTCCAAAGATTGTTGGCTGCGCAGGCTGGCCGTGGGTATAGGCGACGATCAGCGTGGTGCGTTCGGCGCGGGCCTTGACGATCAGTTCTGTCGCGAGTGTGTGCAGGATTTCGGCGAGGCCGGCGGTGCGGTCGCGCAGCGCCATCCGGAACAGGGTATGATCCATGTCGTTGCGGCTGCGCGCGGTGTGCAGCGCGCCACCGAGATCGCCGAGCCTGTCGCGAAGCCGGGCTTCGACGAGGAAGAAATAATCCTCATGCTCCCCGGTATAGGTCAGGGCATCGATGTCTGTGCCGGCTTCGATATCGGCGAGAGCCTGGGCGATCTTCCGGGCCTCGGGGCGCGGCAGAATGCCGGTTTCGGCCAGCATCACCAGATGCGCCTTGTTGATCGCCATCATGTTGCGCGCATGATGCGTCTTGACGCCTTCGAAGAGCGGGGCGAGCACAGTGTCGGCGTAAACCGGATCGGGGAAGGCGCCGCTCATACGTTCAGCCGTCCGTACCAGTCACGCACCTTTTGGTGGTCGTAGGTCGTGATCTCCAGATGGTTTCCGTCGGGGTCCCGGAAATAATAGCTCCAGGCCAGACCGTGATCGTCCGCGTCGCGCAGTTGAAGCAGTCCGCCGTGGCGGGCCGCGATGTCGGGGTCGGGAAGGCCCTCGCCGAAGGCGGCAAAGACCGCGCCGGGCACACGGAACGCCGTGGTGTGATCGCCGTCGCTGGGCGGTTTGCCGGGGAAGATCGTGGCGCAATACTGGCCGCGTGAGGTGGCCATATAGAGCGATGCCTTGCCCGCCAGGATCTTCGACGACGGATGGATCTGCAGGCCGAGGACGCGGCCATACCACTCCGCCGCCTCCTGTGGGTCGGACACGTAGAGATGCACGTGATCGAGCGCGGAGACCTTGATGCCCATTACCGCGGCTCCGCCCGTTCGCGGCTGGACACGTCCGCTAAACGTTTCGCCGGCCATCCCGGACCGCCGCCTGTCCGGCCCGATCGTTGCGGATCGCGCGTTCGCGCCTCGGATCGCTCCTCTGGAGCGATCCGTTTCGGGCTATACCCGAAACCAGCGCTCACCCCTTCAGCCCCGCCATAACGACGCCCCGGATGATGAACCGTTGGAAGACCAGGAAGAAGACCAGCGTCGGGATGGTGCTGATCGCCGCGCCGGTCATGATCAGCTCCCACTGCACGTCGGCCTCGTCGCCGAAGGACGACAGCCCGACCGGCAACGTGTACATCTCGACCGAGTTGGTGACGATCAGCGGCCAGATGAAGGCCGTCCAGTTGCCCAGGAACACGAAGATCGCCAAGGCCGCCAGTGCCGGGCGGACCAGCGGCATCGCCACGGTCCACCAGATCTGCAGCTCGTTCAGCCCGTCGATCCGGGCGGCCTCGATGAAGTCGTCCGGCACGGTCTCGAAAAACTGCTTCATCAGGAAGGTGCCGAAGGCGGTCATCAGGCCGGGGAACATGATGCCCCAATAACTGTCGAGCCAGCCGAATTGCTGGCTCATCAGATACCAGGGGATCACCAGCATCTCGGTGGGGATCATCAGCGTCGACAGGATCGCGATGAAGACAATGTAACGGCCGGGGAAGCGGAACTTGCAGAGCGTGTAGCCCACGAGGCTGTCGAAGAAGAGGTTCGAGGCGGTGGTGATCAGGGCGATGACGGTGGAGTTGATCATCCAGCCGTAGAACCGGCCGTCTTCAAGGACGAAAGTGTAGTTTTCGATCGTGGGCTCTTTGGGCCAGAGGTTCACGTTATAGACCTCGTGCGGCCATTTCAGCGAGGTCGACAGCATGTAGACGATCGGCATGATCATCACGATGCCGCCGAGAAAGAGGATCAGCCAGCGGACCACCTGGCCCATATTGGCGGCCTTTTTCGGTGCCTCGACAGTGAGGAGCGTTTCCGAGGACGCGCGGATATCCGTGGCCGTCATCTCAGCGGTCCCTCAGGATGCGCAGCTGCAAGAGGCTGACCAGCAGCAGGATCAGGAACAGCACCACCGTCTGCGCCGCGGCATAGCCCATGTCGAAATCGGTGAAGGCCGACTGGTAGATCATCAGAACCAAGGGTTTTGTCGAATTCAGCGGGCCGCCGGGGTCGTTCGTCGTCATGTTGAAGACGTGGTCGAAGATCCGCAGGAACCCGATGGAGGAGAAGACGACGATGAAGACGATGGTGGGTTTCAAAAGCGGGATGGTGATCTCAAAAAGTACCGTCCACCACGGCACGCCGTCGATCCGGGCGGCCTCGTAGTAGGATTTGGGGATCGCGCGCAGGCCGGCCATGAAGATGATCACCTGAAATCCCAGGCCGGCCCAGACGGCGGGGGCCAGGATCGCGGGCAGCGCGTTGGTGGTCGAGCGCAGAAACTCGATCTGCGGGATGCCCACGGCGGCGAGAAAGTTGTTGAACAGTCCGATGGGTACCGGCTGGTAGAACCAGCGCCAGACCCAGGCCATTGCGACGGCGCTGGTCATGAACGGCAGGAAGTAGAGCATCCTGAGAAACCCGTGCATGAAGCGCAGTTTGTCGAGGTGGTAGGCGATGACGAAACTGATCACCAGGCTGACCGGCGTGCCGATGATCAGATAGGCGAAGGTGTTGCGGAACACCTTCCAGAACACCGGATCGTGCCAGAGCTTGAGGTAATTTTCGGCGCCCGCCCAGGTGCGGTCGCCCAGAAGGTTCCAGTCCTGGAACGAGATCAGGACGGCATTGCCGGTGGGGTAGAAGCGGATAACGACGTAGAAGACGACCGGCAGCGCCAGGAAGGCCCAGGCCCAGACAATCTGTTTCTGCCGGATCGAGAGGTTCTTGTAGAAACCCATGCTGCCCCGTCTGGCCGCGTGTCCCGGGCTCGACCCGGGACCTCCTGTTTCCCCTCCGGCCATGGCTGGAGAGAGAGGCCCCGGGTCAAGCCCGGGGCGCGCCTGCGCGTTAGTTGTAGTATTCGTCGAGCAGCGCCTGCTCGGCGACCGCCGCCTCGTCGAGGCTGGCGCCAAGAGGCTGGCCTTCGATGTCCACGCGCTGGACCATGTCCATCAGGATCTGGCGCTGGCCGGATTCGTTGGCGAATTTGGTGGTGTTGGCATAGGCGAGGCCGCGGATGAACGGACCAAACACCTCGTCGTTGGCATTCGCCTCGGTCATCCCCACCGACGGTTTCGCGGGCAGCTCGCCCACCACGTCAAGCCAGATCTGCATCGCCTCGTCGCTGGTGACATAGGCCATGAACTTCACCGCCGCGTCGTATTTCTCGCCCGTCGCCTTGGTGGTGATGCCGTTCACCCAGTACGAGGAATAGTTCGACCGCGTGCCGTCCGGCCCGGCGGGCAGCTCGGTCACGCCCCATTTCAGGCCGCGGGTCTTGTTCAGCGACCCGATGCGGAACGATCCGTCGATATGCATGCCGGCGCGGCCGGCCTTGAACGCCGCCTGGGGTTCATCCATGAAGCCGAAGGCCGTCACGCCATGGTCGCGCGCCAGGCCAAGATAGAACTCCAGCGCCTTGAATCCGGCGTCGGAATTGTAGTTCACCGTCCGGTAGTCATCCATATAGGGATCGCCTCCGAACTGGCGCACCAGCACCTCGCGCCACCAATGATGGTCCTGCGCGTTCATGCCCGCGGTGATGCCCACCTGGGTGATGTTGCCTGCCGCATCGCGCTTGGTCAGTTTCTTGGCGATCTCGACCAGTTCGTCCAGCGTTTCCGGCGGCCCGTCGATCCCGGCCTCGTCGAACAGCCGCTCGTTATAGAACAGCGCGAGCGAGCGCACGGCGGTCGGCAGCGCCATGTAGGCATCGCCGCGCTTCATCGCCTGGACCATCGGAAAGAACTCTTCCTCGATCATCGACGGCGGGAAGGCGTCGGTCGGCAGCGGCTGGATCAGTTCTGCCTCGACATAGTCGTTCAGCCAGCCATAGAACAGCTGCACCACGTCCGGTCCCTCGCCCGCGGGAATCGCTGCGGCGACCTTGGTGCGGTAGTCGGCGTAAGGGAAATGCGTCATCGTGACGGTGATGTCCGGGTTTGCCGCCTCGAAATTCTCGATCAGCTGTTCCATCGCGGCGACACGGGCATCGAAGAAATACTGCCAGTACTCGATCTCGACGGCATTGGCGGCGCCGGCGAACAAGGCAGCGGCGCTGGCGGCTGCGGCCATGGCCCAGTTTCTCAGTGCGTTCATCGATGGTCTCCCTGATTCTATTGGCGTTGAAATGCGATGTACCCGGGGCTTGACGCCCCTTGTCTTACGCAGTTCAGCGTAGTGGTCCCGCGTGAAATTGCAATCCGGCTTTACCCCGGGCAGGCTTGGGTGCCAGTCTGTGCGGGACCGATGGAGCGCCCATGCCGACACCTGCCCAATCCCGCATCGCACGGCAAATGACCCGCCCGCGCATCGTGCAGCTTTGGTGGGCGATGCAGCCCCTGCGCACGGTCGTGTCCTTTCTGAACACCGGCGCGCATCCCGATGATGAAACCACCGCGATGCTCGCCGCCTTGCGGCTGGGGCAGGGGATCGACATCGCCTATGCCTGCGCCACCCGGGGCGAAGGCGGCCAGAACGACATCGGCACCGAGACGGGCGGGGATCTGGGGGCGCTGCGGACGGCAGAGATGGAGCGTGCGGCGGATTGGCTTTCCATGCGGCTTTACTGGCTGTCGGAAAGCCCGGGCGACGCGATCTTCGATTTCGGGTTCTCGAAGAGCGGCACCGAGACCCTGTCAAAATGGGGCCGCGCGCGAACGCTGAAGCGGTTCGTCGACATCGTACGCTCTGAGAGGCCCGACATCCTCTGCCCGACCTTTCTGGATGTGCCCGGCCAGCACGGCCACCACAGGGCGATGACCGAAACCGCGCTGCGCGCGTTCGAGGCCGCGGCCGATCCGGACTTTGCCGATTGCGATCTGCCCGTCTGGCAGGTCAAGAAGCTATATCTTCCCGCCTGGGGCGGCGGCGGCGGATCCTATGACGACGAGGTTCCGCCGCCGGAGGCCACGCTGGTGATCGCAGCCAAAGGCACCGAACCCGTCAGCGGCTGGAGCTTCGCCCAGATTGCCCAGCAATCGCGGGCCTTCCATCGCAGCCAGGGCATGGGCCGCTGGATCCCGCCCGGGGCCGAAGGCGACTGGCCGCTGCATCTGGAGATGTCGCGTCTCAAGGGGCCGGACGAGGCGATCACGTCCGGCCTGCCGGAAACGGTCGCGGATCTTGCCGGTTTCGTGCGAGCGCCTGCGCTGGCGGCACCTCTGCGCGCCGCGCAGGCGGCAATTGAGCGCGCGCTGCTGGCGTTTCCGGATTTTGACGGCGTTGCCCGGCATGCCTCGGCGGCGTTGCAGGCCGTGCGCGACGCCCGGGCCGTCTGTCCTTTGGCGGCCGAGGGCGAGGTTCTGCACCGCCTGGCGCGGAAAGAGGCCCAGCTTGGCCGAGTGATCGCGCTGGCCCTGGGCGCCGAGACGGCGGCGACCGCCGCCGACGAATGGCTGCGGCCGGGTGAGCGGACAGGTTGCGGGATCGAGGCCCGGCGCGGCAGTGCAGAGGCCGTGGAAACCAGCCTCGACCTTCCGGCCGCCTGGTCGGTGGAAGAGGACGATATCGTCCTTGCCCCCGACGCGGCCTTGCACGACCCGTACCGGTCCGCGTTCGATCCGTACAGTCCGCCGGCTCCGAGACTGGCCACAACGATCACGGCCCATGGCGTGGCCGGCGGGACCCGGTCGGCGTTCGTCGTTCCGCCGGTGGCGGAACCCGCAACCACCGCATCAATTGCGCCGGACCGCGCGGTGCTGAATCTGCACCGGACGGACCGGCGGATCGAGGTGGCGCTGTCCATGGTGCATCCTGCAGGTGCCGTCCCTGCAATGGAACTTCCGCCGGGTTGGCGGGCCGAAGCCCGAAGGGCCGGCATTGCCCTGACCCTGCCGGAGGACGCGGCCGAGGGGCTTTATACATTGCCGCTGACCTTGGACGGCGCCCCGGCGCAGAGCGTCCGGCGGATCGTCCATCCCCACATCGACCCGACGCTGCAAAGCGTCCCTGCCGCGCTGCACTTGCGGGTTTTCGACGTCGCTTTGCCACAGGCACGCGTGGGCTATATCGGCGCCGGCAACGACCGGGTCGGACACTGGCTGCGCGCCATCGGCGCGGATGTGACGGATGTGGCCGACGCGGCGTTCGGCTCTGCCGCCGCACTGACCAGGTTCGACACACTTGTCGTCGGCATCTTCGCTTTCCGCTTTCGCGCCGGCCTGGCCGAGGCGGCACCGGTTCTGCGGAACTGGGTCGAGGCAGGTGGGCACCTGCTGACACTCTACCACCGGCCCTGGGACAATTGGGACCCCGATCATGTGCCGCCCGGGCGGCTGGAGATCGGCCAGCCCTCCCTGCGCTGGCGAGTGACGGACGAGACGGCGGAAGTGACGCATCTTATTCCCGATCATCCGCTGCTGGCCGGGCCGAACCGGATCGGGCAATCGGACTGGGATGGGTGGCACAAAGAGCGTGGGCTTTATTTTGCGAAGCGTTGGGATGGCGCGTACCGACCGCTTCTTTCGATGGCGGATCCCGGTGAGGATCCGCATCGCGGGGCGCTCGTGTCAGCCGAGATCGGGCAGGGGCGGCATACCCATTGTGCGTTGATCTTGCATCATCAGATGGAGAAACTGGTTCCGGGCGGGTTTCGGCTGATGGCAAATCTGATCGCTCCCGCACATTGAGCCGTCGCCTGGGCGACGATTTTTCGCCGAAAAATCGTGTGGCTCTCCTCCACGCTGCCAATCCGCCCGGTTTTTCAGTCTTTCGGTTTTTTTGTTTCGGGCGGTGTGTTGGCTTTTTTTGCGGCGGTGAGGGTATTTTTGAGCAGGCATGCGATTGTCATGGGTCCGACGCCGCCTGGGACGGGGGTTATGGCGCCTGCCACG
>JAAUYH010061551.1_pt1 | contig 44555 bp, 34 predicted proteins | sample 7278061 | NCBI WGS metagenome assembly JAAUYH01 (sample SAMN14350203, study PRJNA611818) | marine sediment metagenome | isolation source: surface marine sediment (0.6m) | place: French Polynesia: Moorea | collected 2018-08
CCCGCTTACAAGCTCTTGAAATGAATTCAAGAGACAGCGGATCGGCTTTCCCCCACTCGCTGTTCGTTCAAGAAACTGCCCTGTGATGGCGTTCTGTCGGGGGCTATTGCCGTGAGATAGAGTCTAAAAGGGAATCCCTCGTGTCCCGCGAGGGAGGTTCAACTAAAAATAGTAAATAGCTATCGGAATTTAGACGGAAATAAAATAACCTAACTTTATGCAAGCAGAAAGAATTACCATTATCCTCAGTGAGATATTTCCCCAAAGTACTATTGAAAGACAGACAGATAAAAGTTGGCAAGTTGCGAATGAAACAATTAGGATTTTAATCCTTTTATCTGATGATGGGTCCTGGTTAAGAATTTTAACCCCCATAGCTGCTCAAAAAGATGCACAACCCTTCTTAGAAAACCTGATGGAAGCGAACTTTGATGGGACAGGAGAAGCAAGATATGGTTTAGGACAAAACGTATTGTGGGGTCTGTTTCAGCACAGTTTAGAGAGTTTAACAGAAGAAGACTTTTGTAGCGCGATCGCATCTGTGGTATCATTAGCAGAAAAAGGACTATCCCAAGCTTTTCAAGGAGTTATCGAAAACCGTATTCGAGAGATTGTCCAAGCTGCAAAAACTCAAGGACAAACTAAAGAAGTTACATATCAAATGATCGAAAGATTTTATCAGGAAGGAATGTTAGGCGGTCTAGACCAACCAGCAGAAGAAAGAAATAGTTTTTTAGCTGCTTGGAAAGCACAATTAGATAGACTGTGGGAAGAGTAAAATAGCAATTAGCAATTAGCAATTACTAATTAATTTAATGGATATCATTGAAATTTTAAAGCAAGATTATCAAAATTTTCCCGACAATCAAAGTTATGAGATTTATGCTGAGGATGTTTATTTTGAAGACCCTTTAAACAAGTTTCGGGGAATTCAACGTTATCAGAAAATGATTGGTTTCTTGGGGAGTTTTTTTCAAGATATTGTTCTCGAACTCCATGATGTTTCCCAAAATGGCAATGATATTAGAACTGAGTGGACTTTGAACATGACTCCACCTCTACCGTGGAAACCCCGTATTAGTATTTCGGGATGGAGTGAATTACAGCTTAATGAAGATAATCTGATTATATCCCATTGCGATCGCTGGACGATTACTCCTTTTCAAGTTTTACTACAAGTTTTTTCTGAGAACAAGACAAAAAAAGACACTCCGTGAAGTGTCTGAGAGTGATGAACAATCAATTAAGCAATAGTTTTAAGTTCCCGCTTCAAAAGCAATTCCTTCATCAAAAAAGTTAGGGAAGTTATTACTAATATTCTCTGCTTCTTCTCCTGTAGCATAAAGGTAAGTTCCAGGGATATCAGTATTTTGAAAACGATTAAAAGGAGTTCCTCTGCCAGCACCCGCTCCAAAAACGTAGAAAGCAATACCTTCCACTATGAAATCATCAGCAAACTCAGGGTTAGACTGAATATCATTAAGTTCTCCGTCTCCCACAAACAGATAAGTTCCTGGTCGGTCAACACTTTGCAGACGAGTTAAAGGAATCAAATCCTGATTGGGTTGGGTAGCTGCATTAAAAGCAACACCTTCTTCTTCAAAATTAGGAAAGTTATTGCGAATATTCTGTGCTTCTTCTCCTGTAGCAAAAATATAAGTTCCAGGGATATCAGTATTTTGAAACCGAACAAAGGGAGTATCTAATAGTAACTGATTTATGTCATCTCCAACCACTAATTGACCCCGAATTGCACCAGCAGGGAATTCTTCTGTATGAATATTCCAGTAGAGGTCTAAATCTTCTCCGTCTTCTGCATCCCGAATATCAGAAACAAATTCACTTAAAGAAGTGTTTGCAGGGTCAGTTCCATCCCAAACTCCTGTTAGAGTAACAGAACCATCATCATTAAGAGTAACTTCTAAATCGTCATCTTGATTACCCTCAATTTCTAATACATTACCTAGTTCGGGAGCAACAGTATCAAATAGACTAAAGACAACCCCACCATCTTCTCCCCTTGGTGCATTGCGAATGTGAATACTAGTCACATCATCGCTAGTGTCTTCAGTTTGTGCGCCTCCTTCGAGCAAACCATTAGCACCAAAGTCTAAACCCGAAACAGTAAGGCTATATTCCAAACCATTCCCTGTCTCATTGAGAGTGAGAGTAGAAATTCCTGTAGCATCAGCATCACCAGCATCAACTTCTTGTTCTCCATCGAGAACAGAAATAATATTTACAGGGTCATCCACGATAGAAACAGTAACACGAGCCACTTGATAACCCTCTGCGAGAAAGTCAGCATTGTTAAAAGCAGCAGGTGCGCCTTGTGTTGTTCCATCCTCGCTTAAAATTCTTCCCCCATCGATAAAACCTGGATGGAATTCTACAACACCATTTTCATCCACACCAGTATCAGGAGTTTCTTGGGAGAAGAAAGCAGTATTTTCTGCTAATTCATCGTTGACTTCTGTTCCGCCATCGAGGACTTCATTTCCTGGAACAATAAAATCTGTACCAATAAAGTTCCCCTCTTCATCAAAGATAGGACTAATTAAGGGGTTGCCATTAGCAATGAAAGCATCATTGGAAGGAATTACCATTGAGGCGTAACTGAAAAAGCGACTGGTATCAGCATTTCTATCAAGAGTAAAAGTAGCAGAAACTGTTTCTCCTGGGTCGATAACCCCTTCTATCCCTTCTCCACCAGTAATTGTGCGATCAACTACTCCATTACCACTAGCGAGAAATTCTTGAGAGAAAGCAGTAGTATCCCCATCTTCTACCAGGCTTTCTAAACCAGGAGTAATAGCACTTCCTCGGTCGTAGCTGTCAAACTGTCCATTGTGGAAACCGACCCAGAAAGGAGTTAAGAAAGTTCCCCCTACAGGAGCAAGGTTTTCAATAGTTACAGTAACATCTATGGGATCTGGCTCTACATTATCCACCACCAGTTGACCCCGAATTGCACCAGCAGCAAATTCTTCTGTATGAATATTCCAGTAGAGATTTAAATCAGCATCTTCTTCTGTATTGCGAATTTCAGCAACAAAATTACTTAAAGGACTAGTTGCTGGGTCGCTTTCTTCCCACACACCAGTGATAGTAACTGAATCATCATCATTGAGAGTAACTACTAAATCCTCATCTTGATTACCCTCAATATTTAATACATTACCTAGTTCGGGAGTAACAGTATCAAATAGACTAAAGACAACAGGACCATTTTCCCCTCTTGGTGCATTGTGAATGTGAATAAGGGTTACATCATCGCTAGTGTCTTCAGTTTGTGCGCCTCCTTCTAGAAACCCATTAGCACCAAAGTCTAGACCTGAAACAGTAAGGCTATACTCTAAAGCATCTCCTGTGTCATTGAGAGTTAAAATAGAAGTCCCTGTAGCATTTTCATCACCACCTTCTATTTGCTGTCCCCCATCTAGAGTCGATGTAATACTTACTGGGTCATCAATGGGTAAAGGTAATTCTTCGGTAGAAACAGTAATGCGAGCTACTTGATAATCATCTGCGGTAAAATCAGCACTGGTAAAAGCAGCAGGTGCGCCTGGTGTTGTACCATCCTCAGTTAAAATTCTTCCCCCTGGCTCAAAACCTGGATGTCGTCTAATTATGCCATTTTCATCCTCACCAGTATCAGGAGTAGTTTGGGAGAAGAAAGCAGTATTTTCTTCTAGTTCATCATTAACTTCAGTTCCAGCATCAAAAACTTCCTCTCCAGTAACCAATAAGTCTAAACCAATAAAGTTACCTTGTGGATCAAAAATAGCCAAGTCTCGATGATTAAAGTTGCCAATAAAAGCATCATTGGAAGGAACTACCATCGAAAGAAAGTTTAAGTAGCGATTAGCAGGGTCATCGCCATCGAGAGTCAAAGTAACAGTTGCAACCTCTCCAGGCGCAATAACATTATCATCTCCTCCAACAATAGTAGCCTCTGCACCACCTGCACCACTTGCATCAAATTCATCAGAAATTACGCTGACATCTCCATCTTCAGCCAGTCTTTCTAAACCAGGAGATGCAGGACGTAAAACATCGTAAGTATCAAAATCTCCATTATGAAGTCCTACCCAAACAGGAGTTAAGAAAATTCCGTCTTCTGGTGCGGTATTTTCAATTCTTATTGTTACTTCAAAATCAGCCATAAAATTAATGTAGTTCCTGAAAATTATGACACAACACTATTGAACAGACTTAGTTTAGTCTTAATTAGTTCCTCTTTGGCGTTGTATTTCACAATTTGTAAAATTAGTTTTGGTTAAAAATACTAAAAAATAATCTTTTTAAAATGCAATTTAGCTCTATAAAGTTAACATAAGTATCAATTATATACCTTTAATAAAACTAAACTGCCTCAGTCTAAACTGGTTATTGATTTCTAATATCTAAAGCTTTATGTTATTTATTGCATGAAATTATAAGTAAATTATTATAAAATAATATCTATTATAATTGAGATAATTATTGTTAATTATTCTACCAAAAAATAAATTTAAAATATGAGAATTAGATAAATAATTACTGAGAACTGCCCTTTTGTGGATGGGAAGTTAGTAGAAGCGGACATCAATTCCTCTCCTTGAGGAAAACACTTTGGACTATAGCTCTAACAGCTTATACTAGAGTAGCGTTCTGGCTCCCCATTGATCCCATTTTAAGTATCTACACATCATTAATTGTATAAGCAGTTTTACTGTTACCCTTCTTGCCTAGTCCTTAACAAGTAAATTTAATTTTGTCCAACTACTTAAATTTTTTCTCCACTAACCCTGGCAAGAGAATTCCTTTTGTCGCGAAAAAGGTTCACAATAATATAAAGTAATGTAAATCTCTCTCTTAGGAAAAAACTCTCACTATGCGCGTAATTTTAATGACTGGTAAAGGCGGAGTCGGTAAAACCTCCGTAGCAGCTGCAACTGGACTCCGTTGTTCTGAACTGGGATATAAAACACTAGTACTTAGTACTGACCCTGCTCACTCTCTTGCTGATAGCTTTGATAGGTCGTTGGGACACGAACCCGAATTAGTACGTCCTAACCTCTGGGGTGCAGAATTAGATGCTCTAATGGAATTGGAAGGAAATTGGGGTGCAGTTAAGCGTTATATTACCCAAGTCTTGCAAGCTAGAGGTTTAGAAGGAGTCCAAGCAGAAGAATTAGCTATTTTGCCAGGAATGGATGAAATTTTTGGCTTAGTGAGGATGAAACGTCATTATGATGAAGGGGATTTTGATATTCTGATTATTGACTCTGCACCAACAGGAACAGCTTTACGACTACTGAGTCTTCCTGAAGTGGGAGGCTGGTATATGAGACGTTTTTACAAACCGTTTCAAGGAATGTCGGCTGCGTTACGTCCTATTGTAGAACCAATCTTTCGACCCATTGCAGGTTTTTCTCTTCCTGATAATGAAGTGATGGATGCACCCTATGAATTTTATGAGCAGATTGAAGCTTTAGAAAAGGTCTTAACAGACAATACTCAAACTTCAGTGCGGTTGGTTATGAATCCTGAAAAAATGGTCATTAAGGAATCTTTACGCGCTCATGCTTATTTGAGTTTATATAATGTAGCAACTGATATGGTAGTAGCTAATCGTATTATTCCTGATTCTGTTAGCGATCCTTTCTTTGAAAGATGGAAATCTAATCAGCAAGTATATAAGCAAGAAATTTATGATAACTTCCATCCTTTACCAGTGAAAGAAGTACCACTCTTTTCTGAGGAAATGTGTGGTTTAGAAGCATTAGATAGATTGAAAGAAATTCTGTACGCAGATGAAGACCCTAGCCAGGTTTATTACAAGGAAAACACCGTGAGAGTATTGCAAGATAAGGGTTGTTACAGTCTTGAATTGTATTTACCAGGTATCCCGAAAGAGCAAATTCAACTCAATAAAACTGGGGATGAACTAAATGTTAGGATCGGGAATCATCGTCGTAATTTAGTATTACCCCAAGCACTAGCAGCACTGAAACCATCAGGAGCAAAAATGGAGCAAGATTATCTCAAAATTCGCTTTGGTAATGCAGCTTAGATACTGTTGAGTCACAAATATTCACTAATCCTCAGTTTATTTTTATTGGCGATCTCTGCTTCACTAAGGCAGTATGGGAGCTATATAATAAAAAATAGCTAAAAACTTTTGTCAAATTCTAGTTTTAAGAAAGGAATCGAGTCACCTAGCCACAAATTTTCTTAGTTTGATGATCAAGTGGCTTGTACTGGTCAAAACTAGGTCGCCCAACTGCTCGCCAATCAGAAATCCATTGAGATAGTTTTATAGCAGCATCCCCTGTTCCAGATTCAGCATAATTATTATCAGTTTGACTTAACAATGCTATGCTATCAGGCTGACTAAAACCAATCGCTGTTTTCAAAATCGGTGTACTTGCTGTGGTTATTCCTTGAGGATTAGTCCCTAGCAAATAGGCTCGTAAGTCGTTAATATCTACCTATTACCGCGTTACCTGACTTAACCAAGGTCTATTGAAGCCGAAGTAGCATCTGCTGTACTTGTCGATGAAATTCTCCTCCTCCATCGTAACTTCTTTTTAGTTCATTGAAGCGTCGGATAGTTAAATTATTATTGCGGATAATATTGGTAGTTTCTTGACAATAGTTATTAGCGATGTTACGAATATTTGGGGATAATTGTTGTATGGTTTCAGGTCGATTACAAACAATGTTGGGTGGTCTTTGGTTAGTTTGTTTTTTTATTTCTTGATATGTTCTTCTTCTGAGTCTTTCAATTTGTAAACCAGCCCTAGCATAATTACTGATTTCTTGTTGGGTATAATTTCCAGCATAGGCATTATACTCGAAGGAAAATCTATGAGACTGAGGGAGGATTTGAGGAACTATACCAAATAGAATGCCTAAACTAGCTAGGCTACTAACATTAATAAGACGAATCCAAATTTTAGACAAATTACCAGCAGAAATATTAACCTTAAACATAATAAATCGAAACTCAAACCAAATAACTAGCTCTTTAGGGACTCAAGATTATTGCCTTGATAGCATCATCTGAAATATCTGATTACTCTGATTGATTTTCGCTAAGATAAGTTCCATATTCTGGTTTTTTTTTTAGTAATGAATAAATTTTCCCATTTATTAGACCTTCTTAAGTATAGAGCGATCGCGCAACCCCATGATATTGCTTATAGATTTCTTCAAGATGGCACAACAGAAATAGGAAATCTGACTTATCAGCAATTAGATACCCAAGCTATTGCGATCGCGTCTCAATTACAAGCTATAGTTAAACCAGGTGGTAGAGCTTTGCTTGTATATCCTTATCATGCAGGTTTAGAGTTTATTGCAGCCTTTATGGGATGTCTCTATGCGGGGGTAATTGCAGTGACAAAAAATCCTCCCCGTCGAGGTAAGGCGGTTTCTGAATTAACAGAACGGGTTAAACTATCAGAAGCATCAGTATTATTAACTAACACAGAATTTTTAAGAGTAATTGACGAAGAAGTTGCAAAGAATCAAGAAATAAGAGGGAAATTCAAGCATTTTAACCGCATCGCCACAGACACAATAGACTTAGCTTTAGCTAAAGACTGGAAAGAGCCGAAAATAATCTCTGATACTATAGCTTTCTTACAATATACCTCTGGCTCAACAGGAAAACCTAAAGGAGTTATGGTATCTCATAATAATATTCTACATAATCAAGAAACTATCCGCCAAGGATTCGCCCATGATGAATCTGCTATAGTTGTAGGTTGGTTGCCGATGTTTCACGATATGGGATTAATTGGCAATGTTTTACAACCTCTATATTTAGGTACACCTAGTATTTTAATGTCTCCTGTATATGTTGCACAACAACCTTGGGAATGGTTAAAAGCAATTGCTCACTATCAAGCTACTACCAGTGGAGGTCCTAATTTCGCCTATGATTTATTATGTTTAAAAGCCACTCCTGAAAAGTTAGCTAACTTAGACTTAAGTAGCTGGAAAGTAGCATTCTCTGGTGCAGAAACAGTGCGAGCAGAAACTATTGCTAGATTCTCACACATTTTTGCTAATTGTGGGTTTAATCATTCAGCTTTTTATCCTTGTTATGGTATGGCGGAAGCGACACTATTTATTACAGGAAGTGTACCAGAACAGCAGCCGATTATTAAGTATTTAGATAGTTCCGCTTTAGAACAAAATAAAGTGGTAGAAGTTGCAGCAGAAAAGCCAGGAAGTAAACCTATTGTCGGTTGTGGTAAAACTTGGCTAGATACGGAAGTAATTATAGTTAATCCTAAAACTTTAACCTTATGTCAAGAAGATGAAATTGGGGAAATATGGGTTTCTGGTGCAGGAATAGGTCAAGGTTATTGGAATCAACCAGAAGCAACTAAAGATACTTTTGCTGGTAATTTAAAAGATAGTACAACAGTCAAATATTTACGGACTGGGGACTTAGGATTTTTAGATAATGGGGAATTGTTTATTACAGGAAGATTAAAAGAAGTAATGATTTTTTGGGGGAGATTTTGTTATCCTCAGCACGTCGAAGATACCGTACAAAAATCCCATCCTGCATTAAGAAAAAATGCTGGGGCAGCCTTTTCTATTGATCGGGATGGTGCAGACAGATTAGTGATTGTGCAAGAAGTAGAAAGAAGCTATTTACGCTCTCTTAATATGGAGGAAATTGTCACAGCTATTTCTCAATCTGTAGGACAAGAACATGAAGTAGAAGTATATGCGATCGCCCTTATTAAAACTGGTAGCATTCCTAAAACTTCTAGCGGTAAAATTCAACGTCGCAGTTGTAGTAACAAGTTCCTTGAAGGTAGTTTAAATATAATAGCTCAATGGCAACAAGGACAAGAAGATAAAATAGTTACAGATCTGGTTAATCTTTAAATCAGGTATAGGTGATTGGACTGTAGATTAGCTGTATTTTAAATCGTTATTTCGATGATTAATTGCCATCGCTATATTGATTCATAAAATATTTAGCAGTTAATCATATTCAACTTTTCTTCTTAATGCTTTCAATTGACTTCGTTTAGCTTTCTTGTCCAATCTCTTTCTTTTGGCGCTTTTTGTTGTCTTAGTTGCAAATCGTTTTTTCTTGATAATTGAACCGCTTTTTATCAAGTCTTTAAGTCGTTTCAAGGCATCTTCTTTGTTTTGTCCTTGACTACGAAACTGTTGTGCTTTTATTACAATTACTCCATCTTGTGAGATTCTAGAGTCGCCTAATTTCAATAGGTTTTCTTTATAAGAATTAGGAAGTGACGATGCCTTGATATCAAAACGCAGATGTATAGCGGTAGCTACTTTGTTAACGTTCTGACCTCCTGCACCTTGAGAACGAACAGCATTTATCTTGATTTCACAACTTGGGATAGTAACTTGCTCGGAAATTTTTAGCATTGATATTAAATGTAGTTAGCTATATTGTAGGTTAAAGCATTATTCAAAAATATTTAATGATAAATCAAAGAGAGCTAAGTCTGTAACTCAAGATTTATAACTACTGGAAGATACAATCAAAAACTAACAGTCATATACTTAGAGCATTAAATATATCTTTCTATTGATGCCTAAATTGATTGTAAATTTGTAAGATTTAAGAACAGTTAATCACTGTTGACTTTAGACTCTTGACTTTAAACTATGTCTCCTACTGCTTTTATTACTGGCGCATCTCAAGGTATTGGTAAAGCTACCGCTTTATTGTTTGCTAAAAACGGTTACGATTTAATTATTACTGCCCGCACCAAAGATAAATTAGAAGCTATTGCTGAACAGATAAAAAAATTAGACAGACAGGTATTAGCAATTACCACTGATACAGGTGCTCGCACTGCGGTAGAAGCATTGATTAATTTAGGCATCGAACGCTTTTCTCAAATTGATGTTTTAGTCAATAACGCTGGTATCTGTATGACTGCACCGATGAGTAAAACTAATATTGAAGACTGGGAAAAAATTATCAACGTCAACTTATGGGGATATATCTATACTATCAATGCACTGTTACCTCATTTTCTAGAGAGAAAGCAGGGAAACATCATCAATGTCGGTTCGTTTGGCGGTAAAGTACCACTACCCAATATGACAGCATACTGTACGACCAAATATGCCATAACTGGCTTAACTGAAACTTTGCGTTTAGAATTAGAGCCTCAAGGTATCCACGTCTCAGGAATACACCCCAGCGTTACCAATAGCGACTTTTTAGAACGTGCCGTATTTAAAGATAGCGATCCGCAACAGATGAAGCAAATGCTATCGAGTCCCCTTGTCAGTCAACCAGAAGATGTAGCAAAAGCCATCTGGAATGCAGTCAAACACTCCGAAGCAGAAGTAATTGTCGGTTCGGCAAAAGTTCCCACTTTCTTACATCGTCTCTTTCCTGGTATCACTCAAAGTATGTTGCAGTTAGCCACTAAATCTAACTAGGTTTAAAAACTCAAGAGTAATACTAAGTCTCTTGATTACTGATTACAGCTTGCTCTAGGTTATTGTTATTAGAGTTAACAGGTAAATTAAGTTCTCAAATTAGCTCAAGTTAGACAAGGAAATACTTATGTGTTAGTAAATTCAACTGTTAAAGGTTAAATGCTTTTACTAGTTATTACTAATGCTTATTAGTATCATAAAAAAACTAGAACCATAATAATCAATTACCCTATTCCCTATTCCCTAGTTTTTCGCACCCCCTACACTAGCAATGTCCTTATTCCGTCTGCTGATTCTGTTTGTTGGCTTGAGTCTTATTTTGGGACTCTCTATTTGGTTGGTAAGTTCTCTTTACCGACTTTATATTCAAGTAAGTTTTACTGCTCCTTTGTTAGCAAATTTCCTGTTATTGTTGCTAATTGTTTTAATTGGACTGTTTATCGCAGGATTTATCTATTATTTTAAATTTTACACTGCTAAAGGTTCTCGTAAGAAATCTCGCAAGCGTCCCTTTACTGCTAGAGTACCAGAAAACAAAACCCAAGCAGCAGCACAAAATCTTAAAGCTATTGGTCAACAAGTATCACAAATTCAGGATAAGATTGCTAGAGAAGCCTTTTTTAAGCGATCGCAGGAAATAGAAGCGGAATTAGCTAGAGGAGAAATAAGAGTTGTTGTCTTTGGTACGGGTTCAGCAGGAAAAACCTCTTTAGTTAATAGTATCCTGGGGGAAATTGTGGGAAGGGTTAACCCTACAATGGGAACTACTACTGAAGGAGAAACCTATAGTTTAAAACTTAAAGGAGTAGAAAGAGAAATTCTGATTACTGATACTCCTGGTATCTTAGAAGCTGGTATCGCAGGAACAGAAAGAGAAGAAATTGCAAGACACTTAGCAACAGAAGCAGATTTACTCTTGTTTGTAGTGGATAACGATCTGCGTCAGTCGGAATATAAACCCCTGTATGACTTAGCTACTCTAGGAAAGCGATCGCTGTTAGTATTGAATAAAATCGATCTTTACACTGAAGAAGATCAAAACATAATTTTAAAACAACTCAAAGCCAGAGTTAAAGAGTTTATTTCGAGTTCAGATGTAATTGCTGTTGCTGCTAACCCTCAACCAGTAGAATTACGCAGTGGCGATATCATTGAACCCGAACCGGAAATCATACCTCTTATTAAAAGATTAGTTGCAGTATTACGTGCGGAAGGAGAAGACTTAATCGCTGACAATATTTTATTACAATCCCATCGTTTAGGAGAAGATGCCCGAAAAATTATTGACAGACAGAGACGCAGACAAGCAGATAAGATAATTGATCGCTATCAGTGGATAGGCGCAGGAGTCATAGCAGTTACACCCTTACCCGTTGTGGATATGTTAGCCACCGCAGCAGTCAACGCCCAAATGGTAGTAGAAATTGGACGCATCTACAACTGTGAAATAGACAGCGACAAGGGAAAAGAATTAGCTTTATCTTTGGGGAAAACTCTAGTAAGTTTAGGAGTAGTTAAAGGTGCGGTTGATTTACTAGCTAGAGCCTTACAATTTCACTTTGCAACTTATGTTGTCGGGAAAGCCATCCAAGCAGTATCCGCAGCTTATTTAACTCGTATTGCTGGTAAAAGTTTTATTGAGTATTTTAGACGCGATCGCAATTGGGGTGACGGAGGAATGACAGAGGTAGTACAGCAACAGTTTCAACTCACTCGCAAAGATGAGTTTGTTAAAGCCTTTGTCAAGGATGCTATCTCTAGAGTAGTACAACCGATGAAAGATAGTTGGGAAGAAGAAGAATTAGAAGCAGTAGTAGAAGATGATTGGTAAGACAATCAATCCATCAGAAATGAATAAGCCAAGCCTAATAATTCTATTTCCACTCTCTGTAAGCGGACTGCTTCAGTAATACTAATCAACTTTCCTCCTAGATGGGCTAGTTGTTCCCGAGGAGGATCTACCGTGGTAAAACCAGCTAAATATACGTCGAAGGTGAGAGTGGAATTACCCGCTTTCGCTTGAAAGGATTTTTCAATCTCAAGAATATTGCTAGATAGTCCCAATCGCTTTGTACTATTTGAAATTAAGCTTTCTGGATAGTCAACAATTCCATCTTCTTCGATAGTGCTGTCAACAATTTTTGATTCAGCAGGTAAGCCATCAAAATGACAAACAGAACCATTTAAGAGTAAAAACGTAACCCGCGCACTAGTGGCTTGCTTGTGATACATAATTAAGCGATGGTTTTCCAAGATCACTACCTCTGTTAGTTTGATTTATCGAGTTTTTATCTAACTTTAGATTGTAATGCCATTACTTACCCATTCAGCAACGGGAATATTTATTGAATTTTAAGGCACATTTAATGAGCGACTAATTTTTGAGAGTGAAAGATAAAGAAAAATAGTAGTAGGTAGAATGGTCAAGAAGTCTAAAACCATGAATCGCACTCTCAAACCAGCCCTAGCAACAATTTCTCTATTTGGCTTGATGTTGGCTATTTTAGTGCTACAAGCGGTCGGATGGGATAATTTTAAACTGCGCTATTTTCATCTAACTAGCTATTTTCACAACCAAGACCAAGAGTTAGAAGACATCCGCACTTCTTCTATCAATCCATTTGAATCTAGCCGTATTGACCTAACTGAGCTACTTAATGGGGGACCTCCTAAAGATGGTATCCCCAGTATTGACTATCCTAAATTTGATACTAAAAATACCACACCCTTCAATTTACAAGAAACCGTGATTGGCGTAGTCGTTAATGGAGAAGCCAAAGCCTATCCTTTTGGGATTATGAATTGGCACGAGATTGTTAACGATACTGTAGGAGGTAAAAATCTTACTGTTTCCTACTGTCCTTTATGCGACACTATCGTAGTTTTTGAGAGGAATAATACTACCTATGGAGTTTCGGGCAAACTTTATCAAAGCTGTCTGGTGATGTATGACCGTGCTGATGATACCCTCTATTCTCAACCTTGGGGGATGGGGATAGTAGGGAAAGCAGTTAATCAGAATCTTGTCAGAATTCCCGCAGTTAAAACCACCCTGGGCAATTGGTTAAAACAGTACCCCGACAGTAAAATTCTCGCTACCGATACGGGCTACAATCGTGACTATCAACGCTATCCTTATGGAACTTACTATACAGATCGGCAAATTATCTTTCCCGTCCGCAACCAACAACATCTAGAACACCATCCCAAAGCTATTGTTAGCTATATCTGGGAAAGCGATACTCAAACTCCCAACAATCAGTTTTCTGGTGCAAGCGATCAATTCGATCATCAACAATTACAACAAATGGGAGACAAAGTAGTGGAATTTAATGGTCGTAAAATCAAGGTTAGTTGGGATAAACAATTGGAAACGGTAATAGTGCGAGAGATGGACGGCACAATCATTCCTAGTTCCACTGCTTTTGCTTTTGTCTATCCTGCCTACTTCAAATGAGACTTTTTGAATAATAACTCCTTTTTACTTTTTTTTTCTTAACCTAACACCTAAAATCTAAAAACTGAGATATTTTTGTGTCGGTGCAAGATGTGAAATTACTGTATTTTTTGTGTTCACCAATGTCAGTAAAGTTACTGATTTTTTTGAGTATATTTTATACTTAATTACAGTAGTGATTTAATAATATTACAGTATAATTACTGTGTTTTTGTTTATGTTCACCAATGTCAGTAAAATTACTGATTTTTTTTGTAAAATACTGAATTATAGTTGTATTTTTAAAAACCATATAGTATAATCACTGTATTGATTTTTTTGTGTTCACCAATGTCAGCAAAATTACCGATTTTTTTTCTTTTTTAATGTTAAATTAAATTAAAGTAGTTATTCAAAAACCAATCTTTATTAGAGAAGTATTACACTAAGTCATCCTCAATTAAGGATGAGAGCGTGACATTAATTCTTTTGGTTTAACCCAAAAAACTAAATATTGAAAATCTTGAGCAAAGGATTCAATTATGGATCTTTGGCGACAGTCTTTAATGTCTTATTTTCTCCTAAATTCTTGATTAGTGAAGATTTGGATTTGAACTTTTCAAAAACTGACTTTAAACCTTGAGAGTTAATGGAGATCTATTGTGATTTTTATAATTATATAAGTTGCATAAATCACAAATAAAATATAGGTTTGAAGATTAACTATTAACATATTTACTAGGAATTAATTTACAAAAATGAAAGATATATTGGCTTTAATCAAAGAAAAACAACAAGTATATTCCCAGTTACCCTTGTTTGAATTTATGCAAGATCAAAGCATAGTTCCGATAAAAAGACTATCTTTTGCACCTTGTGCTGCGCCGTTTATTATGAGTTTTTCAGATTTATGTAAATATGTTCTGCGTCAAGATACTACTAACGACCCAATACAAAAAATATTAAATCAGCATACTTATGAAGATGATTTCCATTGGCAATGGTTTTTAGCAGATTTAGAAAAGTTAGACTTTAATTATTCGATACATTTGAATCATTCTTTGAGATTTTTGTGGAGTGACAAAACTAAAACTTCACGATTTATAACTCATGAACTTTATAAAGTTATTGTTGAGTCCGAACCTGTAGAAAAGCTAATAATTATGGAAGCAATAGAAGCAACTGCTGAGGTTTTGCTATCTATTACCAAACAAGTTACTGAAGAATTGCAATTAATTACCAACCAAGAATACCAATATTTTGGTAGTAGTCATTGTGATTCTGAACAAGATCATAATACTCGTTCCAATAATGTGAGGGAGTTTATTGAAACTATCTATATTTCGGAAAGAACTCGACAAAAAAGCGTTTATTTGGTTGAAAAAGTATTTGAACTATTTACTCAATGGACTTATAGTCTGTTAACCTATGCTCAAGGTTATCAAGTATCACAACCATTGGTTCTACAGCTAGATCGAGAACAGAACTTAAAAGTAGCATAAGCAGTTTTCTCTTCAGGGGTTAACCATGTACAACCCCTGAGTAATTATGGCAGTATAAGTAAAGAGAACGGACATTACATTAAAGGTATCCTGTGAAGTTTATGTCCTAACTTTCTGATGTATTGCTATAAGTGATAACAATAGAGTTCTTGCACTCATTCATAATTGAATAGTTGAGAAAGACAAGGAGGAGTTGGGAAGACAAGATACATGAGATAAAAAACTATACCTATTACCTATGTCAATTATCGCGCCATTATGAGTGCATAACTACTTATCTAAATTCTACTTTCATAATCTAGTTCGTCAAAGATAATTTCAATCTTAGTACCGCTAGTCTTATCAAGATTTATCGTCCCATTAAGTTGTTCAACTAGGCTACAAACCAATTCTAATCCCAGAGAATCGCTGTTGTATAAATCTAAATCTTCTTTGAAGCCTACACCATCATCTTGAATTATTAGTACGATCTTGCGTTCTAGATTGTGTTTTAAACTCAACCAAATATTACCACGATCGCGATCGATAAAACCATGTTCGAGGGCATTAGAAACTAGTTCATTAATAATTAGACCACAGGGGTTTGCCGTTTCAATATTAAGCTCTATATTTTCAAGATCGAGAACAAAATCAATATTTCTTTCTTGACTCGCCTGGGAGTAAGCTAAATTATCCAGTAGAGATTTAATATATTGAGCCAAATTAATTCGATCTAGTTCAGTATTGCCATAGAGATGTTTATGAACTAATGCCATAGATGTAATCCGATTTTGACAATTTTCGAGTATTTTAATGACTTCTGGCTGATGCTCAATATAGCTACTTTGAAGTTCTAAAAGGCTAGAAACTACAAGTAAGTTATTTTTGACACGATGATGAATTTCTTTGAGTAAAATCTCTTTTTGTTTTAAAGACTTTTGCACAGAAGCATGATTTTCCAGGTTTTTATACAGACGAGCATTCTCAATTGAAATCGAGACTTGAGATAGTAAAACTTGTAATATTTCTAATTTCTTCTGCGTAAAAGCTCCACTAACCAAACTATTTTCTAGATAAATAATCCCCTGTAGTTCATTTTGATAAATCATAGGGTAAGCCAAAATAGATTTTGGTTGATGTTCAACAATATATGGATCTTCAGTAAATATGCCCTGATTACTAGCTTGCTCTAAAATAACTGTGTTGCGGGTGCTTTGAATATAGTTAATTATGGAGTTGGGTAAATCTAGATATTCTGCTATTGGTATATGAACAAGATCTACTTCTATGTCTGGATTAATCCTTGCCGATGCAGCTATCATCCAAGATGAATTCTGTTGTAACAATAAGATACTTTTCTGCGCCCCCGTATTCTCCATGACAATTTCCATCATTTTAGATAGTAAATTGTCTAAAATAATTTCCGAAGAAATAGCCTGAGAAGCTTTAATTACCGAAAATAAATCTAATTTTGCCAGACTTTCTGACTGACTATATATTTTTAATTCCTCAGTATTGGTAGCAGTTAATTCTGGAGTCGGAATTCGAGTTAATAATTGAGTATATCTTGATTCCAAATCTTGCACTTTAGCTAAAGCTCCCCAACGCCAATATCCGTAGTAAGCATCAGTCAAATAATATCCAGCTATTTTAGTTCTACCTTGGGATAAATAAAACTCTCCTGTCAATTCTTCTGCTAATGCAGCTTCGTGGATATATCCCGCCTTTGCTGCTATTGTTATCGCCTTGTCATAATGTTCTGATGCTTGTTGGTTTTTTCCCAATACTCTAGCTATTTCTGCTGTTACTAGCTCATACTTGTATAGATGATTATCAGGAGCATGAGTTGCCCATTGTTTTAAAAGTTGTTGATAAGATACTATTTCTTGCAGATATGTTGATTCGATGGGAGATTGCTCCGCATATACAGCCAACATAGCTAAAGAAGAATAAAAATGATACACAGTAAAGCAAATCATACCCACTGAGGCTTGTAAGTATTGTTTTCCTTTACGAGCATTGACAATTGCTTGTTGGTAATCTTTGAGCAAATAACAGAGAATCAATTTAGCAAGGTAAAAAGCAAACAATGACATGGCTTTATTAGTTTCTAGCCACAAGGGGAGCATTTTTGATTCATCAAAACTCTTGCCAATCAGTAAAAACTTATCTTCAGCTAGTCCTTGCAAATTTAGATTGAGTTGTTGCCAAATTCGAGCATAATTTAACTGGAAATCTTGTTTGAAGTTTTGTATCACTTTGATTGAGTTTGAGGATTTTTCCTCAGCAGATGGTAAAGGCTCTCCGACAAAAAATAGATAGGCACAGTAACGGGTGGCATAAAAGCAAGCGTGTTCGATATCCCCCAATTCTATTCCCTGTTGAATCCCCTCTAAAAAATCTTCTAGGGTAGAAATTGCTGGTTCTTTCCAATGGCGAATTGTGTTGTTAAAAAGAAAGCTGACTTTAGGTTTAATTTCTGGAGCATCAAATTGTTCTTGGAGTCTTAAGGCTAGTTTACCCAATTGATATCCAGCATCGATATTGCCCGAAGCACATAACAGCAAACCATAAAGAGTATAGGCATAAGCTGAGAGTCGAGAATTACCATATTCCAGACAAAGATCGATCATTTTTAAGACTAGAATGGGAAACAATTGCGGTTTGACTATATATACAGGAGGCGCAATTTTTGCTAAGATTTCCATGGCTGCTATGCTATAGCCATCAGTCATTTTAGGCAAAGTTTCTAAGCATTTAAGGTGATCGTCCTCTAAATTTAGCTGAGTACTAGGAGCTTTATTTTGCGTCGGATTATTTGGTAAAGATACTTTTAGTAATTCTAAAATAGACAAGCCAGTATCTATAGCTAATTGCATCTGGTCTTGAGCAATATAAGCATGGATTTTGATGGCATAGATTTTGACTTTTTCTAGTAATGTCTTAGATAGACTAATAACAACATTAGCTAGCTTTTCAGCACGATCAAAATTGGTTTGTAGGTATTGAACTTCTACCGCTTCTATATGAACATTGAACATGAAATTGTAATTATCTTTCCAAGCAGACAAGGGCAGCAATTCTAAAGCAATATCCAAATAATTAGCTGCTACTTTATAGGCGAACGCATTTTTAGCTTTTTTCCCCGCTATTAAGTTTAATTCTGCTAAATGATTGTGAAACGAACCCTGAGTGAGTAATTTTCGACCAATATTTAGATGATTAACTATATTAAAGATTTTTTCCTCAATATTTGCGGGTGTAGTCTGCTGAAGTAAAAATCGACCAATTTTCAGATGAGTCTGTATTTTTTCGGCTTCGTCAAGAAGAGAATAAGTAGTTTGTTGAATGCGATCATGTAAAAATTTATAAGCTGGGTTTGGTTGCTCCTCCACCAGAAGAATAATTCCTGCTCGTAAGATATTTTCTAATTCTTTAGCTATCTCATCTTGACTTTGGTTACAGGATTTAGCCAAAACTGCTAAATCAAATTGACTGCCAATGCAAGCTGCTAACTTTAATACTTGTTGAGATGTATGAGGTAGTTTTTCTATGTTTCTGGCGACTAACTCCAGCACATTATAATTACTAATGGAAGTGGCGCGAATTTCCTCCATCTGCCAGCACCAAATCCAGCTATTAAAATCGAAAGTTACAAGTTTTTCCTGGTAGAGAGCTTGCAGTAATTGATTTATGAAAAAAGGATTGCCACCGGTGCGTTCAACAAGTAACTCTGCTAAAGATAAGGATTTTTCCTCTTGACAGTGTAAAGTATCCACAAGCAACTGGTTAACATCATCAAGAGTCAAAGGTTGAAGAACAATATTACTAACACTAATGTTTTGTTGTATCTTATTAATAGTATGAATTAGAGGATGGTTAGAATTAACTTCATTGTCTCGATATGCAGTAATTATGAGCAAATATTGACTATTAGAACTACTTAATAGAAGATCAAGTAGTTTCAAAGAAGCAGAATCAGCCCACTGTAAATCGTCAAGAAATAACACCAAAGGATATTCTTGGTGGGCGAAAACTCGGACAAACTGTTCAAATACAGTATTAAAGCGATTCTCAGTTTCTTGTGGGGGTAATTGGGGTATATCTGGTTGAGAACCGATAATTAATTCTAGTTCTGGTAAGATATCCGTAATTACTTTGGCATTTATTCCTACTACGGATAATATCTTTTCTTGCCAGATTTGGATACGATCTGAGGTTTCGATTAATAACTGTAGTACTAAACTCCGAAAAGCTTGAATTATTGCTTCATAAGGTATGTTACTTTTGAATTGCTCAAATTTGCCAGCAATAAAATAACCCTTTTGTCTAACTATTGGTTCAGTGACTTCGGTAATCACTGTAGTCTTCCCCATCCCTGAATTTCCACTAACCACAACCATTTCCACTGCTCCAGCAAAAACTCTTTCCAAAGATGATGTGAGACTATTTACTGCTGAGGAGCGACCATAAAGTTTTGGGGAAATTATAAATTGACTACATTTATCTAATGTTCCTATATCAAACGGTTCGATTCTGCCTTGAATTTGATACTGAATTTGACAGGTTTCTAAATCCTCTTTTATTCCATAAGCACTTTGATATCTCTCTTCGGGATTTTTAGCGAGCAGTTTCATCACGATAGAGGAAACTGTTTCGGAAATATCTGAATTTAGTTGATGAGGAGAAACTGGTGTTTGAGCAAGATGACAGTACATTAACTGTAATGAATCTTGAGCCTGATAAGGTGGTTTGCCAGTTAGCATTTGGTAGAACACAATCCCTAGAGAATAAAAGTCAGTGCGATAGTCAAGAGGGAGATTCATGCGTCCAGTTTGCTCTGGAGAGATATAAGCTATGTTTGATGCTTTCAATTGCTCAGAGGAGATATTTTCTCTGACAGCATTGGTAGCAATACTAAAATCGGTAATTTTTACTTCTAGAGTTTCTGGATGAATAACTATACTAGAAGGTTTAATATTTTTGTGAATTATTTGATGGTGATGTAGCTTTTGAAGAATGTTTACTATCTGAATGGCTACGGTAAAAAAATTATCTATCGAAAGTTTTTTGGTTTCGAGAAACCGATCTAGATATTCTCCTGCAAAATCTTCTAAGACTAAAGCCAAACTATTTTTATATTTTTCCAACCTATAAGGTTTTATAATTCCTGATAAAGTCGAAGGTACTCCACCGATGATAGGCGAATCAGGCTTCGACTGGGTCAATCTTTCAAGAATTTGATACTCATTTCTTAACCAAGCTGCTGCTTCCAAATTAGAAAACTGAGGGTTTATTATTTTAATAAGTACTGAAGTTGCCTCTGATTGACAGCGATAACCGCCAAGGTTTGCCAACCCTATAGAATCCCCGTGTTGATAAATTGCTCGATAGATCTGATAGTAAGAACCCACATAAATCTTGTTGATTAATTTATAATCCTTAAATATACGCATTACTCATAACTAACTTTTGAAAGTCTTTAGCATTCAAAGGACGACTAAACAAAAAACCTTGTATTTCATCACATTGACATTGTTTCAGACAATTTAGTTCTGCTTCTGTTTCAACTCCTTCCGCTATAACTTTTAAACCTAACTTATGAGCCATCTCAATGACAGTTTTAGTGATAACAAAATTTACTTTATTGCTATTAATATTACGAATAAAACATGAATCTATCTTTAAAGTATCAAAAGGAAATTGTTGTAAATATCCTAAAGATGAATAACCAGTACCAAAATCATCTAATGCTATTTGAACACCGATTTTTTTGATTAGATTCAATCTTTGAACATTAGTTTTAATATTTTCTATCAAGATTTTTTCGGTTAATTCTAACTCTAAGTATTTTGGTTCTAGAGATGAATCAAACAAAATTTGGGTTATTTGATGAAATAAATCTAATTGTCTAAATTGAACCCCTGATAAGTTAACAGCAACCTTAAGAAAATTCAATCCAGCATCGTGCCACCTTTTAGTTTCTCTGCAAGCACGATTCAAAATCCATTCTCCTATTGGTCGAATTAAACCACTTTCTTCCGCTAAAGGAATAAATTTATATGGTTCGATTCTTCCCATGGTTCGATGATTCCAACGTACTAGAGCCTCTGCCCCAACAACTGAATTAGTTTTTAAACTAACTTTAGGTTGATAATAGAGTTCGAGTTCTTCACGTTCTAGGGCATGATGTAGTTCCGCTTCCATGTATAACCCTTCAGAAGAACTAGAGGTTTTCACATTAAAAGCAAATGTAAAGAACTGACAGCGATTGCCTCCTTGCGATCTCGCATACTCTGTAGCTTTCTCACTCTGCTGTAGTAATTCTTCGATATTGAGGCTATCAGAAGGATAAAAAGCAATTCCGATGCTAGCAGAGATAAATACTTCTTGATTATTAAGACAAAAAGCTTGCCTAAGTTGATTTAATATCTCTTCTCCATAATTGCTGGCTGTGATTTTTGTGTCCAATGGAATCATTACCACAAAATGATCTTCCTTCATATAGACAGTAATACCCTGAAAATCTAAATTACTGACATAGTTGTTTAAACGTTGTGCTACTTCTTGAACTAAAGTATTTTGTTGCTCTTCAGTTAAAAAATTACTTATTTTTTGGAATCTATCTAAGCTAATATTTAAAACTGCTATTAGTTTTATTCTCAACTCTGGTGAGTTATTTGCCTCAGAAATATCGTTATTATTATTACTATTTAGTGAAGCTTTTAAATAATCAAATGAATCCCGTAGAAGAAGCCTATTGGGCAGATTTGTCAGATTATTTAGATAAATCTTATCTAATTGTGATGAATATTCTTTAACGGTATCTTGCAAAGACTTTTGAATTACTAATTGTTCTTGATGTTTACTAAGAGCCATTTGAATGGTCGCCTGCAATTCTTTGTCTCTACAAGGTTTTATCAGATAACCATAGCAACCAGTTTGTGATGCTCTCTCAATAGTTTCATCACTAGGATAAGCTGTCAGAAAAACAAGTGGAATATCTACTATCCCTTTGATTCTAGAGGCTGTTTCAATACCATCTATTCCTCCTTTAATAGCAATATCCATCAAAATAATGTCTGGTTTTTCCCTATTAATATAATCAATCGCAGCTTGCCCAGAATTAACAATTTTAGCGACATTATAACCTAAATTACGTAGCTTTCTAGCTATATTTTTAGCGATTATTATTTCATCTTCAACCATCAAAATATTAACTTTCTTCATTGTAATTTAGTTTTAAATCTATTTTGTTTGATTCCCTTAAAGTATTAAGTTTTATCAAGGGTTTATAGAAAAGCTTAAATTAAGCAATTTTTGTTTATAATTGTAGCAACTGAATAATAATAAGTTATCAATAATTATACGTAAAAATATTATTTATTGAGCCAATAAAATCCGTAAATATACGCAGATTTTATAGATTTCTACTATAAAAATAGATTCTAAAAATTCCTCATTGGATGTTTTTGAAGTTTGCCTAGGTAATTATTTAATAAAATTACATGATATCCGCGAACGACCATTCGCGGATACTGACTTCGTCTCTGATTATTATTTTTAGTAACTTAAACTACTTAGATATCAACCTCAAAAGCAATACCTTCGTCTTCAAAGTTAGTAAAGTTTTCTCGAATATTAGCTCTTTCTTCCCCAGTTGCAAACAAATAAGTGCCAGGGCGATCGCGATTTTGAAATCTGGAAAAATCTGTACCTAAACCCGAACCAGCACCATAAACATAAAAAGCCAATCCTTCTTCAATAAAGCTATCTGCAAAATCCTGATTAATACTAGCTCGTTCTTGTTCTCCTGCCAACAAATAAGTACCAGGAGTAATTGTACTTTGGAAGCGATATAAAGGAATTAAATCATCTCCTGGTTCAACTGCAACTCTAAAAGCTAATCCTTCTTCTTCAAAGTTAGTAAAGTTTTCCAAAATATTAGCTCTTTCTGCTTCTGCAACAAATAAGTATGTTCCTGGTATGTCAGAGTTTTGAAAGCGATAGATAGGAGTATTGAGAACTGGTGCTTCTAGTTCACTCGCTCTAGCGGAAACTTGATTAATAGCATCATCAATAGAAGATGGTGTAAGACCAAGTCTTTCTAGATTAATATCATTAATCTCGTCTTGTTGTTCTAGCTCTTCCCAAGTAAAATTTCCAGCATAATTGTCTAATCCACGAAAATTGTTAGCAAGTAGATCGTAACTAACACTAACACCTGATAACTCAAAAGTTTCAATGCGGTTTTCAGGTTCTTGCCAATCAACCAGAATCGCATATTGATCGGATTGTAAATCTCCTAAATACAAATGACGATTATCAATTTCAGCAATAAAAGATGTATCAGTGCTAATAGTTAGATCTGTAGCAATTGCAACATCTTGGCTAGAATTACCGTTTTCAAAAATGATAGCAGTTGAATTCCCAGAAAGTCGATATTCATCATTTCCCGAACCACCAACTAAAATAGTTGTTTCTTCCCCTCCAGGTAATAAACCCACAGCAGAGGAGAGACTGTCATCACCAGCCAAACCAAAAACTATTTGTAAATCTAAAGCATTTAAAATGTTCTGATTGTTGTCATCGGAATTTCTGGAATTTCTTATTAAAATGTTGTCATTGGAATTTCCTATTACTTCAAAGTTGGCAATGGTTGTAGGTTGTTCAGTATTATCCCCCTGTTGTAGATTTTCTATACCTTCAATAACTTCTGCATCGGTAATACGATCGCCTTCTTCGATACTATCAATAAGCTCTAACCCTTCTACAATCCTGCCAAATACTGCAAAATTGCCATTGAGACCATCTGCGTCAGCTAGAGGAAAATAAAACTGGGAAGAAGCAGAATCGGGTAATCTAGAACGAGCCATTGCTATAGCACCGCGATCGTTTTCTAATACTGGATTTGGAATTTCATTTCCGACTAATCCCCCTAATAGTGCGTTGTAAATAGGCTCGTCGTCACCTTCTAGCTTAATCTCTAGGGGAATATTTCTTTCTTCTCCCGTATCAGGATCGATAAAGCCACCAGTACCTAAGTCGTCGATGGGGAAAGTAGGATCGAGACTTTGAGGATCGCCCCCTTGCACTACGAAAGGATCTGGCTCTCTCACTACCCGATGAAACGCTACACCATCATAAATCCCTCGTTCTACCAAATCAACAAAATTGCCAGCAGTAATAGGTGCATTATCACCATCAAGTTCAATGACAATCGAAGCTCCATTAACGATTAATTCTACTCTTGCTTTACCATTGAGCCTTGGTAAATTCTCAAACATTTATTTTTTACTGGTAGTTGTACTGCTCAATTTTACGGGAAACAATTTTAGATTGCAGCATTTAACTAATGTAGAGACAACTCTATTACAAAATTAGTTTATTTAAACCAGATTGTAAGCTCGGTTTTATTGGTATTTGCATCTGTCATAGTAGAAGTTGAACCAATCCTTTGTATAGAGTCAAGAAGCACTATTGATTCTGAATTATAATCTATGGGTAAGTCTGGTATTTGTTTGATTTCTGTCATAACTTTTTCCAGATCGAAATAAAAGTAGCTGAGATTGTTATTAGGTAATTTTTTCACAAATTTTTGAAATTTCGGATTTGTTTTGAGAGAAGACTGAGAGCCATTATTCATAGAGTCAAAAACATTATTACCGAAAGTAAATAGCAAATATTTCTTATCCAACCAGCCATAAGATATATCTAAATCGCTGTAAGGAAAATACCATTGAGTAACTGTTTGTTTGTTTATTTGTTTAGTTTGTAAGCTCATTCCTAGCTGTTGTTGCATTGCGTTATCTAGAGAATTTAAAGTATTTTGGGCTGTATCGCGATCGCTTGATTCTAAGATTAATGCTATACCTAATTTAAGATTTAATTCCGGAATCACTACTTGTTTTGTCGGGACAATTCCTATAGCAAACTCCCCATCCATCCAGCCAAAAATATCTTCATCTAAGTCTAAACCTGTACCCCATTTAGTAGAGGTTCTGATTCCATTAAGCAAAAATTTTAAATCTCGGTCTTGCTCACTAATCTTAACCAGAGTATTCCAAAAGTTACTAATACCTTGACCATTAATTAAAGCCAGAGTTTGTTCGGGATACTTACTAGCTATTTCATTAGTTAAAGGTTGAGATTCACCCCAAGCTAGGTCTGGATTAAATTTAGTAAATCCTTGTAACTTTAATTGTTTATCTTCTGCGCCAATACCAAAAACTACAGACTTTACTGGTTGCAAATCATCTAATTTTTCTTTAGATACCGAAGATTCTGCTAGAGCATTTTCTAGTAAAAAGTCATAGTTAGTAATATAGGTTTGTACTAAACTATTTTTTAGATTTAAAGGCTGTGTCAGAGCTTGTTTATTTTCTGGGTCACTAGCCAAAGATGGTTCACCCTTATAAGTATCAATAGATTGTTTAACTATTGCTATTTCATCTGAAAGAACTACTTTATTCCCCAATAAAGCCAGATTAGTTTGATCTCCTTCCTCGTCGGTGGCTGTATAAATTTTTATATCTTTATATTTAATAGATTCTAAATCAAACTCTTCATCACTTTGAACTTTCCTGAAAAATTTATAAGCATTAATTGGATTTTTGATACCCAATACAATTAAAATATCGCTATCTTCTAATTGTTCATTCTCAGGAACTATAGCTAACATAGCATTACCCAACCAGGGCTGAATATCCTCTTGATAATCAATGTTTAATGCAGTAAGTTCTTTATCTATTTCCGTAGTAACTTCTTGAATAAATCTTTCTGCTGGAGCTATACCCAATTTTTCTAATTGTTGCCAATGTTGCTCATTAGTAGAGATAAAACTAGTCATAATTGCTTCATCAGGAATTACTTTAGCTCCTGCTAAGGGAGTTAAATTTTGACCTATTAATCGCTGATGCCAGCCTTTTTTATAAGCATATCCGCCACCAAGAGCCAGGGCTGTAATTAATCCGATAATTGGTAAGCAACCGCAGCCTGATTTTTTAGAACTCATAAATTATATGTAGTTAGTAATTTTAATATTAATTTTATATTCTAATTTAACCTCTAATACCTCTGTTCAGTTAAATAAATTTTTCATAAAGAATATTGACGATCCATAGCTAAAGATAGTAATAATTTTTTAGCCTCAGTAATTAAACTGAAAATAACTTGTATATTGAGTTACTTGAAAGCGCGGTATTGGTTTTTTTTACCACTTTTTTTCCGGAAGTACTTGGCTTAAAAATAGTTCAAACCATTTCTCAAAAGTAACAAGAGACTTAGTTGTCAGTAAAAAGTAAAAAGATAATTTGTCAAAAGTTAAGAAGAACAAAGGTTTTGGAGAATAATTTGGTTATGTATTTAGCTAGTGCGCGAGAATTAGTATAAGAATCATAATCCGTCAGTAAATAAATTTCCATCTCTCATATCCCAAGTCGGTTTGAAACGACTAAATATAAAGCTTTAAGTCTATTTCAATAGACTTGCAGTGTAAGCCGTAAAATTAATTTTACGGCGGGTTATTGGATAGATCAGTAGCTCAACTTAATTAAACATAAATGATCTGGTAAAAAAGCGATCGCTAATTAATTTAACCAGGACTTCAGCCTTCGTTTGACGTGCGGAAAGTGAATAAGATTTGAGTTTTTACTCAAATCAAATACTGTAATTTAGGTAAAGATTGAGATTTTACTCAAATTTGGACTGCGATTAAATAAAGCACTATAGAATACAGGTTACAACTAACAGGGTAATTGTTTTCATTACCAATTCCTTATGTTAATCAAATCTTTATTCAAGATTTCTCTTCTCGCCATTTTCGGAACTTTAGTACTATTTATTCCACTAGAGGTTAAAAGCGATTCTTCTGGGAAAAATCCAGAAAAATTGCCAATGGAGACAGCTTTGTTGGCTCAACTGCAACTGCCAGAATTAGAAAGTATCGCCCAAGCTGTTACAGTTAAAGTTCATGTAGGAGAATATCGAGGTTCAGGTATTCTCATCAAGAGAGATAATAACACCTATACCGTAATCACTAATGCTAATGTCATTGAGAGAGGTGATAGTGTAAGCATTGAAACTAGTGACGGAATCAAATATACGGCGACCCGAATTAGTAAAGATGGTTCAGAAACATTCTATGATTTGACATTACTACATTTTAAGAGCAGCAATAAGTATCAGATAGCCAAGGTAGGAGATTCAAACAATCTAACAGAAGGAGAAACGGTAATAGCTGCGGGTTTTCCTTTCGATGCAGATAACTTAAAAATTACTACTGGCAAAATCTCTCTCTTACCAGACCAATCTCTACAAGGAGGTTATCAAATTGGCTTTACTAACGAAACTATACAGGGAATGAGTGGAGGAGTGTTATTAAATTCTGTTGGAGAAGTAATCGGAGTCTTGGGGAAAGGGAAAGGTGCAATTTTCGATACAGCATATACCTTTGGATGAATTATGGTAATCAACTCTGGCGATATAAAAGATTTGCAGAAGCAGTAAGTGCTTTTGAAAAAGTCATAGAGCTAGACCCAAATTTTGATAAAGCATATTATGCTATGGGGTTGGCTTATATGTATCAAGGAGAATGGGAGCAAGCAAATATACCTTTTAAACAAGCCACAGAGATTAATCCCTCACCTTACTATTATTGGCGTTACTTGGGTGATTCTTATAGATTGTTAGAGAATTATGCTGAAGCATTGATAGCTTACAACACAGCTATTAGCAAAAATCGTGAATATGTAGCTACTACTAAAAATCCTGAAGATTTTGTTCTTTATATAGAGCGAGGGGATGTACTGAGAGAATCCAAAGACTACAACGATGCAATCAACTCCTATAATCAAGCTATCAAGCTTAACAAATACCATCCTTGGGCTTACAACAATCGCGGTATTGCCTACTATCATTTACAACAGTACTCCAGAGCGATCGCTAATTAAAGGAAGAGGAAGTATTCTAGATTCAGTAGATGTTAAATCTGGTTGAATTTTGAAAGTGCGATCGCCATAAAACAGAGCTAAAAATTCATCTAAAGATGACATTAATTTTTGAGGATTATCTTGAAGTTTGAGCATATCAATGATGAGAATTTGTTTTGAATCCCTTTGCACCGTAAAATTATTCAGCATTCATCACAATTGAGAGGGATACAATATGGAAATATTGCCAGCAAATTTACAACATCTTCAAGGTAAAACGGCGATTGTCACTGGTGCATCACGGGGTATTGGGAAAGCTACAGCTTTAGCCTTAGCAACAGTAGGTGCAAAAGTAGTAGTAAATTATGCTCGCTCTAGTGATGCAGCCGACGAAGTGGTAAAAACAATTGTGGATGGTGGAGGAGATGCAGTTGCGCTACAAGCAGATGTTTCCCAACCAGAAGCAGTAGACAATCTAATCAAAGAGACTTTAGCCAAATATAGCAGTATTGACGTGCTAGTAAATAATGCAGGAATTACCAAAGATACTCTCTTGATGCGGATGAAATTGGAACAGTGGCAAGCCGTGATTAATCTTAATCTTACTGGGGTATTTCTCTGTACCAAAGCCGTAACCAAAACCATGTTAAAGCAGCGTAGCGGTAGGATTATTAATATTGCTTCTGTAGCAGGACAAATGGGGAATCCTGGTCAAGCTAATTATAGTGCAGCCAAAGCAGGAGTCATCGGCTTTACTAAAACTGTAGCCAAAGAGTTAGCATCTCGTGGAGTAACAGTAAATGCAGTTGCGCCAGGGTTTATTGAAACCGATATGACTCATGATTTAAAAGCTGATGATATTCTCAAGTTTATTCCTCTCGGTCGCTATGGCAAACCAGAAGAAATTGCAGGAATGATTCGATTTTTAGCAGCAGATCCAGCAGCAGCCTACATTACAGGACAAGTATTTAATGTTGATGGGGGAATGGTGATGGCGTAGCTAAGGGTGGTGGGATACAAAGGATGAAGGAGACCTTCGGTAGTCGCTTCGCGATGAGGAAGTAATCAGTTATCAGTAATCAGTAATCAGTTATCATCAACCACCACCTTCCCCAATTCCCCCCGGGAGGAGACTTAATATATCTAGGTATTGAAGCCAAAAGAGATCGGTTTTGTTGTGAAGTCTCCGAACCGCCCCAATTCCCCAGTCCCCCCAGTCTCCTTATCCCTCTTCCCTCCCTTGACTCCTATAGCAAAGACAGATAAACCTATAGGTGGTTTGATGGTGTCTTCCATTGCTTTGAGTAAGGGAACTAAGTTGTTGAATAAATCTACTTGTTTAGCAGGAGGTGTTGTCCTTTGCAAAACTTTACTATTGAGCCACCAGCCAGGAATTCCTGCTAGATTAAAATACCAGGTTTGACAATGGGAAAATCCAGCTTGGGTCATAACTTGAGTCAGATTGAAGTGATTGTAACGTCGGTAATGTGCGATCGCCAGATCTAAAGAGCCATATAACCAAGATAAAGCAGGAACTTTAATAATTAACTTGCCTTCTGGAGATAGGGAATGATAAAGACTAATTAATAACTCAAGGTCATTGGGGATGTGTTCTAGAACATCCAACATCACCACAGTATCAAACTCGGAACGCCATTGTATTTTAGTGACATCTCCTACAACAAATTTAATCTGGGGTTGAGTTTTGAGACTATTACGAGCAAGATCAACATATTCCCCATTAAGATCGATAGCTGTAAGTTGGGAGCAATAGGGAGCTAATAAACTAGTAAAATTACCATTGCCACAACCTACTTCTAAAACTCGATTCCCTAAAGTAGGTAAAATTTGAGACAGTATCCAACCATTGTAGCGATGGGCTAATTTTAAGTTTTCTAACCAAAAAGTTTGAGGAGTCATAAGAGTTAAAGAAATCGAAGAAGTCAGAAAAATCAGGAGCTAATCAATAATTAGTTATCACTTATCAACCATCAAAATCAGGTAAATTGTTGAAAATTATAATTTTTGTCGAGGTAAAGGAGACGCTTTTTTGTAGGATGTTCATATAGAGGTTAATATCAACTGATGCTGTATTGACAGTGAATGCAAGAAAGTAATATAGATGAGCATCCCTAAATCTGTGGTTAGTAAGTTACTAGAGTTTTTTCCAGACTGGCGACCACAAATGTATTTTAAGTCTTCTTTAACTGCCTTATCTCATGCGATGGAGGATCGGTTATTAGCAGACTCTGATGCACCTTTAGTAATTGCTAGTTTTCAGAGAGAGCGTTTCTATCGTCAAGAAGCTCATCGCTATCGTCGTATTGCCAATAAAACCAATCAAGTGTATGTTTTAGCTGCACCAGAAGCCGACTTTACCAATAGTTCAGATGTTTATGAAACTATAGCTTTTGAACCTACAGACTCTCTAGCTCAAGAATGGCACTTAGTGGTTATTGGGGGACAATATGCTTGTTGTTTGATTTGTGGGGAAAAACCTGCTACTACTCCCGATCAGAAAGCGACTTCCGCCATGGATGCTAGTCGGCGTTTTGAGGGGATTTGGACTTTTGACCCTGAAGTCAGCGTTAAAGCAGCAGAATTTTTATTAGAACGTATTTTAGAGTATCGACCTGAACTGGAGAGTAAAATTGAGCAAGCCAAGCAAAAATACTTGGTTTCTACTATTTTACGCTTACAAGATTCTGCCAACTCCTCTCAACAGAGTAATTCACCTCTGACAAATCCCGATCCTTTTGTCCAAAGATTGGTTAGTTATCTCCAAGCAGGACAGTATAAACTACTTAAAGCTAATAAATCTCTGGCAATTAAACAACAAAAAGAAAAACTCCTCAACTCCGTAACCGATGCCATCAGGCGATCGCTGGATACTGAAGAAATTTTACAAGTAGCAGTACAAAAACTCGGAGAAGGTTTAGGAGTATGTCGTTGTATTGTGTATCGTTGTAACGAACAAGATACCACAGCAACCATTAACCATGAATTTATCAGCCCTGGTATAATATCGGTCAAAGGACAAGCCTGGCGACTCAAAAATAACCCTCTGTTTGAAGAAGTAGTAGAACTACACGAAACCCTCACAATAGATAACACCAGAGAAGACCCCAGGTTAAATCCCCAAGCTTGGTCAAAAGATATCGGAGAATATTTACAAGAGCTAGTTACTAGTTGTAGCATTTCTTCTTGGCTATTAGTTCCTGTTCTCTATCAAGACCATTTATTAGGGATGATGGAATTACACCATTGTGATTCTGAGCCGATTAACTGGAAACCAGATGATGTAGCTTTAGTAGATGCGATCGCAACTCAAGTAGGAGTAGCTCTGATTCAAGCAGAAGCCTATGCTAACTTAGAAGATCTCAACGAACAGCTAGAAGCCTTAGACCGTACTCGTTCCAATCTAGTAGCCATTACAGGACACGAACTCCGTACTCCCCTATCCACTATTCAAATATGCTTAGAAAGTCTGGCTACAGAACCAGATATGTCCCCTGAATTACGCCAGGTAATGCTGAATACCGCCCTAGCAGATGCAGAAAGAATGCGGAACTTGATTCAGGACTTTTTGACCCTATCTCGTCTAGAAAGTGGTCGTGTAGAATGGAACATTGAACCTTTATCCATCAAAGAATGTATTGATTTAGCAGTAAGCAACGTTAAAGCTAGAGTCAACTCCGATCAAATACCTCAAATCGAAAACTTAGTTACTTCAGAATTACCCCTAGTACAAGCAGATGGAGAATGGCTCGTAGAAGTTTTAGCAAAATTACTGGACAATGCTTGTAAATTTACCAATATTGATGGTCAAATCTCCATTAAAGTTAAAACTAATGGGTCAAATAAATTAGAAGTTACAATTTCCGATACGGGAAGAGGTATCGAACCCAACCGCCTAGAAACAGTTTTTGACCGTTTTTATCAAGAAGAAGGAGCATTACGCCGTAGCGCAGGGGGTACAGGTTTAGGTCTAGCAATCTGTCGTCAAATTGTCAGTGGTTGGGGTGGTAAAATTTGGGCAGAATCCCCAGGAAAAGACCAAGGTAGTAAGTTTCATTTCACTATTCCTATCTTTGAATTACCCACACAGAATGCTGAAGCCTCAAAATCCAAAACCAATAAATCCAATTCTAAAGCGGGTAAACGCAAGAAAAAGAAACGTTAGGAGTCAGTAATCAGTAATCAGTAATCAGTAATCAGTCATCAGTAATCCCCAATCCCTACTTGCTACTTGCTACTCCCCAATCCCTTATTTAGTAACAAAAAGTTAAATTAATTTAAGCAAAAAATCTTGAATACTTCTATAATTGATTAAAATTATTTAAGTATAAATTATTAAAAATACTGTAAATAAAGTTGTTTCTTTGATTGCTAAAGGAAAATTTTTTGGCAATAGTATAATATAGTTGAGGCTATTAAGTAAATTTACGTAGAAATATGTACGATACTTATGTATTTTTTCAATAAAAACTGAATAAAGCGGAACAATAATCAATAAGATTAGAATATTGCAACTTATTTAAGGTGCAATTTTGGTTTATTAACTTGAATAATTTTCAAGCAAATGACTATATTATTAAGACTCAAAAAGAATTGAGGGGTATATTGTATGATTCCTTCTACAAGGGTAGCTGGAGTTCTCAATCCAGGTATATCGTTGGCAGATGGAAAATATCAAATTACGAAATTGCTCGGACAAGGCGGATTTGGTATTACCTATCAATGTTTGGATACTAAGCTAAATCGTCCTGTCGCTTTAAAAGAGTTTTTTCCTGAAGGATGCTGGCGAGAAGGAACAACAGTAGTTTCCGCAGGAAGATGGAATAGTTCAAACTATACCGACGCTAAACAAAAATTTTTACAAGAGGGGCAAAATTTAGGCAAATTCAACCATCCAGGCATAGTCAAGGTGTTTTACTACTTCGAGGAAAACAACACTGCTTATCTAGTGATGGAATACTTACGAGGTAAAACTTTAGGTAAACTTTTAAAATTGCGAGGAGGAAAACTGATACCTAAAGAAGCTCTTTCCTATATTTGGAAAGTTGCACAAGCTTTAGGAACTTTACATCAAGCCAAATTTCTCCATCGAGATATCAAACCAGACAACATCATGATGGCAGAAGACGGCAGAATCGTCTTGATTGATTTTGGTGCAGCCAGAAACATCCAAAATCAAAGCAGTGATCAATTTACCTCGATGTTAACCCCAGGATACGCGCCATTGGAGCAGTATGGGCAAGGTTTACCCTATGGTGATTTTACCGATATCTATGCTTTAGGAGCAACTCTATATCATTTGCTCACAGGAAAAGTCCCCACATCGGCGGTAGAAAGAGCAGCAGGGGTCAGATTACTATCTATTCGTGAGGTCGACCCTAAAATTAGCCCCCATATTAATGAAGCAGTAATGAAAGCTATGGCGATGAATACATCAAACAGGGTGCAGTCAGTAAGAGAATTTATGAATCTGCTAAAGTTAGATAATTCTAGATTAAGTAAAAAAACCAAGACCCATAAGTTTTATCAGGCTTTTTCCGATCCTTGGGGAGCTTTTGATCGGACTAGAGGGAAGAGTGGAGTCAATTATGAGTCTTCAACTCAAGATTGGTTTTAGTAACAATTTTAATTAACTAACTATATATGCAGCTAAAAGATATTAAAACTACCATACTAGGAACAACTGGCGCAGGAAAAACTAGCTACTTGCTAGGTATGTATGCAGTGATGCAGACAGGGGTGCAGGGATTTACTCTATCTGCTAAAGATATGGATATGGGGTTAGATTTAATCGAAAGATGGGAACAATTGATTGCTCTGAAAGGGGAAGACCGTTGGCCATCACCCAATGCAGCAATGATAGAGCATTATGCTTTTGATTTTAGTTATGGTTTTCGTCCGATTCAAGGTTTAGAGTTGATTGATTATCGGGGACTAGCATTAAGCGATCGCACAAATAACCAAGATGTACAAGAGTTGACTGGCTATCTAGCTGAATCAAAATGCTTATTTTTGTGTGTCTCAGGAGAACATCTCACAGACAAAATCACTCCCAATACAGTTAGGGAAATCAAGAGCGATCGCATGAATCAATTTATTCAACAATATATTAGTAATGAACAAAAACCCACCAAAGAAAATCCTTTCCCCGTGGCAATTATTATTACTAAATACGACCTGTGTCACCATCGAGATAAACAGGAAGTAATTGAAGATATTAAAAAGCTATTTCAGGCTTTATTTACTCCTGATTCTGGTTGGTTAGTGATGATTTGCCCTGTAAGTCTGGGGAAAGAGTTGTGTAACGATCCTGATAACGGTAATATTATTCCTGTGAATACTCATCTTCCTATTGTCTTTGCGGTATATTCTCAGTTAAGAACTTATGGAATCAACCAAAAAAATGAACGGGATACCATAAGTAAAAATTTAGACAAAGTGAATAATCAAAACCTGATGAAATGGTTAAAAGGTAAAGAAGTTAAGGATAATTCTCTCAAAATTCGAGAGATTGATCAAGAAATTTCTACAATAGAAGAAAATATGCAATTATTAGCTAATGAATTACAACAAGTATCTTTATTTCTTAGTGGAAGCGAGGTGACAGTAGGTGTCTAAAGAAAAATGGGCAAGTATTATTTATGGGCGTAGCCATCATTTAGATTTTCGATTTATTGCTATTCCTGAAGACTTTGGTGAGCCAGAAATGAATTGGGCTTTACCTTACATTTTAGCAACTATTCAGAAACCTAAAAAGTTATCGTTAAATCCTCGATGGTCTTTATTCAAAAATCAATCTCACTGTATTGCGGGAGTTACTTGTATGGTGAGAGATTTAGTAGAAGCCAAAGATCTTAATTTTACCAAAGATGACAAAGATAGACCCCTTTACGTTTTTGTGGGCTATGTAGCCAAATTAACAAATAAACAGTATCTAATAGATGTACCACCCTATAACCATAAATCTTTACAAGATTTTCAAGGTTTATATGACTATGTTAAACAAGTTTGGCAAGTTAAAGATTTTCATAAGAATAGCCACGATCATATAAAAACCAATTATGAGACTCGTATATTTTCTCCCAAATCTTTAGCTAAAAACTTCTGCACGGATTTACTTTTAGAACTAAATCATCAACAAAGTAACCCCGATAAAGTCTTTTTATGGCAAGATAAACCAGAACAAAATAGCAAACTTTGGGCTACCTCTGCTATTTGTTCTCAGTCTGTATCCTTATGTTTAGGGAATAGTTATAGACAAAAGTATTTTAATCATCCTTTTCTGAATCAAACTAGTGATAGCATAAATAAATTAACAGTAGAACAGAGATTAACCTCAAACAATTATTCTGGAAAATCATCAAGAGAGCAGGAAGGAAGAGCAACAAAAAAAGTTAACCCTTTGACAGAACTATTGGCTAATAAAGTTAAAGAAGATATTACAATTACTCGCGATCACGCCTTACAATTAAAAGAGATATTAATTAATAATCTAAATAACCAACCCCATAATCTAAATCCTCCCCAACCCCCCGAAATAAAATTAGCTTCATTAGATAGTGAAATGCTACATACATTTGGCTTTAAAGAGAAAACTTGTGAATCCAAAATTTTAGAATCTGATTGGTTTTAACCACAGCTTTTGCACGGTTTTAGCTTTTAGCTTCGGTTAAAAGCTAGAAACAGGAAAAGCAAACACTTTTCATACTAAGTTGCGTTGTTATAGAATAATATGATCCCCCCCCAACCCCCCCTTAATAAGGAGGGTGACTCACGCAAAGAATAAAATTATAAATTAAAATGCAACTCGGTATCAATTTTTTAGTAAGTTTTCTGTCCCTGGTATTTTGCCAAAAATCCTGTCAGAATATTGTAAAATTTCCTCGTTATTAATTAACTTATTATAGTAGGGATCGTCTGCATAATACATCCAGCGATGCTCTACATTCATTTTATCTGCCTCACCATCTAAACTAGTTTGATCAAAAGAACTACCTCCACCAAGACTCGATACTTTCTTGATTCCAGCATCAGTAAATTTGATATTGAGTTGATTGGCTATTTCTCGACGATAATCAATATTTTTGACCCAAAGATTATAATTAATACATATTTTATTATGTTTTAAATAGTTAGTTTCCCCTACAAACTCCTTGGCGTATTGAAGCCAAAGGGTAGTTAAATTTAACTTTGAATCTTTAATTTCTAAAAAATTGCTTTTGAGTCTGCTAGCAAATAGATTAAAAGGATCTCTGAGAATTATGACATCGTATCTTGTGAGACTTTTGCCAAGATATAAATCATGCTTTTGTTCAAATTTATCACTAAAAATCTGAGATAAAGAATAATCTTCATAACTATAGACTAGACAATCCCTTGGTATTAAATTACCTTGAGCTTGTTTTTTATAATTATTAATTGACCATTGATGTTCTGGGAAATAATAGCTTAAGTTTTGATATTTATGGCGATAAGGATTTTCATTGACTCTAACATTATTAAGACTACAATATTTTCCTACCCGCTTTTCTTGTGCTTCTACCCAAAAAGTAATAGCATGATTCCCAGTTCTTTTGAGTCCAGCAACTCTAATTTCTTTTTGATTGATAACTTGATTCCAAAGGGGTTTTTGTAAGTAGTATCGATAAATATCTTCTAATTCATTAGAAACTTTTTGTTTAAATTTATAAAAATAGAAATTTGGCTGTTTTAATATTTTTGTAACCAAAGATTTTGAACTCATAATGATTATTTTAAAAAGATGAAAACCAAACTGTAATCGCTTCTGCGATCGCACTACTCAGCCGTTCTTGTTCTTGACTATTAGTAATCCATTCTAACTCCCAAGGATTAATCATAAAACCTAATTCTAAAAGCACAGTTGGAGCAGTGTGGGGACGAGTTAAAGCTAAGTTGTTCCAAAATACACCATAGGAGGGACGGTCTATTTGTTCTGTTAGATAATTGTGCAAAAATACAGCTAAATCATGGGCTTGGGGATGATACCAAAAAGTACTAATTCCTTGAGTATTTTCTGCATCACCACTGTCAGGTAAAGCATTATAGTGAATAGATAAAGCAATATCAGGTTTTAGTTCTTGAATTGCTTTGACTCTATCTTGTAAAGAAACATCTATATCCGTTTCTCTAGTTAAATAAACCGTTGCACCCAAATCAGTTAACTTTTGTTCTAGCAGTTGGGAAATTACCAAATTAATTGCTTTTTCAGGATAGCCTGTACCACCTTTTGCACCGGATTCATCTCCACCATGCCCAGGATCGAGTAAGATTTTGATACCGTGCAAGGGCTGATTTCTCCTGATACTTAATACTGGAGGATGACGCAGAGACAAAATTAAACTAGTTCCTTCGTAGCGTACATCATAACCCCATTGCTGGTCTGTTTTCAAATGAAAAGTATAGGCTATCTCGAATGGTGTTACTTGTTGCCAATCTAATCTTTTAATTAGTGGATCGTCATTGAGCTTAATGGTATCAGTTTGTGCTGTAGTGTTATGGAGAGTCAGAGTAATAGTATTATCCCCCTGTTGCAGACTAATAGGAACAGGAACTTGCAAAGGAAAGATAATGTCTGTACTGTCTGATAATTGTCGAGAAGTAACACTACGAATCAGGGTTCTCGGCGGGATACTATTAGGGATAGGTTGAGTTTCCGACTCTTTAATCCATCCCCCATAATCTAACCGTAACCATTCCCCCTCTTTTCCTGTTACCGTAGCTCTAGTTCCTTTTGGTAGAGGAGTTAAACGAGAATAATTAGTAGAAGCACCTGTTCTGGCTACTCCTGCATCTGCTATAACTTCAATAACTTCTAAATTATTAGGGGATAGTATTTGAATATCTCCTGTACCCTCTTGAGTAAATCTTTCTCCCCTTAAACTCACTTCAAATCTTGGTTTTCCCAAGTTTCTCGCTTCCGTAAAACTTTGACATCCTTGATACTTACTGATAGATACAATAGTTGTCGGTTGATTTTCGGCTGTTAACACCGCAGAATTAGGGGGTAACTCTACGGATATAGTTTCTGGTAACAAAGCAATTCTTTCTTTACGCAATCTGACATCCACTCTTGCATCGGGAGCAGCAAAAGCACTAAAACAAACTAATTCCCCTGGTAATCTCGCAATATTGGTACTGGGAATCAGAGAATTTTCTGCAAAACCTAAACCTTCAGGTATCTCTGGTTGATTGCTCAATCTGGTGACAGTAATCTCTAACTCTTCCTCCCCATGAGTGAGAGTAAAATTATTTTCCCCTATCTCCAAAGGGAAACTGGGTGCAAAATGTCCTTGGGGACTCCTGTTAACTTTTTGTCCATTAACTAACACCTGTCCCGAAGGGGATGCTGTACCAATAAAAAAGATTCTCTCCGCTGTAGTTTCGTGGTCTGGAGGGGGATAAACTACAGATAAACTAGGTTCTGCTTGTGCTAAGTGAGGGTTGATAATAACACTACTCAAAACGACAGTATTTGCGATCGCCAAATTAAGCGTATGTTTCATGAGAATATTCCAATCATGTAGGGACTTATCATGCTACGTCCCCACACACATAAAAATTGCTTCTTAGAGGGATTGACCCTCCCCATAGAGAACGTTCTAAAGGAATGTTCAAGAAATCTAGGGGATTCTTAAGAGACAAAAATCCTTAAAGGGTTAGCCAAAAACCCACTACACACTCGTTCAAAACTGAATCTGTGCTTGCTTTTAGCCAAAATATTGGCACTGCCATTTATATCTGCGGACACTAAATGTTTATCTTTTGACTGAAAGCCTTGTAATAAGTCGGTTGGAACCGACTTTATATATCAGACTCCGAAATTTATTTCCAGCAGGGGTAGGAATTGTGATCCCACTAGTTTATCTATTCATTGAGAATCCTAGCAATATACCCATATTCCTTGGTTGAGGTACGCAGCTAGTAGGTCGATATTAAAGCTGTCTAGAGCAAGTTCCTGTTGCCTCTCGGGGTCGTTGTTTAGGAAGAAAGGGATTTAGGAGAGGTGTGTTTAACCTTCTTACACACCATAGCTCATCCTTCATCCCTTATGTCTTTTTTGACTTAGTCTTCATACACCCGACACTCTGGAGCATCAGGATTCATATCACAGTATTGTTCTAGAGAATTCTTCTGTGGAGCTTTTGCTCTTTGATGAGATGCTTCTGCTTGTAGTTCTTCCACTGCATCCCAAGCAGCAGCACACTCGCCAGAAGCCGCCCCTTCTATGCTGCATACTTCTCTTGCTTGTTCTTTTTCCTTTTGTATTTTTTCTTGTATGTTGCTCATTCTGTCCTCTTATTTTTTACTTGTGTTTATGGATTTATTTATAGCTCAACTATTTTGTAGTTTACTATGTGCTATGCCTAGCATAATACTACAGAGCTTCTATGTCTTTGGTAGTATTTAGTACAGTCAAAAGCTTCCGCTATTCTTGTTCCCTAACGATTGTAGCGTGGAATTTTCTTGATACTGAAGCCTCAAAATATAGGGATTACCGAATCTCAAGTTAATATTCGTTAACTAACTTCCCTATACTGTCTCAAAATATTGCAGAATGTAACTTAACGCGCGTAAATAGGGTACATTCCCCTACTTAACAACAGCAATTATAATTCAATACAAACATAATGGTAGATAGCCTTAAGAAACCACAGTTTGAGGAAATTCGTCCAGGGATTAAAGCTCCTGCGAAAGAAACGATTTTGACTCCTCGTTTTTACACTACAGACTTTGAAGAAATGGCTAATATGGACATTTCTGTCAATGAAGACGAGCTAAAAGCCATCTTAGAAGAATTTAGAGTTGACTACAATCGTCATCACTTCGTTAGAGATGAAGAGTTTAACCGCTCTTGGGATCATATTGATGGTGAGACTCGTAAACTATTTGTAGAGTTTCTCGAACGTTCCTGTACGGCGGAATTTTCAGGCTTTCTCTTATATAAAGAATTAGGCAGACGTTTAAAAGGGAAAAATGCAGTCTTAGCAGAGATTTTCACTCTCATGTCCAGAGATGAAGCGCGTCATGCTGGTTTCCTGAACAAAGCTTTATCAGACTTCAATCTTTCTTTAGATTTAGGATTCTTAACCAAGAGTCGTAAATATACTTTCTTCAAGCCTAAATTTATCTTCTACGCTACCTATCTTTCTGAGAAAATTGGCTACTGGCGTTACATCACAATTTATCGTCATCTAGAACAGCACCCAGAAAACAGAGTTTATCCTATATTTCGTTTCTTTGAAAACTGGTGTCAGGATGAAAACCGTCATGGTGACTTCTTTGATGCCATTATGAAAGCACAACCCAATATCCTCAACGATTGGAAAGCTCGTTTATGGTGTCGCTTCTTCTTGCTTTCTGTGTTTGCTACTATGTATCTCAACGATGTTCAGCGTTCTGGTTTTTATGCTACTCTCGGTTTAGATGCTAGAGAATACGACAAGCTTGTAATCGAGAAAACTAACGAAACTGCTGGTAGAGTTTTCCCTGTAATTCTGGATGTAAATAAACCTGAGTTTTACGAGCATCTAGAAGTTTGTGTTGCGAACAATGAGAAGTTAAGAGAAATTGTGGCTTCTAATGCTCCTGCTCCTCTTAAATTCTTACAAAAACTACCTTGTTACCTATCTAACGGCTTAGAGTTAATCAATATGTTTTTCATTAAGCCAATTCGTGTAGATCATCTGGAAGGAACAGTACGTTAACTATTAAGCTCCTGATTTTAATCTACAAAATTGCTGAGGTTCTGTTTAAGGCAGAGCCTTTTTTTAGTCCAACTCATAATTACAGCAGTTTTAGATTACATCTGTGTAAATATAATTTAATGTTTTCTTACTGCAACAATAACTGTTTTTTTGGGAATATTAATCAGAGTAATGATTTATTTCTGGGTCTTAAATTATGATGGAGCTAATTCAAAACTTAACTAGTAATTTAGATGTTGATGAAAATCAAGCTAAAGGTGGTGCAGGATTAATCTTTCAGTTGGCAAAAGAGCAACTAGGAGACGGTGAATTTGCTCAAGTAGCCAGCGTTATTCCTGGTATCGGGGATTTAATAGGTGCTGCACCTCAACCTAGTAGCGGTTTGGCTGGTGCTATTGGTGGTTTAGCTGGTGCTATGGGAGGCGGTGGTAAGGTTGCTACTCTAGCAGCTTTGGCTGGTGGTTTTGGTCAGTTGGGCTTAAATCCCACTATGGTTAGTCAGTTTGTCCCAATAATTCTTTCTTTTGTTCAAAATCAAGGTGGAGATGGAGTAAAAGACTTGCTAGCTCAAGTTTTAAAATGATCTAATATTCAAGGCGGTTATTGGTCAGTAGGGGTAATTGATGAATTACCCCTAGTTAGTTATGTAATAAAAATCTCAAGTTACTGAAATCACAGCCAAATTGAATTTTTCTCTCTCATACTAGAAGCCAATGGGATATGAGGGAGTAGTGATTAATACTTATGATAATTTTAGGGCTTGTATGTGTTGTTGCTTTTATGGCTGGTAGTCTGTGGGGAAAACAATTAGCTTTTAGTGGGATAACTTCGGAAAATGCTCTTGAAAAACATCAAAACTTCTTAGTAGTATTTATCGTTGCGCTATCATTTATCTTAGGAATTTTAATTATAATTGATAAGTTTAATCTTGCTCCTTTATTACCCCAAATCTTTCCTTCAATAATACTTTTATATTTAGGTGCTTATTATCTAAAAATCATTTTTGTTGCCGGTTTTTTCGTCTTAGGTTTATTGATTGCTTTAGAACTAAATGGGAAACGCTATCGTCAAAAAATCATGCAGCTATCTGTGGGAGTGGGAGTAATTTCTCTAGCTCTGAGTATTCTATTTTATTTTTTACAACCAGTTACGAATCTGATCAAAAAACCATTAATTGTTAATGGGGTTGTAATTCAAACTACTCTTTATACTTGTGCGCCTTCTGCTATTGCTACTCTGGCTCGCTATACCAAAACCCACCCTAATTTGACAGAAAAAGCTGTTAGTAAGTTAACTCAAACTAATCGCTTGGGTACTACTGCTTTGGTGGAAATTAAGGTAATGGAAAAATTAGGATTAAATCCTCAATACCAGCATAATTTAACTCTCGATGATTTAATTAAGATCAATAAACCAGCTTTACTTCACGTTAAAGAAAAAAGTAAAAATAACGGAGTCAGATTTTCTCATGCTGTTGCTTTGTTGGCCACCGAGTCCCAAAATAACCAATTTTTTATTGGTAATCCCTACTATGGTTTACAAATTAAAACTGCACTGGATATGGAAGATTACTGGTTTGGCGAAGCAATAATTGTGAATCTTCAAGAATAAATAATTATCAATTATCACGCTATTAATTGCTTATCAGTTACGTGACTTACCTACACCGATGCTTCCCATACGGATGTAGGCTTCCGAGTTGCCCATAATTGATGGACAAGCAGAACTTCCTTAGAGGTACTATTGGTAATAGAATTGACTATTACTGGATTCCCTTTACGGCGTTTTATAGTGGGAAACAAGCCCAGTCCCACTCTCTTAATATTGACCGAGCTTGATATATCACGGTCAATCCAGAGCTTTAATTCTTCATCCCAATATTCCCTGATGCTGCAATCAGTAAAGACAAATTCATCTTTATAACTCAGCAGTTGAGAAGTATAAGCAGGATTTACTTCAATCGCCTTAGCTCCAGCTTTTTCAGCTATGTAACTAAGGATAGAGAAAAATTGACCAAAAGCAGCATCAGTCCAAGACTTGTTAAGTCCTGATTTAGCTTTATTTCCGTTAGGAATATAGTTGCCAAGCTCGTCCTGTTTGGGATTATTTCGTCTGGTTAAACCTTTAAGATTTAACTTTTCGTAGAAGAAAACAGACGCGCCCGTCGCCAAAAGTGCATGAGCAGTATTGTAAGCATGGTCTAGTCTGGCTCCAGCTATTTGTTGATGTATTTTGGATTCCTGTTTGGCTAACTTAAGTCTGGCTTTACTACCCTTTTTTTTGCTAGATTTGCGCTTCGATATGCGCGCTAGTTTATCTTGAGATTTCCGAAATGACTTGAGAGAAGGTAGCTTAAACCCTTCTGATGTTGCCAGATAATCATCTTCATGAAGTACTGCATCCATCCCTATTGAGTTATCCCAAGTGGGCGTGAATAGGGGCGTAAAATCTGGAATGGTCTTGTCTTCCAGCTTTAGATTGATATACCATCCATCGACTTTTTTGATTATCTGAGCTTGTTTCAATATTGCCCCATCGGGTAATGGTCGATGATGGCGGATTTTAATTAGTCCTAGTTTTAGCAAAACCAGATAAAGAAATTTACCGCCGACGGAACAAGAATGCAGTTTTGCCCCTGTCATAACCATCGATCTGAAACGAGCAGTATTTTTAAAGCGAGGTTTACCGCTACGTTTCCCACTACTATCACCAGATATGTAACGGTTGAATGCTAACTCTGCTCTTTTACATACTTCCTGTAAGGTTTGAGATGGCACGCTCTGAAAATCGAGCAATTCTTTACTCCAACCCACAGTTACCAGGTCTTTTTTGATGATGGGTAGCTGTTTCTTCTGGGAGTAGTAATTTGGTCTGTCTTTATCAATGATAGATAGGCTTCACGAAATATTTGAATCTCTACTTGATAAATGGGAATGTAAAATCGTAGAGTTTAACGGCGAACAAGATCATATTCACTTGCTTTTTCAGTATCATCCAGACATACAATTGAGTAAACTGGTCAATAGTTTAAAAAGTGTTTCTAGCAGAAAGTTGAGACAAGAATTTTTACCCGAAGCAAGAAAAAACATACTATAAAAAGAAAGTAGTTTGGAATAGTAGCTATTTTCTTGCTTCGTGCGGTGGTGTAACTATTTCAACCTTAAGGAAATATATAGAAAATCAAGAAAAACCCATATCTTGACTTCCATTCATCCGTGGAAGGGGCTTTATCATACCTAGGATGAGATATGCAACCGATGAATTTTGTTTTTAAGCGGGTTTCCACCACCGATTGCTCCGCAATACGGATGTGGGGCTTCTGCTAGATTAAGCTAATTCTTGAGAACGACTGTAGGATGCTTTTACCATTTCCATTATACTCAGGATACCAAACCGCCTAAAACTGAAGTTTCAGGCTAATATAATAAGTCTATTAAAATAGACTATCACTGTTATTAAAGCTACATAAAAGTCCTCTTGAGAGGACTTAAGGTATTAGCCAAGAAATAAATTTCTTGGC
>JAAUYH010119449.1_pt1 | contig 44540 bp, 27 predicted proteins | sample 7278061 | NCBI WGS metagenome assembly JAAUYH01 (sample SAMN14350203, study PRJNA611818) | marine sediment metagenome | isolation source: surface marine sediment (0.6m) | place: French Polynesia: Moorea | collected 2018-08
GCAAGCTCGCTATTGCGCGAGATATATTTACGTCCAAATCGGCAACTGAAAATGCCTGCAGGATACATCCTAAAGCTCCTTAGACTGTTGTATGGGCTAGCCGACAGCGGCGATTACTAGCATGCTACATTTTCTAAGCACTTAACAGATAACAGGAGTATGAAACCTGTAGCCAGTGATACGTCTTTATTTTTTAGACGAGTTCGAGGACGGCTTTACGGGCAGCTAGCATCCTGCATGGATGATTCTCTAGCCCGTGATGATAGAATTTTCAAACGCCTCACCCAGAAAATAGGGGAAATGTTTGAAATAAAGGACCGAGAATAGGAAAAATGCGCTTCTCCGGTGTTTACATTGACAAACATGAAGATGAGTTTGAAATTTATTAGAGCGCCTACATTTAACGGCTGGAAGAACTACCTCAAGACTCTGATTTCGCACAATTCTGTCGAACTCGCGCTAAACGTTCGTGGCTTGTACACACTCGGCCCGACAGTTGCGTGCTTGCTAGTGAGCTGGCACAGGTGAGGGCTGAAATCTTCGAAGTCATGCACCTGAATCAGTACAACTCGGCGGTGCGTTACCTTCCGTCTACGCGAAATATGGCCCTTCGAATCCGAAAAATAGACCCTACCTACCACACTGCACATTCGGGTTTACGCTGACGCATCTTTCCCAACAAATCGTGACCACACTTCGCAGCTAGGCTACATCGTCCTGCTGTGTGACAAGAAGGACAATACTTATGTGTTGCACTTTGCGAGCTACAAGAGCCGCAGGGTGGCACGATCAGCCCTCGGAGCTGAAACGTACCCTTTTGCTTATGCATACGATCTTGCGTACTGTGCCTAGGTGGATCTCGAGAGTGTCATGGAGCGTCCCAGTACCCCTAAGCTATGTTTACGGACTCGACGAGTCGTTTTGACGTCGTAAAGAAATGGTTTTTTACTCAAGAGAAGCGTTTGATGATTGATCTTCAATCCATCTGAAATGCCTGCGCTACCTACGAAATTTTCAATGTCCGCTTCATCCGGGGACCAAACAATCCAGCAGATGGATTGACTAAAATTGGAAACTGTACAGCACTTGACTATATGTTACGCACCGGGAAGGCAGATTTTCATTTTGACCACTGGGCTATGAGAAATAATATACGTCCGGCCACCCTTTTCCAATAGAATTGAGTACAAAAAACTGTAATGAGCGCTGTATTTTCGAGAACTGTTGCATGTAATCATTTTATCATGCACTTGAATCCCCAAAGTATCAACTCTTACTAATGTATCGAGGCTGATTTTAATGATGGAGGCATCCACAAATAATAGCATCGATCATTTTGAGAGAATTTATTACTATGCACCACAAAAGTGCATATCATCGACTTAACTTTGAGGACTCGAAAATGCGAATTTTCTTTACTGCACGCCAAACAAACTGCAGTTTCTTGAACTTTTGTTATGAGATTTCAACCGTGGTTAATCTGAATTTTGCAGGAAATTACAACGGAATGGCACAATTTGATCTGTTCAAAATTCAGATAACCCAATCAAGAGTAGAGTTCGATCTATTAACCATTTTCACAACAGCGAAATTCTCTAATGGACTAATTTTCTTTTATGAAAATGCACTATCAAAATGAAGGCATCCATTCTTGAATTCTTAGTGGCATCATGCAAACTCCTAGCGTGCTCCAGGTCCTACTTAAGAATTTTTTTCTTCAGTTAGCATATTACGGCCAGAATATTTCATTCCTGTGATTTCATTGTTCCATTTCCTACTGCTTCGCAAATTACTGGTCAATCTAAGGGCACGCTAAGGAAATTTCTGTGTATTTTTTGCTCAAATCTGCTATTAGTAGGTTATTGGCGGACTGGTCTAAAAATGGACTGCATTCTTTCTTCGATCAGTCTACCATACACTGCTGGATCTGAAACTCTAAATCCAGGCTATCGACAGACTTCTCTAAAAAAGCGCGAGTACGTCTCATCGATCACTCGTGTACTGCACTATCGATTCCTTACAATACAACTATCGGCACACTGCTGTCTCCTATGACATCTTGTGATGATACGCATGTACAAAAAGTTACGAATAATCCTGAAGAGCAAGATGAACTGGATGATATTGATGAAACTCTACCTATAGATCCAATTTCTAATTCTGTACACCGCGGAAAAGTGACACTCGTACTTGCGGCATGCTCTACTCCTATCAATACTGATTCGGGTAAACTTGCACATGTTCATCGGCTCGGAAGCCCACCGCTAACAAAGCCGCAGATAGGTCAATTTATACACTTGATGTGGCCTAATAATGAACAGATCTGGTCTGAGGTTCGTATCGTTCGCTATCAGCCTTCAACAAACATGTTTGACGTACTTTACCCCTGCCATACAGGCCCTTATATCGAAACAGTTGAATTAGACCGTCGCCGATGGCACAGGACTTTTGATCCGCAGACTATCATTTGCACAAATGGACTAACACCCTAGGGGCGTACATTGAAAGAATTGTTCTCTTCATGAAAACTACTGAAATTGGAATAATTGTGCAACACATGGCATCACGCAGTTCTATTTGCCGATCTACTTAAAGCAATCTATTCCAAAAGTAGTGTCGCTACAGAGTAATGAAGATCAATCCTTCCACCCTGAAGATCGTCGATCTAGGTGACACAGAATTCGTTGTCCTGCACTAATCTGAGGCCAAAAAGAGAAGGTGCGAGTGTCGATCGACAGCCTTCCTAGCACATCACAGATTACTTTTACGTTACCTAAGTATGCCGACTTCACTGTTCGTAAGGCGTAATATTTGTATAGCTACGAACAATATAAATAGATAAACAAAACAGTGTAGAAAGGGACAGAACAAGACGAAGAGATAAACATACCCCAGATTTCACCAGATTCAGGTGTAATGTTTCTGAACCGTATCACTGCTGTGTAGGCTCGAATAGATTATTCGATCCAAAGGGATCATTCGATTAAACTTAGGAGTCAATAACCATAAATGACAAGACATCGAGTAGTTGCTCCAATTGAAAATCTGGTTACAGTCAGCCAACATTCAATGGGAAATTATAACATCTAATTAATATGCAGTGTTTGATTTGAAATAAGCAATAGGATTCATCAAGAAAGAAGGTAGCCTCAAAATAAAGTACAAACAAAGATCTTAAGTCTCAACTGGACGAATAAGAAGGCGATTCCTGAAAAGGACACAGTAACCATTCATTAATTTATTGCCTTCGTCACAAAATTAATGCTAAAAGGAAGAGCAATGGTCAAACCAAGAAGTTTCGGGAATTGCTGCGGAATAGTCCCAACGGTAGTTTAGGAGTTTTGCTAATAAGCTTTACGTTTTCTTGTAAATGCAATGTTTCATCTATAAAATTCGAATGGTTTTTTGTCGGAAAGGCCTTTTCCAAAAAGCACTGTAGGGTTTCAAGCAATTGGTAAACCCAGATGCATAAATTTCTAAGCTCCTTTTCAACTTCTTGATTCTGTTTTTCCGAAAATTGATGAAAACGACTTCTAGTTTGTGGGAATGCTTCTCCTGATCAATAAAATTTGATCATGTTGACGTTATATAGTCTTAAAATAAACGAAAAAGGTGTTTTTTTGTGCTTTTTGCACGTTTAAATGTACGACAATGTCGGAGACTATACATAAAACCAACAGAATTTGTACTCTTCTTCTTTTGGGCGTGTCTTTTCTGCGAGAACATTCATCTAGCGATGGATTTCAGCGATTTGAAGCTGAAAGATTCGTGCTTTAAATTTATCAGTTGCTGAACGAAACGACTACTTACTATATGCAAAAGAAAAAGCGGGCACTGCAAGTTTGCAGTAGTCAACGAAATTATGCGTTTTTGTACTTTGACTTTAGTACGTAATTGAAAATAATTTATACTTATTTGCCCGAAAAAGTCTATTTCCCGCAGCTTCCAGATTAGGGAACCGGCAAGAGTTCGTAGACAAAACGAGTTTCCACCTTTTGAAGCTAACCCACGCACAATCCGCAAGACATCATATTCTATTCACGAAATTCGACTATTTAATTTCAGATTTTGGTCGCTCACACTTTCTTAAATATTTCGCCTTTAAATTTGCGAGTGCCGATACTTTTGTTCTTCTTTCTGTATTATAGTTCTTATTAGTTGCTGTTATTCCTGACACATAATGAATATCAGGTCCATATCTCTGAAAAGGTTCTACTACGCAAGGTTACGTAATTTGAATCGAATTGATTGTGATACAGTGTTCTTCAAAAAGAGTAGTATAAGATGCTACTCCCCTTCTGTTCAATCGAACTAGTGGTGGATAGTGCGCAAGGTGCGCCGCCTGCAAAAAAGCAGATGCAGTGAGGCTTCAATGTTACTAAAAGCACACAATCGATTTAACTGTGAAAGGCTCAATCAAACTTGTTGCCCAGCCGAGGATTGGCCTTTTGACTAGGCTGTTCTTACTAGCCACCCATCGGATTCTGTGAGATGAGTTTTTACGATCGAGAATATCGGGTAGTAACAGGCCGGAGGGCTTGTGAGACGAGTCTTTTTGATGTAGAAGAACAGTTAGGATCAAACTAGTATTCTTGTCCATGGTGATGCAATAGCACCAAAGATTTGGTTCGGCTGATGCCGTCTATTGCGGCTCGGAAGGTTGCTGAATAGATGTAAACGAGGTGTTATCGATCTAGAACAGGGACAGCTACAGTATTCTAGTGAGTTGCGTAATCGGCAGTCAGCAATGTGGTTAAGGTGTGCGGCATTGTGATATCTACATTGCTAAAACACATCATAGTTCGAGTCAATGACCGAAAGCTCACATAATAACCCCGAAATGCCGGTTTAGCATAAACTCGAAAACTGAGAAATTCTGTTTTGCGGTAAACGAAGGGGTGGTGAGCCAAGAAGGCTGAACAGAAATTTAGTTAGCAGCCGCAGAATTCAAGCAGCCACGCACAAGACGCAGTGAGCATAGGCGCATAAGCGCATGGGGAATGATTCGAGTACAATACAGAATAGTACATGAAAAAAATAGGTAAGCTATATTCAAAGGCCAGTTTATGAAATTCACACATAGATGTCATTCCAGTGGGCAAGAGACCACGAATCTAAACTGCACTAATAAATGATCCTATGTGTTAATCCTTGCAATTAACGTTAACAATTTGGCTTCCAGTAATTCTTGTTACACTGCGGGTTCCAACTTCTTTATTCAGATCCACTTAGTCTGAACTCAGTTGAATCATCATTTTTAGCAAAGGTATTGTATAAAAAGGAACTTTGGACTCTTCTGTAAAGTAATCCAAGCATTAACTACTCTTCCATTCCATGCTTTTCATGCTAACTATCGACAGTTGTAGTTAAAACTTATAGTGCATTGTGCATCATGTTGAAATTAAGTGGGTAGTTCAGTGATTTTCAAAGAATATAGAACGCGATTTCCCATGATTCAGCAGCTCTCTACAGTATGCAGCATCTCAATCGAGTCATCTCGATTCGCGCCACGAACAGGACTCTCAACGGCAGCGTAGGTGGAATGGGAGGAGTAGCGGCGATATTATTGCCCGGCCGATGGATCGTTCCACGTCAGTGTGTGGGAATGATGAAGAGTGTGTCGGTATCATTCGAACAGTGAGTGCGTCCGGAGGAGCCTCTAGTTGAAAGTCCTAAGAAGAATTTACTGAATCGTCTCCCCAATTCGCCGGTAACATTATGGCTTAAATAGGCTCATTCGGAGTAGATGTCAGGAATCGACTGTTGATTGCTGGAAAATTCACGAGGGATGTTGAATTGGAATATACAATTCGCTTGACGTGGAGTATTGCTGATGTGTAACTAAGAATTGTTCGGCGTATCGTGCAAAGTTCTCAGGGAGCAAAACATTAAAATGTGAAAAAGTGATCGTACTATCAAAAAGCCTTAGGTGAAACACAGAGTGTGACGTATGTGTTCAAAAAAACTCACAACAGACAGTGCCACGTTCGTATTCCAACGAGGCAGGAGGCAATCTTCGCGTCGGAATGCAACCGAAGGAAAGTGATTCTCGTAGTATGTAAAGAAACAGAGCGTATTCTTACGCGTTTTTATCGTTTGCTTTTTGCGAGCGGGTTTGATGAATAGATAGTTGGAGTCGAAACTCACCACATGTGGCATTACTGGCAAGAAAACCACGAAATTTTTCAAATAAAGCAGATTCAACCCTACAATATCAATGATCTCTTGCGAATAAAGTGACGAATTTCACTTCATGAATCAACCATGTCTTCAGTAATTTAGAATCTACAAGTACTGCTAGACGGAATGGCAATTTTCATACCTGCATGAGAAAGCAGCAACATTTCACAATCGAAAGAGGGTTGCCTGTTTTTGATGCAAGCCTGAACACGAAGCGTACCTTACAAATTGTTTGCATACAAAGAATATGCAATAATTAACAGCACATCCACATCCTCGGCGTAATTTCGTACTCATTTCGTTCTTAAATATCTAAAAGCCAGTAAATTTCGTGCTCTTTCTCCATGTTACAACTGCTTACAAGCTATTTTCATGATGCATACTGTTCCGCCAGGCAAGGCTACGTAATTCGAATCGAACTGAGTCAGCGTGCTTCGAAAAGAGTAGAGTATAAAATATTGTCCTAACTTGTTCCGTACATTCATCGTTCGTTAAACTCCGCCAAAAATAATGGATAGCAATCCGAACACCATTGTGCAGCGTGTTCACAAGTCGAAGATAACTGTTATCATCAAGACATTCATGGAAAACTTCCAAACAATAGTGTCACTGGCTCTGAAACTCCACGTGTACTCGTTCATCTCAGAAACTTTGAATGGAAAGAAGCATGATGAAAAGAAAAACACTGCCCCTGTTTCCGACATTCCGAGCGACCAACGTACATCTGCACGTGTTGCTGAGAAACTCGTCGTAGACAAATTGCAATATTTGACAATCCGCATGTGAAGATATATCGACCAGGATATACTATTAGTCGAAATGCGAAGAAGACTCCAGCCTCTCAACGGAAATCCGGCTCGAAGATCGCCCACCATGGGGCAGTCGAAGGCATTTTGATCCTCACGGTGCATCGCATTTCTCGAAACTGGCAAGTTGCGAAGACAATGCCGGGCAACGGCCGACAAAACAATTGCGATTTGCTTTTCTTAATTCGGATGCTCGTGCTCAATTCAATCCCACATCGAAACAAATCGGTTCGAGCGCCACTCGGATTCCAAGTAGGAGAGCAACAGCCTCAGTCCAAACAAACAGCAAAAATAGCCCTTCTAGTAATTTTGGAACGGAAACGAGTCTTCAATGCCTGGCACTGGTTGATCCAAGCATACAAAAGTGGAAATTCTGAAGACGCAGTTTGCCCACTGCAATATTTATCGCTATTAGGGAAGCCCGCAAAGGAGAAGGCACGCTTGGTACGACGCGTGCCCAATAGTTAGACACAGCGAAAGTTCCAGTACCTAAAGGGAAAAGATCGGATCCAATCGAAAAGGGCCTATAAAGCCAACTGCAGTGGACACAATTAACAGTTCGGATGAAAATAACATTTTATGCTCAGCACCGGAACCAGAATCCAAGGAGATTCCTGTTGATCTTGAGGCGAATAGCCACAGAAATCTCCTTAGATCCAGGCTCCGGCGCTGGGCTAGAAATAACATTTTCATCCGAACGGTGAAGCGTATCCACGGCAAATCTCGGAGCATGTCAAAGACAACAATCGTTGGTCTTGTTACTGCATTTATTGTTGCTCTTGCTGCATTTGAACGTGCATTTGCTGTTGTAACGACTCCGAATAGATAGTACCTGGGTCACGCGCAGTGCACGCCGGAGTAAAATCTATTTCATTGTCTTTGCAGCGGGATCAGCGGACTGTTACATACGATTGAGGCGGTGAAAAAGGGTCTGTGCTTCACAGAAGAGTTCGGAAATTTAGAATGACAGAAAAATAAAGCTGGACGAACTTAGTCACCGAGAAAAGCTCAAGTATCGATTGCTTTCCGTTCTAATGTAGCACGAGAATTCAAACCATACCCCACTTCTCCTTCTTCCATCACGCACAGTCCTTTATTGTATTTTACTGAAGCCAGCATCGATTCAAGGTGCAAATTGATATCTGCGAAAACGTCTCCACCATGCGATACTTTCGCTGAGACGGCTTTTTGGGCAAGCATGCGAGAACCGAAAAAAGCAGGTGCAGAATATCTCGGGAACCGAAAACTCTTATTATCGGTAACTAGAGGGACGTAGAGGCAACAAGATCGAATAGGAATGGATGAAAAGGCAAAGATTCGAGTCGCTATGAATGTAAAGCAGTGGCTACAGATATGGAAAGCAGAAATAATGAGCCGAATAAAATAGAAAAGGGTATGTGAAGGTAATTTTACAAGCATTCAAATCACCATTAATGCACCTGCACTTGCAGTTGATACAACACAGAAGAAGATCACATTTGGATCACGAACAGTTCACGCAGGGGAAATACAATCTCATTTTCTACAGAAAAATTCACGTACTGATAAATGCGAATTAAGAGGTAGAAAGGGGTCTGCGATTCACAGCCGAGTGTAGAACTCCAGAATGACAGATAGATAGAGGAACTAAAACTGTAAAAGCTTAGTGATCGAGCGAGATTCCAATAACAAATTATTACTTCCTTACTGTAATTGCGAGAATTTAAGCCATTATCAGCTTCTCTTTCTGCGGTTATGCACAGTACGTTACTGCATTCTACTGAAACCACCTGATGAACTTCTTCTGCCGATATTGCTACTTGGCAAGGATGCAAAACCCTGAAGGAACTGGCGTAGAATACCTTGGCAGACAAGAAGCTCTGTTTGTTTACAAGTAGAGTGGCGGTGGAGGCTACAAGGTCGAACAGTAAGTGAATGACAGAAAAATCGAGAATCGTGAATCAAAGTATTAGTAAAAGGGCATTCAAAGCAGAGTTTATGAAAACAGCACTCGGATCCTATTTCAGTGCGCAACAAACCTTCAAGGTATACTGCAGACTGTGACGAGCGCATGCTTTCATTCAAATAATCTCTTTTCATAAATGACAAGCCTGGAAAGACAATACGAAGCAAGGAACAAATAGAACAGAACACTTTACCACCATACAAGCACGCAGGTTACACTGTAACTGTTCATCATTATCAATTCAGTGGTGTCGAAAGAAGGTGCAACGCTATTTCCCATGATTCTTCGACGAATTTGACTTAGAGCCATTATATGTCGACCGGTTTCCAGCCGAAGAATCTCGGTTCGCGTTGCGAATAGGACCCTCGACGACACCGACAAGTTTGTAATCCAACCGGGCGGGAGGCAGCCGAAGCAACGGTACGGAGCGGATTGAACCTGATTGTTGCGATGGATGCGGAGTTCGAGGCACAGTGCGACGCGGTTTCGTCGGGGGCGTTTTGCGAGCTGGCATGATGGATGGATAGTTGGTGTTTGAACTTGGAGCAAATCAGGTATGGCAATAAATTTATAGTTGAAGACGAGAGTTTGTTAAAGAGATGGGATGCAGACCGATTCGATACGCGGCTTTCAAAAGTATGTGAGTGCTTTAGAACCAGGACACATTTACTCGCTACACGCAATATTCGATGTAGAGTTCTTCAACGCACAGCTGCATTCTGCCATAACAGCGTCGAAGTTATGAGTGTAAAAATAATTCTTTTGGTTAATCATCCTCATCCGAAAGACTTTATGCGTCACTCAAATCGAAATTGCGGGGTAGTGCAACGAGTTGATTCAACTAATCTTCGGAGACAGCCTATCAAATTCCTCTTTATGTGCTGTATCTTTTGGGAGATAGAAGAAACATACATAAAGGCTCCTCATTTCAGTATAATATTGCAACTGTACAAGATTAATCATGGTTTCATGACCCCATGCCACTGAATCATTTCCTAGAAGAAAAGGGAGGGTAGGGGCAAGTGTCTAAGCGGACTCAGAACACTGTACGGGCAATAAATTGTTATTTTTATGAAGCTACTGCAACCACGATTCGTGGAGTAGGAATTGTTCTTTTTTCTTGTTAACAGGACACCTGCCACTGAAGAAGGGGAGCAGAAAAGAGCGAGCATTGAGGTCGATTGAAAGCACTGTACGGACAGATTTTGTTGGTGCTTTGTGGTCGATTTAATCACGGCTCGTATGGCAGAAATCGTTCACGCCGATTTGAAGAAAAATAGACAGGAGCTATTGTGAGGGGGGACTCAAACAGTAAACACTGTACGGACATCAGTTTGTTGCTCTCTTTGAGATGACTAAAAGCCAGATTCGTGGAGTAGAAATCCTCGTTTTTCGGAAATCTAGAGTACAGTGCTGTTATTGATGAAAGATGATCGAGAGGAGCAAGTGTGCATGCGGACTCAAATGACTGCACGGACTGCAGAATGTGCCTTTTTTTGAGATCAAGCTAATAACGATTCGTAGAATAGAAAATATCTCTACTTCTGTTATTGAGGAAAGACAAAGGGATCGAGAAATGACAGAATTGCGTGCAATGATGGCCCAACGCATTGCGCGGATGAGAAAAACATAGGCATAAAAACTTTTTTTCTGACATGCAAAACGTGTTGCACTAAACAGCTTCGTCAATTCTTCGCGGCTTCAACTCATCCATGAGCATCCCTCAAAGCAAATTAGTATTTTGACGAATTCTTTTGTTCTCAGTCACTTACTTGAAGGCTTAGAAATATAGTACCATGAAATAGTGCCTTGAATCCTCTTTTCCACGATGCCAGGATATTGCACAGGAACACTTCGACTCCAAACGGTATCGAATTACGCAATGTTTTGTAGAAAAACGTCTGTATGTCTGGCAAGTCTTTTTCGACGATCATTTGCCATGTTCCTTTGACTCGCTCAAGTTATCTTTTTTGGTTTTCTACTGTTGATTAGTGTGGTCATGGTCTTTCCGATGTCTCTAACGGCGTTTCTTCGCTCGTTGCTTCCTCCAGGGACTTTCACTCGATTTCAGTCTGATGCAAATCTTCTTTCGGATTCGTTTTCGATAAAAACAATATTTGAGATTGGAGTAGGTAGAATATAGTGAGGGGAATATGTGAATTGTGAACATACAGTTTTTGCGATATGATAAGAACGCTCTGTAGCTCCTCTCTTATTTCAGGCTATTCAGCCATCTTAAATTAATTACGACTACATCTAAGGAATTAACGCAACGGGGCTGTCATTTTGTTCTTCAAGTTCTGAAAACCAACAAATTCGTTCTTCTTTCCATTTACTACAGCTCCCGGTATCAGCAATTTCCTTGATGAGTACAGCCTCGCCTCGATGAGCCACTCAATCTTAATAGGCTTAAGTCAGCGTACTGAATAACAAGCAGAGTAAAAATGGCTATCATGACTTGTTTGGTGAACGCATCAAACTTTCTTCTTTCGTTTTTAATTCAAACCGAACCAAGATATACAGAGATGTCGTTAATTCTATTTGTAAATCTATTATGTCGACAAAAACTATTTCGTTCGATTTGTTATTAGAAGTAACGCGAAAGCAGTATCCTACAAACGAAAAGAACTAATATTTCTCACGCAAGTGCGACTGGACAACCTACTAAACGAAAACGATCTTTTTTAACAGGTTATGTGATGCATAATACAAATAACATGTATTTCAAAAAAGCAACAAGTAAAAATTCGGCCATTTTTTATTACTTTTACCTCTTCTTTCAACTTACTGATACAGCTGAATCTCGATTGGTACTTTCTCGTACATGCATTAGAGTCTTATGGCCAACGATGATGATGAGATGTTATGACACAGAAACGTGGTTCTGTGAAATAGAGCTACCTCGAACGTTACAACAAATTAAATGTTAATTGATCATATTCATTTATTTTCTTCAGTGCAGTATCGAATAAATGCCTTCATGCTAAAATTCATGTCGCAAATTATTTCATAATGGAAGTGCGCAATTAGTAGAAACCTTCAATGCTTTCTTTCGCATTCCTTGCCCCATAATTGGAATTAACATAAAATACGCCATCGAACTGTAACTTAGCGAACCTCCACCATTTTGACTTTAATTCATGCGGAACATTCTGCTTCTTTTATAATTTTTCAACAAAACAGCAAGCCTATTTTTTATGCATTACTAAAAATGAAACTCAAAGTAGAGATGCTTCATATATTCGACTTCATAAAAGTATTGCATGATTTAATTGTTTCTCTCAGTAATCTTCGTTTTTTCTTTCTAAAGTGAGAAAAATTCATAAGGTTAAAATCTAGTCGAAAAGCGTTGGAACACTGATCCTCCCTCAAGCCAATGAAACTCGGCATTCAGTAGATCTCAGTTCAAATTTCATTTGAGACCCATTAAGATTTGTTAACAATTTTGAAGAAGTTTGCTTCCAATTCATTTGTCTACTTGGTTCCGGATGGATGCTTCAGGAAACTACAAATTTCGGAAAAAAGACCCTATATTAACCACTACTCTTTCTAGTTGCTCCTTCGCGAACTAATTTGCTGAATGAAAGAATCGAAAACTCAAACTGAGAGTATGATATTTTAAAGACCAAGGGCAATGAAAGGAAATTGGAGTTAGACAATAAAGCGTCTACTTCGTTCTGACTTATCTCTCCGCTTTTCGCTGATTAACACTTTTCGAGTTTCGTAATACAAACTAGTGCTAGTAGAATCCCTTAGAATTTTAAAACAAGTAAGACAAATAAATACTATTCTTTCGAAATTCAAAAAAACGTAAGACTTTGTCTCCATTTTAATTTCCGACTGTTAAAAATATTAGGTGCAGTTAATGCCCATAAACTTAATATGAGATCAATTTTCAGAAGTTCTCTTTCAATCGGATGCACCTGTTTACACGTAATTAATGCCCCGAACCTTAATTTGATTCAGTTGTTGTGAAACTAGCATAATACTAAGTTATCGCAATAGAGGAATAGCTCAGCTACCTAAAAATTATGCAGTTTTAAAACCAGTATCTTCGTAGAATTCATAGAATGCTTAAGTCGGCAACCAGAAGAATACATGCCGAAAAAGCGAAAACATGTTACCCAACAAATGCATATAACATTTGGATTTTTCTGAATGCGTAAAAGAATTGGTCGATTATGCATTGCGAACTTGATCATGTTTTGTATTAATTGGAAATCGATGAATTCGTTGATATCATAATCAGTTTCATATATATAAGTTCAAAAGTGGTTTTCTGTTCAGGACTTGAGTTCAAAAGCTATGTCTAGTGCTGGAAATCCAATCATCTAGTCGTGAACAGTAAAGAATTTCATGGAACTTAATTTTGAAAATTTTTGAGAAATCGAGAATCGTCCTCTTGCTTTCTTCTACAATTTCAACTGCCCAGCTTTGAGTTATTTTTGATTGGTCAATTAATTGCATATCGAATACAATAGTACGTTATACTTCGCATCATATTACAGTACAACAACCACGGTTGCGCACCTCTTGCAGCAAGTGAACTTGAAGTTTACGTTAGAGGTATCAATTAGCAAAATTAGTCACAACCGCCTAGAAAAGGGGTATGGGGCGAAGGAACTGTTCTCGCAATCGATTGATTCGATGAGCAGTGGGGATGTGGCCATTGTGGTGCTCTTTGACGTCATCCATAGAAAATATCTCGCAAAATCTCGAAAGCAAAAAATCCGCAGAATTTCGACATGAACCATCTACCATTGCTAGCTCACCCATGATGTTGCGCAACCCGTTTACAAGTCTTTGCGACGTAAACCCATCGCAAATAATGAAGTAACTATTAGTATTATACAAAACCGTTTCACAACGTCGCGCACAACAGCCCCACGAACATGCTGATGGAGACGCCGCTGGACGCGGCGATGATACCACGCTCGTTCTTGGCCGACAGCACCTTTCGGTCCTTCATTGTGACGGTGAACGCACCGATGCCAGCGCACAGACCGTTGATGACGTCGCCATAAAGGAGTGCCGGAAGTAGGGGCGGCTTGGTTGCGGCGAGCGCAGCGAACGCCGCGCGGTCGACGAACACGCCAGTGTAGCAGGCGAGCAATAAAAACGGCACGCCGGCGCAAAACGGGAAGATGTGACGCGGCGTGCAGTGCGACGGCACAGTGCGTGGCGGCCGCCGTCGCTTACGCGTTTCAACGGTAGCGGGGTCGGCAACGAAGCACGCGGAGGCGATGCTGACCGACAGCACGACGCGCACCATGGCGTCGGAGAGCGTGTGCGGTGGCAGGGACGACACAGCGATGAGTGCGCTTAGGAGGTTGGAAAAAGCCGACACCAGGAACAGTGTGCGCTCACGCGGCTGCGTTTGGCGGTGTCGCAGCGCAAGGACGGTTCCCGACACGCTGAGAAACGACACCGACGCGGCCCAGCCGAGCACCAGCCCGTGCAGCAGTGGCGCCGGCGGCAGTTGACTGTCGCTCAGTATTGTACTGGGGATGCACGCCACCACGCCCAGCGTGGACAGCACCACCATGCCGCCTGACAGCTTGTGCACCCAGCGGCGGTCTTGCGCGCTAAACATGCGGCGGCGGAACAGCGCGAACGTCACGCGCGGCGTCTTCTCGCCGTCGCCTCTGGCAACACACGCCACGAAGCGGCTCCGTCGCGCCCGCGCGCGCGGCGCACCCAGCGCCGGCGCTACGGCTGCAAACGCGGCGAATGCCATGGCGGCGTCTTCCACGCATGCACGGCAGCTGACGCCATACGGGAGTGTTACGTCTGGAATTCGCACGAATACGGCCTGCTTTGCTCTTCGACGAACCGCAAACTCTCATTAATTTTCGCTGTATGTATTCTCTCAGCAGCCAATCATGTCGCTTGCTCGTCCGTTGATCTCTTCCTTGATTTTGATACTGTACTGTTTGAAATCTTGCGTACAGTGTTCCTCGCCTACCTATGAGGCGACATTGCGAGTAGTTGTGCCGATATTTCGTGTTGAGGTTATGTCCCAGTTTCGGAGTGGCCTGGAAACGAGCCATAATGTCGCGACTTGCAGATAGTTAACGTGTTTGTTATCGATTTCTTCGTGCCACCGCTGCGCAACGGGTTTAAGGATACTGTAGTAGTCTTCTATTCGTTGCTGCACAGCGGACAGAAGGAGGTGCGTGGCGATGACGAGCGTGCACTAAAACTGAATGGAAAGTATGGTAGTGAACGACGCCGATTTTGCAGATATCTCGGTGTATGAGATGAAACGTGCCATTCACAGAAGCGTATTTGAGAGTGGATTCGTATAGTAGCAGAGTGCCTCAGAAAACTGGTCACGCGAGGTCGTAGTAAATTTATGTACGTGTTGATATTTGCCACGAGAAAGGAACAGATTCCGAAAACGCTACCTGCACTCATGCATGTAATATCCGGTAGAGTACTTTCAATTCGCCAACATTACTGAACAGTAAACTCGTGCACATCAACAATTCTCCTAGGGATCAGTTACCGTCCCACGTCTGGTTTTCTATAAATTCCACGTAGTGCACAAATAGAGCTACATATTCCAATCAAAAAATAGTCTTTTAGATGCGTCCGTCACACAAGTCAACTAGTGTCTTTGTCTAGCCCGTATCGACTATCACAGAGTCAATGCTGTTGGGATATCAACATGTACTTTTTCCTGAAACTCAGCGAGGTCCTCGCCTTTCGTGTTCTAGAATGAGATGGCAAACACACTACTTCTGAATTTGGGCTAATATAGAGTCTGATGCAGAGCTCAAATTCTATCCGAAGGCGTCGCGAGGGGGTACGGACTGGGTGGATTAAGTAAAAAATTGGTGGGAACGATGGGAAATACTTCGAGAGAGTGATGTGAATTTGTGAGGTGATCAAGAGTAGTAGAATGTACTTTTATGGTTGATGAGTATTATAAGAATCATTGCCCTCTCACAGTTTGAAGCACGATCCTCATTTAGGTCAGCTCCGCGCATTGGATAGCTATTGTGATGCTCAATGAGGTTCACGGAGTAGCGGCATGTGTTAGTCGAAAAGTAACGTCCTTACTTGATTTTCAGTGAGAACTTGACTTGAATTCGATTTTGTAACGGTTGAACTAATGTAATACTAATCAATTTCATAAATACATTTATTACTTCTCATGCAATCCTAAATTTCCATTCGAAACACTCTCTAAATTGACCCTTGCTTTTCCATAAAGTCACTGTCTTACTGCTTCCTGTCTAACTGCAACTCACACTAATGTGTATCCAATCATACGCCGAATTAGGATTATTTCTCGAAGCAACTTCTGCAAATCGACTAACGTGTCCTCTTCATCAATCGAAACCATTTGTACTGTCTCAGAGGAGGCCGCACGGAAAGTGATATTTCGATTTCAATAAATTTCTAAATTATCATTTCGTGATTTCTGGGTACGCAAATTGATGACTCATCTTTCAATCTACCCACAAATAAAATATGTGATGTTGCTTCAGTTAAAAAGCACTTTTCATTACAAATTTCATTACAAATTTCATAGTCGACCACACGTGTGTATCGAGATACAGTTGAGAGGGGGGTACAACTCATCCCGGTTTACAGTAGCTACATCTACAATGTACAGTAGCTTTGCAACTATAGAACTGGATCCGTGCATTATTACTCAAAGCCTTACATGCCATCAGTACTATGAAGGAAGTCAGTTGCAGTTCAATATGCGGAACGCATACTTGACTGATCGAGTTGAAAATTCAAGTGACATACAATAAAGGTGCTTTTCTATTCTACGAAGGTCCCGGGACAGCATTAGAAAGTGTAACGGACTAGAGATAGTTCTGATAGCTAGTTGTCAAAAAACCTACTTTCCTATGTTTAAATTAAACCTTAACGGGAATCAGGTGTGTGATATGATTAACCTAGCTGTTAACTTGAGTCAGACTTATTACTAGTCGATTTTTGAACTTGATTTTTGGAAGAAGATGATTTAGGCGACGCAGGCTTTTTAGCGCTGCTACTTGCCGGTTTATTCTGTTTATCACTCACCGAAGAGAAGTTAGTGTCTGATGCTACAAGTTAAAACGACTGTGGACAGTCTACGACGGTGCTAGGGATAGACAAGGACGCGAGAACTTACTGTTGAGGTTGGTGGATGGGTAATAGGACAACGCTGAGGTACCTAGTTTAAAAGCTTTTAGACGCGGCAGTGTTAATTAAGGACGAGGGGGTTTACTACGGTTGTGCTAGCCGAAAAAGCAAAGCGGAGGAGTCCCTGAACCTTTATACTAGTTGCTAAACTACCTAGGCTAACTATTACTTATCAATTCTAAATAAAAATTTGAACGATCACACTGTGATCACTGACCTGAATGGCTAAAAGGTCAATTGATAACCTTAGATTATTAATTAGGGATGTAGTGTCATTTTATTATAGAACATACATCCAATAAAAATGTCGTTTTTGTATTAACAGCTTTGAGTGTTTTCTAGGTTTCTTGATCGGTGAGGAACTCGCCTTTATAGCCAACATCATCTGGTTTAAAGATAGAAGTTTTCGGCATAAAAGTACCGCATCCAGTCCTTGTGTCCGAATTTGTGGCGGTTAACTTGCCACAGATATCGAGCTGCAGTGCTGTTAAGGCTAGAGTTCGTTAGGTTTAAAGTAGTCCAATCGAGAAGCGAGGTTAAATCATATTACACACCTGATTCCCGTTAAGGTTTAATCTAAACATAGGAAAGTAGGTTTTATGACAACTAGCTATCAGAACTACTTCTAGTCCGTTACAGAAAGTGTTCGCATTATTCAAATATTGGTCGAGGGATTAAACGTCTAAACGATATGTAATAATTTTACGAGCTGCGTTAGACGATTGCTGTTCCAAACATCCTGAAAGCTCGATAAGAATTACGGGCTGTCTCCAACAGCTTTTGTAAAACACAACCGTATTAGGCCTTTTTGCTGTTCTCGTTGATAAAAGGCGTAGTAGCATTTTAACTATTTCTATTCTTCCGCTCTTAGCATTATTTCAAATGTACTATGAAGACGAACTCAACGAACTAATTAGCAGTACCAGCGAGTTGATCACATCTTGCTTTTGAAAACGTCGGCTGATTTGATTCTATCAAGAAATGGAAAAAGAAAGAGCGAGTCGAACGAAACACTAAGAGACTCCTCGGCGGGAAATTTTAGAGATACAAAAGTGGTAATGTTCGAGCTTGTCACATCTAAAGAAGTTTTGACGGTGAAGGATTCCTATTTGTGGTCCCTTTACGATAGGAAGAAATTGCACAGGACCGAAGAAATAGTTTATCGCGCGCAGCGTTTGTATTACAGTAGCTCACGTGAAACGTATGGACGATCCCAAAGAATCTGTAGCTATTAGGCTCATTAAAGATGCCTATTTTCCAAAGATTTAATGCTAAGAACTAAAAAAGATCGAGGTCCAGATGATAAATGCTAGGTAACGATTAAACTATTACAAGTGAAATAACTTGCGTTTACAATAGTAGGAGATTAATATTGGTGAAATGTTTTTCAATTAAAGTATTTTTGATTTTCGCGCAACTAAATTGAAATTGTGTCAAAAAATTGCGAGCTTGTTGTTTTATAACGAGTCAGTGATCAAAATGGGAATAAAATTACTTCAAAATACTATTTTAAGGCGACAGCGCACTAGAACGGTTTTCAGATTGAAAGAGGAAAGTGCATACTCAAAATCTTTCTAGCGACATTCGCAGAAGTGAGTTCTTCTATTTCATTCTCCTTCTCCGGTATCCAGGGCAGAAACAGTATGACTCCCTTTGTTCCTTTGCGATGACAGTTTAATGGATCTTGCAGATTTTTGGCTTGATTCGTAGGTAACTTCCAGTTCTAACTGAGTTTCGATAGCCTCAATTAGATTTTTGTCAATTTGAACCGAGAGTACAGTTTCCGTAAACACACGAGTGACAATTTGACTACAAACATGAGAAAAACCAAACATGTATACCCTCAATTGGTTTATGCTTTACCCAAGTATCCTACAGGAGAATTCTTAGATAAAAAATCTTGTGCATTAAATGATATCAAAGACAATCCATGATTAAAGTTAAAGTTCGCTCATTTTATATCTACTAAAACCACCCAGTAGGTATTTAAACTATAAAAAACGAGACCGTGAAAATTCCGAGATTTTTACTTAATCCGAAATTCCTTGGAAAAACTGAAAATGTATTAAACTATGCTTTAACGAGTATTCATATGCAGAGCAAATGAAAGAAATTTAACGATTGAATGAAGACTATAGCTCTATTTTCTAGGTTCCGCATACGCTTCAATATTTGATGAATAATTAGCTCCGCATATTTTTTTGATAGAAACTAGTAGATTGTGCCTATTGTTACCGCTGGGTATTATTTAAAAATAATTATTTTCTTTTTCAGGTATGATGTACTATAAGATCGTCCACATGACTTTTATATATGCCCTCAGATACGCAGGATGCATTTATAAATTGCGAATCGATGCTAGATGATAAACCTTCGTCCGTAATAAGACCTCCAGAAGAATTCAGGATATTTAGCAGTGCAATAGTGCACTTAGATAAAAATCGCTGAAAGGATTAGTATTTGATTTTAGAATTGTGTTAGAGTATCAGAAAATATGAGCCAAAACACTTGTGAATGAGAGCTGTATGCGATATACAATCGGCTATTCATTTATAATTGAATTGATTCTTTAAAGTAACAGAGTTTAGAGTCGCAAAAACTGTTCAATATTTTGCACTCAATACTTACTCTCTTTGCTAATACCTGATCAATTTATGGATCAACCCTAGGCAGTTATTTCGCTAAATGTGCTTTGCTTGTCTTCAAAGTTTTCCTTCGTACCATTTTCCTGCCTTTAAGTATTGTTTCGATAATTAAAATTCTTGTCTAGTCAAATGTATAGCATTTCTCACCATCTTTTTTTATTATTGGTTGTTTATAATTAAGAAAGGAGAAGCAGAGAAACAATATTAAGGTACGACCGGGTATGTTGAGTCACTGTCTGATTACGGAAAGATACCTGAAACTAATTGAACGCGTGTGTGAGCGGATGAAACCTGAGAAGGCAGAAGAGCCGTATGATGCCATCAACAAAAGTACTGCTATGACTGAGCTAAGAACTTACTGGAGATACTCGTTGCGTGATGAATGGACATATTTATTCTGCACCTTTTTTATATCTTTTCGTCCCTACCCTTCTCAATCTGGGGCACCAGAAGTTGAACTATCATCAAAAGTGGAGTCAGGAGCCCGAATCTGGATATCGATTTCGAAACTGTCCTGCATTTCACAAATGATGCTTGTAATCGAGGTTCATTTTAGGACAGAAGAGAACTGTCATTCAACCGAAACCCATTCCACTCATTGTAGAAACATCAAAAGCAGTAATCGGCATTTGAATAAAGAATGAAACGAGAGTGATTATGTTTTAGCTTCTTCGCAGCAAATAATTTCGTTCGGTTCTAATTATTTAATTGTGACTTCGGCAATTTCGCAACAAGAATTCAAGTCACAATCTTTAGATAACGACATACATTAGTAGGTTCTACCCCAGTACTTTTTTTCGAACTAGACTTTCAGGCTAGGTTCAAAGAACGAAATACATAAATATTTTCACTAATAGAATTGTGAAGGTAATGTAGGCTGTGTGCTTCTATTATTCATAATTATAATGCAATAATATGGAAAAAGCCCTGCGCAGTCATTGATCATCACATGAACTGGCTTGATTCTCTAGTTTCTCTTAGATATCTCATCAATAGGCCACGAATGTGTTGAAGCTAATCTGATTTCAAACTAAATAGTGGACTGTATAATATTTCGATATCTCGTGTTGCGTTGAACCGTCGCGAACCAACAGCCAGAAATGAAAGCTTCGAGATTAATAATTCGAATATTTAATTGAAGTTCAAGCTGAAGCGATAAAATTTTACTGGTCCTGTCCGAAGAGTTCCGGGGAATGTTCGATTATAAATGGGAATTTTATTATTTAAACTCTAGAAAATTGTTTTTTGACCCAAAGATTGTTTTCGACTTCAGACAAATTTTTATTTGGAACTACTCTTGCGAGCAACGAGGACAGCGATCGCAATAAATTCTCGTAATCAGTGACTGCAAGTACGTAGCCATCACTCACTTTGTTGATCTTCAGAAGCAGTTTTGTAAGGCCGTATCGTATCGCTTGGCTGTTGGTTCATCTTCCTCTTGAATTTAATTCTTATTAAAATCCCAAGTGGTGATGTTTCTGTGTTCATATGCTGTGTCACATCAATATTTGTCTGATGACTTTTTGCAATTAGATCATGTTGCCTTTTTCTGGGCCGCAGGAAAACGTGGCAACGACGTGACTATCGAGTTCTCTTCTGCTGACTTAGCGCAACAGCTAATCAAAACAATGTAAAGTGCATCATTCTCTCATTGCTGGGCATGGCGCAGGAGTGATAGCGCGATGAAAACGAACGCGGACTAAAACGAAATATAGAAGTAGAGCAGTGAAGTTGTCGGTTTGCAGATATTTTCAGCATATGTCTCGAGTTTTCTATTGAGATGAGCAAAGCACAGTTCAATACCGGACTTGCCAGTCATTGGTTTACTCCTGGCAGTGGGCATTATTTACATTTGCCAAAATCCGAACCGTTTTGTTCTACTAAAATTAGTGCTGTTCCGTGTAAATTTCATTTCTATCTAGTGTTTCTTTTACTGTGACGGCAATTTGCAACTGGTAGATCGTTATTTAGTTGAATTCTTCCATGGTCTCGTTTTCCCCGGAAAAGCGAACGCCATATGGAGGGTCCCTAAACTGGAACCAGAAGCAAGGCAAAATTTGCGGTCAGATGAGGAGTTAAGCAAATAGATGGCTCCCACTTGCGCAATCTAAGAAGAAAAACGAGGAAGTTGCATGTACTGTTAGGGTTGGAAAGGGATGAAAAGTTCTATAACTAAAGAGAAAAAGAGAAATTAGACTTCTGGATAAATCTACAAATGCATAGTTGATTAACTTGTAAGTATACAGATCACCGAATAAACCAATAAAAAAAGAAACGCTTAATGGCGAACAAATTTCTCCTTAATTGCTGTCATTTCTCTCTGCCCGTAACGCAACTCACAAATGTGATCATCTACCAACGCGAAGGATCTCAATAACGCCTTGGGTTATACTTCTCTACCTTGCCTCTGTCTTCGTATACACTGTAGGAAACATCAAATTTTTTATTCCAACATCGATTTCATTGTTTCTCGCAATGATCTTCTCTTCAAATAAATTCAAAGCTCAATGAGAATTAGAACGAAGTGCTTTACAATTCAACCAAGCATACACATTATCTCAGCAACGACCTCAACCCAGTTACAGGAAAGCATAATGCAACCTTATTTGCCCTTGTTCATCGGGGTAGGGCATTTCATGGTATCACACGAAGTCTGATTCGCAACACGAACGGGTTCCACGACGACAGCGACATGCTGATAGGTGGAGCGAGCAGGGGGCAGTTCGAGCACAGGAATAGAATCGGATGAAGTCGATAGTGGTTGTGTGTGAGGAGATAGAGGCATAGTATCGCATGGTTGCGTAATTGGAGTTGAGAAAGACAACATGATGAGGAGAGTGTAGAGGTTGGTGAACGGAGCACGGACAGTGAAGTTATGTATCGAGTGCTCGAAGATGGCGACATACTTAAATAAGTTCAGAAAAGTTCTCATTAGGAGTGCAGCTGTTACTGGTTGTAAGGCGCCGAAATAGTTGAGACAGGGATGTGGGTAATTATTGAGAGATTTTTTTGCCAGCAAGTCGTCACACTTCTGATTCGTTCATTCCACCGTTGCGTACACTAGAGGAGTCCATGACGCATTTCGGAAAGCCTACAAAGGGGAGAGATGCGCGCCCAGATGCGCGCATCCAAAATCTAACGTCATAAAACAAGAAAAGCATGGGAATTCGTCATCTAATGAAACGAGTAATTGGTCAGATGAGCAACAACTAGCTTAGCAAATATCCAATAGAGAAACAATATAAGTAACGATACCCAATTAAAACAATAGAACACCAGAAGTGACAGCCAATTAGATAGAGAAAATCATAAGGAATTCAACTAATAACACATGTTTCGGACGGGTCAGCAAGTGACGTGCGTGTCCCAAATGAGGCTCCTCTCTCAGTTTTACGACTTGATCGTACTGTAATACCCGTACTGCACTACACTACACTCATCTACTGTACCGATACTGTGCTGTACTGTCCATTAAATATTACTGTGCCAACTATCGTAACTTGGACAGTTGCAGTGGTGAAGTGGTAGTGCGTTGATCATGTCGTAGATGAGGGAATGCACCATGTGGTGCTGCAATATACTGTACAGCTCTAATATTTGCACCACCTGTAACTTTTCGTCGCGCACACTCTCTTCTTGACTTTTTTCATTCTACGCCAATAGTATTTCGTCTTGTATTATAAAGTACGCCTATAAAATCTCTGCTTCTCGTCCGCCTACCTGTCTTGCAGTTTTACATAGACAGGCAGGCGAGTGGACTGTAGGCAGACAGGCAGACAAACTAAGAAGCAATCAAGCTGACACAACCATTATTGTAGACAGACAGATAGACAACCAGAAGACATACAGGGAGGTAGGCCTGTCGAAGCGAATCGATCGAATGAATCGATTAGGATTGACATTTAATTGGGAATCAATTCTCGAAAGACTAAAATACTAGCCTACAATATTACAAATTTATCTTCATTACCATTACCACTAATATCACTATAATCATCGTTATTATTCTTATTTCAGGCTTGCCGGCAGTGTCCGCCTTCCTTACCTACCACATTGATTCCAGCAGATTAGTTTGTAGCAATGATAGGGCGCTGCATAAAGTTTTGGTTGTGTGGATAAAACTTTGAGGTGTTCTAATTGCCAGGGTTGCAAGCATTTCCTTCTATTCATCACAAACATCGCACTACCGCACACATCCAAGGAACTGCTAATGTATCTTGATTTTCATTTTCAGTTCACCCCACACTTTCCTCGACTCTTCATTCTCGTCCAAATTATTTAATTGCTTGTATACTTGTTTGCTCGTTACTTACTTTGCTTTTAATTCTCTCACATTCACTCACTCATTCGATCTACGTTTCTTATGAATATTTATGATGTACAGTACAATACTGTACGGTAACCTACCAAAATAATATTGACAAACCGTTGGATGAATCGTACTGATGTACAGAGAAAATGTCTCGGACATTAGTAGAAGCTAGGTTTTCAAGCGTTTTGAAAACCTCTGTCCAAACAAGGCAGGTGCCGCGAAAGAAAGGGGCCATGCAGATCCATTCAGAACGGTGCCGAACTATTGTTGAACTATCTGTTAGCGATATGAAGCAAGCAGACATTGCTCGCCGCCTTAAGCTTCATCGTGCAACTGTGAGTGCTATCATAAAGCGATATAACAGAAAGAAAACTATTAAATGAGTTGAAACAAGAGGTAGAAAGTATTGTTTGATTAAACGAAGTTTACGCCTGTTGAAATCTTATGTTTGCAAGAGTTGTTTTCAAACTCTTCATCTGATCACTGCGAAGTTCGTGGAAAACATTGGTATCAATGATTCAGTGTCGATATTGAGAAGATGTTTACATCAATTGAAACTCAATAGCTATATGGCTGTTCCAAAACCATTTTTGAAGCCTCGACATATTAAGGCTCGAATAAAATGTGCTAGAAGCTACAGCAAATGGCACGACTGCAAATGGTCCCAAGTTGCTTTCTCTGATGAGTCAAGCTTTGCTGTTTGCTCTTCCAATAAAAGAATGCGATTGTTGAGAAAGAAAAACGAGCGATTTCTACGGCTGCATTCTTCACCTACTTTTAAATATGGTTACGAGGTTGTATCGGTTTGGGGTGCTTTTTCAGTTCATGGCCGTACTACTCTGGTCAATTATCTGAGAACTGGAACCAAAAGCAGTATAAACATATTCTAGAAGACAACATTATTGACTTCGCTGAGAAGAATTACAGTGATTTGGGAAACTTTATTTTCCAGGACGACAACTGCGGCCCACATCTAGCAGAGGCAGTCCAACGGTACATGCGAGCCAAAGGATCAAATCGCTTGGAGTTGCCACCGCAAAGCATCGATCTTAATCCTATTGAGAACCTATGGGGATACATGAAATTACCCTCACGTACAAGATCGACACATCCAGAAAACATAGAAGAACTATTTGAAATACTGAGTGCTTTATGGAATTCTATTCCAAGCTCATATTTCGAAAAACTAGCTATATCTATTTCTGACTGTATCTGTGCTGTTGTAGTAAGCAAAAGAGGAAGTACAAAGTACTAAGTTGCGCTTCAATGATCAATTTTAGAATGATACTGGGGAATAAAAATCAAGGGCTATCAAGATGTCAATATTATTTTGGTAGGGTATTGTACATTGCGTTCGACCCTAAACATACAGTACCAGTACTGTTGTCGAGCGACAGCCTAGCCAGCACATCACGGACTACCTTTACGTTACGGAAGGCTGGCGACTTCTCTATTCGCAAGGCATAATGTTCGTACGGCTGCAAACTATATAAATAGATAGACAGAACGGTTTAGAGAGGAACAGAACAATACGAAGAGATAGAACTTGATCCCTGGACTTTATTACAATTTCGTCACTTTCATTTTCTTTATAGTCAGGTAGATTGCACGCACCGCCGCGCAGTTTCTGTTCTGCGCAACTCTTGCACATTCTGAGACTTCATAGTATTTCGCCGTTGATTTTCTTTCTCAAAATGCAGATGCATCGTTTCGGCAAAGCACAGCTGTGCATACTCGACGATCACATCAGTTTTATTTCACTTCTTCTACCAGATATAACCAATGAAAACGAATATCATTTAAGATGCACAAAAGAGCTTCTCTCATCACAATCTTTACGCGAATAATTTTCTACAATTTGGAAGTGGATTACCTTTGAAGACCGTCGAAGCGATTGTATCGACAGTCATTCTACTAAGCTAATGCTGGAGGTAACATCTATGAGGTAGCGTGCCTATGAAGGACACCGGTGAAATTAGGACCGCCACCAGCAGGGTAGTTAGGTCATAGCATCACCACTTATGTACCGCGATTCTGTCCGTTAGATGTGTGTTAACCAGATTGTACCGTACTGTAGGGCCGAATTGGTCTGCATGTTGCCTTTGAATCCATCTGCGTTCCTCATCTTATAAATTCTGCAAAGACAACTCTGAATAATCTCTACAACTCGATCGCAACTCTCTCCTCACCATGCCTTTTTCTCCGACTCCAATGACTCGCCCGCGTAAAGCTACGACTTAAAATCCTCACCTTACACCACTATCGTCTTCAATACACTCTGTCTCTGTTGTACGACACCCTCTTGTTTTGTAGTTAAACAGGTTAGAGAGTTGTTTTGGGGGCTTGTATATTCTTCTTGTTCGTAATTTTGTTCTACTTACTCCATGAAATCTGAAATTTAAACTATTCTAAATGCGGTAGCTAGCAAGCAACTTTGTATCGGTAGCCTGACTTCTTAAGGCAGGGCCCGTAGCAAGGTAGACAGTAACGTTCCTTCAGTGTCGATGATGCGGTATCGAGAGCCAGTTGTCCACAGTCAGGACAGGCGGTGAAGTGTGATGAAACTTTCGAGTCTCACTTGACGACATGTTCAGTTCGACTACCTCCCATGTCACTGCCTCCGGATTACTCATTCTCTGTGGGAACCGTATAGAGTCGGCCGAGAGGCACTAGTTGTGTGCTTCGATATTCAAAAAGACGGCGAAATATGGCCACTATAGTTGCTCCATCCTTGAACATAACTGCGTTGATATCGTTGTACTGTTATAGAGTATATAGTTTCTTTGTTCGGATTGAAAATTTTTGTCGGACTTCAGTTCTGTTTTTCCGCCTTTTCAAGCTTTTCTTTGCTCGAAAGATGAAGATTTTGTAATACTAAGGAGATTACTTGTTCTTGACATTTGGATCTATGCTCCGTAGCTTGCTAAATACCATCCAGTGATTTCAAACTGTTACGAGCATGCACTTCGCTGTATTGTGCCGTACGAAACAGTTCAATAGTATAGTCTTGATTCTACAATAGCTCGTATGTCTGCGTATATTCTTTGATGCACAAAAGTACATGAATTGTATCAGCGACCTGTTCACTTGCTACGTTCTGCTGGTTTAATTTATAAATCATCATCCGCCACCGCATTCACACTCTTCATGCTGCGAAAAATCCTCATTGGTTACTGAAATACCATTTCTCAAGTGCCTATCTTTTTTGGTCTCGTAGCCCTTAGATTACTTAGCTAATCTCTGAGCTTCCAGCATGTCCATCGAATCAGGGCCTGACTGGTGCAGCACACATTTCAATGTCTACTATTTCTTCACAGACTGCAGGCCCCAGTAAACATCAGATTCTATAGATTCTCTAATGAACACAATCAGAGAGGGGACCAATTTACTAGCTTAAATTGTTGATGATTTCTGCAATTAATCAATTCAGTAAGTTGTTTTACTAGAATAGGTTCTAAATCAAATTGGTTTGCAATTACAGTATACTATAGGAAGATGCGGTGAATTCGAATAATGGATGGAATCGGATGCACTACTAGTATAGTTCACTTTGTGGAGATATTCTACCTGCTTCCACGATCATGTACGTGACTGATGAGTTTGTTTGTTGCCTTCGAATTTCGAGACGAAGGAGAAAAGAATATTCGACTGGAGGGAGCAGCAATCTCGGAAATTTGAATCTTGCATCCATTTAGTACTATAGCGTACGATTTGTCGACCACAGAAAATAGTGCTTGCTTCTGGATAATACAGAATCAAGATCCATCACTTTCGATAAATATCTTTCGAAACAAACAGCACCGGCCAAATGACACTTCGAAACCTTTGGAATCCTTCTTGATGTACTGCCGAGTTGAAGCAGCATGTGGACCTCTCCGAGTATGTACCATACGAATCCTTGTGGTTATAAGTTTCCTGTATTAAGTTATGCTAGACAATTACTGCAGCCTTGAGTTGATTTTCAAGAAACGTATTCCAAATCAACGAAATGTCGCTATTCTGCCATAATATCGCATCTAGTTACCTGAGCTCAATAACATACTACTTTCGCGTAATAGTCAGAGCCGAACATTCTTGATGGTCAAAAAATGGCTAGTTCTAGTATTACGTTCTGAAATTCAAGCGTTAGTTATGGCAATACTTATGGGAAACTATCGCGAAACTATCGTGTGAGTGCTATCAGACCGTAGCATCACTTTTCATTTATAATGATTATTTACAAAGTGCTCGCTTACGTGCACTAAAAACCTTGCCAGATGCAAATGCCGAAGTTCTGTAATTTTCGCATTCTCCTGTGAGATGAGTACGTAATTAAACTGGTGAATATAACGAAATGTATTGCAGTGTCTATCGAGTACTTCACGAATTTTGAAATTAGTAGTCTAATTCTTAAAAGTTTTGTCAAGTTTGTAACAATAAATGAGTCGATGACGAAGAAAACAGGCAACAAACATAGCGAATATTCGCTAAGCTGCCGGTAATTCGCGATTTTACTGGCCAACTATAGCATATTCCGTTTAGGGGTTATTATTCTGTGAAGGAACATTGATAAATGCCCACGTACTCTTCTAAGATTCGCTGAGATTCAATAGTTCTTGTATTGTAGATGAGTACATTCGTCTCCTTCAACATCAGCACTTCTACAAAACATCATTTTTTATTGCCGAACTTCGACCAGAACTTGAGCAAAGGTTCGACGGGTATTCGCATGAATGCAACATATATGTTACAGCCGAAATATTTTTAATGTGAGCATAATGGCATGGAAATTCATCTGAAATGCGCCCTGTTCGATTTTTCCTGAACTTACCTGACACATGACAACCATCGTCTGCAACCTCAGTTCCAACAATTTTTCGTTTCCGTAACGATCACAAATTAAGAATTTGTCATCGAGTGTTCAACTTGATACCTTCTCTCATATTCCTCGTTTGAGGTCACGCTGTGTTTCACTCAATGCCATATTGAAAGAGGTTAGGTAACGTTCCACAGTTTCCTGATAATGGAAATAAGGCTCTGGAGCCGTTCTAATCCCTTTACTGTCCACTGAGTCACCTGATTTGGGTGGAGATCAGGAAAGTCTCAATAAGCTTTCCGAAAAACTTTGTAAGTTATGTACGAAAACCTGTCAGATGGCGTAAAAAAACTGATGACGCTTGTCAAAGGGAGGGGTCAAATAAATTTGATAGATTCGTAATTAAACTTAAGGCACTCGCTATGTGATTCACTTGAAGTAGGGTCGAAATTTATATTTCTCCGGCCGTACAAAAGTATTGATTGCGAAATATAAACTTTTAGAGGCAGAATTTACTGTAGAAAATCGTCCGAATGGACAAATTAGTGCCGTATTGGTCTGTTAATACTTGGTTTTACGACAAAAACAGACCGAATCCGTATTCTCTCTGATCTTCTCTACTCTTCCTATAAGCTGTACCCTATTACTAACTGGTAATAAATTCATCCTGTCCAATATTTTATTCCACTCGATTATCTGGCCCAGCGATGCAAATTCGTAACAAATGGGTCCGAAAATTCTGTCAACGGATTATTTGCCGGTGCGATTGTAGCATTTATTCATCAAAAAACATGGAATAATATTAATCTTTAGATGGAATATTGAGTTTTTTACTATATACAGGATGTTCATAAAAACCGTCGATATCGAAATAAAATTTAGTTCTGTTTCTCAACTGTACTATGTCACTAGTAAAGTCGTACGAGAAATCACACAGGCATGTATTCCGTCTTAGAGAGCCGCACAGCTTTCCTTGTTATTCTAGAACGCACCGCTTTTGGAATATCTTGTTCGAACAAAATCTCGGTTTGACTAGACAACGCTCTTATTTTATTCTTGTCAAATTGATTTAGTGTTCATTCCGTACAGTATTACTATTTCTTTGGTCTCGAAGTAAATTGCTATATTCTCGAAATTCCCTGTTTTGTCATGTCATTAGACTTTTTCTATTCATAAGCAAGTCGGTAGATTCTTTTTCTAAGCATGAACACCGTCTAATGAGGTTCTGCTGGTGCATATCTTTCGAGTGCCCATACAAGGCACTGTGCTCTTTTTTGCCTTTCTGTATACCAACAAACTGATTTCCGCTCATTCGATTGTACTGTACTTTTTTCGGATCTTTGTTCGAGTGGTAGTTGAGTTGAACTTATTTGCCGTGAAACGTTGAACTTAAGTGTAGAATTATCTCGCGCGGACTAGATCTTTTCGCCCTATGAAGCAGTTCTAATAAGAAATCTATTTTTCTGACACTTGTTCTCTTATTCTCTAGCTTGCGTCATATTCGTACTGTCTTCCGGCTCTAGAATTCAGAATATATCTACTCTGCTTGTTATATAACTTAGAAACTGATAGATCATTGAACTGATTACCATTCCATTCTCTGCCAGGAAAGCAGCTGTCAATTACTTCAGAATTAATTATGAAAAATTATGAGAATTCCTCTGATCCAATAAAAGAGAGAAAACAGGGTTCGTATCTCAACTTAAGACTTGTTAGTTCGGTTGGGTACCAAACAAGAAAAGGTTTCTAATCTAATTGGCATGTCTGCCATCGATCTCTATAGAATTGTAATTCAGAAAAAACACCTGGAAAAACGTTATGAAAAGAAAGGCAATCTTTATTCATTCGTACTGCTATATTAGGCAAGCATTCGGTTCTATTCTGTTCCTAATTAATTTGAAATAGGCGTTGAGGAAAATTGTTCCGCACAATCACTTTATTACACTGTACATGCCGAGATTTGCCGTTTTTCATTGACTGGATCTTGCTAGGCCAGAAAAATGTTAAAGTAAATCCGACTTTTAGTTTTAAAATATGCATAGCACTGATATTTGATTTATTAAGTTGCGATGATCTGTTGCTATTCGAGACTAGAGATGTGACGTTCCTGACGAAAAGTTGAAGTATGCTATTTTCGTTTACTCGATATTGTGCACAGCATAGTAGTGGCAGCACGGCGATGAAATGCGCAGATAGAAGCTAAAGTGTAAGATACAGTGGTGAACAATGGAACTCCGCTTATACTATCATCATATGAGAAACACACACAGCTATGCCTGACTTTTTTCTGAATAAATCACAGCGGACTGTGACCGATATTTCCATTTACCAAGATCTGGACGTTACTGTACTGCTCTTACGTATGCAAACTCTATCTCGCTGATCGGGTGTGTGAAAACTGCGATAGAATCAGAAATAAATAAAATATGCAGATACATAAGAACTTCAATAAATAAATGACTTCCACCTACGTAATCTGAGAATAATCATCAGGAAGTTTCATTCACCGTAAGAGTGGAGCAAAAATACAAAAGATCAATAAATAAGAAAAAATAAATAGGATGAATACATGAATCTGCGAAAGCCTTGGTTAAAAAGTAGTCGAATCTCAACGGACCGCCGAAAGTACTAATCAAAAAAGAAATGTCTTGCTACTATCAGATTTCTAAATAATTGAACCGATCTCTCTTTGTCTATATCTCCTCACCGAAAAAAAAATTATCTCAGCAATACGAAAGACGACAATGACCACTTGGGCTAGATTCTTTTACCTTTCCTACGTCCTAGTACACCCTGAGGCGCATATTCAATTATGTTTAGTGTCCGAAATCCAGGTTATTGTATCTCAGACTTATCATTATTTCTAATAAAATCAGAACTATCAATGAAAATCAAAACTCAATGAGTAGGTGTACAGACCGTGTTACAAATTGAAAAACATCGGCAACAGCTTTACAACGACATTAGTGTACAAACATCCACCTATGGTGGCATTTTATGCTCAATTTTCATCTGCACATTGATTTCCGTGGAATGAATCGGCGTCTGCTTCTTAACCGAATTATTTCGAATTGTAACACGAATGGACTTCTCCGCACCAGCATCAGGTAGATAGATGAACCGAGCAGGAAGCAGTTTGAGTACAGAATATAATCGGGTGAAAGCGGTAGTGTTTGTTGATGGGGTGATAGAGGCGTAGTGCAATATGGTTGCGTAATCGGGGTTAGGAGAGACTTTGGCTTGAAAACTGAAGCACAACAAGTGATGTTCTGTGTGGAGTATACAAAAAGCGGGCTAATTTAGAGAGGTTAGACTAAGTCGTCATTTGAAACTTTGTCATCGGTGTGAAATCGAGTATTTAAGATGCAAAACTTGCAGAAATAAGGATGGTTGCAATAATTGAGAGATTTTTTGCCAAAATGACGTTTCTCTTCTGATTGGTTCAATCAATCAATCTGTTAGTATGAAACAACATATCCAGCTTCACAGTTTTAGGCTCATGCTTGGTTCAGCTAGCAATGTTACAGTTTTGACATATATTCATGACCCACTTGTCTAACGTCCCAATTGGTTTCCGTTTCTCTTGATGATATAGTATAGTTTGATTTATTGCTCAGTGCTCTGGTCTCCAGAAACACAGTAGCAAAACTGAGAAGTTCCATTAGTTCCAACATATACAGGTTGGGCTGTATTCGTTTATCCAGTTTCTGATTTCAATGCTACTTGGCCTTTATTCATCTCAGAAAGTACGACTGCGAAGCATTATCTTACCTCAACTTATATTTTAATTAATCTATTGCTTTCTTATTTGGTGATTTAGAGTCCCTCTCGAATCGAATTCTGCGTAGGATGCAGAGGAGGCCAGGAGTGTACTGGTGTCTGTTGCTTCTACCTTATCTATTGTTTTGCTTCAACGAGATATTCACACTCCCGCGCAATAACCCCAAAAAAATTAAAGTTTTCTTATAACAGTTCTATCACTTAGGAAATGGTAAGGCATCCAGAAATCAAAAAATGCTATAGCCACGTTTATTTTGTTCTTTAACTGACTAAATATGGACTAGCAAACAAAGAAATGCTAACGACTTTTTAAGATTTGCTAAGGGAAATCGAAACAGACTAGCAATTCACCAGCGATGCGATTGACAAAACTGACTAAATACCGAACACACTTCCGAACCCTACTATCACTGGAAGAGTAGCTTTTTAGTTCATTTCAGCCGTGCTGAGTAGAGGATCGCTTCAATTTCGCTCCCTCTCGATTTTTACCGATTGCGCATGCAAGATTACCTTCCGTTAGTATTGGTGGCATAGTAGTGACACGTGATGTTAACAAGATCCAACAAGTACGAGCGATGCTGCTATTCCCTTACTATTCCAGTCACAGTAAATTTCAATTTTCAATAGGTGTACCAAAACCTGGCAGTACGTTCTCATACACTTCGCTGGGACCAAAATATTGCACGGTCCAAGTAATTCAAACAATTTTGTTTACGTGAATCACATGTACCACGAAATTCGGGGTTGACTTGGTGACCTATTTCGACGAGGTCCGATCCGAAGCCCTGACTTGAAGATCCAAAGCGCAAGCCCGAGGTATGAAGTAAGAATGGAGGGACTGACTGTAACGGACTAAAGGTAGACTAGACTAGCTAGATATCATAAAAACCTTATATTCTATATTAAGCTAAAACCTTAATGTAATTTAAGTGTGTAATATGATAAAAACCTGCCTCTTAATTAGATTACTTCAAACCTAACGAACCATAATATGGACAGCACTGCTGCACAAGCTTTGTGGCAAGTTAACCGCCACTAATTTGGACAGCAGGGCTGCATGTACTACACTTTATGCCGCAAACTTCTATCTTTAAAACAAGATGGTGTTGGCTGCACAGGCTATTCCTCACCGATCAAAAAAACCTTTAAAGTCTCAAAGCCGTTTTATACAATTGTGAGCTTTCTATTGGATAGCTGCCTTAAAATATTGTTACATCACACCCTTAATCAATAACACAAGGTTAATCAGTGATCTTTAAGCCAATCCAGTCTGCGATTGCAGTGCGGTCGTTCAAGTTTTGTTGAGAATTGATAATTTGTAGTTAACCTAGATAGATTAGCAATTAGCATAAATGTTTATTGACTCCTCCGCCTTGCTCTTTAGGCAGTCATAACCGGAGTGAACCATTCCAGCCTTCAATGAACACTGCAGCGTCAGAAAGCTCGAAGCTAAGTACCTCAGTAGTTCTCTCATCCACCCTCCGTCCTCATCAAAACAGTACGTCTCTCGTCCTTGTCCTTCTTCAGCACCTTTGTACACTGAGGCCGAAGCCCCCCGTCTTTGAATACTAATTCAATGGGAAAAGGTTGGCTTCTTTATGAGAATTGTCCCTTACGATCGAAGTGGTTAGTCGTTATATGTGCCGCATTGATTGTCCCGATTGGAACAATTTCTCGAGTGGTTGTAGTTTTTCGCTCTGACATTCATTTATCGCACTCAAATTTGGGTTTCTTGTTCGAATTCAGGCTACTAAACATGTGTGCCAGTTGCAAAAGACCTTCTAGATCAAATGTTGTATTTTATGACTTATACCTTGTTAATGATATGTGCCCTGTTATTTAAATAACTCGAGATTCAATGAGTCCCGTCTTCGGCAATATAGAAAACTTCTTCCAGAGCGCACACCTAGAAGAAGTACAGCGTAATGAAATAGGTGGTATCTCGCGTACAGTCAGGTGATCCTAATACAAGCATTCCTATCCAGCCAATAAGAAGCAGACTTGGCCTGATTCCCTGGTTTAGGAGTACTTCCAAGTATGCCCTCAATCTCTATCCAAGTAATATTCAAACAGATCGGGTACTGTTCTAGCCATTAAAACCTTTAATTTCTGTTTGCTTCTGTTTAGTAGAACAGGGGTTACGAAATGTGCACCCTCAATAGCATTTTACATGAATTCCTTTTTCACCTTCTCCCCTAAATCGCACGAGCTCAGAAAATTTTCCGATCTAAAAAATGGATTTTGTACCCTGATATTTTCTTCCATAAAACTTTTTTGTGCTACATATAGGCTCCAGACATCCCATTTGCCATACCTATATCATGAAACACGTTTCTATTTCATCGAATTTCTACGCGCTTAGTCTCTCGCACAGACATTTGAAGGCATCTCAAATTCGCGCACTGCAACCCAAGAATCTATTGCGGACTTTAATGGAACGAATTTACAGTTCGTACAGAAAAACTAGATGCCATGCAAACTTAAAGAATGTCGGAATTTGTGCGCCAAAACAGAAAATTATTTCAGTCTACCATTCGTTGACTCGTGCCTCGCACGGATTCGACGAGAAGAAGACTCATTTGAGCACGTTTCTAGGATTGTACAACAAGAACTCTTATATCCTTTGTCAGCTACAGCTTTTTCTTGAGCTTTTTGGAGTAAATTCTTGAAACCGCTTCTAAGAATAACTAGATCGCTATGTCAACCACACATTGATGGCCCATGGGCCCATAAAATTTTACCGAAATAAATGCTGACCGCAATTTCATACCGTACTCCCAGGCCATTGTGCTTGTGATAGTAGAAAGCCGAGCTCTACGGCGAAGGTTCGTAATTTTAAAGTTCACTCGGTAATTTTTTGTAAAGTACAGCCCAGATACTGGAACATAAAAAAGTTGAAACTCCGAATTGTGGAGTGAATCGCCGTTTTCGCACAGTTTCGAAAAGTCCATGAGCTCTGGAAAATATGGAGTAGCCTATTCTCCGAAATATTTCTTCGCTCATAGACATTGAAGAGGCCCAATTATAAATTTGAAATCCAGTAGCATAAAATCTCAAGTCCTTTTGTCCGAGCTGTTCTTGAAACAAATGAATTAACCTACAGTCCGTTCAATTCGTATATAATATTCAAATTCCAATCAAACTTGATCTACGTATATGTAAATTATCGATGTGTGTTACGTAGCATCTTTCATGATCAAGATCTAAATAAAATTATGTGTAATGTACTTAAAGTTTCTATACGGTTCATTCATGCTATGAATCCCTCAAGAGCAATTGCAATGCAATTGCACCGCTCATGCAGATCATCTCCGCTAGGTAAAAAATACAATTGTTTTTTTTCTAGAGAATAATCTAAAGCCTCAGCTAAACAGAACTAAAATACGACGAGCTAAAGTAATATAGACGTGATCATAATCTAATATCTTCTCAGATTAGAATTACATGAAGCCAATGAGATTACGATGAAACCTTCATCTCAAAACGGCAAAAATATGGCAAATTGGCAAATTTTTGAGGGCTGCTGCGTGCAAAAAAAAACATTATTTTTCGGAAATAGAGAATGATTGAGTCAAATTTCGAACGAATACATCAATGAATACAAACAGTTTCTATTTGAAATTTTATTTAGAACATTGAGTACCTATTTCGAGAGATATCAAGGTGAGGTATTTCTTGAACTGGTAAATGCTATTGCATTTTCTGGCAGAACGATAGTAAGTAGCTCTGCAGACTAATGCAAACGTAACATGTAAAAATTAATTTCTACAATATATACGTGATGTATACATCAATGTATTACTGTAGATCAATGTCGACCGTTACATATTTTCCGTAAAAATTTCTAGTTTCAATAACAGATTTTAAAGAGTCCTGTTCTATCAGTGAGCTAGATCCTAACCATCACACCATTTATATCTCCGAAACGGCCTCACCATCCAACACAAAGTTTAATGAAGAAGTTTGGCGGTGGTAATAGGCTCATTGAGAATAGCACAGTAGATAATATGACTACTGCTGCCGTTCAAAGACAATGGCCGCAATTTTTTGGCTATATCAAGAAGAGCACCTTCAGCATTCGACTATTATGCTGAAGTTTAGAGCTGGGTAAGTCGAAAGGAAAAAGGGTTTTGACAAGAAGAAATGTAAGTACACTTCCTTGATTATAATTTATGTTTTCTAACACTGAAATCCAAAGCGAAAGCAGATGCAAAACCACCTATTCTTAAGCAATGTTCACGCTACCTCCTGAAAATTAAAGTAATGATTGTGAGATTGACGGGAGCATAGCTATTCAGGGTAGTATTATAGCTGAAGAATGCAGTATTACTGATGTTGATCTTGATATTGAAGTCGTACCATCCAAATTCTATTGCAAGCCCATTTATGCGTCAGGTGCTTAGCAAAAGCCTGACGATGATGATAATCGATATCTCTGTATTGCTATTCTATTGTTCACGGGGCAAGACACTACATCAAGTTATTCGGTGGATGTTGTTGACGGTGGAAATTATCTTGAGTATTCCGTGACTTGGCCGGCACCATTTGAAAATTCACGCTAGTTGCATTGAAAATGGATTGAAGTTGATGAAACCGGTCAAAAAATGCACTATCACCCTATGGTTACTTGTTCCAACCAGTTAATCCGCAGACGAAGAGGTGATCGTGAGCGTATCCGTACTACTGCCCGATTACCTCTACCTTTCCCGGATAAAACTGACGTTGACGAGCACCTTTTGAAATTCCCTGGAACTTCTGCTCGCGTTTTGTATTGTGTTATGCGACCTCCAGCCCAAAAAAACACGTGTTTTTGATTTTGTTGAACCGTTCGGAGGATAATTTGCACTAGTCAGAGAATATGTTAATGCCGTTTTTTATGGATTTCTTGTGGAGTGAATCGCTATTAACCAAATTTTGGTTCGTAACCCAACTAATTAGAGGCAGCATGGGTCGCTCCCTATCTAGAAAAGCGCCACGGTAATCATCTGTTTCTTCGGTTCTTTTACGACGTGTAATGTGTATTGTACAAGGATAACTTTTACGGTTACTTCACATATCGGTTAGTGGACAATTAAAAGAAATTCAATCCATTTACCACCGACTTAAATCGATACCAAAATGCTTCGGATTGATTTTTGCACTATTTTAAAAGGTTATTACTAAGAAACCGCATTGCATGATTATGTCTAAATTATCAAATCAGATGTTCTGCTTTAATCAATCCAAAATTCGGACAATTCCAATATGTTAGCACTTCGGCATCACCTTGCCTTCTGGTTCATTACCCAGTAGCAGACCGTTGTTCTAATAATTTCGGTCAATGCTACGCGAGCGCTGATTGATTGCTGGCTGTGCTCATGGTTGCACCGGCTAATCATGTAGCTCATACAAGTCGTTCGCTTACATTTTTCTTCGTTCTGCTGAGGCGCAAAATCTTTCCACTTGCATTGCTCCACTTTTTATGAGGTGACATCCTGGTTGGGTCAATTTTCGGGTACGGGTCACACTGCGTTTGCAGCATTCGTTTCCTTCACTTTCAATACTCGATTAGCAGTCAACAAAACTAATTTATGTGATACACACGTAATTGTGGAAGCAAGTAGCTTATCTACAAAAAGTGTACTATACGCCTAGTACATTCGATTACTCTCGTTTATTTGGCATTTATCGCACCTTCCCCGGTAAGATGCGGTAATGTCATGATTTACGGATGAGTGTCGGAACGTAGTGTTTTCGTGCGTTCTTCGTGCAGGCGCGCCGCAACGTGCGTTACACGGCAAGTGCGGCATCTTGTCGGCATGGCCAGCGGTGACACGAACCGCAAAACAACTTTCTCGTGGTGGAAAAGCGCTGGGCTCCGCACGAGAGCAAAGAGGGGTACACAGTACATTCTATGACGACACAATCGAAGTGTGTGCGATCACACTCTTTAAATTTTTTCTCGAGTTGCACTTGGAATTCGCACGAAAGCTGCCTGTTACTCTCTGCGATGCGTTCCAAACGCCCATTGATTGGTTGCCGTATTCGTTGATCTCCCCTTCATATTGACAGAGTGTGAATTCGCACCAATCGTTTTGCTTTTAATGCTGATAGATTACACCACGATTTGTCCTCGCAGATTTTTCGTGAGTAGGATCATGATGCAGTTTTTTAAGTGGCTGGGAAACAATCTGGACATGTCCTGCTTGCAGATATTTTACTCAAATGGGCAACCGCACTTTCTATTGCATCATGATAAAGTCTGATCACGTTAAGCCGATTACGGTAGTGGGTCCTCAATACTGTCCCGTACCGAAAAGATTAGACAGGACGATGATGAAGAGACACTGATTGTGTTTCCTCTACCACACAATTCTTTTTCGAATGAAACGCTTACACAGCGACACGCATTTTCCGATCCGCACAATTCTTGCACATCCTAAAACTTCAGAGACTCACCACAAGAATTTGCTTTCTCACAATACAACAGTATCGTTTCAGTGCAGTGCAGCTGGCTTCGTGGACGGTCGCATCTTTGTCATTCCACTGAGAACATCACCAATGGCTAATGGAAATAGACATCTATTTGTACTTTACGAGGCAATGTGACTTTGCTCGTTGGATCGTGGGACTGAATCGTCTGTTTACTGCTACGCTATCCAGCTGTGCTCCTCTTATAAATTCCTCAGAGATAACACTGAACACGCTCTCCTTTCGGTCGCAACTCTCTCGTCACGATGCCAACTTCTGCGACTCCAATGACGCAACCAAATCGAACTGCGCCACCAAATCCCCACCCACTACTACTCTCTTCTTCAATCGACTCTGTTCCTGTACTACGACTACCACCTGCTCAGTCCGACTATCATCATGTCTCTGTCGTCAGACTACAAATTCGCAGTGCGAACCGACGAGAGGCGGGTGAGAGGCAGTCGTCGCGTGATGGTTCGAAATCCACTCGGTCGAACAATAATCGTGATTAGTGTTGTCGGTTTCTTGACGGAATGTATAGCTCCCCTTTTTGGCCTGTAAAATGGTTGTTTTATTTTTGTCGCGTTTGTTCCGTCCAGGTTATGATTTGTGCGAGAACCACGGAGAACATTTCATCTTGGCATTTGGATTTATGCTCTTCAGCTTGGTTTATACCACCCATTGATTTTCTCAGTTCTCAGTTTTACACTCATGCACTACGCTGTATTGTGCAGTGCGGAACGTCATTGGCCTTGTGTGGCCATCATTTGATGCCCCTCAGTACATGAACCGTATGAGTATTTCGTTCATTCGCTGTGATACGCAGCACTAACCTGTAAACCCTCATCCTCCTTTGCATCCTTCATGCAGCGAAACAATCTTCATTGGTTATTAAGACACAATATCACTGGTGCTTGTCTTCTTGTGGTCTTGTTGCCCTCCCATTCATAGGCTATGCTTTTTCCATATGACACGTTCTTCGAATCGGTTCCGAACTGATACAGTCAACATTTGATTGGCTGCGATTTCACGACTGCATGCAAGCCCCGGTAAACGTCCGATTCTATAGCTTGACGAATTTACTTAACCACACAAAAACGTGCAAACAACAATTCATATAGTATTTCACTCCGAAGACATCTTGTAACGCTCTTATTTCCTAATTTTGACTCTATCGCTATCTCAATTGTTGTACAGGTAGGGGCACAATTGTGTGAACTTTCTAATCTGTGAAACGATTTGTCTTAACAGAATCGATTGAAAATAACTGCAAATTAGGGGTTTCAACAGAGATGCTCAAATGAAACCGCCCAAGGAAAAGAGCTTCACAAACTTCATTAAAAATTTTAGCTTCCTAAAAAAATTTGTATCGAAAGAAGAGTCTATTTGTAAAGCAACCTCGAAAAAGTATTTTTTCGGGGATCTGGAACTTCTTCCACAGGCACTTGACAGATGACCTTTCCTTCTGAAATTCAAAAAGTGTGAGAACAACTAAATTACCTATACCAAAACGTTCGATGTTTTAGTTTTAAAACAGTTGAATCATCCTAGAATTCTATGCTAGCTATGAGGACTTGATTTTTAAGAATGAAGCACGCTACATTTTTTTATCAATCACTCCATTTCGCGCGTGAGCGCCGGAAAAATTTCGAATGCCGATGAACCTCGTTTTATTGAGCGGTTCAACCCTAATTTGCAGTCAATTTTCAATTGATTCTGTCAAGACCAATCGTCTCACAGATTAGAAACTTCAAATAATTGTGTTCCCCTACCTGTACGTCAAGATTCCGTTATTCCCGACGAATATTCTTATGACTTCTTTATGGCATGAACTAAGAACAATCTGGAGAGGCTCGTCAGGGGTCAAATAAATTTGATTGGATCCTTATAGAGGCTATTACAGTTTAATTTTAATTCGTTTGAAGTTAACATAAGACTTAATCATTTTTTTACCGTGCAAAAACAAATTGGAAAAACTGTGCGGATGAAGACGAACTTATTTTGAAAAAAGGTCCAGATGGACTATTTTACCAGGAGTGCTTTTTCCTTTACTCGGTAACAACAGAACGATTAGTGCTCGCAGATTTTTCGTGATAGTGTGATGTTGTGCCTTCGGGAGTATTCCAGAAAAATGCGATAGTTTCATTACAGTTTCAAAATTTCAAAGCTTTGAGAAGAATGGTCTAAGAAAGACTCCTCATGGCAACTTCACGATTGCATCTTGAATCGTTCTGCCCACTGTAAAACTGTAACTGTAGGCGAAAACTAATACTGATGTCACAGAATGGGAATATATTACACTACGTAAGATTCAACGTTTCTGATATATTCGATTTAGTACTTGGTATAGTACCGAAAGAGAATAGAAGTAAATTCGATCCGACTTGTGCAGGCTCAGGGACCACACGAACAATGACGGGTGCTTAAGTGTGGAACGACAAGCAAAGAAGGAAGAGGATATGAGACCTTTCTCAGACATTTTGAGAAACAACATTCTTCCGGCTTCAATGCTGGCAATGAAGTTTCATCTGAAGTTTATTCTAGTTCGGTACGTGAAATTGCGTAGGTACTGTTTCCTAGAAAGACGATGAGTATACTTGGGTGGCTCGGTTGTGTAACTATGCATTTCAGTCTGTCAGTTTCTTTCTAGAATATGTTCACGTAGAACAATAAATGAGAAATTTATTCTGTCCGTTTCATTCTTCTTACCATATTATTTCAGATTGAACGATAATTTTATTTTCTCCATATTCGGGATAAAATTGATGTTTCACCACTGTATCTTACTATTTTTGCAACAATCTCTGAACCAGTTCTGTGCAAGTATCGAACCGTCGGAAATGCTTCTAGTTTGGTAGAATTTTTTTGCGCAGTATCATTGGTGAGCCGTTGTACATTGAATTTCTAATTTCGTTTGTAAAACATAAGTTGCACTGTTTTTTTGATGTCATTTAAGAGCCAGTCCACAGCTATATACTCTGCTGTACGAAAAATGATACTCAAGCTTCAGAAGCGGAACTATTCGACTCTTGAATCTAAATCTATGAAAGAATATAAGATTTAATCATATTAACATTAAGTATCAGAGCTTCAGTATTTTATCGCATTTCCGACTATAGCAATTGACTAACAAAACATTTCGTTTAAGAATTGACCGTTATTGCTCGGTTCGAAAATTCTTTATTTGATTTATTTCTTATCTTACGAAGGAAATTATGTTTTGTAAGACCAATTTTTTACATTAATCCTTTATTGTATGCCGTGCCGCAGTATTGATATCTATCACTACTCGCCACAGAAATTCAGTTCCCTGCAAAATTCTAAGATATGGTTCACCAGTGGACAATTTTCTGCCTATACAGCCTCAAGATAGAAACGAATTCGAAAAAATTTATTACATTGTAATAAAAGTTAGTCATCATATTAGTAGTCGAAAACAAGAAGGACCAGTGTTCAGTCAATGATGTGTATTAAATACAGTGCCGCTGATTATCACAGCTTTTGAGCAAATGCGTGATAAAGTGAGGGAAGCACGAGTTGGTGTTCCAGGCCGGATAATTTTGACCGAAGAATCAGTAACCGAATAGATTTGTACGGACTAAGAGAGTACATTACAAGGATGGCTGTTGATGAATTATATTATGCTTGACACTGTAGTCAGTTCGACAGTGGAAGGGCAAACGTAAGTAGTGCCATTCGGCAGAGTAGCCATGATAATATCGTGCACATCAATTCATTGTACACAAAACATTAATGTATCTAATGTACAAAATGTGAAGTATTCCAGTAGAAATAGAAAATTTCATGTAGTGAACTGTGTCACGACAATCCTTTGTCACTCCGTCGCTATCAGTAATTCCAAGTAAAGCGTACATTTCAAAAAATAAAAGAAGAATGCCGGCAACAAAGCGATTTCGATGTCTTTGGGAAAAGCGGTGTTGTGAAACCCACTCTTTGTTTTTTTGAGAATTCTCGGAACTTTTTGAAACAAAACAGAGTTTGAGTAAAAGATAAAAATGTCAACTAGAATGAAAAAGGTTATTGAAAGTAAATGAACAAAAGAAATAAAGGGGTACCAGAACAGAATAGTACAAGCACAAGCTTCAGTGAAATTTTCTGTCGATTCGCCCAACAAAATTTGTGTTTCAGATTGAACTCAAGACTGTTTGATGAAAAAGCTCACGCCCATTTCGCTATTCGATTTATCAGAATTTACTCTAACTATTGAATCACATTATAGAGACTTTCGAATTCGAAAATAACACAACAATAATTTTTTTTGATGTGCACGTAGATCCTATATCATTCCGCTGTCAAATTACAAATGATGATTTGCCGTAGGTTGTGTAAGTTGAGGAGGATCAAGTATGAGATTATATAGGTTTTTGATTGGACTATATAATCCCATTATGCATAACAGTATTAATGGACATTATGATTAAGAGCAAATATTCGCTTTTACTAAAAATATAAATTTTCCGTGAGGTCCTACAAACAACTGCTGAGGTCAATATTAGAACTAATGCAACTTTAATTGGCAAGACTTCATTATCAAAGTATGCTATAACATTCAGTTCCAAAGAGCCGCGAACTAAGAAAGTTGAGAGAAACATGTTTCTGGTATTGTGAATCGAAATGTTTGCTACAAAGTCTTCGCGATGAAAATGGAAGGGTGTATAGTCACTAAACCTCGTATACGAAATTGGGCACTTGCATTTAAATATTTTAAAATAATGCAGTACTTTAACATTTACCGCTTGTATAATTTGTTGCGAATATGAGGACTCAAGTAAGAATTTTATCAATAAGTTAGAGTATTCTATTCTAATGCGAATTAAATCAATACTTGGAGTCATCATCGCAAGCCCAGAGAAGCGAATCAGAGAAAACCTTGAGAACATCGAAAATGTAGTTTCCCTTAGATTTTTAGTATAAACCATCGCTTTTAAGCTACTTCTAGAGGTCGAGAAAAAATAAGGAAGTTAAATTTTCGATTCTACAACATAAAAATTAATAAGGATATTCCGTACCATAGCCTGGTTAACATAAAATAACAATGCTTTCCTACACTTATCATTGATGTTATCGGGACCGCAGATTCTTGACCTTGATGGATAATTATGTAATGATTGTAGCAAATAGAAAGAAAAATCTATAAGAGCGGGAAGGCCGTGAAATTTGTTCCACACCTGCCTATCCACTGATTGGGCAGCTTTCGATGGAGATATTCTCGTACTTCAAGGGAGTAGTGCGGCGGAGCGCCATCCTGCTGATATATCATGTTTTCCGGGTAGTTTTGAAGCTTGGGAAACAAAAAAATAGCGCAGCATTCTCTTGTAGATACTACCAGTGACGTTTTCGTTCTCAAAAAGTAAGGGACTATTACTCCACTTTTTGAGATAGCGCATCAGGCCATAACCAATGGAGAGTTGTGAAGCGTCTCGTATACTTGATTCGGGCGCTCAGTACCCCAGATTCGGCA
>JAAUYH010032686.1_pt1 | contig 44492 bp, 34 predicted proteins | sample 7278061 | NCBI WGS metagenome assembly JAAUYH01 (sample SAMN14350203, study PRJNA611818) | marine sediment metagenome | isolation source: surface marine sediment (0.6m) | place: French Polynesia: Moorea | collected 2018-08
AAACGGGAAGGCAATTTATATCTTGAAAATGATGTATTATGCCAGAACAACTGGATACTTTGAAAACTTTAAGAATTCAATTGTTGATTAGCATAATTGTCAGACATTTGAAAAATCAATCAAAAAATGAAAAGCAGAATATTTCAAAATACATATTGAGTGATCACTTTGTAAATCTTAAACGGTACACGATTTTGTTGATGTTAAAAATTTTAAATGAATATTTCGGGGCAAAAATCAAGTGCTTCTGAAGAATAGATGCCTCATGAATTTGAAAATTAGATTAGAGATAAAGCAAGCAAGCATGAATCAAGAACTACATGCTTATATGCAAATCGTTTAGTAATCTCTAACAAATACTTGTTTGAGCTAATTGGTGCTGTACATGTTCTAGAGCACCTTGCCTGATTAATTCTTTTTCATTTGCAAAATATACGTGCAAATGATACTCGAAGATGTGATATAAATTTACAATGAAAACTAATGTACTATCCTTTTACGAAACATACACTATAATCTAGCATTTAAATTCAAAAATATACTTACAAGAGGATATGTTCCAAGTAAAAAACGGTAGCTCCTTACTTCTCTGTTAGATGTGTGTACAGTTGACCCCTTAAATATTCAGCACTGTATTACCTCCAGTTTAGCAAGGCTTAGAACTTGCAGAAATCTGATCAAAATAAACAAAGACAGGGTTTGGATCAAAACTGATGGTGCAATATTCGATGATAGAGGCCAGTATACACGCAATGTCCCCTAAACAAATAATACGGCTTACTATGCAACAGAAACCTGCCATTGTGAAAAATCAGCACGATTGTGTGCATCAGCAGAAAAATGGTCTTAGAGCATGCTCACCGCCTGAAGCAAGTCAGAATTCAAGTTAGAATTTGCTTCACATCGTTCAACTGTTAAAAAATAATTTCAAAACAAGAGTACGGAAGCAATTCTAATATTTCCAGCATCTATGGAAAAAAGGAGTTATCTGTAAAAATGTGCTGCAATCGAAAGAAGTTCGGTTCAGTGATTGTTGAATACTTGAAGGAGAAAACTATTTGTTTCCGAACTTAAATCAAGGAAATGCAAGAAGACTAATATCAACGCCAAATGAACAATTAAGCAACGAAGCTATAATCGAGATATCACTAAGTAACGGATGTTTGATCAGATTCAAAGTACGAAATGGATCCAAATCTTTCTGCTCCCATGAAGAAGATGGAGACGCTATTGAATCAGCAATTGCTCGAGAAGTTCCTATTTTACATGCACATCTATCAATATACGCTTTTAATGGGATATTTAATGATTGCGAGTTTGATTTGTTCTGTCGAGCAGCTCTTCTTACTTCCATTGGACCTGCAAGACTGCAGGAAAGAAAGTGATGAAAGAAATACTTTTCTGTTATGTGCAAATACTGATGCCACTGAAAAATATCTACCAGCAATTAGTCGTTCTAAACATCCTCGATGATGTGATGCTGTTCCATTTACAGACAGAAGATTTGACTGTCGTGCCAATGCATAAGATGGATGAACAAACAATTCTTTTCGACAGGCTTCATCGCTTTGACTCTTATTCAGGCTGTGCAAACAATAGTAAAGTAGCTCTGTTGCTCGACAATGCATCATTTCGTGGCCCAAGCACTACTTTGCGCTTTTGTCAAATGTGACCGTTATTTTTCTACCGAAGCGAGCAAATTCTAGATTACAACCGTTGGATTCTGGCGTCATTGCTATCATGAAAAGGCGAAGTAGAAGACGACAACATGAATACTCTTTGTATATAATGGAAGGCGATGATACAAATAATTTGTACCAAATTAATGATAGAAGTGCCTTTGAATGGATGTATGAGATTCGGAACGAAATTGATTTAACCAAGATACATGATTTTTTGTGCTAAACTCAGCTACTACAATGTGTTTATAAAAATGAGATTATTTTGTTGACGAACGAGACACATCGTTCAGTTTATGTGATGAAAATGATTGCACTAGTTCTTTAGATGACGCGCTTTTAGTAGATAGAATACTTTTTTTAGCGTAAGTAAATCTACTTTTATTTTGCAAACCACAGTACAGGCGTACACTTATCACTTTTGACTGTGGAAGGAGTGAACCGTACCAATACTCCTTCTTCTGTATCATACAGTTGGTTTTCATATCACCGTATTTTAAAACTTGTTCTTCAAAAAGATTGTGTTTTAGAGTACGGGATTTTAAAGAATGTATCATGTTTGGAATGTCAAAAGCGAGAAAAATTTTCTTACCTACCAATTGTGCGTACTAAGGACAGATCAAGTAATCACACTAGAAGCTCATTAATGAGCGTTTGTTCACTGTTCCTTCCTTGCGGTCCAGTCTCGCTAACACATTAATGCGGTTCCCATTGTACGCAGAGTTCGTCATAAATGCAACAAGTGAGAAGAACAAGTTTGCTAGGACCAAGAAGAACTTTCGTACACAGAGTTACTTTGCAATCGAGCATTTCTAGGACAAACTGAGCACGAAATGCCATTTAAACTAAACGCTATAATTGAATACCGTATTTACGTTTAATCTGTGTCGTAGAGGGATAATGAGAGAAATAATATGGGAATTATAAGATAATTGAAGCGAAACGTGGAAGTTGATATTACATGTCGAATGAGCAGCACTGGAAATAAACTAGTTGTACTGTAATGAGAAGGATCTTTAGAGGTGTACGAACTGATCCGGTGCGACAAATGATCATTGAAGTCAACACAGAGTTTACATGATAGTAAGTACGATAAGGTTGAGGGAGTACTGTACAACCTTACGAACACTGGCGATGAAAATTGGATAATGCGAGCGCTGCACTGAGAAGAGAAGGGACAGCACAAATCAGGAGCTACTGCAAGTGATCTGCACAGGAGAGCTACTGTATTGAGAAGTTGCGAAGAGAATTGTTTGATTTGAAGAATTGCTGGCAGGCGGCACTACCGTGCTCCCACACTTGCTTAGTACAGTTCGGTATGAACTAATGCAGAGAAAATTTCAGTGTGCAGCAATCCTACGATACCTCACAACATTGAGTGTCCTGACAGTCGCCTGCCCTGATTGAATTTGACGACCCAACAGCGCAATCCAACAAACGCACATGAAGCTAAGCAAGGCCGTCTTCTGCAATCGAAGGCAGAAAACATGGCATAAAGTTTACTGTTAGATCGATGAAACAAATCGGAGACCTGTTCGTGCTGAAGTTACGGATAGCGATAAATTTAGTATGGTGGTATAGTGGAAAAAGGCCAACGGGCTAAAATTAAGTGAAGAACGCCTACCTCAGCAGGAAAAGCGGCAACAGTTGCAATGAGCAGCAGGATAGCAAAAGGGTGTGCAATGTTCTTAGGTAAGCAGAGTCGAAATGGAAGAAAGATGGGTGTAACGGACGTAGACGGAACCGAGGAAGAATGCTGACCTCGAAAAATAGAGGCGGTAGATGCTCGAGTATGGAAAGTGTCAAGGTAGGCAAAGGGAGAAGGGAAAGGAGGGAATGTTTGAAAGCGCGAAGCTCATGAGTATCGCGTTGAATCGTGGCATTGATACGTATATCAGCGTTCTGTAAAGTTCAATTCAAAAATGCCAAATAGCACTGCTGTAAGTAGGAGAAAGTGGCGAATGAACGTTAAGTTGAATTAAATACAGCGAGGCGAGAATAGCGCACATGTACACTTGTCATTTCGTGAGCGAGCAGTTTCTGCGTACCGTTCCTCACTCTAGCACTCTGCTTCTTGTGTCATCTCGTGGCATCGTTTGCTACTGCGGATGAATACGTACATGCTGTTGCTGCATGCCTCTAAAACTTGCCGCCGCCGCGCTCCCACCCCGCCCCGACCACTGCAGCGCCTCAACTCCATCTCATCCGCGCTTCAACCAACTCACGCGAGGTCGAGGAGCTCCACCCTCTCACGCTAGTCGGACTCAGCAACCTGTTCAACATCAAGCGACTCCCCATTTCACGCTACCTCGCCCTTCGTCCGCTACATCGCTGCACTCCTTCGACGACGACCACTACTCGCGTCAAGCACAGCTTCAATATTCGTCAAACAACACCAACTCGCTCATTAACCATTGGGATATCGAAGCGACCGTAACAACTAGGCGCCGGAAACCTGTTGCGAGTCGCGCTTTCCCACACCCCATTAACCAACTCGAGCGCGACGACAATATCACAAACGGAACGAACTTACCTCCCGACCTTGACTATTGTATCTATCCCGTTTTACCAGTACCATCCTCGAAAACGATGACCACTACCACCACCATGACGACTACCAAAGCTGGCGACAACCCACGACCGTCTATGTCCGATGTGATGACGGCCCGATACGCGAAAACGTTCGGCAACATAAACCCGCACGTTCTGCAAACCATCTGCTGGCTCGGTGTGGCATGTCTCGCCGCGGTTGGTGTGTATTTGTATCACGGCAGCAAAGGAGCCATCGAGTTTATCACTGCATATATTGTTGAGTACTCACTATCGATCGACAATCTATTCGTGTTCATGGTTATCTTCCAATACTTTCGTGTGTCGGACGCGGCCCAGGAAACAGCACTGAACTGGGGCGTAGTGGGCGCTATGGTACTACGCGGAGCCATGATATTACTTGGCAAAGCGCTCGTCGACAAGTTCCATTTTGTGACCGTATTTTTCGCAGGTGTGCTCCTATACTCATCAGGCAAACTGCTGCTCACCGATGAGGACGACGACGAGGATCTCGAAAACAACGGGATTGTGAAATTCGCGAAGCGTCTCTTCCCCTGCACCGACGAATACCACGGAGACCGATTCTTCGTGATGGACGCGGATGGCCGCGCACTGGCCACCCCACTTTTGGTCGTTTTGATAACGGTCGAGCTTTCGGACGTCGTGTTTGCGCTCGACTCCGTGCCCGCGGTGCTCGGGCTCTCGAAGAGCACGCTCGTGATATATGCCAGTAACATTCTCGCTGTGATGGGACTGCGTTCGCTGTTCTTCGTGGTGAGCGACGCGATCAAGGACCTGCGGTTCCTGCAACAGGCGCTAGCGCTGGTGCTCGGGTTCATCGGCGTGAAGATGATCATGGCGTCACTGCTGAAGATCGAGATCCCCGTGCTGCTTTCGCTCGGTTTGGTGGTGGGCACCCTTTTCGTCGGTGTGCTGCTATCGGTTTTGTTCCCCGCGCCAGAAAGCGAGTCCGACGACGAGGGCGGAGCGGACCCCGACGCCGATGCGGTCGACAACGACGGCTCCCTGAGCCAGCCACCAACGGAGGCGCTGCTAGTTTAAACTAATCTGTATATCACTGTGTTTGCTGGCGTTCTCTTCATCGATAACATAAACTACCAACATTTTATCATCCTCTTCGTCACCCCGCTTGGGTTCGCGTAGTACGCACGGCTGTGTCGTGCAATCGTCGAATAGTGCTTGCCCAACGTCATCAAGGAGCGGTCATTGAGCACGATAAGAGACTATGTGTGCGATTGCAATGCAGGATGACACGTGACGCGGGAGGGAATGCAATCAGCGTGTGGGTTGGATGACTGATGAATTCGGGTGTTGGACGAATTTGCGCCCGACACTTGGCGGCGGCGTATGAGAAGTAATGGTGATTCCACATGCAGCAAGTTGGCGTTCGTATTAGAACGATGATCGTTCGTTGGGAAGGGGAATGAACCGTCATAAAGCGACACGCATGATTAGATATACCGCGCACCTGGAGGGCACAACTGTACACTAGAGACTCCCAATTTTGTACATAACTGAGCACATGGTTGATGATGTTCGCCGTGCCCGACCGCGACTCATCGAACAGCAAACGAGCTACCCGTTTCGACCACTGCCCATTGCACATGTCGGTGAGTGCGGGAAGACAGTTGCTACGATCCCCACGCGCCCAGGCTCCACGAACGGCGGATTCCGGGGTGTTTCGCATTCTGCACACTTCACAACTTATCGAGCAGCTCCTGTACCCCAATACACAACTGCATGTCGCACAAGACGTCTTATACGCAATTACATCTCGTTCCTGCCGCCGAATCTACGTCGTTGGCCGCGCCTGGTAGTCTATCAATCCGCTTCCTCTCGAAACGGGTGTTGCTCGTTATTGCGATACTCCACAGTGCGCATCGCGAGTTGTGGCGCAGGATAGCCGTGTGTGGATTGTGTGAGTGGGGCCCTCGCTATGCATCTGAATAACTTGCAGGCGTCATGCGTCTGATTCGTATCTCCCTCGTGTCGTCACGAGATTGCAATGTGGTGCCACTGTGTAGGGACTTATGTTCGTGCGCGTACGCACCGCTGGGCGCGGGCACCCACTCGCCAAACTCTCACGGCCCCGTCCACTCACGCACGCGAGTAGTGATTGTAGGGGTTGACAGTAGTAAATCCTATCTCGTGTAGAACGGAGATGCTTGCAAACGGCCAATGGTGCAACTCTGAACGAACAATGATAGAAACTACTCGGCACTCGTCGCTACTCGCTTGTCAACGCCATCCGGTGCTACGGTAGATGCCTGTGCTGACAACGTTGCGAGTTGGAAATCATGTTTGGCCCTCTACGCTGTGCATTCACTGGGATGTGATCTTTAATTTATCGTGAGAAAAGAAAATTTAAACTCGACTCATTTTTTTCTGCATGGAGAATCCTTGCCACATGTCACACGTGTAGCATCTTCAATTCTTGAGCCCAGGGTGCTATGCACAACGTTTCTCTCCAGGTAAAAATAATCCGAGGCATCAAATGGCATCGTTGGAAGAGCAGTTCTTCGATGACTTCGAGTCGTCGGAGGATGAGGCGACGAAAGAGCAGGGCACCACGACGACGGGCACCCCAGACGAAGACGGGTCGGGGGAAGCGGGCGGTGATGGCGGGACGACGGCGAAGTTCGACAGCGAGCTGAGTGACATCCTCGCGCGCATCGGCGAAAACGAAACAGTACGTAACACGACGGCCACGAGCGAGCATGCATTCGTCTCACGCGCGGTAGCCATAGTAACGGAGTTGGACGGGGAGGTGGCGCGGGTGGACCGCCGGCTACGCGAGGTGTACGGCGCGCGGTTCCCGGAGCTGGCCACGATCCTGCTGGACGCGGCGGAGTACGCGCGCGTGGCGGCGGCGGCGGGCAACGCGCCCAACTTCGCGGCGGTCGACCTTGCGCCTGTGCTGCCCGCGGGCGTCGTGATTACGGTGCAGGTCACCGCGGCGACGACAAAGGGGCGCCCGCTCAGCGACGCCGAGGCGCGGGAAGCGGAAGGTTTATCAGCACGCGTGCTGAGTCTGGTGGAGAAGCGCGCTGTCGTGCTGCGCTATGTGGAGGCGCGCGCCGCGCTGATGGCGCCCAACCTGACGGCGGTGGTGGGTGCGTCGGTGGCGGCGGGGTTGCTGGGCCTCGCGGGCGGCGTGAAGCCGCTGGCGTATATGCCGAGTTGTAACCTCAAGGTGATGGGCAAGGCGAAGCGAATCCTATCTGGCGCGTCCACGCAGACCGCGCGCCCGCACGAGGGTGTAGTGTTTAGCTGTCCGCTGGTGGCCGACCTACCCCCGCACCTGCGCCCGCGCGCCGGACAGGCGGTCGCGGGGAAGGCGACGCTGGCGGCGCGCGTGGATGCGAGCGGTTCGGCGCGGGACGGTGCGCAGGGGCGGCGGCTGCACGACGCGCTGGCGGAGAAGTTCGAGAAGTGGCAGGAGCGGGATCCGGCGAAGACGGCGCAGCCGCTGCCGGTGCCGGGCGGCGAGGAGCGGCGGCGGCACCGCGGCGGGCGGCGCGCGCGCAAGGAGAAGGAGCGTATGGGCGTGACCGACATGCGCAAGCTGGCCAACCGCGTGAAGTTCGGGCAGGCCGAGGCCACCTACGGCAACGACATCGAGAACGAGGGCTTCGGCATGCTGGGGCAGGACGGCAGCCACAAGCTGCGCGTGCAGCCCAAGAAGACCGACACCCTCAACCTCGCAGCCGCCAAGAAGATCGCCAAGTCGCGCCGCAACCAGCGCCGCGCCCGCGCCACCGCCGCCACCGGCTTCGCCACCAGCCTCGCCTTCGGCACCGCCGCCGGCATCGAACTCGGCGCCGTCACCCCGGCGCCTGGCGGCGTGGGCCTCGGCGCGGACAGCGGCGATGGCGCGAAGAGCCAATACTTTGACGCGGATACACCCTTCGTGGGCGCCCTCGGCCGCACGAAGTCGGAGTCAGACGCCCGCAGCTCGAAGTAGCGTCATCTGTTCGAGCGTTGCGAAAAGTGATCGGGTGCGTCTGGGTCATGCCGGGGGTGGAATACTGCACGTAGTGTGCCGTACAAGTGGAATGCAGTGTCGGTGCAACGGATTCTGAACTGCTACGAAGGTAAGCACAGAAACTGCAAGGGATTTCTTCGGTGTGCGGAGTCTGTTTCGATCTCCGGCTGGACAAGAGGGACTTCACTGTTTCCCGAGTACTGTAACTGGATTATGCCGGTTAATCCGTTGGACTACGGCTGAATGTTGGGAGACGGTGGGCATTCTCGGTTAGATGCGGAGCGCGCTGGCTTACTCGAACCGGATTTAACGGAGTGAACCCGGATGAATCTATCTCGCTTACCGTATAACGTATGTGTAAACTATTGCAAGTGAACGTGTGCTGTGACTCGTTTGGAATGGCTTTTGGTAGAAGGACTTAATCGTTGGGGTATTGTTTATGACTCTGGTTGGGAGTCATCTCGATGAGTCCGAATCCGTTCTTGCATTGTGAGGTGTAACATCCGATGACGTAGCAATGATGGCGTGTCGGTTTCGATGGAGTGGGTGGCAATGAGATAAGATCACGAAATATCGGGCTCTGAGTGGTCGACTTGGAAAAATCGGATTGGGTACACTGATGCAGTCATTACAGTATAGATCTAGACTCATGTAGATGAATCAAGAATCACATCTTGAGCATAAAAATTAACGGTACGCTAGAGTAGCCACAGGACGATGTTGAGAGTGTTCGCATAGACATGGAGGAAAACGAGATAAAAATGGATGGAGAACTGGCGCTGAGATGGTGCGAGCTAATCTTGGAGTACGACGGGGTATCCGTATCTGAAGTTTTGCAAGAGAAATCACGCAGTGGTGCGGGGACGAGGCAGAGGGACGGCGCTGCTGTGCAATCGGGCGGCAATGAGAATTTGCGTGAGCTGTTCCGTACCATGAACAATTCTAATAATGAGGTGCAGAAGGAGAACCGCCGCGAGCGAGCAGCGAGATACAAGGCAGGGAAAAATGGTCGACGTGCTCAGGTGTGAGCAAGTACGGCAGAATATTAAGAGAGTGTGTTTAGTAAACCAAAATACTTGGATGTATGACAAAGTTGATTCGTATGATAGCGCCCTACTTACAGTCCAAGATTGCATGCATCAGCAATCAGTGTAGTGCACTCACACACCCTTACGTTACGTAATTCACCGCCACGTGGCATGTGCATTGATGACTCACCACGGGTCTTGGTAGTCTCGGGCACAGCCTCGTTCGTGCCGCATCGATCGACACAGCGAGACATCTCGAAGGACCATCATCCACCGCTGCGCGTTCGAGACGGTTGGAGCAAGTACAGTATACCTCACACGATGATGAGAAGGCTAACACACAGCACAACACTCGCATTGGTGTTGCTGTTGTGCACGTGTGCGTGCGCCAAGTTCAGTGGGTCGTACCGGAACAAATACGACGGGCTCCCAATATGCACGGCGAGGGCGAAGGTGGAGGAGAGGGACCTGAACGCCACGACCACGGTGTACAGCGTCGCGACCGGCAGCTGCAACATGACCGACCTGGTGTTCCCCAACGCCTCGTCGTTGGAATGGAATGGCACGCGTACGTGCCAGGACGAAGACACCAATGCCACCTCCACTATAACATTCGTCAAGTTTTCGTGTCATGATGAACGGCGCCCGGTGGTCGTCGCCAATGTCACCCGCATCCACGGCCGATGTTACATGGATTTCGGATCCAATGGCGAGTCCTGCGTGTACGAAGTCACCGAGTCGTTCGGCACGCTGGATTGGCTCATCCCCGCGGCGATTATCTCCTCGATTTTGGCTATCGTCATATGCTGCTGTGTGCACCAGCGTATCAAGAAGGCGGCCAAGCCTAGGGAAACTTACGAGCCGTTCGATGGCGGCGCGTTCTAACTTCGTGCGTGTGTGCATGTGTGTTTAGTGACAGTAAATTACTTTGTACTAACGTTTTCGTGCTTCTCTCGTTTACAGAACTAGCTCGATGTTGTGTTATCTGTTACAGTGCTGGAGGTATGATTAATCTCAGAGTTCGCCATGGCAGTATGATACTTGTATGTGTGTATGCGTGTGTGGACGTCCGTAAGTACGTCCATTGTTGTGCAGCGAGTGTGGAAGTGTGTAGCAGATATTATTGTTGGTTGGATGTTGGGCATTGAATCGGAAACATCGGTGCACGATTCATTATGAGGAATTACTTTCGAAGTCCTGCTACCTTAGCTAATGCTTTGCAAGTTTAGACAGTACTTCAAAACTGATCAACTAGAAATTATTCCCTGTGCTTGGATCGACTCTTAACTGTCGATCGAGAATATTGTGTCGACGTCAGTTGCGAAAATGTACATTAGAAGAACACGCCAGACCGTCACAAAGTGGTCGCCCAAACCGCTTGAATTGATGCAGTACATGAGAACATTCATCGATATATTCCGATTCGGTACGTTGTTCACCTCCACGGCCGATGGAGAATCATTCTTCATGTGCCCTGTCAACCCGGCTACCCGACCGCACTGCACCTGCCGGCAAGGGACACCCACACCAAAGCGATGACGTCGTTTCTAATGCTGATCGCCCTGTGTCTGCAGTTGCCAACCATCCTAGCCGAAAATGCCGCCGATTTCGTCAGTAGGTATCGTCTAGACCATCGAGCGCTATCAATCTGTAAATCTGACGCACGATTGTCACTACTCAACGACACCGGAGATTCGTGGATTTTCGACATCACCTCCGGAACGTGCAACATCAGCAGCATTGCGTTGAAGTCCGTCAACGAAACTAGCGGCACGGCGTACACCTGGCATGGCTGGGGCGCTTGTGGGTCGCAGAACGTCACCTTTGCCCGTCTATATTGCCATCGACCCGACACCGTGTTGAACATTGATGACGTCAATCGTCACGAGGGCCGTTGTTACCTCGATTTTGGCATCCCGAGTCGCGGCGAGCGACCACCCACAATCTGTGTTTATTATTCCGAAGATCACGGCTCCGTGCTCTTGTGGATCGTTGCAAGCGTCATTTTGGGCACCGCACTAGTGATTGGCGTGGTTTGCATCGCGTGTAGTGCGAGGCAAGTGCCAGAACCACCAGCGAAGTTCAAGAGGGCGTCCGATTACTACACCATCTAACTTTTCTTGCAGGAAACCTTTTTGTCTATTTCTACCAATTCAATTCCTGTTGCAATTGAGATGTCCTTGATGAACAAGTTGATGTATCTCTGCTTTCCATCGATGCAGAGTTCCTTAATCTACTAGTACCGCATCTGGTCGTTATGAGCCTTGATGAATTCCTTCGTCGACACCTTCGAAGGTGGTGTTAGGGCATCAGCATGAGTGCATTTACTATTTATATAGATGATGCCATGCTTGCATTCAATCTCTATGTCTTTTCATTGCTCTATGGACATTTTCATGTTCTGAACCTCGAATCAGAAAATAAGTTTTCTTGAATAAGGTGCCGTTTGCGTGGTGATAAATAAATTCACAGTGTTTCGAGCCCGCATTTGGTTTACTTTCGACCTTTGCGTTCGGAGGACTGCGAGTCAGCACCTTCTCGTAGGGTAACACAGCGATGTGAGAGTGTTCCCTCTGATTCGTAGTGTCTGTGCAATAATATGGTACATACGTCTGCACTCTCAACAATTATTGGACTCATTTCCTTGGTGTCTCAGTTCAGGTGAAGTTGAAATTTTAATTATCAGCACTAACAAGTTTCCTTGCTACACTGAAACAAGTTTACCTTTTAATACCATCCACGGGCGAAGTGCTGGAATGTATTCCATATAAATACCTTTAATTTCGTCTATTACTTATTTACCGTTTCTATTGGTCATTGCAGCAACTATTTATTGTGTACGAGTATGAAATCAATTATTCATTAAATGAGAGTGGATTCTACATCAGTAGATTACTTTTTTGGAAACAGAGAAGTACACAACCTTTCTTTGTGCAGGTACATGCGATTAATTCCTTACTCATTCCCTCCGCAGAATAGCGATTCTAAGAGAAATATACTCAAATAGACTTCAATTTATTTGCGCCATGATGCTAAGTTAATTATTTTGTTCAGACCATACCACAATTCTATTTATTTTCTTGTTTTTCAGTTGAAATTTATATAGAATGTTGTTATAAGTTAAATACCAAAATTTACCCTCAAGATTTCGGTCAGAATAGTTTGCAAATAATCTGAATATCATGTTGAGCAAGCTCACCTGGAGATGGGAATTAAAGTTTCATTTGAATAGCATTGTTAACGTGAAATAGATTAAAAGACTCATCATCTTCAATCCGAAGTTAGGAAGTTAACTGCTTTCAAAACTGCAATCTCATTCCACTAATTTGAATTTTGTTCTCGCAATATTTCCTCATTCCCACCGTGGGATCAACAACCTCGTAGAGCAGAAAAAAAATCGAGTCTACATTACTTTTCGCGATTATGCTACTACAGCACTGCAAAAATGGCAAATATCTGAAAAGAGACCTAAATCTGCCTCTTATTCAAAATATTCTTCATAGTTGGATCTACGTATTGCATCGAATAGGCTCTTATTTTAATAGAGGATTTTATTACTGAACAAAAGTAGATATTCCTCGCTATGTATATATGTGTGTATGTATGAACAAATTAATTCAAATGTAGATTGTTCAATCAATATGAAGACAACTTCATTTAAATTACTTTCAAATGATTTTGCAAATTCTTGAAGCTATAGAATATTTTGGAGGCGTCTTTTCTAAAATTAATGGACTTCTTGCATCCTCATCTATAGAAATACTTCGAGACTTTTTAGTGAGTAATCAGAAGATAGCTCAAAGTAAAACAGTTTGCGTCGATTACAAGTAGGAAGATGCCTGTAGCACATTTATTATTTTGAAAAATCCCGAGAAGACACAGTAATCTGGAGGATTGAAAATTCTCTTCATCAAGTAATTGTCGAGTAATACTTGTCCCTTTTGAAGAATTATTATGGACAAAAGCAGAAATACAAGGCAGATTCCAACTTATCGTGGAAACTGAAAGCATTTGTATGCGAAAAGGAATGCTTCATGTTGTAAATATGAAATTCTGATTTTTTGGAAGTCAATGGTTCAGGTTGTGTTTCATTCTAACGATTGCATTACCAAGTACTAGTTTTAAACTTTATATTAGGATGCTTATATCCAACCGCATGGAGGTAAAGTTTCAGTACTCTTCCAACTGACGTGAATCTCGCGTGCTTGATTTATCTTGTGCTTCTACAGTTGTTTCGATTAGAGATACGCATTAGTGGGTGCGTGGAAAGTGGGCTCCGAGAGCTGTTGGTGGATTACAATATAATTGTGGCTCTACCAAAATCATTTGATAGGATGTGGGCTACTGGTTTGAGGTTTGTTATCTGCTCTACAAAGAGCTTGTAGCGAATGCTATTATTTTTCGGCCTGAAGGCTGCTCGTGAATACACATCTGATTATGCCTTACGCACTGTATTGGATATCGTTTCCATATCGAAAGACCCATTCTACTCGAACTCTGCACATGACAGCCCGACGCGTGGACCGCTATCCCAACCTTAGGTTTACTAAGTTTGGTTGTTTTGCTATCCAAATTTTTTTGGAGCTACACAAACCAAAATCTGTACGAAAACCATAGGCGCGTTGGACTCTCTGGAATTGGATTAGATTTGGATTGTACAGTATATCAGGATACAGTAATGCGATTCAGAACACAGTCGGGTTACATTAAGCTGGAATTTAATGTTCTTAGTGGTTCAAAAGTGAAGATATCACGGCTTTTGAACAGAATAATCATACTCAGAAATGAACATGACCAGGTTTGTAGCAGAGGAAAGAATATAAGGCCCTGTTCGGTATTTGGAATCAAACTTTGACACTCTATTTTCGACTTGCAGCATGATTGAAATTTCATTAGTATCAATCAAACTTTGAAATTGAAGTTGAAGTATTTTGTGTCATATTGAGCTGATCGATAGAGAGCGGAATGATGGACTGTAATACCTGTAATGGATGTGTTAAAGCCGAAAAATGTCAGTTCAAATTTGGGGTTTCCATAAGCAAGACTAGAATAAACTTTGATGGTCCAAATATTACTCCCAAGACATTGTTCGATACTACAGAAACAAGAGAAGGTTTACAATTTGGAATATATGTCCATAAATCATGATTGGAATATGTAGCTTAGTGATTTCGAACTGCTGATTTGTGCCACAAACACTGCAAAAATTGAATAGCGATTAAAAAAATTTCCAGAAAAAATTTAAAAGGAGCAAATCGAACGGTGCATTAGCTGATCCTCCGATAGCTACACTATACCTTATATTTAAATAATATTCGTATTGATTCTTTTCAGCTCAAAGTGAGAAAACAAATATTCACTGCAGCTTCAGCTTTGAATGAATTATTTATTCCTCTAGTTTTTGTATTTCTATTCATTTTTTCTCGCGGCAATTTAAAACGGAATCCGAGATAATATTGGAAGCATTCTACACATATTGCATAATTTTAGTGTTTTGATTCCCGTTACTGAAAAATAGCCTATTCAGTAATAACCTTACGTGCAAATAATTCATTTTATAAACATTCCCTCCAAGAGTTAGTCTAAAAATATCTTTGAAGGGTCTGTGCATCAGGAATCATGAAAAATTTGAATTGCGAAGTAAAAAGTAGCATGAGGCGCGAGTGCGAAAAGATTTGGTGTGACGAACGAAGAAAATAGCATTGGCAGATGTCTTGCTACCGCAGCAACATTTATTCCGCTCAGCTTGTCGAGGACCACAGAAAGATGAAAAGTACACCGTTCTAAAGCATTCAGCCAAGACGTTTTAGCAAACACAAAAATTGCTATTTCAGCACAGTAGCACTAATTTGATACACTTAGTAGAATCGTACACCTTGTATAAAAGCTGCCACGTAGATACATAATTTTCTAAGGATAGAATTTGATATAAATATTTCTTGAGGTAGATAATATGGAAATACAGCTTGTGTTTTGCAAATTTCTTTCGATCTATGATGAGGCCGAAAGTACGAGGGACTGTGAAATAATTTACATGATTATCTCTTACAGGGACAGTTGACTATGGAAAGCGTGATATTTCTTCGTCCTGTGTATCTTTTTTTTGAGAGTGAACAATACTCGACAGTGGCAACCATTCAACTCAACTTCGCATTCGATATATACTAAAAGAAGCAGTTGGACTTCACCAAACGAAATTATTTGTTATGTTTTTGGTGGTTGCGCTTACCGACATGAGCTTTCAATACTTGATATCGCAGAAAAGCGATATAGCAGCTATCTAACGAGCGAAAGATCTTCTCACTGTGTAGAACATGAATAGTTTAAGTCAGAGCGAGGCTTTAACGGCGGAATTAACAGTGATCCTGACGATTGAGTGGTGATGGGTCGGCCCAACAGATGTAGGTAAAAACAACCTGCAGGAAACCTTGTTCAGCATCGTGTCGGGATCAAAAGTCAGTAAGGACTTCTATGCGGCATCTGGGTCATATAAGTTCATGCCATTGGTGTAGCGTCTGCGGATATTTTGTTAATTGTTCATTGCAAATGTCAACGGTAATGAACTCCCTCTTGTCATTGTCAGATTCCGGGAAGATAGTGACCTCGCCATCCTAAAACCGTCCGATGAGCAGACTGAGAAACAAAGTACTCATGCCATTGCGGTAAAAGGAATCCGAAATGAGCTTGTATTTCCTGTATGAAATCACAAAACGTTCATTGATATATTTTTGGTTTTTCGTTGACGATACGATGTAATATGATAGTGAGCTTGATTTCGAGAAAATGAGCGCAAGTAATTTAAGTTCAACAACTGTTTAGAAAACTTGGTTGATATTCTCAGAGTCGTAACGGTTCAAAAGAATCGATCCTAACATTCCGGTTCAATACGCTCGACAACAAAATTTTGACATTGAAGAAAAATTTGAGAGTTAATGACAATGCACTCAATATGAGCATGTATGGCCTTGTTCTGACTGAATAGATAGTCCTGAATTTAGCATTCAGAGCTCGAGAAATATTGACTGAAACGGGTATCCAGGTGATCATGTTGATGTTCTGCATGCCAAAAAGGTATTTGATTCAGCAGCTATAAATTTCGAGTTTTCATATGCAAGAAATTCAAACCGAGGGGTGAGGAGCTTAAGCACTCTCAAATTTCTCGTCTAGTATGTTAAAGTCGTGAATCCCACAGAAAATGTGACGCTTTTCTGTATCACTGTGCCAATTGATATGTCATTTAGTTGTTCCCTTAGCATAGAAGAAACTGTAAATGGTGGTACCCAAATTGAGTTATGAAGAGTTCCAGTTCTTTTTGAAGATTCTCCAATAAAATAACTAGCTGAAATTTTTCGGCTCAGGAGAACCTGCTTTCTTAACTAGAGCTGCAAAACAGCAAGCTGAAGGTATAAATCGCAGTAATCAACTATCAATTAAAGGACAAACTGGAATCTTTTCCCGGATTCGCGTTACCTATTTTTCGTCAGGCGGAGTAGAAGACAGTGTGTAGATGAACTGCAATTAGTATCTTTTATGAATATCGGGTAACCACGTTACAATCGTGGGTCTAAAACTGCGTAGACACCTTGGTTGCGAGCAAGATACTTACTGCGATAAGCCTCAGTTCGAAAATCAGTGTAAACCTTGAGTAGAGTTCTGCTAAATCAAACGAAATGAGCTCATTGAGTCTACTTGTAACGGCATCTCGAAAGAGCATGGACCCTGATTTCTCCAGGTTTAAACAGTCTGATTCTGACTCACAACACTGTAATGAAAATCGTTCGGGTAAGGACGGTTGCTTATTTCCTTTCATAATACTTGCAATATAAAGGGAAGCTTGGGTCGAAATCGGTTTTGGAACTGTAGTTTCGTGGCAAAATCGATCGAGCAAACAGCATAAGGTCACGAATCACTAGACTTATGATGGACAAACGGAATTCAAATGATTCGAAAGCTCTTCCAAAAGAGTCGGAAACAGCGGTGAATAATTGGGAATGAGATTCAAAGTCAGATCCTGTCACATAGAGTGCCTTTGACCTTCCCGTTTTGCATCCGTTAAAAATGCTTAACAGCTCCTTTAGCCTCGAGAAGGCTATCATGATCAAGAGAAAACTTCTCAGCGCTATTTTCCCTTAAGGATTGCCCTGTTTCAGGGATAGTTATATTCTTCGTTGAATTCTCATCGATTTGGCTCTGTGCTACGCTAGTACAAGCAATAGTGACAGAAGTGCTTGGTGTATAGTTTCGGTGTGATCCTCCCTGAAGGAGACAGAAACACCACCACCGAGCCTACATGGGGGGCGGCTACCACTTGACGGAAAGACAAGAAGCTGCCCGAAGAGGGATGAGGCGAATCTATAACGTGACCTTAAACAAGAGCACTGCCCTAGAGAGGAAAGCTTTCCCCGAAGTGGATGGAATGAGGAAACAGTGGGTGTAGGGGTAGCGAACACGATCGCTACAAAAAAGGATCGAGCGCCTCAAGAACCATCCTGAGGGTAACCACGGTGTTGAAGACAAACGAAGCTTCCCTTAAAATAGTCATTAGGAGGCATCAAAACAACACTATTAGTGGTAGGCAATAGTTGAACACCACAGGCGCTGATTTGGAGCAAAAAACTATTTCTTTATTTTCAGGAGTCCCTGGACTACTTATAGTAGTCTGTACTAAAAAATAATAAACTATCTAAAGCAATAAAACTGATGCAGTTCTAGAATTAAAAGTATGTGGTCAATACGTAGAAATATTTTCCCTTTTTTGGGGTTGCAGCCCAATTAGCGCAAAAAACCCAGGATGTGCACCTGGGTAATCCAAGGTGCCAGCCTTCCATCCATCGGTTGCGTCGCTCACCGGTGGGATATTTAATTTCGAGACTCTACAGTAGAATGAAAAGGATGATGAGAATCTGTACTTGGTGGATATTGCGGGGAGATCCTAGGGAGATGATTCGATTTACCTTCCAGCGGGACTGCTGGAGATATGGGCTTTGGCCGCCCATTAACTACTTTGTTTAAGTCTGTGGTTCTTCGCTATCGAACTCTAGAATCACACTAACAATGATGCAGCGCATTCGAGAGTTTGTAGGAGAAGTCATCGCACCCAATTTATCTTGTTGGGGAGTAAGATCATAGTGAACTAATAGTCAATTGGAATGCAACGGTCAGGGAAACCTCGACAGCTAGAATCTACTGCACTGTGAGAACAGTGACCTTAGTATTCCTTATCTGCGAAGCTATCGGGCGCTGTAGCTTCAGTTTCGGGTATTTCTTTGCCATCAAGCTTCCAAAAAGCTATAATAACCGAAGTGATCGTTCCATTCAGCGTTGCAATTTTATGAATCAACTCAATTTATGATACTTTCATCAAAACTTCTCACCCCCAGCAATCATCGCAACATTCTTTAGGCGGTGCCCTAGGATGAAGTGGGCGAACTGTGGCGAGGCCTGTTTTGATGATATGGTTTTATCTGCTACCATACCAGAGGTTATAAATCAACGGTTTATAAGGAAATAATACTACACAGGGTGTTCATTCGCTCATTTCATTGGGTTTATGTGCACAACCTATTCTCTTATCTCGCTATCACCAGACTGTGTACGATTAAATGACAATTATGCAACACACATTGCGCCGACACCTGTACTCAAGTCGGTTTTTATTTATTCTCTGGGACCAAAGTCTTGCCAAAATATAATAATGATAACATTTTTTGCTGGTTCCGATCAAATTTTCGAAAGATATCGTGACACTTGAATTTTAGCGCAACTGGGTCCATGATCTATTTTTATGCTACAGTTCCTATTTTTCCAATTGTTTCTCGCTACTGAAATCCCTACAAGTATAGAACAATATCTACTATGATATTAATCTATGTTATCCATATGAGTAACGCGGAAGATGAGAATTAGGGAATGGTATCCAAAAATATTGAAATCGAGACACCTTGGCTGTTAAGAATGAAATAATCTAAATTGAGAGCTTCTATCTTTCGTCGCAAGTCCGGTTGCTGATATCCTTGTTAAAATTCTCTACATTTGCTACGGTTGATGTTTACAGGTTCATTAAGCAAGAAATCATAAGATTTTGTGAGGAGAGCCAATGGAAAGCCTTGAGACTAATTTAGCTCGTTCCCGAAAGTAGGATTGTGAAATTTACAGACATACATGATCATTTTGGATTGTTTAGCTGTCACAGAAACACTGGATGCACCTGTAAACTTCGCTTCGTCTCGCATATTCATGAGAGCATGGTCGCTAGGAACTTCCAACATCGTGTAGACTTGTCGCCCTTGGCCACTACCATGTAGCATCAATGTTGCCAGGAAGTTGAAGCATAACCTCTTGATCAGTGATTTGTTGCCGATCAGAGACTCAACAACGCCTTTGCCTCCTCCTCGACTATGATGTCTGCGTTATTCTCTAATAATATCTTTTAGCACATCTATTGTTGAATTACCAAAAATTGTATATCTGATTTGTTCAAGTACAGACTCGTTCCCATGCATGTCCTGTCTTCTTTTACCAGCGATGCAAGACGCCGTGCTTCGCTCCTGATCGGCTTTTACACCAAACAAAGGTACTATACAATTGCCGACAATCGCCTCTTGTTTTCAAAGCGTTTATTTGACTCAAAATAACATGACGCGTGCCGTGCGAGACAAAAGAGGTGGAATGTCTTGTTCATGACAGTTCCTGGCGTGCTTCTTATTTCAAAGTATCGAATAAGAGCCGTAACCGCTTCCGATTGCAAAGAACAGGAAACAAGGTTCCTTCCTGCCACATTTTACTGGCTTTCCACATACACCCTGCTTTCAAAAATCGGGCATATTGGTTGGCAACTATTCGGAGTCGGTGATGCATACCCATGGGCTGTCCAAGTTCCGCCTTACTGTTCCAAGCAAGGTTGTAAATTATTCGGATGTCCGGTTTATTTTTGTGCGTCAGGATAAGACCTTGATAGGCTGACTTGCCTTCCGAAATACGCTATGTCTTTTCCAATCGAGCCTTTTTCGACTTGAAGAATAGGGAATAGGGACCAATACGAATCACGTAGGTACTGTACCTAGTTTAAGTTGACAAACTTTTGTAACACTTTCCGTGTTTAAATTTCGAGAACAGGTGCTGAAATAAGCGCACAGACAGGTTTCACATACATGACATGATTCAAAAACACTTCAGTAACAATTCTGTAGGAACCATCGTCATAGCAAAGTTCTTTAGAACAGAGTAAGAATAAATAGTTTACGCATAGACTTTCAAATTGCGGTAGGCAAACTTACTATTGAAGTTGAATTCAGCCAGAATGAAGGCGATCCAAAGATGAAGAAAACTTAGATGTATACTTGGTCATTTAGAGTAGGATGCAGTGATTTTTATTGATTGCTACTGAGACCACGCTGAAGCGAATGCTATGGCCAAATTTCTGCACCGCTGTGTGCTTGAGAGGCAGTGTGATTAGATAGGCTCTGCTGCCCTGAATGTCGTTTATGTTGGGTGGATGCGAAAACTGGGCCAGCCTCACACCCTGCAAACATTTGTATGATGTATTTAACGACTTTCATCATGCATGTAATAAATTACAGAATACAAAATATGCCGCAATTCTGTGTGTGCCAAATGACGGCGGGTTAGTTGAAATTATCGTATCCATTGCACAACCTGATCTCACTGTAAAGATTTCTCTCGCTGATGGAAACAGTCTGCGCTGTGCTCTACGACATCACACTTTGCGCTACCAACAGTCTGAGAAATATTTCCAACCACCCCCGACGCCTTGACTTGGAAATCTGTCAATGACGATTCGCGAGCCTGCGGACCTTGCTTACTCAGTAGGTGAGCTTTATTATCTCACTCTGCCCCAGAACACAGCGATATTAGCTCGACGCCTCCCAATTCACCTGGTCGAACGAACGGTGGTACAATAGAGGAGCTAGAGTCAGCGTAGGATTCTATGACTCGTGTTTCAGAAACCCTCCGTACTGTTTTTGTTTCCGTGAACATCACAGAAGTGAAATAACCCAAACATCGTGTACGCGATACATTGCTGGATCACCCAACCATGAACATTGTCCGGGTCCTTTTCATAACCAGAAGCAGTTTCGTTGGACTGGTAAATTTATCAGTGTTAGAGATGTGGGAATGCTACGTGAGATGACCGAGCAAAAGTCTGTACTGCATCAGTTTGGGGAAACCGAATTCCTTTTTCGGAATGCATGGATTCCGAGGGAAAATGTCCAGTATATTTAGATCAATATAGTAGTCTCACTTTACATCTGTTTGAATTTTAATTATTTCTAAATTAAAATTTCGCATTTTATATGAAGGTGTCTCACATGCTGTACTACAATAACTGTAGCAGTACCCAAAAATGAGACGTGCGGAATATAAATTAGGGAAAGAGTGGGTTGTAACCAGTGAGTCTACTATTGCACTCCGTGAAGATAAGGAACACTCTTTTGAGGACACGCAAGTTCAATTTATTAGCATTTGCGTTTCTTGAGGATTAGTTCCTGAGGTAGTTTTCTGAGAGGCTTCATGTATTTTCTAAGACAGATTGCAGTTTGCAGAGGGTGTGAGTGACGAGCATAAGAACCCCGTTTTTGACGTTCAGATATGAATATGACTTTTCGTGTTAGTAGAACCATTTCGATCACTCTGCAACTTCGGGTTTCTACGATTCCAACGAATTTCATAAATTTAGCCGACCAATGGCACTTTCTTTGCATTCACCGATGGCTTGTAGTGCATGAGTAAAGATCTATATCGTTGGTATCGGTTGAGGGTTAGCAAAGAAATTATTCGGATCATATTTCGTCTTAATTGTCTTCAGTTCGAACAAACTGTCACCCCAGTACATTTTTGGATAACTCGATTCATTTAGCATTGGATCTTGATAATTCACGTAAACACCTATCGTGTGATTCAAGAAGTGTTGCCGCAATTTCTTATACGCAGTAGCTCTATCCTTATCATTGCTTTGCCCGATTTCAATATGCACCATCACAGTTGCTGCCCGAAACGGAAATGCATTCCACTTCGTCTTTCGCACTTCACCTTTGAATATGTTGATTTGACAAACCATCCAACTCAACGATTTCAGCCATGGCTCGTTACAATACTCGGAATATTTCTGCCAAAACTCCACACCTGGCGGCTTTCCTTTGAAGTCGAGAAAAGCAGATAGTTGCGTAACGCGATTTCCTTTGCCGCCTGACGAGAATCGATGCGTGTTGAACGCGCGCCACAAGTCGGTCGGCATTCGATCACCCCACCCGCCATCGGGACCAAGAAATCCGGACACCTCCAAAACTGAGTTTGCCTTTTCGACAACCAACTGCTGTCTGCCTGGGACTTTGAAGAATGCAATGCCATTCAAGCGAGTCATGCATTGTTCGATTGTATCAACGTCAAAACAGGCGCCCAGCACTGTGGTGCCGGCACCGTCTTTCGAAGCGACAGCGCGAACCCAAGTGTTACCTTCGTACGGTACATACTTGACATATTTGGATAGTAACTCGCCAGACGTGCGCAGCGGCCACTTAAAGCGAAACACCACAGCGCGATCGAAGTATTCCGCTGGTGAAGTTTTGATTTTGAAACGAGTGACTATGCCAAATTGCGAGCCACCAGCTCCGCACATTGCCCAAAACAAACGTTGTCGCAATTTATGACTCGCCTTGATAATGTCGCCGTCTCGAGTCACCATCGTCACTTCTGTCAATGCGTCACATCCAAGTCCTAGACGTCCTTCGTAAGGGCCACTGCCGCCACCAAGAAGATAACCACCAACACCAACTCCTGGGCACAGGCCACCCGAAAACCATCGTCCTTTAGCGTACAGTTGCCAGTAGGCTTCACCGAGTGTAGCACCACTCCCGATGTCTGCCACGGATGTGTTTGTCGCATAGACACTGCGAATTTTGTTGAGGTCTACCATCACACTACCGGAACACAGACTGCGACCATCTAGCGCATGTCCACCAGAGCGCGCGCAAACTTTAAGTTGCGCTTGCTTGGCGCATCTGACGATTTTTGCCACTTGCCTTGTGCTATTCGCGGCAACTATCGATAATGGCGTCCCTCTAGTAATCAACGTTTGTTGCACAATCGTTGCATACATCGGCGTCGCTGGTTGATACGCTTCAAGGGGCGACACACATTTGGCGAATCCCGCTACTTTCTCCTTTTGCGCAATAGAGAGGCAGAATAGCTGCGCTATGCTGAGGAAGGCGAAAACAATACGCATGTTGCTGGCACTGCACAGAGCGCGGAATCGAATGGCTGAATGAACTCAGCGTGAGTTCGAATGATGTCCTAATTTCACACAAAGTGTTTTAAGTGTTGTCAATTCCTGTTGAGTAATTGCAGTTATCTGCATTATTTCTACGATTCATGGGCCTTGGCCTCAACTTACAATTTCCAACGGGCGAGAAAAGTATATTTAGTCAGATTAGTGTGCAGAAGGCGTTGGTTCAATCGCATTTTGCAAATCCGTGGTCAATTCAACCACATTTTTGGTCCTCTATGGAATTCCTAGAAACAAACTTCCGGCACTATAGTTTCTCGATATCATACTTCTGTGCTAAATCTATTTATTTCTTTTCTCTGTTTGCTCGGTTCGAAATCTAGTTTTTGCGTATCGGTATAAATTAATTGTCATCGATAATTTGAACTTTGTTTCGTCTCAATTCTTTGAAAATCCCGGCCCTTCTAATGAGCTCTCTAGGTTCGAATGGATTGGTTACAATTCTTTAAGTAAGTTAATTTTATCCAGTACGAAATAACAATCAGGCCTGTTCGTTTACGTCATGATTCTTAGTTAACAGAATTGTATGAATTGAGGAAGGACAGAAAATTGAACGAATTTGTCCTGTTTATGTCAAAATTACATGATTGCTATTTTTCGTAGGGATTGAATTGAAGAATACCTTGTTTCAACAAATCTAATTTGGTCAATGAGTATAATTTCCAAAATCGCTTTCACGAACAGTAATGATGCACAGCTGCTCGCATACTCTGCTTCACCATAAAACTTGCGAATTATTTATTTCTTGTCTTGTCGCAACATAAAGCCTAGGAACATTAGGTCATTGATCTAGTTACAAACATTCACAATATTATTTCTTCCCAGGTAAAAATTTTAGTACAAATGCATGAATCCATCAGATGATTTTATTTCAACCGAGACCGGAAGACTTAGAGGTGCTGATCAGTTTTAAAATCATCTTAGATCTTGATTCGTTCGCTGAGGTTGCACTCAAAAATTCAAAACTTAGTTTGTATCATTTAAAACTACTCGCTAAAAATTCCTCTAAATTGAATATTAATTAAGTGAGAAAAGAATTTGACAAAATAATTGCTTTGAATTTGTTCTCGCTTTGTAATTATCTATGTCCCGTGTGTACAATTTTGCACATACTAATTAACGACATTGGTTAGATTTTTTGCCCATTGTTTCTGGAAATTTGAATCATCGTTTACCATTCTCTTCCCTTGCTATTTCCATAAGACTGCCTTTAATTGGCTGATGATCGAGAGTACTTTGTCTCGTTATAATTATGGCCCGTTGCAACTACATATAACTAATTCTTGTTGTTAAAGTCAAATCGACAGGTCGTCTTGTCACCTGCGGGTGGTATCACAGCGGATTTTGCCATGTTTGGAAGAAAAGGGAAAGACGAATCGATAGATTCTGTATCTGAAACTGTTCAAAAGGCAAAGACTGTCAAATTTTTATCTTTGTTCCGTTATACTTCTCGAAATGAAAGGATAGGAATGATTCTTGCGTGTATTTGTGCAGCTGTTCATGGAAGCGCTCTACCAATATTTACTATTCTTTTTGGAAACGTCATAACAGCTTTTAATGAGACCGCTCCTGAGGAATTATTGGATAACTTAATAGGTATAACGAAATGGTTTTTCATTATTGGAGCAGTAGCTGCAGTTCTTGCAACAATTCAAATTAGATTCATGCTTGTTGGTGCTCAAGGAACCGGAGCTCGTATGCGAAAGTTGTACTTCCGGAGTTTGATGAAAATGGACGACGGTTGGTACGATGCTCAGTCTATGAAGACCAGATCTTCACAGGCTGGCGCATATATTACTAGGCTATCAGATGTTAATCTAGTGCAAGCCGGGATTGGAGATAATGTAGCAATTCTAATTCAATATGTGGCAATGTTTGTGGTCGGTTTCATTGTCGCCTTCATATTTAGCTGGAAGCTTACACTCGCTGTTCTAGCAACCACTCCTTTACTAGCTGCCGCAGGTGGTATTATGGCCAAAGTAACCACTGATACCACATCTGGAGGGCTCGGGGCATACTCGAGAGCAGGTGCTATAGCTAACGAAGCAATTTCTATGGTTCGAACTGTTACTGCATTTGGGGCACAAAAAGAGGAAGAGGAAAGATTTGGCAATGAGTTGGACGAAGCATACAAAGCAGAAGTAAAGAAGGGATTCGCCATGGGCACAGGATTGGGATCAGTTATGTTTGTCTTTATGTGCATTTTCGGTTTCAGTCTTTGGCTCGGATGGCTCCTACTAAAAAGAGGAGATATTTCAAATTCAGGTGATGTTTTTATTGTATTCTTTTCCGTTGTGATCGGTGCTTCAGGTTTGGGCCAAGCAGGGCCCCATATCAGCAGCATATCAACTGCAAAAGGTGCTGCACCTGAAATATTTGAGATTATTGAGAATCAATCTAAAATCGATGCATTAGACTTGAGCTCTGGCGAAGCTTTGGAAACTGTTAAAGGAAATATAGAATTCAAAAACGTAACTTTTCAGTACCCAACAAGGCAAAATGGCATAACGGAAGATCAAAAAGTATTGGAAGACTTCAATCTTAAAGTGTCCGCTGGATCTAGTCAGAGTTTGGTTGGAGAAAGTGGTTCAGGAAAAAGGTAAGTTTCACCCCATTACTCGTTTTCAATATCTAACTGTGTATTTAATAGTACGATTGCACGCCTTATAGAACGATTTTATGACGTTGAGAAGGGGTCTGTCCTCATTGATGGTCGAGATATCAAAGAGCTAAATATTACTTGGCTTCGCAATCAGATTGGTTACGTTGGACAAATGCCAACGTTGTTTGCAATTAGCGTAAAAGAAAATATCGCACTAGGAGTTGAAGCAACCATTGAGGTAAATCCGGAAATTGGAGCAAAGGAGCTGAAAAGAAAAGAGCCGTCAATGGAGGAAATCATCGAAGCAGCAAAACTTGCGAACGCTCATGATTTTATTCAAGAATTGCCCGAAGGTTACGATACCGTACTAGGTGCTCGTGGAGCTCTTCTGAGTGGTGGACAAAAACAAAGAATCTGTATTGCAAGAGCTCTGGTGAGAAAACCTAAGATATTAATTCTAGGTATGTATTCAATGCGATGTTTTTATTTCAAATCTGACATTTAAGAAAAAATTTTCCTGTTGTGAAACAGATGAAGCGACTGCGAGTTTGGATTCCGTGAGCGAGGGTGTCGTTCAGAAAGCTATTGATGGTATCATGAAAACCAGTTCAATTACTACAATTATTATAGCTCATAGGCTGAGCACGGTGAAGGAATCAGACAAAATTGCTGTCATTAACAAAGGAAAAATACAAGAGATAGGAAGCCACAATGAACTTATGTCTAAAAATGGCGCCTATAAACGATTGATTAACGCTCAAAATGTTTCAGGAAAGGTTCAAGATGAAGAAAAGAAGCAAGAAAAGGAAACATCGCAGATTGGGAAACAGTATGAAAAAGAAGGTGAAGAAAAGGATGACGAGAAAGAACAGGAGGAAGAAGATCTTGAAATCAGCAATAATTCTATTATGGCTCGGGCATTCAAGTACAACAGATCAGAAATCCTGTATATTATAATAGGTTTGTTTGGTGCCGCTATGGCGGGATCGGCGTGGCCTGTGTCTGCCATCGTTCTGAGCAAAATGACTGTTCGACTCGGAGATTCTACCCAACGAAGCGAAATTATATTTTTCGCGCTCATGTTTGTCGCAATTGGCTGTGTTGCTTTGATCGGAAATATATTACAAATGGGCTTCCTTGGTATTAGTGGAAACAAGCTTACCAGAAAAATACGTCAAGAAGCATTCAGGAAGATACTATCCCAGGATATGAAGTTTTTCGATGTTTCCGGAAACGATGTTGGGTCACTTACATCACGGCTTTCTTCAGAATCGACTTTGGTCCGTGGATTGACTGGCGATACTTTGGGGACTTTATTTGTTGCGGTAAGCACATTAGGATGTGGAATAACTATAGCGCTTGTCGCATGTTGGCGAATAGCATTAGTAATCCTCGCCCTCGTTCCAGGCATTGCTCTTGCCGGAGTAAGTTAACTATTACTATTTCTCATAAATATTTTCTAACCTCAACTATACAGGCGATGGAAATGAAATTGATGACAGGATTTGATTCAGAATTCGAAAAGCAGTATGCTGCATCTGGAGGAACAGCCGCAGAAGCTATCGATGGTATCATCACTGTTAGAGCTCTTGGAGTTCAAGATCACTTTATGGATAAATTTGATGAACAAGTTGATGAGCCGACGATTGCAGGTCGAAAAAAATCTTGGCTCTCTGCTATTGCCTTCGGATTCTCACAGTTTGCACAATTTGTTATTTGGGGTCTGGCTTTGTACGTATAGATTTTTCATATTACCATACGAAATTATTCTGACTGATTTTGTAGCTCGGTCGGTGCTATATTCGTGAAAAACGGGCATTGTACATTCGAAAACATGATGATAGGTATCACGGGATTGATTTTTGGCGCCATTACACTCGGAAATATTTCTGCTTTCACACCGGACTTTGCAGCTTCAAAAAGAGCTGCGGCAAAACTATTCCATCTTTTGGATACGGATTCAGCAATTGATCCGTACTCAAGCAGTGGAAAATCGTTGTCTAATGTTAATGGTCATGTTGAACTGAAAGAAGCGAAATTTGAGTATCCTTCTCGACCTGATATTGCTGTTTTGCGCGGACTCTCAGTAGCGGTGCAACCTGGAAAGACCTTGGCTATAGTGGGTGAGTCCGGCAGCGGAAAAAGTACTGTTGTACAATTGATTCAACGCTTTTATGATTTGAGTTCGGGACAAATCAATGTTGAGAAGAACGAAGTTAAATCCCTGAATGTTCAGAATTACAGGAGTATTCTAGGAGTTGTACAACAAGAACCAGATTTATTTAATAGATCTATCCGCGACAACATTTGCTACGGTTTGGCAAGCTATTCTGGAGCTCCAGTCACGGATGAAATGGTAACCGATGCCGCGAAAGAAGCTAATGCCCATGATTTCATCATGAGTCTTCCCGGAAAATATGATTACATTGTGGGAGAACGAGGTTCTTTGCTCTCAGGAGGTCAAGTAAGTTGGACTGGTCAATCAAATTCACTTCGCATTGCTAACAATTTACTTTTGCCTTTCAGAAACAACGTGTTGCGATCGCTAGGAGTCTGATTCGTCAACCAAAAATTTTGCTACTAGATGAAGCTACAAGGTAAGTGCCAATTCTATAATTTCGAGCTATTCCTAACAATGAAATATAGCGCCCTTGATGCGGAGTCGGAAAAAGTTTGCCAAGAAGCCTTGGAAAAGGCGTCCAAGACGAGAACGACAATAGTTGTTGCGCATCGCTTGTCTACGTTCCAGTCGGCAGATAGCATTGCAGTGGTGAGACGCGGTGAAATTGTTGAAATCGGAACACATGATGAATTACTCAAGAAAAGAGGGTATTACTCGGAGCTTATTCGAAATCAGTTGAGTTAATTGAAGATTATGTCCGCACTCAGAAAGTCAATCGTTTGATCAGAGTGCTATTGGGCAACCCTGTTGAACTATTGGGGTCTAATTAAATTTTCGATGAAGTATAATAATATAGCGATAGTTTTAATTTATTTTGCTTCTTAAACTTAGTAAATTTCTCTTACTAAAAGAATGTTCGAGTAAGATACTTTTTTCGATAAGTTCTTATCATCTCCAATAAATTCTAATTTTATATAAGTGTAGAGTACAAATTTCATGTGGCATTTCTCAACATCAAAAAACTCGAAAAAGGAAAAAGGCCTTGTCTCGATTAAGATACACACACACTTCTTTGTGCACATAAACACTGCAGGGCAAGACAAGCTTCTACACATGGCGTTGGCCGCATCATAATGGTTTCTTCCTTGGTCTACCTCGCTTTTTGGGCTTGGTCAAATTATCCGATTTGACCGATGATTTCGGGTTGGATTGTTTCCGTCCTGGTGGTCGACCGACACGGCCTTTCTTCGCCGCCGCAGGTTGGGCAGGTGTGCGTGACATTCCCGGTTTCACAAAATTCAGCACATCGTCGGTAATTTGAATCACCGTGAGAAACCCAGCAAACGTAGTCACCGCAAAGAGCCGCGAAGTTTCCGATAACGCTATACGAGAAATGAGCACACGTTGGTCGTACGAGTCCGCACACAAGTTCACGTCAGTGCGCACGTTGATGCGCACCTTGGACGAGCTGCGAGACGCCATACGCTCGATTTCCTTATTCCACAATGCGTCTGACAGCCGCAGCAACAGCGGTGCGGTCTTAATTTTGTACAAGTCTTCATTGCGCAGTTTCAGTGTGTCACTAGACGTTGGTGGTGGTACAACTGGACGAGACGACGACGCGTTTTCGTCTTCCATTGGCTTGTCTTTGTCTGCATTCTCAGTCGCCCCTTCACTTGCTTGCTTCTGCTGCTGTATATCCGAGCCAATAGTAGTCCACTGAAGGAACGGGATCTGCAAGTACCGACCAGAATTGCAAGCAAATTTCTTGGGATTACTTTTCGGTGCCGTCCACAAAGGACGCGGTAAGCTTCCGTGGAACACCACGCCCTCGGAACCTGCAACAAATATCGCCGTCTTCTTGGATGGAGTTCGCGCAGCTTTTGAAGGAACAGCAATACAGGCGAGGTCGCGAATCGACCCAGTCTGCACTCGTTTCCGCTTCAGCTGTGCCGTGATGTCCGAGTCGTAGGAAGCGAGCTTCACCATTTTAAGAAAACCATGGTCTGTGCCAGCGATAGCGACTCCGGGTTCGGGAATGATGAGGCAATTATTCCAAGCCAACCCATCATCAACATTATCCAAATTTTCGTCGGGTTGTCGAATATCGCGAACACGCACCGCTCCGTCGTGGCCCACAGATGAAAGGAGGAATTTATCGAGCCACGCGATTCGCGACACCGCGAAGTCGTGCACACGCACACGAGTCTCCAACACAACCTCGGGTGCGAAGCACTCCTTTTTTCTCGCACTCCAAATTTCGATGCATCCTCGCAACGTGCCGGAAGCAAGTCGGCTTCCGTCCAGCGACCATTTGGTGACTCGTACAGCATCCATCAAATCGTTCGTTTTCCTCAGCTGTACAATCAAGGGCGGCTCGTGGAATGGCGTCGGTTGTTTATCGGTCGGATAGTGGAAAAGGGTGAGCTGCCCGTTAGCGAGCGCGGCGGCGACGGTCATCGCGGTAGCGCCGGTGGTGTGCGGACGCCAGCTCAAGTCCCACGCGGTGTCGCCATTGTGGGGAGCGAGTGCTATCAATTCGAGTGACTCCGGCCCAGCACGCCAAATCTGCACATTGCCGTACCCGTGGTAAATTTCAGACGCGCGGTGGACAGGCTGTTCGACGCGGCTCGCAGACAGCGCCAGATGCACCCCGTCGTCATGCCAGTCGAGCGCCCATACCGGACCACCCACGAACGCGACGGTGCCACCTAGAGCACCGGGGAGATTCAGCGTCCCGAACTGGGGCAACACGAGCGAGCCGTTCACTTCCCGGCCGTCCTGGATGGAGAAAGGCGGGGAGATGTCATGCAGTTCTGTGCATGTCGCGGTCACATCCATTTCGCGCGCAGTATTCCATGCAGAAGGCGGGAGTGCGTGGCGTGCTGTGGCGGTGGGGAGTGTGCTCCTTGCTGCTCAGGTGAGTTGCACTGTATAGCGTACAGCACAATACTGTATGACATGAAGTGCATCTCCGCGCTGCAAAGCTGCAAATAAACGAGATCGACTTGTGGTGTAGCAATTATGCAGGCCTGCCGCGTACAACCGACCGACCCGATTTGTCATACTTCCCGGTGTCCGGTGCAGCCCTTAACGACATCCGCGGGCGAGGTGCAACCAGCATGGTGGCGCAGAAAGAGGCGGCCGTGTTCGGTGCGCTGCGCAAGTCGCTCGCGAGCAACGGCGCACTTATCGACGGTGTCGCCATTTGCGAGCATGAAGATGACGTGCGTTCCCTGATTGCGACGCGCACCCTCGCGCCGGGGCACGTCATCCTGCGCGTGCCACCCTCGCAAATTATATCGGAGAAACGCGCGCGCGAATGCCCCACCGTCGCGGCAATCATGGACGCGGTGAAGGACGCCGCTCTATCCGAACGGCTACCGGACGTGGACGGCGCCGACGCGGCAATCACACTGTTCGTGCTCCATGAAATGGCGCGTGGCGAAAGCTCACCGCTCGCGCCGTGGCTAGCCACGCTGCCGAGCTCATTCGAAACACCGATGACGGAAGACGAGGATGAAATTCATTCGCACCTCAGTGGGTCGCCGGTGTTGTATTTGACGTTGAGATTGCGTGAAGAATTGCGCGAAATGTTTGACGAATGGTTGATTCCATACGCCCTCGACGCGTATCCCGAGGCGTTTCCGCATGAGTTTTGTACGTTCGAACGATTCATGTATGTGCACAGTGTGTACGACTCACGTGCATTTCACGTCGACGACAGCACCATGTTGGTGCCGTTTGCCGATATGGCGAATCACGACATTGTGGGTAGTACCGGCGTGAACATTCGGGTACGCGGGTGGAAGGTAGTGGACAACAACAGTACAGCGGAAGCGGAAGAGGACGCCGACTTGGGCGTGGAGTTGTACGTGTGTTCACCGGAGGAAATTCGGCCAGGTACCGAGCTGAAGATATCGTACGGTGCATTTGCGAATGGGCAATTGCTCATGCACTACGGGTTTGCCTTGGAGAACAATCCCGCGGACACACTGCCAATCACGCTATCGGTGCCGGACAACGACTCGGTGCATGTGCAAACGAAAAAGCTGATTCTACTGAATCTCGACAACACGGGGCTGCTCTCGTTCAACCACGACCTGAGCGCGGAGAAGCCGATGCCGCTGGGGCTGCTGGCCACCACGCGGCTGCTGGTGATGGAGGAGGAGGAGCTGGCGCCGGTGACGATCCGCAACGCGAACTTCGGCGAGCAAATCAGCGACACGAACGAGCTGGCGGCGCGCGAGCAGCTGCGGCAGATCTTCCTGAACATGCTGGATGACTACCCCACCGACGCCGAGCTGCAGTCGAGCCGCAAGGGCGGCAACCGGTTACACGCCTACTGCGCGATCTACGTCAAGTCGATGACGGGCATCATCGGCAAGGCCATCGAGGCGCTGAGAAACTTGCCGCGCACGGCGCGTGGCACGGAGGAGGCCGGACTCGTGCGCTAGGTACTAAACGTTTGGCCCGCGGCGATTCATCTAGTAGCAATCACAAAAAACGTGGCGCCGGTGTATTGTACAATCCTTCGCTTCATTCACTCGCTACCGCTCTCCTCGGCGTCCGCTTCGTTTGTAGGCGCGCCACGGGTCACGCTCTTCACGTGCGGGTTCAGCCAGTTGTTCGCGGGATCCCCGCAGTGGTCCTCGAAGTCGCAGATGCTGTACGGCGCGCCCGCACACTCGGTGGATAATAACCGGTCGCACGCTTCCAGCAGGTAGTCGCTCACCGCGAGCGCGTCGTCTGGCAACGTGCCCTTGCCCCAGGTTTCTTTTCGAATGCAAACCCGAAACGCGTGCTCGGTTCGTCGCACCTCGGGCGCTAGCTTCGGCGCTTCTATCATGAGTAGCACAGTAGCGTCGCCGAACGTCTTCCGCACGTGGTCGCCGAGTCGGGTGGGTACGACGCCGATTGAGCGGTCGGTGGCGACTTCGTTGCCGAAGTACACGCCCACCAGATCGAGTTGCCGTTTTGTGGCAAGCTTTCGTGCGAGCAGTAGTGCGATTTCGGCGATGGGCGTTGAGAACGTGGTGGTGGCCGAATGTGAGAGTGGTAGACAATCCACTATGCGGACAGTGGCGCATTCGTTCGATGGCGATTCCCGCCGCCCGAGCAGTATGCCGCTCACCGCAGTCACGTACTTGGCGGAATGCAGCACGCTCTTCAGATACGCTTCATCGGATATCGTGTACGACGGTGCGGTCATCGTTTTGATTGCGCCCAAATGTTCGTGAGCGAAGTTGGCTTGCACTTGGTGCGTGGTGTGGTCGGTGGCTCAGTGCGTACAGCGGGACACTGTAAGTATGCTCAGACTCTGAAATAGGCGGCGTCTCCCACCGCGCAACCGCACTAATGGCAACACACCACGATGACTCCCCATGCAACGAGCAAGTCCAAGCTGCGGCAACTCACTCAAGCGACATCGCGTCAAATCCAAAGCGCCCAAATCATCCCGTCGTTCGATTGCCTAGTGGCATCGCTTGTTCTCTCCTCTATCAGCTGTCACGCCACCAGTGTTACTGCGATTCTTAATACCCCCAGCACGCTCGACATCACTGTTATTGACAATGGGGCGGCTGTACACTCTGATGTGTGGCCTCAAATTTGCACCGAGCCCATCGACTGCCACCCTCGAGCCACCGTGCTACACGCAGCCGCGACTGTTTCCCACTTAACGCTCACCTCCTCTTCCGCCGTCACCCACCAGCGCAAATCTGTACACTGCGCTCAACCCATCGCCGACACGCCCCTCGCCGCTGCATCGTCGCGTCTCCATCCGCATCGCGGCGGAGTGATTGTAGAAATTCGGCGGCTTTTCGACAACATCCCTGTACGCCGACAAGCCGCATTGCAACTATCCGAGCCGCGTCGCCAAGACGCCGTTCGGCGCCGCATTGTAGCCATTGCGCTATGCAACCCTTCCGTCGCTATTCGTGTTTTGCTTCCAAACAAACAGACATTGTTTCAATCTCACGCTGGGTCCTCGCTCACGCCAGCCGCTCTGTCCAAAACACTCGGTTTACGCTCGAACCCGAAATGGCGGCCCATTGAAGGCCGACACGAAACAAATAGCGAACTTTCACTGTTTGGATTCATCGCACCACACTCTCTTACCCGACTGTCTGATGATGCTCAGATTGTGGCTGTAAATGGGGTGCCGCTGCACCGCACAGCCCGTGTGCATTCTCTCGTTCGAAACAGTATCCGGCAATCTCTGTCTCGAAATAATAGGAATGATCTTGGCAATACGGAGTCGGTCGCGGAGATTAGGAAGGATGCACCGAGCAATTCACATCCCCACGCGGCATACGTTCTGAATGTGTCTTGTGCACGTGACGATATCTCGGTTTCCTCTTATGAGTTTGGTGCGCTGATTGTTGGGTACGCCAAAATCGATGTCGAGAAGTTTGTCGCGGAACATGTAACTCGAACGTGTCGTCAAAATCATCGCGCCCAAGCGACGTCCGACAAGAAGAACGACGATGATGAACCGAACGAGAAATCTGCGTTCAAGGCCGGATTCGAGGAGTTTTGCATTCGGACGAGCGGCAATGCGCGCAAACGGTCCTTGCCAGTCAATGATGCGCGCTATGCGTTTCTTTCTTCGAACGCCAAGAAGCCCCGACCAGTCGATCGTTCGAAAACACCCACCACCGCAGCGCCACCCGTGCGTCGACCGCTGTCTGCGTCCGAGTTGAGAAGGCAGCGAGATAGCGATGATGTGCGACCATTATCTTCGCATTCCAAAGTACAACGGCCGAAATCTGCACACACTATTTTGAGCGGGATCGCGAAAACTGTGCCGAATTGGTCGAATCCATGTTACCGATTTCCAGGACGTAGCCCGCGGGCGATTGTGATGTCGCGAGCTGGACGGCGTGGCGGTATTGAACAGCTGAGCATGAATGAAGTTCGTGTGGAGCGCGAGCGATTGAGTGGGATGCGAGTTATCGGGCAAGTGGACCACAAGTTTATTATTCTCGTCGATGAGGGTGGAACGATGTACGCGCTCGACCAACACGCAGCTTCGGAGCGTGCGCACTTTGAACGACTGTTGCGCAATGTGGGACACCGAATCAGGTCGGTGAAGGTGAGGAGAGGCGGGATGAAAGTGCCTTTGTCGGCGGCGCACTACTCTGGGCTGAAACAGTTTAAGAGTGAGATTGAAAGATGGGGATGGCGCGTGCAAGCTAATGAGAACGCTCGGTCGACTTGGGTGATTGTGACGGAGGTGCCGGAGCTTGAAGGAACGAATGTGCGGTTGGACTCGCCCCTGCAACTGCGACAATACATCGACTCGTTGTGTCACGGCGCGTCGGCGCAATGCACGCCTATCCCGCTGGTCCGCGCGCTCGCAACCGTGGCGTGTCACACGGCGGTTCGGTTTGGTGACAAACTCACGCATGACCAATGCGCGGCGCTGGTCGATGGCCTGGTTCGATGCGACGCGCCATTCCAATGTGCGCACGGTAGGCCTTCAATAGTACCGCTCGCGATTCTGAAGGGGAGAGAGGAGCAACCAAGAAGAATTTGACTAAACAAGAATGTACAACCCGCATTACAAGTACACCACAATTGGGTGAAGGAGAACTTCCAACCTTAACAGGTGCATCATCGTTACTGTATCACACATTGCGATGTCACAGAATCGTACATCGACTTTTCCGCGTCACCCCCAATAGGCTTTCATCACGCAACACCACGACCTTGTCGCCGACATTGACGACGCCGTCCTTAACGACCTCGAAGTAGATGCCACGAATGCGACGCTGCTTGCTTAGCGGGGTGCTGACGGCCTTCAGCGCGTCGATGCCGTAGCGCGCCTCGAACTTGCAGCACCCGTTGTGCGGCTTCTTGGTGACGACGCCCTCGAAGGTGCCGATGCGCACGCGCGTGCCCAGCGGCAGGTTGTCCTTGCTCAGGTCCAGGTCGAGGAACAGCTGGTCGCCCGCCGGCGCCCAATTCGCCTTGTCCGCGCCCGCGATGGCGCGGATCGCCGCGCTGCTCATCACGCACACCTGGTCCACCAGCCCCCGCTCGGGCCGCAGCACCCACCCCGACCCGTGCACACCGCCCGCCCGCGTCACCGCGGCGCGAGGCACCACCTCGCGCTCGTTGATGTCTGGGCGCAGCACCACCATGTCCACGGTGCCCACGTCGCGCGGCCCCAAGTCCGCCTTGGGCGAGAGCAGGAGGTTGGACAGCGTGTCGAACGGGATGGGGTCGACGACGAGCGAGAGCCCGGTGATGTCTTTGCTTCTAGCCATGGCTCAACGCGAGGTGGGAAGTCGGATGTGGGAGGCGGTTGAGTGCGTCGAGATGAAACGAGGATTATTGAATGCAATGTGGATTGTGCGAAGTAGGGCTAACAGCTGCAACTGTTGCCCATTCAGGATGGGTGGCGTGGAGCCGTGAGGTGCGCTGGCTACGCCGATGGTGTGCATCGGTGCATTGGGACGCGAAAGCGAATGGCAGCGTGCGGGAGCTCGGGCGAGGTGAGGCGGCATTGGCGGGAACGAATCGTGCCGAATGGAACCGCGCTGCACCGTGGCTCGTCCCGTCTGACGTAGGTTTTGGTTTTTGTTTCTGAGTGGTTTCCCTCCGACCCCGAACTTGGGCTGCACTGCGACGTTGATTTCGGGTTACCACGACTGACCGATGGATCGCCGTCTAACAGCCGGCTGCAGCTCGTGCTGGGTGACCGATCTCATGGTTGGGTTTGGAAGGGAATGTGATTTCACCGCGAACGGGGTGTGGGACTGTGGTGTGAGTCATGGACCTCTTAGACGCGTAGGAAATACTGCTCAGCGTGGACGACGGCGAAAAGGAAGGATTTGGTCGATGCACGGTGTACCGTATCTCTTACGAACCAAATCTCGGTGTCCAGTGCTTGTATTGTCAGATGTGATCTTCATAGCAGACAATATCCAGAATACTTCTGCAATGCGAATCCAAGTTACGGAGTCCTATTCGACGCAATGCTGTTGTGGAAATGACGTTTCATTTCGTAAGAACGGCCTCGTTCAAAAAGAAGTGTCGGGTGTGTGTTTCGAGTTTATAAAACTGTTACGAAGTTCGAGTTTCCCTCGATAACTTGGACTCAATCACACTGCCATCAGGAGCGTAGCTTCTCGTCAACACGTAGCGATGTGTGTCATCGACACACCAACCCAGCCACGCCACTACTTCACCCTCACTGGTTCGGTCTACACCCACGGTAATACCGGATGGGAGGTACAAGCATTTGCTGGGCGTTTCGGGCGGGCCACCGTCCGGTCGGGAAATCGACGTGCCATCGTCGAGCTGCCACTCGCCCGCCAGGTCGGCGGGCGTGGCTTTGGGATTGTCGGGCCAGCCCTCGACGTAGCCGGACGAGCCCTCGATGTCGGCGCCGTCGCAGTAGACGCAGGAGAAAGACTCGCGCACGACGCGCACGGTGTCGACGAGCGCGGCGTTGGCGAAGTCGAAGCGGAGGCGTGCGTGCACAGCGCGGCGGGCGCCCGGGGCGTCGTGGCGGATGCAGAGGTCGGCGGCGGGCCAGGCGTCGAGGATGGAGTCGCGCACGGTGTTGACGGGCGTGGGGCCGCCGCTGTGCGAGCCGTTGCGGAAGACGTGCGCGCCGCGCTCCGCGCCCAGGTCGGTCACCGTGAACGTGGTCTCCAGGTCCACGTGGTCGGCGAACAGCGCGACCGTGGGCAGCACGCGGAAGAACTTCAGGTAGTACTTGGTGCCGCGCACGATGCTCGAGTGGTTGCACTCGAAGCCCTTCGGCTCCAGCCCCCACGTCGCGAAGTCCTCCGGCACGTAGTAGTTGGGGATGGGCCGCACGGCGCCCGTCGCCGCGTCGAACTCGCCCTCGAACCCCGCCCACTCCCCCTTCACCGCCGCCGCGAACGACGCCAGCCGCGCACCGTCCAGCTCGTCCCCGCTGCGCACCGTACCGCTCGTGGGCACCGTCTCCAGGTCGTTCTGCACGCACAGCGTCAATCGTCGGCGGCGCACGGCGTGGCCATGGCGTCGGGGTCGCGATGTGACGCGCCGTGCGGTGGGTTTGGTGAACAGAGCTGCGGCGCCATGGCTGGGCACGAAGCAGGGGCTCGCCATCGCGCTGCGATATTATCGGATACGTAGATCCGGTATTTATCGCAAGGAGCCAGTGAGGTGAAGCGGATGAGAGCTCGATATCTTGTTGTGTTATATGCGGCAATAGTGCTGCACTATTGCGTAGAATGCGCTCTACGTGAGCGTAGACTGCATTTAGTGCTTGTTTGCCGCGTATGGTGTATACGCGAACAACAATGCTTTTAACCTGGCCGATTTGTGGCACATCTCTTCTCGAGGTCGAGGTGAAAATGTGAAGAAATGAGGTCAAGATGAGCAATGGAGCTGAGTTGAAGGAGCTAGATGAAACCGCACTCTCCACACAGTAGGAGGGCAAAGAAGGGGGATGTTTCATGATTCGAGAAATGCGTCATTTGCGTGACTGCTTTACGAGAAAAGGAATGCCGTACCTGGACCACAATATAGACTCGGGTGGAAGGGAACGCTCAAAATCGGAGAAGACCTCTGGGTCGTATATCAGCGTCGATATAGTCGCTGGTGGGTCCCTTGTGCGCGCCGTAGGAATAGGAGATACCATCCGCAGTGTCACCATTCAGCACACACTCAATCAAGCCGCAATAATCGATGCCGTCCACATGGTTCACCGAGAGCAAGCACTGCGTGGCGTAGTCGCAGGTGATGCCGTGGCCGACCAGGAGGATGTTGGCGGATTCCGCCTGCGCGAGCGCGCGCGCGGTCTTGAACACGCGTTCCCGGCACGTTTGCTTGGATTCCGGCCACACCGACACGTGCACGGGCGAGTAGTCGGCGACGACCGACTTGAACTCGGCGCTCACCGAGTCCATGGCCTTCAGCTGCGGCTGGCCATCGAACCACTGCGGCAGCAGCGCCTCGCACATGCCCGGCTCGACGTAGAGCGGCGCGCCGATGTGCCGCGCGGCCGCCGCGGCTGTCTGCAGCGTGCGGTAGAACGGCGACACGAAGATCTTGGCGATGTTCTCGCGCGCCAGCCGCCGCCCCAGGCAGTCGGCCTGTGCCACGCCGCGCTCGGTCAGGTACGGGTCGTCGGCGACCGGCACGCGCGCCTTCCAGCCCGGGTCGACGTGGTCGATGCGCTCGCCGTGTCGCGCGATGAACACCTTGGGCGCGACCATCTGCGGATGTGGAGGCTGGGAATTGAATCGATGTCAGTGAGCAGCACAGTTATACGGCATCACCGCGCGGCGGGGGTATCATTGGAATAACAGCGACGCTCGCGTGGCGCGATTGGGTCGCGTGCAGTGATGCCGGGCGAACAGCACACCGACCTGCACATTACAGCCATCATACACCCCCGAATGGACGTGCGATGAGAAGTGCGACACTGTATTACGCGCGCGGTTGACGTGGCATCGGCGACTCGTTCCCGCAACACGCTGCCGAGATCAGGCGGGCCGTCGGGCGGCAACATGTGCGTCATGCGCGTTTACTAATCCATGGCCTGGGCGCGCGACGCCGCCTGGGTTCTTCGTCTCACAAGCCATGTTTGCGCGACGACGTGGCCATGTACTTGCAAATCAAGTGGTCCGACGAGGAAAGGACACATCGTGCGGGCACGCGCGTAGGGTTGTGCAACTAGTCAGTTTTCTAGGACGGCTTCTGCCGCGTGTTTCTGTCGTATTCCGCTTTTTGTGCGTGTCGTTTCTTCGTGGAATTCGTGTCACTTGCAATCCGTGTCTTAGCACGCTCGCAGTCTGCCTACCCTACGCTACCGCACTGCACTGTGCAATACACACTACTAAACCGCATGATCTCCCTTGCGACATTGCAGTTTCGCCTGCTGACCGTTGCTGCTGTGTGTCTCACCGTTCGGTAGAAGGAATATAAGTGGGAATGGTTGGGGTAGCAAATCCGTCGTGGGACAGGAGAGCGTTTCCGCAATACAGTACTACGGCATACTTGTAAACGAAGCAACTGAGTGGACGGAAGGCCGCGTTTGCAGCGGACAGACAGGAACATGCATGCCGACGTGTGGTGATGTAAAACATGAGCGCAGGCCCAGGGTTGCGGAAAACCGGACGGTGCAATGGACAGGAGGACAACGTCAGTGATGGACAGAAGCATCATGCGAGAACCGTAAACAAGGAATCGCACAGTTTTCTACCGTACACTAACTGGCCAACAAGGCGCCGAAGAACATGTATTGCACTGTAACAACGACGTCTCGGACAGGCATGCTGCACCGTGCTCGAAGCTTAGGGTGACTCGGTTCCTGAGCCATCGCCCACGCAACTGACCCTTATGTTTCTGTTTCACAGTACAGTACAGTACAGTACTGCTGCATCAGACGGGGTTTTCCGTGACGCCACGCTTTTGCAGCAAGGACGCCTCGACTACCGGTATGCCCCAGATTGCTTTCTTCTGTTCTGTTTTACTGTATTTTATGCGTGCAACATTTGCATGCCGCACTGCCAGTCTACTTGCCCATTTAACCGTTTTAACGGCTCATGTTCCATTTCTCACAGACATCCACAATTTGTGTTTCGAGCATGCACTCCTGTAGTACCCCAATGAATTCGGGATTCGTATACCGGCACTGTACAGTACCCTGTTCTGCAATCAATGAACTGCACAACTCTGCAAGATAAGGCTTATTCTGTGAATAGGGCAACTTTATTTCGCTATCCAAAGGTGATTTAAGACAATCATCTTTAATAATAATAAAACTAAAACAAACTTCAATCAGATGCGAGACGCCTCGGCGAATGCGCTTCGAATGGTTGAAGCATCTAAATCCCCACGGGTTAGAACAAAGAAATGTCCTTGTAAGTTAGTTTGCAATACACCATCTGGAACGACCCCGTCTGCTGAGCTGACAACAGCAAAACATACTCTCTTGTTCAGAACTACATCTGCAGCAACTTGCACATTTGACGCGTTTCCAACGTGAATTGCCCCAACAGACTTAAATGCATCCATCACCTGATCGGATGTTCCTCCTTGGTCAACTGCACTCACGAACGGGATGCCATATAAAGGCAAGTACTTTCTTCCGATCATTTTCTTAAGTTTCTTCAAGTCTTGTTCGGTTTTCTTTTCTTCCACTACTTCCAAAGTAGTTGAACATTTAAACTCGCCCATTATTTCTTTCAATGTAGTTTCCAACTTGAGCACTCCAACTTTGTACATAGATCGTAGGTGAGATACTGTCATATCACCAAACGCCAATTCTTTTGTGCTTTGAATCACGCACAATGTAGTGTCTGGATCGGTGAGATCTCCCTTCCCCACTTCAACGCTCAGAACAGTGCCGGATACAGAGGCTTCTACTCGTAATTCCACCTTCATGGACTCCATGACGACCACGGAATCACCGGCATTAATAAACGCGCTTTTGTCCGCGAAAACTTCGAAAACTGTCGCTGCAACGCCTGATCGAACCCTCGTGGCATAAAGAGGAAGCTCGGTTTCTCGTTTGACCCTCATATTTTCGGCTTGTGTTGCAGCATGCTTCGCCGAAGCGTCCTCTGCCGCCTCGCCATCTTCCTCCCATCTGGTGCGCTCTGCAGAAAACGCGTTATTTTGAATTCGTCGGAATTCATCAATTGAACTCTTGTTTTGCTCCAAGAATTTCTTGTGGTCCGCGTATGAAAATGTGCCGTCCTCTATTTCCAGCACGAGCTCTCCACGCTTGTACTTGCTTCGCAGTGATTCAAGCTCGTCATCTGTGACGAGGTAAAACTTGATGCGATCGAAGAATTTCAGTAGCCACGGCTTGTCGGCCGGCGCACCACGGTGAGACTCTGGAACCGATCCATACGTATCCCATATTGGAATCGTTCGACCCATTAATTGATATCCACCGGGTGAATCCATTCCATATATACACAAGTAGCTTCCGCCGATGCCCACGGTGCCTTCGTGTGTGAACAAACGAGCGGGTGCCATTTTAGTTGTCACCAACCTATGCCTCGGGTCGAGGGGCACAGCGCAAGGCGCACCTAGATATACATCGCCCAACCCCATCACGCAATACTCAGCGGAAAGCATGATATCACGTACATCGTCAGTTGTCGAGAGACCGTTCACTCGACGAGCAAATTCGGTATTGGAAGGGAGGTACGGTGCATTCGGGCGAACAGAAGTTTGATACCGTTTGAGTGCGTCCTTAGTCCACTTGCAGTCGAATGCGAGAGGAATTTTCACGATTCTTGAAGGTACCTCTAATGAGTGAATAGACTCGAGTGAATGTTGCTCTATTTTGCTCAGCTCACTAATGAGCTGATGGACATGAATTTTGAATGCATTGTACTTGATGAGTAGCGATCGAACGCCGGGGCAAAGCTCTTTGACCCACGCCTCATTTTTGACAGCTTCCATGAGTGTGTGTACGCGCAGACGGTACGACAGGTCCAGTTCTATATCGCCGTATTCAACCAGAATATGTTCATCGCCTGACATACGATACACAACTTTCATTTCTATGTTGTTCTCACTCGTTGGTTCAATAGTCTTAATGATTGCTGTATTATCAACATTTTCCGAACACAGCACCCATGCCGGTGTCCACTTATCTGCCAGATTATTAATTTCTTCAATATTTCCTGCTCGGATCGAATCCCACACTTCCTGCATCGATTCGATCGCTCGGCGAGCGTCGTCGTATCCAACTTGACGAAAGCGGACTGATGTGCCTGCCGTGGATTGGGATATTTTCCACATTTCCGCACTCGCCACTGTGATAGGACACACAAAGCCGCCCAGAGAAGGGCCGTCGAGCATTAGGACAATTGGAGTGTTCCCACTAAAATTCACTGCTCCAGGGGCATACGTGTAATCATGAAGATTCGAAGGATGAAGTCCTGCAGATCCGCCGTCCGTGCGAGTCCATTTGGGTGTTGGCCCGTGCAAGCGGACACCCAGTCTATTCGCCGCATGGTGAACCTTGTATGGTTCTGTCCACATCTCGTGCAAGGAGGAATTGTGGAAGAAATCACTTGATCCGTGTGGGCCATTAAGTGCACCAACTGTGAGTTCCGAGTGCAGATAATTTGGTATCAGATTCTCGCATAAAGTCCTATCAACCAGCCAGCCAAGATTTGCTTTCTCCTTCTTGTTGTCTCCTAGGGAAAGAAAGTCACCAGGCTGCAAGAATCTCCCATGCTCGCCGCCGAATTTCGCCACTGGAAACGTTGCGCTACTGCCAAGATACTTCGGTGCGTCAAAGCCTCCACTAATGGCGAGGTAGGCAACTTTCCCACCCAGGCGTTGCTTAAATCGAGCATCTTCTTGATCTTCGTGATCATCGTAATCTTCGCCTGCCTCCTCGTTTTTCTTCATCACAGTTCCTAGCTCCAAAAGGGTTCCAGCTTGAACTCGGAAAGGTGTCCACCACGGAACGGGATGGCCGTCGTTGTATTCCCCTTCGAAACGGGCTCCTGTCAATGCAATCAGCGCGTCAGAGTGGAATCTCAGCGTGCAGCCCTTTACGGTCATCTCTAGTGCAGTTGAATCAATGTTGTTTCCGACCAGTGCATTCGCCACATTCATAGCATAGGCATCCATCGGACCGGAAGGGCTCACACCAATACTCCAGAAACCAACTCGACCTGGGTAGTCTTGTAGTGATGATTGCAATCCTGCAGACACCACCTCGACGACATTATTATGGAATTTGATTTTATCCATGATCTTTGTGTCGTATTTCCCACTCGCGAAGGCTTGATTTTCCAGAACTTGTTGCACTGCATTGATATTTGAGCAAACTCCTCGTACTCGAGTTTTCGTTAGTGCTTCCTTCAACGCTGAAATGGCTTCAGCTCTAGTAGGTGCATGCACTAGGACTTTTCCAAGCAATGGATCGAAATTGGTAGTTACCTCTGTTCCTGGAACGGTCCATGAATCAACTCGTACTTTGATGCCATTTTGAACTGATTCTTCAGGCCATTCCATCGCGGAAAGAACGCCGGATGAGGGTAGAAAGTCGCGAGCGGGATTCTCCGCGTATATACGGGCTTGTATGGCAAATCCACGTTCCAATGGATGCATCACTGGGATTTCCTTTCCCATCGCCTGCTCAATCATACATTGAACGATATCAATCCCCGTGGTCAACTCTGTCACACCGTGCTCGACCTGCAGCCTCGTATTCACCTC
>JAAUYH010185026.1_pt1 | contig 44440 bp, 41 predicted proteins | sample 7278061 | NCBI WGS metagenome assembly JAAUYH01 (sample SAMN14350203, study PRJNA611818) | marine sediment metagenome | isolation source: surface marine sediment (0.6m) | place: French Polynesia: Moorea | collected 2018-08
GATCGCAAGCCCGGTCCCCGCGCCCCAATCTCCGCAAAACTTGTCGCAAATCTCATCACCAAGGCAGGTGCCGACCGTGTTTTGACGCTGGATCTTCATGCTGCGCAAATTCAGGGTTTCTTTGACATACCGACCGACAACCTGTTTGCGGTTCCGGTGTTGTCGCGAGATGCAAAAGAACATTTGAACGTGGAAAATGTGATGGTCGTATCGCCTGATGTTGGCGGTGTGGTTCGCGCGAGAGCCTTGGCAAAGCGTCTCGATTCATTGCTTGCAATCGTCGATAAGCGCCGTGACAAGCCGGGAGAATCCGAAGTCATGAACGTCATTGGTGATGTGACCGGCAAAGATTGTATTTTGATCGATGACATCATCGATTCAGGCGGCACGCTGTGCAATGCGGCAGAAGCTCTTCTTTCTATGGGTGCTACAAGCGTCACAGCTTATATTACTCACGGTGTTCTTTCCGGCGGCGCTGTTGCTCGGATCACTTCGTCAAAGCTGAAAGAACTGGTGATTACGGATTCCATTCAGCCCACTGAAGCAGTGAAAGCGGCAGGTAATATCAGAGTGGTATCCATATCAGAACTGATCGGTGAAGCCATCAAGCGTACAGCATTGGAAAAATCTGTCTCCAGCCTGTTCGATTGACCTCACCCCATTCGACTGTCTCTTGTCTGGGTCTTCTGATACCATATGTCTATCTCATGGAGGCTCTCATGCGCACGATCACCGCTATTCTTTGTTCCGTTTTCGCACTTGGTTTAACCAACGCCGCACCCAATCCCGCTCACGCTCAGGAGTTGATCGAACTGGGCAAGCTTGAGTGTTTTGTTGATGAAGGAACCGGTTTTATTCTCGGCTCGTCAAAGGACATCAGTTGCGTCTTCACATCCAATGACACGGCCTGGGGCGAAGACAATTATTTCGGCGCTATAAATCGAATTGGCATTGACATTGGCACGACTGAGGAAGGGTTCATCACCTGGATCGTGGTTGCAGCAGCTTTAGAAGAATACAAACCTGGTTTTCTGGCTGGTGACTACATTGGAGCGAGTGCCAGTGCTTCTTTCGCAGTCGGATTGGGCGCAAATGCGTTGGTCGGAGGATCAGGAAAATCGCTTGCTCTGCAGCCTTTCAGCATTGAGACGCAAAAAGGATTGAACTTTGCTGCCGGAATTGCCGAACTTGAGTTGCGCTCTATCGTTGCGGAATAAAAAGGTCACCGGAATCCAACCGGCCAAGCGAGACTTGAATCAGCGTCTCCATCCATTTTTATTCAGCTCCCTGTGGCTCTGCCCACATGATAGCAATCAAACACCAACTTCAGATTCCCTGAATTCGTGGGGGCAATGGCACTCCACTGCATCAAAACGGCTGTTTTGGCCACACGTATGGCATCTGGCAAAGCAAGGTTATTCCATAGGAACCTGAGGCTGACAGTGAACGTCAACATCAGTCTCAAAATGACGAAAATACGTTTACAATAAAACCGAAACCAATTCCCAAAATGGCGGCTACAGAGAAATTACGGTCGGCACAAGTTTTAGCTGGGAACGAGCGCCGACCGCAGATCGAAAATCCCGTAGATTTTCTCACAAGACGTAAACGTGCGAAAAGCGAGTTTTATTCAAAAAAAGATTCAGTCAAAAAATTTCAAACAAATCTAAGAGACCTAAATAGAAAATCTCACGAGTTGAGGAATCATGTGTCACCGACTGCTTCAAAAATTTTGTCACGAAACCATCGGTGAACTTCATTATTGTGATTTTTCGCATGCCATATCTGTCCAAAGCGAATTTTTTCCACCTCGAAAGGTAATTCCTTTTCTACAAGATCATATTGTGGCGATACATATTTGGAGATTCTCTCGGGGACAGTCTGTAAAAGTTGTGTTCCTTTCAATGCAAGAAATGATGCTAACAGATGCGAACTCCGCTTGAGAATTTTCCGCTTTTTTCCCTGCGCTTTTAATATGTTATCAATGGGCGTATTCGCAACCACACCAGAATTGGTAATTGAATGCGGATACTCCAGATACTTTTTGAGCGTGAGCTCCTCAGTTGCAAGCGGATGGTCCTTGTGAACGACACATATATACTGATCCTCAAACAACAACTGATTGCGGCAACTCTTGTGCAATGAATCAAACAACGCACTGAACATCACATCTACCTCGCCAGAGAGTATCTTTGAAAACGTACTGTCTGGCCGGTGAACAATATTGACTTGAGCCTTTGGGGCGGATCTGGATAACAATTTCATCAATTGAGGGACAATAACCGCCTCTCCGTACCCAAGGGTCGATATGTTGAAACTGCCTTCAAACACCTTCGGTTCAAACTTTTTTTCTTTATAGATGAGTTGAATCTGCTGAAGAGCATCCTTCAACGGCGCTTCAATCTCATCTGCTCTTTGGGTTTTTTCATACCCAAATTGCCCTCTCACGAGCAAATCGTCATTTAAGGCCTCACGCAGTCTCGAAAATATATGGCTCATCGCAGATTGCGAGAGATTCAGTCTCTCTGCAGCTTGGGTGATGTGCTTCTCTTCAAGCAATACATCAAGCGCAACCAGCAGGTTAAGATCGAGAGTTCTTAAATTAATATGGTGCATGTTTGTATAACTAATATCAATTTTCCTAATGACAATATTGGCCCTATATCTTTTAGCAATCATATCCTTCAATCAGGTATTCAGGTTGCCGAAGTGACCTGCAATAGCCCACAACTGATTGAAGGTAGGCTGGCATCGTCTTAGGGGCGAGGCGAGCCAGCCGCTGATCGTCAGTTCATTTGGGTTTGCTGCCTGCAAACCCTCCTTAACCCGAACTTGACAGAATGCAGCCTGGCTCAGCTTCGGGGCAACAAGGCGGGCCAGCCGCTTATTCTCAGGCTAAAACTCGATTGCAAACTCAGTCCAATATTCAAGGTAGTTGAGCCGACACGGTGTACGGCTTCACCTATTGCACAATGCCCACCTTTGCCCTATAACCCGCGTGCCCGCACAGACACCCTTGGAGGCACTGCGGGTTTGTTCTTTTCTGACAACAGAAAATTACAATTCCCGGGAAACGCCGGGATGCCACAAACAATGGCTTTTTCCCGAAAAGTTGCACGACTTTTCGGACAAGAAATTGCCCAGACAAGCAAAAGGCTAGACCTATGAGCGACACATACGTTCTTGAGGGCCAGTTGCGCGAACGAGTTGGCAAGGGGGCCGCTCGTGAACTTCGCCGCAACGCAATGGTACCTGCCGTCATTTATGGCGACAAAAAAGACCCCGTTTCTATTGCGCTTCCGTACAAGGAGCTCTCCATGAAAATTCATGGTGGTGGCTTCATGACGACAATCGCAACCATCAAGGTAGGCGATGAAGAACACCGTGTTCTTCCAAAGGACTATCAACTCCATCCCGTGCGCGACTTCGTTGAGCATGTGGATTTTCTTCGCGTCTCCAAGAAGACCGTTGTTACAGTTGAAATTCCGGTTAACTTCCTCAATGATGAAACCTGCCCGGGCCTCAAAAAGGGTGGCGTTCTTAACATCGTGCGCCATGCTGTTGAAGTGAACGTACCTGCGGACAGTATTCCGGACAACTTTGAGATTGATCTCAATCCGTTCGACCTTGGTGATTCAATCAACATTTCTTCTGTGTCGCTGCCAGAAGGTGTTGAGCCAACCATTACAGACCGTGACTTCACGATTGCAACCATTGCCGCCCCTGCTGGCCTCAAGTCTGAGGAAAGCGAAGATGAAGGCGCACCGGAAGCACCGGAAACTGAAGTTATCGGCGAGAAGAAAGAAGAGGGCGAAGAATAAGTCTTCGTCTTCGAGCGATTGGAGGATAACTGGTCATGCTGATCATTGCAGGACTGGGAAACCCTGGCGGCAAATATGCTGGAAATCGCCACAATATCGGATTTATGGCGGCGGACGAAATCGTTCGCCGTCATTCATTTGGGCCATGGAAATCCAAACACAAGGCAGAGATTTCTGATGGCACGCTGGACGGCGAAAAAGTTCTGATCGTCAAGCCGATGACTTTCATGAATGAGTCTGGCCAATCAATCGGAGAAATCCTTCGGTTTTACAAAGAGGATATTTCCAACCTCGTTGTCATTTATGACGAACTGGATTTGGCACCCGGCAAGCTGCGTATAAAAACCGGCGGTGGTCATGGCGGGCATAATGGAATCAAATCGATTGATGCCCATTGCGGCAAGGACTATCGCCGCATGCGACTTGGCATTGGGCATCCCGGTTCAAAAGAGCGGGTGACGGGTCACGTTCTGGGCGACTTCGCCAAAGCCGATCAGGAATGGCTCGACCTGCTATTAAGATCAATTGCGGACAATGCCGCTCTTCTCGCCGACGGCAAAGACGCCAATTTCATGAACAAGGTGGCGCTTGAAACCGGGCAAAATCAGGACAGCAAGAAGAAAGAGAATAAACCTGCCAAGCAACAATCCCATATCCATCAGGCACGCAAACCATCTACCAATATGGAAATGCCAAAAACCGGCCCAATGGCAGACATGTTGAAGAAGCTGTTCGGGGATAAGGGGTAGCGAAAATACTACGGCAAAGCAGGAAATGCAGCCACTGGCTTCGTCATCCTCGGGCTTGATCCGACGATCCACGCACGAACTGAAAGATGCATTGCTTTGGCATGGACCCTCGGGTCAAGCCCGAGGATGACGAGTATGCGGAGTTCGGGACTTTGTGGTAATCGACGAGCGAATGAACTTACAAAGTTTTTTACATAGAGGATTAGCACATGCCCTGCCCTTGCGGTTCCGGTGAAGAATACGAAGCATGCTGCAGTCAATATCATTTGGGCACTGCCAACGCACCAACCGCTGAAAAGCTCATGCGTTCGCGTTACAGCGCATTTGTGAAGCAAGAGATAGCCTACTTGAAAAAAACGACCTGGACTGCGCAACAAAAACACTTTGATGAAGCAGGATACCGCGACCGCGCTGCAAACAGTATTTGGCTTGGCTTGACCATTCACGCTACCGAAGATGGATTGGAAACAGACACTCGCGGCACCGTAACCTTCACCGCCAAATCCATGATCAACGGCTCAATCGACGACCACACCGAAAAGAGCCTGTTCAAGAAGAAAATCGGCAAATGGTATTATGTCAAGGCGGTGGGTTAGTCAGAAGTTTGCTTCTAAATGCGCGCCCAAATGCGCAAATTAAAGCAGAGTTTCAAAGTAAAATTGTTGCATCTAAGCCACACTAAAAGGTTAACTTAACGTTAACATTGTTTTATCCTGACCCATCATTGACTCTCGAGGTCAATTGTTCTGTTTGGAAAGCCTAGGGGCGGATCTGAAAAATTATAGAGTCTTGCAGGGGGCTTGAATGTTTAAAAAATCAACTCAGGCGGGCGTTTCAGCTGCGATTTTAACTTTCACTATTTCTACTCAGCTTTCAGCGGCAGAACTAAATGGAAGTTCTGAGATAGAAGTGGGCAATAGCACTTACGTCGTAGAACTTGAAGCGGGTGCATCACGCATACACCTACCGCAATACCGTTTTGGTGTGGATCTTCAAGGCCCGGCATTTCTGGACGTTGAGGAGCTCGAAACAGGTGAAGATGATCTTGGCGGTTACCAAATCGGTGCTGGCATTTATCTTCCTTCGATGGACATTGGCGGTGGTGAAGTGACTTTCGGTATCGTGGGCAGCTACTCTGACTATGATGATCAAAGAACGACCATTTGTGATAGCGCAACAGGTGCTAACTTTTGTAACTTAATGCCTCTTTTCGAAAGCAGCTCGGCGGCGTTTGACCTGATCAAAAACACTTTTGCTGGTGGTATCGTTTTCGATACTGACAGAGATGTGGACTTGTTCGAAATCGCACTTGTGGCGAAAACGCCAATCGAAATTGACGGAATGAACTTTATTCACGGGTTTGATTATCAGCGTCTTTCTGAAGATTTTGACATGACGGCAACGGCGTTTGAGCCTGGCTCAGCGAACGCAGGTCAGGCGCAGTACAATCATGATCTGGACACAGACTATATTGGCCTTTTTATAGGCATAGACGTGGCTAAAACTGTTGCCGATGATGTAGTCCTTAATCTGGACGGTAAAATTGGCGTCTATCACAGAAATACGGATTACAATGGTCGCTTTTTCTCTGATCAGCGAGACTTTTTCGCACCTCCGATCTCTCAAACACTTGGCCTTAGCGATAACGACGTGACAGCGATTGCAGAGGGTGAGATCGAACTTGTTAAGATGTTTGGTAATTTGGAAGTTTCAGCGTTCGTCAAAGGCCAGTGGATCAGTGATGTTCCCACGATTAATTATAATACGACAGAGACGCTTCCAATTCCGGCTGGCGGTGGACAGGTAGGAACAACGCTCGGTAGTGAAAGCGCATTTTCTTACACAATCGGTGGTGGCATCGTCATACCGTTCTGATAAAGCGTTCTCTATGGTGCCTTGGCGCTAAATTGAACAGCTAAAGACGTTAAACACATAACCTGATCACACGTACACCGCGTGATCAGGTTATTACAACAATGGTCTAAACTTGCAGAACACCCCTGTGTGGAACACAACTTGTCAGACTTGTCTTGTTACTGCGAACGACAAATTGATAAATTATTGGCGTTCGCCTCCCCTTGCTCTTCGCCCCACCATCCACTAAAGCAGTGCGGAAGATTTTCTCCTGATTTGAGGACCCACCCATGGGATTTAAATGCGGAATTGTCGGCCTTCCGAATGTCGGCAAATCAACCCTGTTTAACGCGCTTACAAAGACAGCTGCAGCACAAGCAGCAAACTATCCGTTCTGTACGATTGAGCCCAATACGGGTGAAGTGAACGTTCCGGATAACCGTCTTGATGCGATTGCCAAAATCGCTGCGTCTAAGGAAATCATCCCGACCCGTATTTCCTTTGTCGATATTGCAGGCCTGGTAAAAGGCGCGTCCAAGGGCGAAGGTCTTGGAAACCAGTTCCTTGCCAATATCCGCGAGGTGGATGCCATCGTGCATGTGCTGCGCTGTTTCGAGGATGACGACATCACCCATGTGGATGGTCGCGTGAACCCGGTCGAAGATGCGGATACAATCGAAACCGAGCTGATGATCGCAGACCTTGAAAGCCTTGAAAAGCGACTTGACCAGACGCGCAAGAAAGCGACCGGCAAGGACAAGGAAGCGATGACCATTCTTCCCGTCATGGAAGAGGCGGTAAATTTGCTTCGTGATGGCAAACCTGCCCGTGTGATGCTGGAAGGCATTGCGGCCGAAGATCTCAAAATCCTGAAAGCGCTTAACCTGCTCACCTCGAAGCCTGTATTGTACGTATGCAATGTGGGTGAGGAAGATGCGGCAGACGGCAATGAGTTCAGCTCGGCTGTCGAAAAGCTCGCCGCCGAACAAGGCGCGCAGTCTGTTGTGATTTCTGCAGCCATTGAAGAGGAAATTGCTCAACTTCCTGAAGAGGAACAAGGCGAGTTTCTTGAGATGAACGGACTTGAAGAGTCCGGCCTCGACAGGCTTATCGCTGCTGGTTACCGCTTACTGAACCTCATAACCTATTTTACTGCCGGACCAAAAGAGACTAGAGCCTGGACGGTGAAAGAAGGTTCCAAAGCACCACAGGCTGCCGGTGTTATTCACACTGATTTTGAAAAGGGCTTTATCCGCGCCCAAACCATTGCCTATGATGATTATGTTACGCTCGGCGGCGAAGTGCCTGCCAAAGAGGCAGGCAAGGCCCGTGACGAGGGCAAGGAATATGTGGTTCAGGACGGCGACGTAATGCTGTTCAAGTTCAACGTGTAACGGAAAGCAAACCAATGGCGTTCGATTTCATCTTTATGCTGACAGAGGATGACCGGACGATCGAAGATGCTCGCACCCGACTGGAAGACGTTCTGGCTGGCGGGGCTCGCCATATAGGCTTCAAAGACATTGGCTTGCCGTTTGAAGAGTTGAAGGGATTGGCGTCAGACATTCGCTCAGCCGGTGGTCGAGCGTATCTTGAAGTGGTGAGCCTGGACGAAGAAAGCGAGCTGCGATCAGCCAAGGCAGCGGTCGACCTGGAAGTCGATTGCCTGCTCGGCGGCACACGGGCCTCCGTCGTGACGCAAATGATCAAGCATCATCCAATTCGATATTACCCCTTCCCCGGCGAAATTGTTGGCCATCCGAGTGTGCTGGCAGGCTCGATTGAAGAGATAACCGAGAGCGCCAGAAGATTGACGGATCTTGAATCTGTTCACGGCCTCGATTTGCTGGCATATCGTTTCCAGGGTGACGTACTCGCTCTTATGAAGTCGGTGTGTGACGCGTCTGACAAACCGGTCATCATGGCGGGCTCAATCGATCAGGAAGAACGCATTCGCGCGGTAGCAGAATCCGGCGCTGCCGGCTTTACGGTTGGCACAGCCGCCTTTAAAGGCGCATTCCCAGCATCAGGGGAAGGCTTGATCGCACAGGTTCAATCCATCCTCGCAATGACGGGCAAGGCGCGACAGGTTTCTTCGTCACCCCGCCGCATCGCCTTGGCCGCACACAACAATCGCAAGTCTCATCTCCTCGCTTGGGTCCAGCGTCATGCCGATACTTTGACGAAGCATCGCATCATCTGCACAGGCGGCACAGGCACGCTCATTGGCAATGCCGAGCCCAACCTCTCTATCCATCGCCTGCAGCGCGGCTCCCATGGCGGAGACCAGCAATTGGGGGCCTTGATCGCAACGGGCGAACTGGATGCAGTCATCTTCTTTGCCGATCCTATTGGCCCCGGCGCACTTGATTCAGACCTTCAAGCTCTTATTCGACTATCGATCCAACACGACACACCAATCGCCTGCAGCCCAAGTGCAGCTGACCTTTTTGTGGCGGCTAGTTTGTGACGCGCTAACAAGACTGTCTTCAAGCTGCTCCGGGAGGTTGCTAAATAGCTTCAAAATATCCCTAATTATCTAAGTCCTCCCGCGTGGCACAACCTCGTAGCCAGGTTCTTCCGGTTCATCATCCAGCATTTCAGGCGGAAAGCCGGCGGCCAGAATTTCCAGTCCGGTTCTGTCTTCCAGTCGTTTGATGATGTTGGGTGAAAGCTCGCGCGGGCCATATTTCTCAATCCCATCGTCAAAAATCTCAACCATGAGAGGTGAGATTTCCAAGGGTATATTGTGCTTGTCTGCAAGTGCCTGAAACAGGCCAATATCCTTTTTCACCAGATCCATGGTGAATGAAATATCGCGGCTTCCATTCAGGATCACCTGCCCCTCGGTTTCAGCGACAAATGAAGTGCCGGACGAAATTGCAATCGCTTCATAGGTTGTTGCGAGGTCCATTCCGGCCGCTTTCATTGTCGTGAGCGCTTCAGCAACTGTGATAAGGTTTGCGGTCGCGAGATAATTGGTCATCACCTTGAGCATCGAAGCAGTACCGATTTCGCCAGTATGCAGCACACGGCGTCCAAGCACGGTCAGGAACGGCAGCATTTTCTCAAAAGTCTCGCGCTTGCAGCCCGCAAAGATTGAAATATTGCCCGTTGCAGCCCGGTGACAACCACCAGAAACAGGACACTCGATCGCTTCACCGCCTTTTGCTTCAACCAGTGCAGCCAGGCGTTTGACCTCGCCCTCATCAGTCGTGGACATTTCGGCCCAGATTTTACCGGGGCCCATGGCTTCGAGAATCCCATCTTCGCCCTCCATCACAGCAGAACAGGCAGCCGGACTGGGGAGGCAGGTGATCACCAGATCACAAGTTTCCATCATCTCCCGTGGGCTTTCGGCAAACCTGGCGCCTTGATCAACAAATGTTTGTGCAAGTTCTCGGTCAAGGTCGCGAACGGTTACATCCTTCCCGTTCCGGATTAAACTACCTGCAAGCTTACCACCAACATTGCCAAGACCAATAAAACCAACCTTCATAAATCCCTCCAGAACATTTTCTGAAAAGGTGTCCCCAAATTGATTGTATTGGAAGTCATAAATACGACGTGGTTTGCTATGTTCACGATATAGCCTGACGGGTGTTACTTGCCGTCAAACTCTACAAGCGTGCGAACCGGAACGCCCATATCGCGGATTTTCTGGCGACCGCCAAGTTCAGGCAGGTCAACAACAAAACAGGCAGCAACAATGTCGGCACCCAATTCGCGCAACAGCTTGATGGAAGCTTCGGCAGTGCCTCCTGTCGCGATCAGGTCGTCGACAAAGATGACACGATCACCTTCGTTGAGCGCATCCTTGTGTACTTCAATCTGGTCAGTACCGTATTCAAGCTCATAGGATACAGAAACCGTATCATGAGGTAATTTTCCCTTCTTGCGAAGCGGCACAAATCCGCAAGAAAGCTGATGTGCCATTGCGCCGCCAAGAATGAATCCGCGCGCTTCAGCACCTGCCACAAAATTGATCCGCGAACCGCTGTAAGGATGTACCAACTCATCCACCGATCTGCGGAACGCAGAAGCGTCCCCCAATAAAGTGGTAATGTCACGAAACATGATCCCTTCATGAGGGTAATCGGGAATGGCCCGGATCGCATTTTCAAGTTGAGCGCGAAGTGAGTGTTCCATCCCGATTGGTCTCCAAAAACAGGCTTGATCTACCTTCAACCTGATGCCACAAAATGCCGGGGCATGACAGAAAATAATGGGAAACTGAATTGCGAAAATCCACCTTAATCGGAGTAGCACTTCTGCTGCTTGCGGGATGTTCATCTACCGCTGACAAAATTGAAGATTCAGCCAACCGTCTTACGACCAGTTGGGCCCAAAATAAGCCTTATGCAGAAGTTGCGGCACTTGGAAACCGGCCCATAGATCAACTTACGACTACGCAGGTGGGCTTCGGACAAATGATCGGACAAAGCCAATTGGCGGACGGCAGCACCTTGTATCGACATATTGCACCGGGGGCTGAAAGAACCACCGAGGCGAGTTTCGGAATTGTGGATTCAGAATCATCTGCCACCAGCTTCCGCCTCTCCTATTTCAAGGTTGGACCAAACGGCATTGTAAACGATTGGGCAACAGGAAGTGTACCGGGCTCATTCAGCAAATGCACATGGTATATTGGTGGGATTTTCCGAAAATGCGAAGACCAGGCCCAGATAAAGCAAACGCTTGCAACCTATGACACAGTGGTGAAAACCAGTGGCAAACAACCAATTTCGAGTTGGGGCGCGATTCAATCACCACAATTGCAAGAACCAAATGCTGGTCTAACAACTGTCTCGACAACTGGTCTCCAATAACAAAAAACCCCGCATAAGGCGGGGTTTAAATTCGCAAACGCTGGTTTTTCGTTACGCCGACTTAAGCTGACGGAAAACGCTCTTCTTGGTGAGATAAAGAAGGATTGAGAAGATCAGCAGGAAGGCAATAACTTTGAAGCCCATTTGCTTACGCTCAACCAGATAAGGCTCAGCAGCCCACATCATGAACGCAGAAACGTCTTTCGATTGCTGTTCAATGGTTGCTTCTGTACCGTCATCATATTCAACATCATCCCCATACAAAGGCTGCCCCATCGCAATAGCTTCACCTGCGATGAAATACGGGTTGTAATGCGTGCCTTCTGGTAGCTCTTTACCTTCTGGCGCATCCTTGTAGCCGGTCAATAATGAGTAAATGTAGTCCGGCCCGTTCTCCGCATACAAGGTGAACATGTCGAACACAAACGTTGGGAAGCCACGCTCTACTGCACGTGCTTTAGCAAGCAGGGAGAAATCAGGCGGGGCTGCACCGTTGTTTACAGCCGCTGCTTCCGCAGCATTTGCATATGGACCCGGAATAAGGTCGGAAGGAACAGCAGTCCGCTCAAACATTTCACCGTCCGCATTTGGACCATCGGTCACTTCATATTCCGCGGCAATAGCCTTTACCTGAGCTTCGCTAAACCCGATCTCCTGTAAATTGCGAAATGCAATGAGGTCAATCGAGTGACACGAAGCACAAACTTCCTGATAGACTTTAAAGCCACGCTGTAGCTGTCCCAGGTCCCAAGTTCCGAACGGACCAGCAAAGCTCCAGTCTACTTCCTTAGGTTTAATTTTCGGACCGCCAGCTGCATAAGAAGCTCCCGTTACAGCGATAACAGCTGCAATGGCAAGGCCCGCGATTTTTGCAATCATCATTTTCATCTTTTTTCTCCGGACCCAGACTTATTCGGCAGGTTGTGCAGCAGCGCTGCGACCTGACTTCTCACCCAACACCGCATCCGCAATGCTTGGCGGCACTTTAGATGGCTTCTCAAATTTGCCCAACCAAGGAAGAATGATCAGGAAATGCGCGAAGTAGTAGGCAGTGAAGATTTGTGCGTATGCCACATAGTTGCCAGCAAAATCACCGCTGAACAGCAAACCAGATAATCCGCTGCCTTCAGCAGGTTTTGCGCCAAGCCATCCAAGCATCACGCAAACAAACGCAAAGACCCAGAAGAACTGCTTGAACAATGGGCGATAGCTGCCTGAACGAACCTTTGATGTGTCAAGCCAAGGCAGCAGAACAAGGATCGCAATCGAACCAAACATCGCGATAACACCGCCAAGCTTCGAGTCGATCAGAACAATGTCCGTAAACGGAATACCAATGTTAAACGTAATCGCTCGCAAGATCGCGTAGAAAGGCAGGAAGTACCATTCAGGAACAATGTGCGCCGGTGTCTTCAGCGGATCAGCCTTGATGTAGTTATCCGGGTGACCGAGGAAATCTGGCAGGTAGAACACAAACCATGAGAAGAAGATAAAGAACAATGCCACAGCAAGTGCATCCTTGATGGTTGCAAATGGTGTGAACGGCACAGTCTCTTTCTTCATGTTCTTCACTTCAACCCCCGTTGGGTTGGTTTGACCGGTCACATGAAGCGCCCAGACATGAAGAATAACGACACCCAAGATCATGAATGGCAGCAAATAGTGAAGTGAGAAGAAGCGGTTCAGGGTTGCATTATCAACCGCAAAACCACCCAGGAGCCATTCCTGAATACCAGGTCCAATCAACGGGATCGCTGAGAAGAAACCGGTGATAACAGTCGCACCCCAGAAGCTCATCTGACCCCAAGGAAGCACGTAGCCCATAAACGCTGTAGCCATCATCAACAAGAAGATCAGCACGCCCAGGATCCACAATACTTCGCGTGGAGCCTTGTAAGAACCGTAATACATGCCACGGAACATGTGAATGTAGACGGCGATAAAGAACATGGAAGCACCATTTGCGTGAATGCTACGCAGGAGCCAGCCATAGTTCACGTTACGCTCAATATGCTCAACACTGTCAAAAGCAAGCTGTGTAGACGCTGCATAGTTCATGGCAAGCGTTACACCGGTCAGGATCATCACGATCAGCATAACCATGAGGATCGCGCCAAATGTGTACCAGCTGTTCAGGTTGCGCGGCACCGGATAGGCGATAAAGCTGTCATAGACCATGCGGGGCAAAGGAAGGCGCTCATCGAGCCACTTCGAAACACCATTGCCTGGTACGTATTCTGAATGTCCACCACTCATGTTTCTATCCTTTCCTAACCGATTTTGATTGTTTCGTCTGAAACGAATTCAAACGGCGGGATGAGAAGGTTTTCTGGTGCAGGTCCTTTGCGGATACGACCAGCAGTATCGTAGTGTGAGCCGTGGCATGGGCAGAACCAGCCGCCGAAATCACCGGCTAGCCCCACAGGCACGCAGCCAAGGTGGGTACAAGAACCAATCATGACGATCCAGTTTTCCTTGCCCTCACCTGCGGAGCGGTTCACGTCTGTCGCGGGATCGGCTGCAGCAAGATTGTCGTTTCTGGCAACCGGGTCTTTCAACTCGGCCTCGGAGACCGCATTTGCTTCGGCAATTTCCTGCTCGGTACGGTTGCGGATAAAGACCGGCTTACCACGCCATTTAACGGTGATAGCCTGCCCCGGTTCAATCGCGGATACATCCACCTCGATTGATGCAAGCGCACGCGTTGAAGCATCAGGTGCCATCTGATTGACCAATGGCCACGCAGCACCAGCTGCACCGACAGCGCCCATAGCACCAGTTGCGATATAGAGAAAATCCCTGCGGGTAGGCTCTGGAGCACCAGGCTTTTTGTTACCAGCCACGAGCATATTCCTTTCTGCTAACAACGGGAGGGTACGAATATACCGCAAACGCGTATAAAGGCACAGAATCCCGTCAAGAAACCATGTTGATCGGCGTTCTATTCCTCTCTTGATATGGTGTCTAGTTGCTTTGGCAAAAAATGGCAGTTTGTCGCGGTAAATCTGTTTATATTTTGTCTTTTTTACGAACGAAGCTCCCGGGCTTTGCCAATATAAGCCATGCGCTTGCCCGCTAGTCGACTTCTGGCCTAATACATTGCCTGATCTACTTTTTCTCACAGATTCTAGAAGATCATGCCATTTGATACGCTAATAATGCTGTTTTTTGCAGGGCTCACGCTCTGGTACTGACCGCTGGCGCCATGATCGGCGACTATTTCGCCATTCGTTTCGCAAAGAAGGCCAATGGTGAGTTGCTAAAGAAGTCCATGATCGCTATCGGATTGGGAATGAGCGCATATTATTTTTGGTCACACTACGGATAACAGCCTGATCCATGGCAGCACCGATACTCTTTCTTGATCAGATTTTCCTTACTTTTGGCGGCACACCGCTGTTGGAAGGGGCTGACCTGAGCATCCATCCTGATGACCGAATTTGCCTGGTTGGCAGAAACGGCTCAGGCAAATCTACCCTGATGAAGATTGCTGCCGGATTGATCGAACCCGACAAGGGCGAACGGTTTGTGCAACCGGGCACGACTTTGCATTATTTGCCACAAGATCCGGATTTGGCCGGTTACAACACCATCGAGGAATATGTGCTGGCAGGACTTGGTCCCCAGGACGACTCTCATCAGGCCAGAATGCTGATAGAAGAATTGGGATTATCCCCGGAGATGGGGACTGAAAAACTGTCCGGAGGCGAAGCGCGCAGAGCTGCCCTCGCTCGTGCCCTCGCCTGTGACCCGGATATCCTGTTCCTTGACGAGCCGACCAACCATCTGGATCTCAACATCATCGAATGGCTTGAGAAAAAACTCCGCAATCTGCGTTCAGCATTGGTGCTGATCAGCCATGACAGGCGATTTCTTGAAAATCTCTCACGGCAAACAGTTTGGATGGATCGCGGACAATCCAGAATGTTGAACAAGGGGTTTGCGGCGTTTGAAGACTGGCGCGATGAGGTTCTGGAGCAGGAAGAAGTCGATCGGCACAAACTTTCTCGCAAAATTGTCCGTGAAGAGCATTGGATAACGCATGGCGTCTCGGGGCGGCGAAAACGAAACATGCGCCGTGTTCGTGAGCTTGCAAACCTTCGCCAGACGAAAGCATCAGAACGGAAGGTTCAGGGTGGCGTCAACATCACCATGGCTGAAGCGGAAACTTCCGGCAAACTGGTGGCAAAACTCTTTTCCATTTCCAAAAGCTTCGGTGACCTGAAAATTGTCAAAGACCTGTCCCTCATCATGTCACGCGGCGACCGGTTGGGAATCGTTGGCCCCAATGGATCCGGCAAGACTACATTGGTGAAACTGATCACAGGAGAACTCGAGCCGGATGATGGCAAGGTCAAGCTCGGTGCAAACCTCGAACCTTTCGTCATTGACCAAAAACGTGAAATGCTCGAACCCGACTGGACCTTGAAAGATGCGCTGACCGATGGGCGTGGCGATCAGGTCGTGATCGGTGAAGAAACCAAATATGTCTATTCCTACATGCAGGATTTTCTGTTTTTGCCGGAGCAAGCCCGCACACCCATCCATGCGCTTTCTGGCGGCGAACGGGCCAGGCTAACCCTTGCGCGCGGATTGCGCACACCATCCAACTTTCTGGTTCTTGATGAACCGACCAATGATCTCGATCTTGAAACCCTCGATCTGCTACAGGAATTTCTAGCGGACTATCCGGGAACAGTATTGCTGGTGAGCCACGACCGGGATTTTTTGGACCGTGTCTGTACTTCTGTTCTTGTAAGCGAGGGAAATGGCCGGTGGAACGAATATGCTGGCGGCTATTCCGACATGTTGGCCCAACGGGGAGCGGCACCCAAACGCGATGTCGAAAAACAAAAAACCAAACCAAAATCCAGATCAAAGCCAGAGCCTGCAAAACAAGAAAGCTCACCCAAACTCAGCTTCAAACAACAACACGCTCTTGAAACCCTTCCAAAGGAAATTGAGCGATTGGAATTTGAGATTGGAAAGCTGAAGCAGGCTTTGGCAAAACCGGGTCTTTATGATGAAAACCCGAAAAAGTTTAACACCTGGGCGGAAGAATTGGGCAAACGAGAGACGCTTTTGTCGGAAAAAGAAGACGAGTGGCTGGAACTCGAAATGCTTGCGGAAGAGATCAACACATAATCTATGCCCGTGCGAAAGGCTGGATTGAGCCCAAGGCGAGGACTATTTCGCCATAGTATCAATCTACAAAATTCCGAGAAATGACCTGTGCTTTTTATCAAATGACCTATGGGTCCTTGGGCTCGAAAAATACACTTTTCTTGCGATGCATTTGTTAACAACAGACGGGCGATTGTTGATCCAAAATGGGATTTGTTCAGCATTCATACGCCGCAACATATCAACACTGAACCTTTTGCTCTCAAAGTATTTTTCTGAGGAAATAATTGTTTCGGATGGTGATTGAATATCCATAATGCCAGCATACCCACCAAGCAGGTTGTAGCCTGTTCTCATACAGGCATTGACTTCGCTTGTACACATCTTCGCACAGACATTCACAATAGGTTTTAGTTCAGGTGCAGTTTTGTAAATCTCATATGCTTTATCACTAAAACTATTCATCTCGCTCCATGTTTCACCGCTTCTTGGATAACTATCTCCATTGAGCAGAGTTCTGGCGAGCTTCAAATCTTTCTCATATTGGCCCTTATTTGTTAGGAGGTGAGAAATGTAGCCAAAATATCGATATGTACTTAACGGGCTATCGGCCATATCAGCTAGTGCCTCTTTCAGAACTCGATTTGGGTCCCCAGTGATAGTTGCAACATACCACTTAAAAGCATCCAATTCTTTTGGAAAATCTACCGCCTCAATAGAATTCAGGTAGTGTTCCGGGATAACACCCGAAACTTCGAATCTCCGAAATGACCGGATAGCTTGTCCCCGTTCTCCGAGCTCAAGCAGCAATAAAGCACCTGCGAAGCGATTTGGGACATCGTCAATGCTTAATAGTGCTCCCGCAAGCTCCTTTTTGGCGTCAACACGCTTTAGCCATGACTCACCAAACAGACCTTTTGATGCTTTGATGAGACTAGACCTTTCTTTCTTTGAAAGTGAATGCATGAAGGGGGAAAACTCACCGGGGCGACGTGCGATCTGGCCAAGAAGTATCATTGCCTCTTCATCACCTGCATTCGCCAGTTTCGAAAGCAATGGTATTGCAACTTGATCATTGTCATCAAGCCAAGCATCAATGGCAATGCTGATGTCATCATCTGCTCTGGATAATGAAGCAAACACAATACCAAAAAGAACACAATACCAAAAAGGAAGACTAATATTGCAATGGTTGATTTCATTTAGAAACATCTTTCACAAATATTCTGGTCGGAAATTCTAGTAAAAAATTTGGTGCTACTTAAGATTTGATATTTGCCATAAGTCAAGTACTTGTAAAATATCGCTTCGTCCGCATACCCGACTTTCAGCTCAATTCAGTCGGTCCTTCCACGACTAACGACAGCTCATAGCCCTAGTTGGACATTGTAAAATCCATTGCGATATCTGCTGGTGGTACAAAGCAGTCGCTGATCCAAAACCGAGTTGCGTGTTTTTGTTTCTCGACTTTACAACAGGTCTTTTGGCTCATTGCCTGAGAAAAACGCGTCAAGGTTGTCGAGTGCCCGGAAGCCCATGGCATCGCGAGTAGTCACAGTGGCGCTACCAATGTGCGGCAACATGAAGACGTTATCCAATTTTGAAAACTTCGGATTGCCACCCGGCTCGCTAACAAAGCAGTCGAGGCCAGCGGCGGACAATTTTCCGCTTTCAAGCGCGACAATCAAGGCATCCTCGTCCACCAAGGCACCGCGAGCCGAGTTCACCAAAACAGCACCATCAGGCATCATCGCAATTCGCTCAGCATTCATCAGGTCTGTCGTTTCAGGTGTCGCAGGACAATGAAGGGAGAGAAAGTCCGAAACCCCAAGAAGACTGTCCAGATCTTCATGGAACACAGCCCCCATCTCTTTATCGTCTGACAGTCTGGACCGGTTGTGGTAATGCACCTCCATGCCAAACCCTCTGGCATTGCGCGCCATAGCCTGACCAACCCGGCCCATGCCGATAATTCCAATACGACTGCCCGAAACCTGTTTACCAACCATGAATGCCGGCGACCAAAAATCCCATTCGCCTTTGCGGACCATGCGATCGCCTTCGACAGCACGCCTTGCTGCGCCCAGCATGAGCAAAAAAGCTAACTCCGCTGTCGCGTCAGACAAAACATCGGGGGTGTTGGTAACCGCAATGCCACGGGCCTTTAATGCGGGGATATCGCAATGATCCACACCAACGGAGTGGTTTGCGATAATCTTAACGCGAGGATGAAGCTTTTCCACAGTATCGCCGCGAAAAACCTCAGAGTGACAGGGCAGGATAGCATCTACCCTGGAACTCATTTCTATTATCTCATCAGCAGAATACAGGCGATCTTCATAATTGATGATACAATCATAAGACTTCTTCGCGCGCTCGATTGATGCATCGCTGATGCGACGTGTGATCCAAAGAACAGGTTTTGAGGTCATAAGATTTATTCAGCCGGCTTTTGGTTTAGCTTCCGCAGACCGAGGTAAACTGTACCGATCGCGAAAACAACTGCCGCCACATACCAAAACAATTGCGGCCAAAAACCGTCAACCAGATATGGGTTGTCGGAGGTGCCTAGCGACCTTATTCGAACACCAGTTCCAGATTCGAACAATGTGGATGCGCCCCATGATGCATAGGTGAAAGCAGCGCCACAGGCAAAAATCGCAAACACCTGGAATAAGCGACTGACGCCCGGCGTCATACCGAAACACTCTTCAATCAAATCATAGATCACAAGACCCATAACGAAGAGAACAATCAGCCAGAACGGCAAGCCACCATAAAATCCGGCAAATCCGGAGGAAATGGATTCAGCAAGTGCGAACACAAAAATACCAATCAAGGCAGCTGCAATAATGCCGATTATTTTCTGTGTGGTTGCATCCAACATGTATCTATTCCCTTAATCCTGATTTCACACTTTAAGAAATTTGAGTCAACATCCACCGGGCTGTTCGGAGCAGACGGTCATCCTCTTCATGATTACCAACAAGTTGAACCCCTATTGGAAGACCATTGCCACCAACCAAAATTGGCAAACTCAGGCACGGCAATCCGGCTAATGTCCAAATAGTGCTGCATATCGGATCGCCTGTTCCACCATCCGAAATCAATGGCGCCTCACCCGTAGCCGAGGCGGTCAAAATTGCATCAAAATCCATGAAGAACTGGCTGAAAAAGTCTTCGACTTGTTCCATCACACCAAGCGCATGTTGGTATTCACCGGAAGAGATCTGTCTTGCGCGTTCAATAACCGGTTTCAATGTACCGCTTATCTGATCCCAATCTTCTTTGAAGGTTTCACCCAAATGCATATTGATCTCATATTCATGGATGACGCGTTGGGTTTCCGGCAAATCAGAAAAATACTCAGGCGCTTGGATTTTCTCCACACGGTCACCGAGAGAATTGACCACTTCCTCAAGACCATCGCTACAATCAGCAGAGAAGCGATCTGAATATGGCAGATCAAGCCAAGCAATGTCCGGATCAGCCGGTGGCTCACAATTCATGCTCTCGACCATCTGAGGTCTGGGCCTTGCATATGATTTTTCATCTGCGGGATCATAGCAACCAAGCACTTCTGCAAGAAGCGCTACATCTTCAAGAGACCGACCAAACACCCCTATCTGATCGAGAGATTTTGAGGTTTGCAATACACCAGTTCGAGGGATGATGCCCCGGGTGGGTTTAAAGCCGTAGGTTCCACAATATGATGCTGGACGGATCACTGAACCATTGGTTTGCGTGCCGATAGAAAGCGGCGTGTGATATCCCGCCACGGCTGCTGCCGAGCCAGACGAGGAGCCGCCAGGAGTGTGAGCAGGATTGTGAGGGTTGCAGGTCGAACAAGGATGAACAAACGCCAGTTCAGTTGTGGCTGTTTTACCTAACAGAATTGCACCTTCTTCTCTAAGCCGTTGCACAATCCGTGCATCTTCTGAAGGCTGCCTTCCTTTGAAGATTGGTGATCCCCGCTCTGTTGGGAAGTCTGCAGTATCTATAATATCTTTTAGGCCAATAGGAATTCCGTGTAACCGGCCAATGGGCTTACCCTGACGACGAATGTCGTCCAATTTTTCGGCTTGCGATAACACGCGATCCCTGTCCCTGTGCGCCCAAGCATTCAGCTGCGGTTCAGTGAGCTCAATCTGATCCAGACAAGCGGTTGCCAAATCCACACAAGAAAGCCAGCCTTCTTGTATTTTCTGGATGGCTTCGGAAGCGGATAGGCCGTTAGGTGGGGTCTCTGTCATCGAGCTAGAACCCCTACGGCACCCACTTGCCAAACAGGTAATCCGGGAACCAGAGGGCAATGCCCGGGAACTGGTACATCATCACCATGCAGAAGATCACAATCGCCAAATAGGGCATAAGGCCTTTGAAGATTTCAACCAGTTCAATCTGGCTCTTCAACACCCCTTTCAGATAATAGGCGGACATGGCCATGGGAGGTGTAAGAAACGAGGTTTGCAGATTAAGTGCGACCAGCATGGCAAAGAAATACGGATTGATTCCAAACAGTTCCAGCATGGGCAAGAAGATCGGAACAAAGATGATCAGGATCTCCGACCACTCCAGCGGCCAACCGAGAAGGAAGATGATCAATTGCGCAATAACGAGGAATTGCCATGGTTCCAGATCAAGGCTCAGCACCCATTCTTTCACTAGTTCTTCTCCGCCAAGCAGAGAGAACACAGAGGTGAAAATCCATGCGCCAATAAACAACCAACACACCATTGCGGTTGCCTTGGCTGTCAGGAACACACTTTCCTTGAGCTTGGTCCATGTCAGGGAACGATAAAGAGCCGCAAGAGCAATACCGCCGCCCGCGCCCATGGCGGCAGCCTCAGCCGGCGTTGCAAGTCCGCCAAGAATTGAACCAAGCACCAACATGATCAAGACTGTGAGAGGCACAAAAGAAACCAGCAAGTTCATCCAGATTTCTTTGACTGGAGGCAGGTCTTCCTCTTTTGGTTTTGGCGCAATTGACGGGTTCATCATCACCCGGATGATCACATAAACGATGTACATGCCAGCCAGCAGAAGACCCGGGAACACAGCTGCCGCATAAAGGCGCAACGGAGAGAGTTCAGCAATCGCAGAATAGACGATCAGCATGATAGAAGGCGGGATCAAAATTCCCAACGTACCACCTGCACAAATTACACCAGCTGCGAATTGTCGGTTGTAATTCGCGTTCGCCATAGCCGGGAAAGCGAGTAAGCCCATCAATGTTACAACGGCGCCCACAATACCGGAGGCAGTGGAGAAGACTGCACACGTAATCAATGCCGCTATTGCCATTGAACCGGGAAGGTTGCGGGCTGCCTGGTAAAGCGAGAAGAATAGCTTGTCGACGATATTGGCGCGCTCCACCACATATCCCATGAACAGGAAGAGCGGGATCGCTACCAAGATTGGATTATCCATCACCTCAAACGTACGGTCTGCGAACAGGAAGAATACTCGGTTGCCGAGTATGTCTGCAATTGTAGCAACCGTATCGCCTTGGGTCGTGTAGTAATAAAACCCGAACCCCAGACCCATTCCTATCAACGTAAATGCGACCGGAAAGCCAAGCAAAACCAGAAAGATAAAACTGGTCAGCATTAAAATTGCGACTTCAGGATTAGACATGATCAGAAGTTTCCGTTTTCAGCCAGTTTTACTTTTCAGAACTGGTATATTGTTCAAGGTCAGTTTCAGCGAGCAGATCTTCTGTCTCTTTGACATCATCCAGACGGGGCATCCACACGCCTGTCTGAATTGCGCGCCAGCAACGCATCATTTCCGCCGCACCTTGCAAAAGCATGAGCAGACCCACAACCGGAACCAAAGTCTTGAAATAATAAATCTGAATGCCCGCCGGGCTATTCAAACTCACTTCCTTGAACCGCCAACTTTCATCGGCAGCAAGCCAACCTGCAAAAAACAACGCAGCCATGCCAGGAATGAAGAACAAAATGTAGAGAATAAAGTCTGAAATCGCCTGTCTGCGCACTGAATAGAGCCGATATAAGAAGTCACCTCTTACATGAGCCCCCTGCGCTAGGGCGTACGGGCCGGCCATCAGGAACAAGGCGCCATACATTTGGATTTGCATATCCAGCGACCAGACCGTCGGCGTATTCAGGACATATCGAACAAATACCTCATAGGCCACAGCAAGCGTCAAAATCAGGATGCACCAACCAAAGGCACGTCCTACCCAAATGCTGAGTCCTTCAATCGTGTAAATAAAGCGTTCCATGCCTTCTCCCCAGAATGCGCGTTGATCTGCATTCACAATGCTCAGTTTTTCTAAGACTTTTTATAAAGGAATAACCCGAGGCCAATCTTTGAAAGGCCTCGGGAAATTTGCGGTAACCAGTATTAACCGAAGTAGTGGTTATAAGCCAGCTTATAGTCAGGCTGGTTCAGGTTTAGATAGTTCATCACGTCTTTCGCATATGCTTTCTGAGACGCAATAACTTTAGCAAAGAACGGATCTTCCGCTGAGATGCGATCCACCACTTTGTCCCAAGCCTTAAGCTGTTCAGCCATAACGGAATCTGGTGTGCGATACACGTTCACACCTTGATCGTCGCGAAGCTTAACAAGGTCTTCGGAATAACGCTTTGTGTTGTTCCAATAGAAGTTTGAGCTTTCAGCTTCTGATGCATGTTTCAGGATTGCCTGATGCTCGGCTGGGAGTGATTCAAACTTCTTCTTGTTAAACGTCACTTCGAAGAATTCTTGTGACTGGTGGAATGATGCAAGGTGATAGTGTTTGGACACATCCTGCATACCAAAGTCGCGGTCTGATGTCGGGTTGTTGAACTCCGCAGCATCAATCAAACCAGATTTCATCGCTGGCTGGATTTCACCGCCTGGCAGCTGCACAACCGACATGCCCATTTCCAGAAGAACGTCAGCAGCAAGACCAACGGTTCTGTATTTAAGACCTGACATTTGCGAAGCGTCTTTAATTTCTTCTTTAAACCAACCCATTGGTTGCGCTGGCATTGGTGAATTGAAGAACGATACAACGTTCAAGCCAAGTGACGCCATCAACTCATCGAAGAGCTCCTGACCGCCACCATAGTGCACCCAGCCGAGCACTTCGTTTGATGACCAACCAAAGCATGGGCCTGTTCCAAACAAAGAAGCCGCTTTTGACTTCGAATACCAGTAAGCTGGTACATAATGAGCACCATCCAGTGTGCCGCGGTGAACAGCGTTCTGCATCTGGCCTGTTTTAACAACTGAGTTAACGGCCAAAAGATCGATTTTCAGGTCTTTGCCTGCCATCGCATGTACGCGATCCACATAGGATTTTGCATTTTCAAGAAAAATGCCGCCGCCCCAAGCTGCCTGCACTTTAAGCACTGTTGGTTCTGCTCTTGCCACAGCTGGTGCTGCCAGTGTTCCAGCTGCAACGGTTGATGCAACTGCTGATCCTTTAAGGAATTTTCTGCGATTCATCGCTTCTGTCATGAGATTTCTCCTCCATTAACCGACTTTGACATTCAAATATCGGGCATAACGCAAATGCAAAGGTAGCGCCCTGCGAGGGGGTGTCAACTCTGATTCTTTGATTTAGATTTCTGCATTCCGCAAACTGAATTCCGTTTTCAAAATCCGCAAAGACATTCTTTGTCCGATTTAGATCCTATGCAACTCTGAACAGGAGTCAGCTTTTGAAGCACCTAACTACTATGGTTTTGGTGCAAAAAGCTTTTTGCCGTTAGCCGGCATTGAGGAGTACGACGAAAGAACAAAAAACCAGCCTCGGGGGAAGCGAGGCTGGCCAGCTGTCTGCCTTGGCAAGGAATAGACCTTGCAATTCCTGGGAGGATTATTGTGGCAGAAGAACGTCGTTGACTACATGGACAACACCGTTGCCGCTTTCAAGGTCAGCGGCTGTGACAAGCGCAGCACCACCGCTCTCGTCAAAAATATACACGTTCCCACCGTGCAGCTTTGCAGTCAGTGCATCACCGCTAACGGTTGAAAAATTAAATGCACCACCATGCGCATTAATCTTTGAGACAAGGTCACCGGCACGCACTTCGCCTGCAACAACATGTGCGGTCAAAACTTTTGTGAGTGTGCCTTTGTTTTCAGGCTTAAGAAGTGTGTCTACAGTGCCATCTGGCAATTTTGAAAAAGCGTCATTGGTGGGCGCAAACACAGTAAATTTGCCTTCAGAAGCAAGTGTGTCCACAAGCCCGGCAGCCTTAACCGCAGCGACAAGTGTTGTGTGGTCCTGCGAACCAACAGCAATATCGACCACAGTGCCTGGAGTGTTAGCGAAAGTAGGCGCAATTGCCACCATCGATGTGGTCGCGACTGCAACCATAAAGTTTCTTACTTTGGACAGGTTCATGATGAACTCCCTTTATTACCAAACAATTTCCGATCACCCTATTGCGATCATGAACAACTGGTCCGGATCAGTTATGACTAATAACGTCTGGTTATGGGATTAGTTTCAAATTTATAAAAAAAAGCCGCAGCGGATAGAAATCCACTGCGGCGGGATGAGGTCAAGAGCCAATTGTATCAGCCTCTCCTCCCTGACCATCATCCGGAACAGAACATGACAATAGTAACGAGATTGTCAGTGTATTTGTTTCCGGACATGTACTTGAGGTTAAAACAGGATTCATCAACGCTGCCCATGCGACAAGTTGGCAACCCGTCGCATGTAAGCACCACCAATCTTTTGAAGCTGGTACTTCTATAAAAAGCTGGCTTTAAAGCGATTGAAGCTTTCCAAGCGCAATTACAGGTCCAGTTGCAACTCCGTTAGGTGCACCACCGGGAGGCTCCATGGTTATGGCCAATGTTCCGCCCTCACCAATAAGCGGTAGAAAATCATCTGAAATCTGGACCGTGTCAGGTGCGGATTCATCCATAACACCAAGCGATAAAACTTCGCCTTTGCGATCACCCTGATCTGGGATGAGCCAGATTTCCGGAACTTTTTCATCCGTGTCAGTAACCGAGGTTCGGATTAACAACGCCTGCTTGAGCGGGTCATACTGCGCTACGAAAGCGGGTGCATCGCCGCTCTGCGTTAGTGAAGCTACCAGCGGATTGGATCGAGCAATACGATCACGAACATCGGCAAGCTCAGTCTGACTCGCTTGAAGATCACTTTGAACTGCTGCAATTTCAGCTTCTGCAGAAGCAAGCGCTTCACGGCTATCGGATAACGCCTGCTCTGTAGCATCACTTGCACTGCTCAAAGCAGCAATCTGTTCCTGCAATTGTGTAGCTTCACCTTGGCTTTCGGCAAGTTGAGCCTCTTTGGCCTCAAAACTTTGCTGCACGCTGGCAAGCTGATCTTTTACAGACTTCAACTCACTACCGGCAAAATCGCCACCGGTTGTGTACATAAGAAAGGCAAAGCAACCAACTGCCGCAGTGGATGCAAACGCAGTCATCATTTTCCAGAAACCAATCCCACTTTCCACCACACTTGTTGGTGCTACAGCCGGAGCGGCGGGCGCTATACTTTTTTCAACCTGCTGCCAAACCGCTGAAGGCGGATTGACATCTGCAACCTCTTCAAGCATTGGAGACAATTGATTGTTCCAGCCCTCAACTTCTGCTCTGAAGGCACGGTCATTTTGGAATCGTTCCTCAGCGCGGCGCATTTGCGTTTGGTTCAGAACACCAAGCGCATATTCAGCAGCGAGCCATCGATCCTCTTTTGTCAGCGTGTTTCGCACATTCATTGGTTCATACATTCCCGAAGACTTATCAGGCTGCGCCTGATCCAGGTTTTGACCGTGTTAAGCGGCACGTCAAGTTTTTGCGCTGCCTCTTCATAGGTCCATCCACCCAAGTACACATTTCTGACCGCATCAGCATGCTTGTCTTTAAGTTCAGACATGCATCCGTTCAAACGATCAACCTCGTTCGAAAGCACAGCGCTCGCTTCTGGTGACGGCGCATCATCAGCAATTACCTCAGCTTCATCAATATCAGCAGTTTCCGGTTTACGTCGGCGATAACGATCAATCGATGTATTGCGCGCAATAGCCGCCAACCACGAAATCGGGCTTGCATTGCCAGAGGCATACTTGTCGGCTGAACGCCATACTTTCACATAGACTTCCTGCAAAACCTCTTCTGCTTCACTTTCATTGTTTAAGATACGGATGCAGATGCCAAAAAGTTTCGCAGAAGTAGCTTTATATAAGTTTTCAAAGTCAACTCTGCTGCCCATCGCTGTTCGGGCAATCATTTCATCAAGATTAGCTCTAGTGGTCATGGGGATTTCGACTTTCTCACCAGATATTCTCTGATATTGGACATTCATTTTTGTAAATCCGTTATGACAAAGAACATTGCAGCAAGTCAAGAAATCTTAAGGGTTTTTCAGCTTTGGCGTCGCCAAAGCTCGGCATAAGTCCCCTCGTTTTTGAGCAAATCAGGATGTGTACCTTCCTCAATGATTTTCCCCTTATCCATAACGATAATCCTATCCATCGCCATGATGGTAGACAAACGATGCGCTACAACAAAAACGGTTTTTTCCGACATTTGTTTCAACAAATTTTGTTGAATTGTTTTTTCGGTCAAAGAATCGAGCTGGCTGGTTGCTTCATCCAGCACCAGAATGGGTGCATTTCTGTATATTGCGCGCGCAATCGCGATACGTTGTCGTTGCCCGCCGGAGAGTTTAACACCTCGCTCTCCCACGTGCGCACGGTATCCCTCTCGGCCGTCTTTATCCTTAAGTTCAGAGATGAACGCGTGGGCATCTGCCTGGCGCGCAGCTTCTTGCACCCGTTCCAGGCATGCATCCGGATCACCCAAGGCAATGTTCTCAAAAACCGATCGGTGAAACATCTGCACATCCTGCTGAACCAATGAGAAGTGCTTTCGCAGACTGTTTTGACGGACATGGCGTACATTTTGTCCATCGATCAAGACTTCACCCTGATCCACATCAAAGAACCGCATCATAAGATGCACGAGCGTTGTCTTGCCACAACCCGATGCTCCAACAATACCAATCTTTTCACCTGCCCCTACCTTTAGCGAGATGCCACTGATGACACCATCGAGCTTGTCATAGTGAAAATGCACGTCTCTGAATTCAACTTCACCTTTATCAAATGCAAATTCAGGAGCATCCATTGCATCTTTTAGGCCATGCGGATGTGCCACAAGATCCATCGTATTCTGCGTAACACCCACATTCCGGAAAAAGCCGTTCAAATTTCCAAGCAAGCGGTTAGACAAAAGATGAAGTCGCAAAACCAGCGCCATGACAAAAGCAACGGAACCAAGTGTCGAGGCATCTGATAACCAGAGGTCTACAGCAATCCAGCCAATCAGGGATATGACAATGCCATTTACAACCGTAAGAGAGACCCTCATCGATGTCAGCGTACGGGTAAACTTGAAAATTGCTTGTTGATGCACCTGCATGGCATCCAATACCCAGTCTTCGGTCTGGATTTGAGAGCCATACAGTTTCACGGTCTGGATGTTGGAATACCCATCCACCATGCGTCCGGTTACACCTGACCCGGTTTCTGCTGTGATCCGAGCATGCTCGCGGACTTTCGGAACGAAATATCGGGCAATCGCATAGAAAACGACCATCCATACCGCGATCACCACACCCAATTGCCAATCAAGGACGAACAGCAGCCCTGCAGTAGTAAATGCATAGACAACAACGAACCAGATGACCTGCAAGAGCGAGATCATCATATCACCGGTTGCCATGCCGGACTGAAACACTTTCTGGCTGATACGGCCGGCCAGATCGTTTTGAAAAAACGACAGTGACTGACCCACAACATGTTTATGGCTTTGGAAACGCATCATCACGAAGAAACCCGGCACAATAACCTGCTCTTCGATCAAAGCGCCAAAGGTCACAACACATGCCCGCAACAGCGCAATTACCAAAAGCATTGTCAGCAATGTGCCGCCATGCTTTTCCAGCAAACCGGTCCAACCGGAGGCTTTATCGCCTGTTGCTTCAAACTCGGTCAGCACATCTACCAATCGGCCAACATAAGAAAACACTGTTGCTTCAACGATAGCGTTGGCAAACCCGTATAGAAGCAGTGCCAGAAATGCCCATTTGACTTGGCCGACATAGTGCCAGACATAAGCCAGCAACGTGTTGGGCGGTTCGTAGTCACTACGGGGCTTGAAGGGATCAATCCAGCTTTCAAAGAACCGGAAAACTGAATCAACAACCCGCATGCTTATTCGGCTGCCTCAGTCTCTTCTTCGAGATCTATTGTGGGCAGGAACCCACCGGATTGGCGTTTCCACAAATCGGCATAGATACCACCCTGCTCAACAAGTGTATCATGCGAACCAGCTTCAATGATCTTGCCCTGATCCATCACGATTAAGCGGTCCAGTTGAGAAATCGTAGAGAGACGATGTGCGATGGCAATCACTGTCTTACCTTCCATTAAGTCAAACAGACTCTCTTGAATGGCTGCTTCAACCTCTGAGTCCAACGCCGAAGTTGCTTCATCCAGCACCAGAATCGGCGCATCTTTCAGGAATATTCGGGCAATAGCAATGCGCTGCCTTTGTCCTCCCGATAATTTGACTCCACGCTCACCGACCTGCGCATCGAGGCCGGTGTTTCCGTCATTGTCGACCAGATCTCGGATAAAGTCCCATGCATTCGCTTTTCTTGCCGCTGCGATGATTTCTTCATCGCTGGCTTGCGGCTTTGAGTACGCAATATTTTCCCTAATCGAACGATGCAGAAGAGACGTATCCTGTGTCACCATCCCGATATTTTCGCGAAGGCTGTCCTGGGTCACATCAGCAATGGAAGTATCTCCGATTCGAACCACTCCAGATTCCACATCGTAAAACCGAAGCAGGATATTGGTAAGCGTTGTTTTGCCAGCACCTGACCTGCCAACGAGACCGATCTTTTCACCAGACTCTATCTCGAGATTTAGGTTTTCCATCACTGCACCATCGCCACCATAAGTGAAGCGGATATTGTCAAAGTGGATGGCTTTACCATAGGCATCCAGTTTTCCAGCATCCGGCTTATCCGTTACTGCGAGGCGTTTTGACATCATGTTCATGCCGTCCTGAACAACACCCAGCGATTCAAAGAAACGCGCCAATTCCCACATGATCCAATGCGCCATGCCATTCAAACGCAATACAAGCGCAACTGCGATTGCCACACCACCAACCGTACTTTCGCCAACCAACCACAACCAAATGCCAATGCCACCAGCCGCTACCAACAATAGCCCGTTGATGAGTTGAACCCAGAGTTCAAACCAGGTTGAAAGACGCATTTGGGGGTGAACTGTCTGAAGAAATCCGTCCATCGCATCACGCGCATAGGCTTCTTCGCGTTCCGCATGTGCGAAGAGTTTCACCGTGGTGATATTCGTATAGCTATCTACGACGCGGCCCGTCATAACGGAACGCGCATCAGCCTGCATTCGGGACACATTCGACATTCTTGGCAGGAAGAATTTCAGAACGAAAGCATAGGCAATCAGCCAAACGATAAACGGCAAAGCAAGCCACCAGCTGAATGCAGCAACCAGTGCCATTCCACCGAAGAAATATACACCGACAAACACCATGACACTTACGATCGTGATAACGGAATCCCGAATTGCCAGCGAAGTCTGCATCACCTTTGTGGCAACCCGCCCGGCAAATTCATCAGCAAAAAAACCAAGAGATTGTCTGAGCAAATAACGGTGCATCCGCCATCGCACAATCATACCGTAATTGCCCATTAGTCCCTGCAATTGGATCAACGAATGAAGCAGTCCCAGCAAGGGTATGATGATCACAGCCACAATTGCCATACCTGCCAGTTTCCAGCCCTCATCGGACAAGAAAGTCTCGCGATTTGCGCTGGTCAGCCAATCAACGACATTTCCGAGAAACGCAAAAAGAGAAACCTCAACCAGCGACAATACGATCACTGCAAGCGTGTTCAGAACCAGAATTTTCCAGACCGGTTTTGTGTAGTGCCAGTAGAAGGCCAGAAGCGAATCAGGCGCCTGTTTGGGCACATCATCGGGATAGGGATTAACGAGATTTTCAAAGTAAGCGAACATGAGTTTGATCCAGCATTAGTGGTTCTATTGAGAACGGAGATATGAAGGGTTTACCGGCATGGGCCGGTCAGCGAATTCAGATCAGGCTGTTCGCCGACCCTGCATAAGAAGGCATGCATTTAACAAATGTGATACACATGTGCGCCTCCTCTGGCTGGTGTTAATGAGTACAGTGTGACCGCAAACTTTCAGAATTGCAATCCTTGTAAAATTTGGCATTGAACAAAAGTCCGATTGTTGCGATTAAGCCACATGCCTGATCTGGTCCTTTTTCAACCCGACATTCCTGGAAACGCGGGAACCCTGCTTCGCCTCGGTGCATGTTTGGGAGTCCGGGTCCACATCATTGAGCCTGCTGGATTTCGATTGGATGAGAAAGCCTTTCGCAGGGCCGGAATGGACTATATCGATCAGGCCGCCATGCATCGCCATTTGAATTGGCAGACCTTTGAAGAATGGCGCATATCGGAGCAGCGCAGGCTGGTTTTACTCACCACCAAGTCCGAACTTCCCTATACAGGCTTTGCGTTTGAAGCGACGGACCTCTTAATGCTGGGCCGGGAAAGCTCCGGCGCTCCCGATCACGTTCATACTGCAGCTGATGCAAGGGTTACCATCCCCATGCATGGAGAAGCCCGCTCACTCAACATGGCTTTATCCGGTGCGATGGTACTCGGCGAAGCACTTAGACAAACCGCGTAAGTCACGGGTTCTAAAGCCGATTTACCCTACGGAATTTGTTAACAATTTTACGATAATTTTAAACAACCGGCTGTCATAGTTTCCTTGACGAGTGGGAAACTGCGCCAGTCTGGCATCCGTTTAGAGATTGTTGTGCTCCAACAAAACGCGGATCTGTTGAAATAGGTAGTGAGTGTTCGGCTATGTATGAATTAGGCATGTCTTCAGACGGAAGAAAAGAACCGGTTTTTGGCGACCCCAAATCCATGACTGGCGATGCTGTTCCATCCATCGATACCGGAGCAACTTTCGCACCAAGCCCAAGCGCCCCATTTTTGCTGGAAGACGAACCCGGACCAGATGCTTCTGCTATCCTGATGCGCAGCGGTATTGTGATTGCTCTCGTGCTCGCCGCTTTCGGTGGGTATAAATATCATCTGGGCACTAAAGTTGACAGTCAGATCGCAGACCACTCACGCACTGATTGGACTGGCGGGCCTGTCGCGACAAACGAAAGCGGCAACCTGATTTTGCCGACAGGCTCAAACAAGGCAACCCGCCAGATAGACCTCACAACAACTGCGTCGATCACATCAAAGCCAGAACCAAGAGTGACCGAGATTGAAACAATACGCAGTGGTACTGCGCCAAAATTCCATATCGTGGAATCTGGCGACACTCTGAGTGCCATTGCCAGAACTTATGAAATCAGCACTACAGATATCATGACGATCAACAAGATTGAGAATCCGCGGCTGATTAAACCCGGCATGAAACTCTTTGTCACCAAATAACACGGACATCTGCCCGCTGCAGTCGATCAATCTGCAGTGGGCAGTCTTCGCATCGTGAATTCGATTACGTCATCGTCCAGAACCCGCCAGCTTTCCACTTCGCTCCAATAGGCAGCTTTCGGGTACTTTTTCAAAAACTTCCGGGCAAACTCGCGCGCTTCATCCCTCGGCAGCACTTTCGTCTCACGCATCCAGCTATCAACCGGTGTGCCGGACGTATGGCGCATGGCACGACGTCGTTCTGCCCAGCTTTGATTTGAACGGCGTGCATTTTCTACCGCTTCTGACGCTCGCCGCGCCGAAGCAACCGAATATTTTGCTTTGGTTTCAAGTTCGTCTGTCATCACACATTTACCTTTGGTTAATGTGTTGATCCCGCAGTCCTTTGTCAAGGATCAGACCTGATGAGGCAAAAGGGCGGTTGCATTGTATAAAAAAATATGGAGAACTCCCGCCAGAATAGCGGCACAAATTTGAGGAATTTTGTCTTGGGAATCAGTCACAAGCCACCACCACCAGGGCTCCCCGAAGGATTGAATGAAAAGAAAGCAGCGGCCAAACAATGGTTTGAATCGCTTCGTGACACCATCTGCCGTAGTTTTGAGGGCCTCGAAGACACCCTGGAAGGACCGATGTCCGACCGTCAGGCGGGTCGTTTTGAGCAAAAGGACTGGCTGCGTGAAGAAGGTGCCGGCGGGGGCGGTACCATGTCCATGATGTATGGCCGTGTCTTCGAAAAAGTTGGCATACACACCTCAACCGTTTACGGCATCTTGCCGGATGACTTTAAGGCGCAAATTCCCGGTGCAGACAAAAACCCGGAATTCTGGGCATCAGGCGTGTCATTGATCGCGCATCCCTGGAACCCGAATGTACCAACCGTCCATATGAACACCCGAATGGTGGTCACAGCCAGCCAATGGTTCGGAGGCGGAGCTGATCTCACTCCGATGCTTAATGCGCGAAGAACACAGGACGACGAAGACTCCCGCATGTTCCACAAAGCCATGCAGTTTGCTTGTGAACGTCACAAGGTTGCTGATTATGCGGAATACAAGCAATGGTGCAATGAGTATTTCTTCCTCAAGCACCGCAACGAGATGCGCGGCATTGGCGGCATCTTCTATGACTATCTTCATTCTGATGAAGATGCTGGTGGTTGGGATGCTGATTTTGCCTTTACCAAAGATGTTGGCCGGGCTTTCAACGTTGTTTATCCAACCATCGTAATGAAAAACTTCAACAAGGAGTGGACACCAGAGCAACGCGACGAACAATTGGTGCGCCGTGGACGATATGTCGAGTTCAACCTGCTTTACGACCGGGGTACCATCTTTGGTCTGAAAACTGGTGGCAATGTGGATACAATTCTCTCATCCATGCCTCCTGAAGTTAAGTGGCCTTAGAAACAAAAAAGGGCAGCTTGTAGCCACCCTCTTTGCATTCAAAATTTTGTCGCGAAAGGCTTTAGATTTTCAAAGCTGCTGCGCAATCCTGTGTCTTGATACGGGCAAGAGCAAGGTTTGATTTTGCTTTGTCCAATACGAGATACATAAACACAGTCGCTTTGCCTGGAAGCGGTGTGATGATGTGATACTGTGAAGACAGGGTAATCAAGATGTCATTGATTGAGTCTGCGAGACCCAGGCTTTTCATGGTATTCAGTTTTGCTTTCACAACTTCAGTATTACCCGCTGCAGCAAGGTCGAGGTCAAAGGCGTTGCCTTCTTTACCAAGCACCATGCCTGAGTCACTGTCCACGACTGCAACTGCAGCTGCGCCATCGATTGTTAAAAGTTCTTTCATTGATTCATCAACACTAGCCATCATTTTACTCCTAAACTGTTCTGATGTGGTTGCGCTCAAAATGAGCATTAACGCGGACTTCATTTTGGTCCGCTTGTTTTCCCAGCACTACTTAGGCATGCCCCCACAAATTTGGTCCACCGTTTGTTTTACTGAAAAAATCGCATGTCCAACCGTTTCCCTATCGTTGAACAAAGCCGTAATAACGAGCGGAAGATCATGCACCCTGCTCATCACCAGGTTTCCGTCGCTTGACTTAAAAGTTATGTATTCATTGTCTCCCATGCCAAGCTCTTCATGTACTGCTTCCGCGAGCGCTTGCATGGAACTGGTCATCGAGCCCAAGCGATTTCCGCCATCTTTCAATCGGCCAAAAGTCGATACGACGAAGCCATCGGAAGATACTATCGCTGCTGCCTGCATTCCTTTGCAACGTTCTGCCAGCGAGTTGAGTTCAATCTCGCAGTTGCTGCAAAATTCTTCATCCTTGTGATACGCGAACATCCTGTTGGACCCCCTGATTGGCTTCAATGTTCATTAGTAGTGAATAGAGCATCATGACCATGTGGTCTTTGCTGCGTGGATCGACGGTAAACGTTGGAACGCCTGCATGCGGACCGTGCTCATCCATGTGAATGACGTAGTCACCTATTGTCGGCTCTGGCTTGATATCACTTCTGGTGACACCAACCACCATGCCACCGCGCTGATAGATTGATGAGAACTGCTCCATAAAATAGACAACTTCACCAAGCGGATCTTCAGCATCATTATTGATCAGCACAATAAGGCCAAGCGCACGTTTCTCCAGAATGCGCCACATGAAGTCGAAACGGCGCTGACCCGGCACTCCGTAGAGCTTGATCTTGTCCTCATCGCCAAGCATGATTTCACCATAGTCCAACGCGACCGTCGTAGTCGGCTTGTTGACCCGATCCATCTCGGTATTATCCGCTTCAGTCGATACGACTTCGCTGTCACTGAGACTGCGAATTGCAGTCGTCTTGCCAGCGCCCATTGGACCCGCGATAAGGATTACATTTTCAGACATCTAGCCCGCCTTCATTAGATGTTGCTTCAATTTGCCGATAAGAGACGACACATTGCTTTGTGTTTGATTGCCTGTATCAATCGCTGTCTGCGGACGGATTTGTGATGCGGCGGAAGGATCGATCACCTTACACAGACCCAGCAATGACACAGCATTCATGAAGTTCCAGACCATGCTTTCATTTGCTTCAACGTCTTGCGCCAAAGTTGATACCTCGAAAGGACTCTTGGTCAGTTTCGCAGCCATCTCAATCATCTTCATATTGTGATTGTACAAGGCGAAATTAGGCCACGACTTTAGCATGAATTGCTTGTCATCAGGCAACCATGGCGCAGCCTTCCCGCCGCCAGCTACCAGTCCCGCAAGCCAAACAAGATTCTCCAATGGAAACGGACTAGTTCCGTCCAAGTCCGGGTTTGGAGGAAGATTTGCAACTTCGGCACATTCCAGAACGTTCTTGAAGCTGACGATCTTGATAAAATTGAAAACTCGAAAATATTGCTGTGCGGCGAGGTCAATAGTCGCCACGTGCTCACCACTCAGTTTTATCGTTATAAAACCTGGTCGCGGATTCCCGACAATATTGTTTTGAAGAAAATCGGCGAACTCTGACCATAGCCCCTGTGCCATTATTACCTGGTTCGTGATAATCGCATCATTGGTTAGTGCAGGATCACTGGATGGTTTTTGTTCGACTTCAAAATGCGATTCGATCCCGTTCAACAACTCGATTAACTGCATCAACCGGAATGGTTTGGGCAATGCAAACCGCTCTGGCTCTACCAGATCACCCAGGCTGACAGTTACCGGGTAGTACTGTTGCTGCGTCTGCGGATTTTCCTTGGGGCTGCATATGATAACGTTTGGCTTTGCGTCGATTGCCAGAAGCCAGTGGGCTGTAATCTGTACAGCGCTTACTTCCAACATCGTCTGGATCATGGGACGGGCATTAAGGCCGTCGCCATCGAATCCAATGAAGTAACTCGGCTTTAGTGTGCTCATGGTCAGTTAATTCCTGGGGCCTGATTAACTTATGCATTGTTGTATTCTTTACTTTGTGCACAAGTACCCACGGGGCGATTAACAAAACCATAAAAAGTCTTAAACAAATCCCTAACAGAACATGATAGGAGCGACGCGCGAACCCATTGTTTCAGAAATGGTAAACAAATTAAAACCTGTACTTTGCTTGTTTGAAGCAAATTCAATTCGGATTTTTCCCGAATGCAGTTCTTCGAAGTGACTGGGCCGACCGAAGTCAGGTCTTACCCGGTTCCCCAGCCTCTGACACAGCGTTTGCCGCAGCAGCACCAATGGTTTTCGCCTGACCTTCACTCAACTTGTCATCTTTCTCAATGCCTGGGATCTGAACGCGCACCTCACGTCGGGCAAATTCGATTCCGGCTTCATCGAGCACTTTCTGAACCCGACTATATACATCCTTGCGGATCACCCATTGTTTTCCGGGTTTAGACATAAACTTGCCGCGCACCACAATACCGACATCATCCACATCGTATACGCCCTGACTTTTGAACGTTTGGATCAGGTCCTCAGCATAGTCTGCCTCAAGCATCTCAGCGCCAACTTTCTTGAACAGCTTTTTGATGCGATTGACATCAGTGTCGAACGGAAACGTGAACTTCAGCTTCATAATCACCCAGTCACGGGAGTTATTCGTCACCTTTGGTATCTCACCATAGGGAATGGTATGAACCGCACCTTTGTGATGGCGTAGTTGCAAAGACCGAATGGAGATTTTCTCCACTGTACCAACCGTATCATCAATAACCAGATATTCCCCAACTCTGAAGGCATCATCGACAAGGAAGAAAATTCCTGACACCACATCTCGCACCAAAGTCTGCGCACCGAAACCAATGGCCAGACCAACGATACCGGCACCTGCAAGCAATGGAGTTGTGTCAACACCAAGACGACTTAGACCCAGCAGAATGGTCATGACCACAATCGCGGAAAGCAACACCAGACGGATAACCGGCAGCACCGTCGCAAGTCTTGAAAGGCCTGTACCGCCACCCTCGCCGCCGCCGGGTTCATCTGAATCAAGATCAATACCTGCAGCCGTTTGCTCTTCTGCCAGCTTGCGATTGATCCAAACACCGGCAGCCTCCCAGACGAGGTATCCGATGAAGAAGTAAAGTGTTCCATCAATCACCTGTGCAATTAGCCGTTCGGTAAAATTGGAACTCTGTGTGTCTGACAAATCGACGCCAAACAAACGCGCAAGCGAGACCAACGTAATGGTCAGAAGGATAACCCGCCCCATCCTCAAATATGCCCGTTGGGTCGCCCGATAGGCACGCTCAGCTACAGGACCTTCGCCAAGCATTGGCGGTGAGAGATGAAGAACAAGACCGCGAACACCCGTATCGAGCAACGGGAAAAATGTGATCAGAAGCAGTGTTACGTAGGTTTGACCCTGAAGGAGGTCAAAGCGCTCTGCCCCTGCAAGGATTTCGGTGAAAATCCAATTCCCAAAAATAAGGAACATCGAGATATATGGCCAATACCGAGCAAACTTGATGCCGGTGGGGCCCATCAGATCATCTTTACCTACAACCGCCTGGATCACGCCCTGTTTCGAATAATAGATGGCACAGATGATATACACATGCAGTGCCAAATTGATCCAAAAGCCAAGACGCAATGTCCCGAATGGAATTCCGAACTGAACAAGAGATTGCAAAACAAACGGGCCTATTCCAAGCAGAACCGCCGCCCATATGGTCTGTGAATGAAAACGTTTCGCAGCTGTATCATCAACTGGCAAGAGACGAAGATCAGATCGCACTGGTGCAACAGAAAACCGTGAAAACGCTGCAAAAAGCATCACAATTAAGATGACGTTGGTAACAAATCTAGCCGCAAATTCCGCATCACTGACCGTATCGTGCAGGTGTTTGATTGCAAGAAGACTGATCAATGCGAATGCACCAACATTCACTAAATCAAGACAAAATCTAATGACGAGTGTCCGTATCGTTTCCCACATTCCATCCGGCTGGATCAGCTCATATCGACTGCGAAACCCCTTTGTGACCTGATTGATGAGCAAGTTTGCAAGCACACCAAGAAATATTGCAAAAGCGGTAATGCCGAGGAATTTTGCAAGGCCACCCGTCCCGCGGTTCCCCTTGAATGTATTGAATGCCTGAGAGACACCAGTTCCCACATTTGGCAACGCAACAACTGCTGCCTGAACACTATTTCCGATCCCGGCGAATGCATTGATGATGACTGTCAGTGCCGATTCTTCATTTTCCGTTTCCTTTACCTGCTCACGGGCCACCGCGTCCAATCTCTCCAACAGCAGATCACGAACTTCTTGGTCGGACAATCTGCTAACCAATTCACGAACAGCTTCTGGTGTCAGCGGGTCAGGAATTGCAACGCTTTGTTGCTCTGAAGTATCACTGACTGATGACAATTGTTGAGCAAGCGCTCCAAACGAAAATTGTATGGATAAGAAAATACAAGCGAGTAGAAAGAATATTGCGGAATTGATGTTCAATAGATTTTTCATCGAAGGGCGTCGTTCAAAATTGGCAGATTACTTGGGGGCAAGTCTTGCGAATTTAGCAATCAGAGTCCAACGGAATTTCGTCAAATACCCATAAACTCAAGAACTTCACGAAGCATCCAGCTTCATGGTCTGGGCACAAGCAAAGTCAAATTTGGCCCTGAGTTTTTTCCCTCGACGCAGATTCACACGCTCAACCCAGGCAATTTTCCCGGACAAAGACGCGCGAAATTCCTCATCAAGCAAGCGCACGTCTTCTGCCTTTTGACACGCATGCAGCACCGCTTTTAATCTATCATAGTCACACCGCCTGATATTGAGATGGTTATTCACCACCACGCCGGTCACCGTTTGCCTTGCCGTTTTAGGCATGACACGGGTTTTTGCGTCATTGAGTACCAACCCTTCTGAAACAACGATTTCCGGGACACTATTGATAACACCCGGAACGATTTCAGAGTTACCAGAAAATGTCAGGTCGTCGGCATAGCGGGTATAGTTTGCACCAACGCTGTGTGCCAAACCTGCCAATCGCAAATCCATTGAGTACACAACTAGATTGGCAATCGCTGGCGATGTAGGCGCACCCTGTGGCAAATGAACTTTTCGATACAAAGGGCGTAGATCAGAAGGGAGTTGCCTTAATACATTGCCCGGCGTGGATAACGTGCAAAGTCCTGCCAAACAGCGCGCAACAGGTTGCGGATACCCAAGGCACCGAAACAATCCAAAAATTCTGCCGTACTGAATGGACGGGAAGAAATCCTTCAGATCAAACCGGATAATCACTTCTTCACCACAGTGGCGTTGCGCAGCATCAAGACAGTTTCTGCCGGCAACAAAACCAAACGCATTTTCATGCACCGGTATAAGGTTCAGCAGTTCATTCAAAATCTCTCTCTGAAGAGACTTCAGTTGCTGTTTGGGTGCTTCAATCAATCGAATGGATCCAGATCTCTTGTCCAGCACCTTGTGATAATAGTGATTTATCCGTTGTACCTCACTGCGGCTGTGACGCATTGTTTCGTCAGCCAGATAGTCAAGATCGGAATCGGGCAAACCAAACCATTCAGCCAGTGACTGCCTGGTGGGTAGTTGGGGAATATCCAACCGGTTGAAGGCCGGAATCGGGTTCATTTTTCCGGCAGATATGTCAGGATTGGGCCAAACATTTTTCTCGACACAATAGGTATATATTTTGAAAAACGGCTCGCTCTCCAAGAGGAATTCGACGACACGTTGGGGTGTAGGGGCATAGATTTTTGGAATCGATGCCGTCAATTCTTTGGCAATATCTGCCCCGTGCTGCTGAACTGCATTCGGCAGGCGTTGCCCCAACCTAAATCCAATGTATGAGGCGTTCCATGGACCGTCCACAATTGAGTGCGCCAGATTTTTTGCAAGTTCTCGTTGTTCCACACCAGACCCGTCAAAATATATTCAAACAGCGGCGGTCTTTGCTTTCATTGTCTTGCGTTGCGAAACGTTGGTGTCAGCCAACTGCCCGCAATGCCATGAGTGCAAAAGTGTTGCTTTAAGACGGGGATGCCCCGCCCGGCTTTCTGCCAAAGCAAAAAGCAAACCAAAGACCGTCGCTGCCAGCCAAAACTAACAGAACTTACAAAGAGAAAGACAGCCTTATTTCTCTGAGGTCTGATCCTGGCTGTTTAAAAGATCCGCTTTGCCCATGTTGAAACCGCTTTCTATCCAACGCTCTTCAAGCACATGCAGCCGGTTACCAAGTTCTTTCCCTGGCATCACGCCAGCGTCAATCAAGTCCTGACCTTTGACTGGAAATTCAGGTTTTTCCCACGCTTCGGCAAATGCCACGAGTGACACCATATTATCAGCAGCAGCTTCTTCATCGCGGTTCTGCAGGTGTACAATTTCCAACCGCATTGCATCGATCAACCCTTGTCGCGACCCACGATAAAGCGACCTTGCCAGCTCATCATTCGACACAGGTTGTGCGGGTACCGCAGTAGCGGCCCAATCCGACAATCGGTCCCGCTCGACATTTGAGAACAGCATGCGCTTGGCGATGCCATCTACCGTCTCTCCATGCGGGCGGATCATGGCCATCAAGCGCAGCAAGAAGTCAGGCTCCCAACCAAGAGCCTGTTCGATACGGATCAGCCCGGGAATTGCGTCTATGCCCCATTTCACCGTTTCAGGCAGTACACCGCCAAGAATTCCCGTTGTCCGCATCCACAAAAGCGCGCGGGAAGGGTCAGGGGCAGCAAGCAACTTCTTGAGTTCCATCCAGACCCGTTCAACCGAAAGCCCGGACATCAACATCTTGTTTGCGTTACACGCTTTCAATCCCGCAGCATCCGGCCGTCCACTCCCATACCAGGCAAAGAATCGGAAAAACCGAAGGATGCGCAACGCATCCTCTTTAATCCGCGTATCAGCTTCGCCGATGAAGCGTACTGTTTGCGTCTGGATATCGGTATAACCTTCAACAAAATCGTAGACATATCCACGCCTGTCACAGAACAAACCATTCATGGTCAGGTCACGACGCTGGGCGTCTGCCTCCCAGTCTGTTCCAAACTTTACAACCGCGTGGCGACCATCCGTTTCAATATCTTCCCGCAATGTTGTCACTTCAAACGGCAGTTCATCGATAATTGCCGTAATCGTGCCATGTTCAATACCGGTCGGAACAGCCTTGTAACCACTGGCTTCAAGCCTTGAAACAACTTCCTCAGGCAGCAGGGTTGTACAGAGATCGATATCGCTAGCGGGTGCTTTCATCAATGCGTTGCGTACAGCCCCTCCGGCAATCATCGCCATGCCACCATCGGCACACAGAATATCGAACAGGCTCTGGAGAGGCGTATCCTGCAACCATTCATCGACAATCTGCACACCATCAAGCGGTTTCATGAGCAAACACCCTGTCATGCAGAACCCGGATCATGCCCGCAGTCACACCCCAAATATAGTGCTCCTCATATGGCATCTCGTAATAGTGCCGATCCTTGCCTGCAAAAAATTTCGAGCCCATGACATGATTGGCGGGGTTCATCAGAAATGAGAGTGGCACCTCAAACTTGTATTCCACTTCATCCTCATTGATCAGAAAATCAGCTGAATCTGAGACAATTCCAACCACCGGCGCTATCAGGAAGCCGCTACCGGAATAGTAATCCGGCAATCTGCCCATAACCTCAACTTCGTTGATATCAAGCCCAATCTCCTCCCAGGCTTCGCGCAGGGCCGCCGCCTCCGGTGACGCGTCATCCGCATCAATCTTGCCACCGGGAAAAGCAATCTGGCCAGAATGATTGTTGAGCTTTTCCGTCCGTTTTGTGAGAATAACTTGGGCCTCTCCATTCCGTTCCAGCAGCCCGATCAATACCGCAGCAGGTTTGAAATCCCGCGCAAGCATTTCGTCTTTCGAATCTGGATTGAGCAAAAAATCGCCGTCAAACTCGCCTTCATCGAAAACCAGTTTTCCACGCAGCAGTGATTTTGCATCCGAGAGTGAAAGCCTAAAAGACAAATTCGCACCTATGCGCTGCGCTGAGCGAGTTCTTCGGCAGGCATTATCGGGAAAACCACGCCATTGCTTCTGATCGCGAACATCAACACACCATCGACTTCCACTTCTTCACCATGCGCGATCAACTCATACATGGCAGATCTAACAAACAGACCTTCAAGACGGCCTCTTACATTGACATAAGGTTTTACACCTTCATTTCCTTCGACCGTTACGAAATGCATTGGGTGTTCAGGACCAATCTCAAGAACATCGTCCATATTGGTTCGGCAGGTTATCACCTGTTCGCCATCCTTTTCATGAACATTCATTTCAACAATCAGGAAATGAGCATCTTCGACCACGATCCCAACACGTTCCACTGGCGTAACCAGATAGGTCTTGCCATCGTCATCTTTGCGCAGGACCGAGGAAAACAGCTTTACGAGAGAATGCCTGCCAATGGGCGTTCCCATATAAAACCAGGTCCCATCGGCGCGAATCTCCATGGGAATGTCGCCACAAAAATCTGGATGCCACTTGTCCACAGGCGGCAGGCCTCTCTCCTTGCCGCCAGCTCTGGAAATCAGCGCTTCGAGACCACCAAGCCCTTTCGCAACCGCATCATCCTTCAATTCAGCCATACTAACGTCACTATTCCTCAAGTCTTTGTGAAACTTCCGTATTGAAGTCACACATTCGCCAACTACCATGTTATAGGTACTGACCTATTTAATGGCAAAGCCTAATGCGGAGATTTTCATGAGTGCGATTGATACCAAAATGACCAAAGCCCAGGAAAAAGAGGTCGTTTCTCAGGCTGAAAAAGCGGTCGACGACGTGAAAAAAATCCGCGCAAATGTCAGTGACGTCATTTTCGGTCAGGAAACAGTCGTTGATAACACACTGATCACAATTCTTGCCGGTGGTCACGCTCTCCTCGTTGGCCTGCCGGGACTTGCAAAGACAAAGCTGGTTGAGACGCTGGGGACGGTTCTCGGCCTGGATGACAATCGCATCCAGTTCACGCCTGACCTGATGCCATCAGATATTCTCGGCTCGGAAATCCTGCATCAGGATGAAAAAGGCAATCGCAGTTTCCAATTCGTCAAAGGGCCTGTTTTCGCACAATTGCTGATGGCCGATGAAATCAACCGCGCGTCACCTCGCACCCAGGCAGCTCTTTTGCAATCCATGCAGGAATATCATGTGACAATTGCCGGCCAGCGTTACGATCTGCCGTCGCCTTTTCACGTGTTGGCAACCCAAAACCCGTTGGAACAAGAAGGCACCTACCCGCTTCCCGAAGCGCAGCTTGACCGCTTTCTGATGCAGGTTGATGTGCATTATCCAGAACTTGAAGCAGAGAAGCGCATTCTGTTTGAAACGACGGGTACAAGCGAAGCGACAGCGAAAAAGACGCTCAATGCTGATCGCTTAAAGGAGTTGCAACAACTGGTTAGGCGCATTCCGGTAGGTGAAAGTGTAATCGATGCCATTCTGGAACTTGTCCGGTCTGCTCGTCCCGGCAGCGGCGCGGACAATATTGTTGAATATATCTCATGGGGCCCCGGCCCACGGGCATCTCAGGCATTGATGCTGACATGTCGTGCAAGAGCTCTTCTCGATGGTAGGCTTGCGCCTTCAGTGGATGATGTGTTGGCTCTTGCAGAACCCGTTCTCCAACACCGGATGCAATTGTCATTCGCAGCAAGGGCAGAGAACATTACCGTGCGCGATGTCATTGCCACGCTGAAAGGACGCATCGGCTAATGGCGCCAATCGGCTCATCAGCACCAAGGGAAACCGGTCGCGAGACGATCGAGCGCGCTCGCGCGCGAGCGAGCCTCATTCCCGATTTGCTGGTTGAAGCGCAAAGAGTTGCCAACACGGTCTATTCTGGCTGGCATGGTCGCAGGAAACGCGGCATCGGCGAGAATTTCTGGCAGTTCAGGCAATATTCGCCCGGCGAGAACATGTCTCGAATAGACTGGCGCAGATCAGCGCGTGATGAATCAAACATTTATGTTCAGGACAAGGAATGGCAGGCGACACACACCGTGTGGCTGTGGGTGGATGAATCGCCATCCATGCTGTTCAAATCTGACGCTGCGACCGTTGCCAAACAATCGAGAGCCTTGGTTTTGGCATTTGCCATGGCCGAACTATTGGCACGCAGCGGCGAGCGGGTTGGCTGGTTGGGCGTGACCAGACCCATATTGAGCAGAAACGCTGCGGAACGACTGGCCGAGGCTCTGATCCTCGCCGAACCGCAAATACAGTTTCCCATCAATCCTGATCTTGGGCCCCACAGTGACCTGATCTTGTTCAGTGATTTTCTCGATCCGATTGAAACCAATGCCGAGCGCCTGCAAAACCTTTTCAAACGTGGTGCCAGGGGGCATGTCGTTCAAATCGTCGACCCCGTTGAAGAAGTTTTCCCCTATTCAGGTCGTGTCGAATTCAGTGACCCGGAAACTGGCGAAAAGTTCACTGCTGGCAATGCTGAAACCCTCAAACAGGACTATGAGACAGAAATTGCGACCAGAACGGAAGCAATGCGGCAAAATACAGCTTCAATGAACTGGAGCTTCATCCGGCACCATACAGACA
>JAAUYH010023025.1_pt1 | contig 44400 bp, 32 predicted proteins | sample 7278061 | NCBI WGS metagenome assembly JAAUYH01 (sample SAMN14350203, study PRJNA611818) | marine sediment metagenome | isolation source: surface marine sediment (0.6m) | place: French Polynesia: Moorea | collected 2018-08
AAGATTGCCTGAAGAAAACTGGAACAGAACATAAGCCACGCTTGGAGAGCTTGTTGTCCTTGAATTTTCAGTCATTCAAGAAAGTCAAGATTTCAGCCGTCTAGAGTATAACACCCAGACCCGCTTCATCGGTGGACGGTGCAATGTTAAGAACCCGGATAGCGATCCGAACACTGGGCGAGTCACCTCCCCTCAATGCTTTGACACCAATCCAGGGTCATGGCATCTATCTGTGGTCAATCAGGTCGGTGTCTCACGTCGGAGCATGGTGCTGGATGTCACGTTTTTGTAGGAAGGGCCTAAAGTTAGGGAGGCGTTTCAAGACAAGTTGAAACGCCTCCCCCATTTTTGTCTCTGCTTTCCATCCGCGTTTAGGATTTCCGCAGGTCTGCGTAGTCTCAACCTAATTCTGATCACCCGATGATCGGTTGAAGCTAGGCTTAGAACCCCTGGAAACCCTTTTCGTTGGGACTAGGCGAGGTCAAAGCGATCAAGGTTCATCACCTTGTCCCACGCCGCCACAAAGTCATGCATAAATCTCTCCTGCGAGTCCTCACATCCGTAGACTTCCGCAAGGGCTCGGAGCTGAGAGTTTGAACCGAAGATGAGGTCGACGCGGGAGCCGGTCCACTTGAGTTCGCCCGTGGCGCGATCGCGCCCCTCGAAGACATCTTCAGCGTCAGAAGTCGCCTTCCACGTCGTGCTAAGGTCAAGCAGGTTTATAAAGAAGTCATTGGTCAACGCCTCTGGCCGCTTGGTGAAAACACCGTGCTTGATCTGTCCGACATTGGCGTTAAGGACGCGTAGGCCACCGACGAGAACCGTCATCTCAGGCGTCGTCAGCGTCAGCAACTGCGCCCGATCCACCAGCAATTCCTCCGCAGATAGAGCGTGTTCACCTTTGAGGTAGTTGCGGAACCCGTCCGCCCTCGGCTCGAGTACAGCCGAGGAGTCCGTATCTGTTTGCTCCTGCAACGCATCCGTGCGTCCAGGCTTGAAGGGGACCGTCACGTCGCGCCCGGCGTTCTTCGCCGCTTGCTCAACCCCAGCGCATCCGCCCAGGACAATCAAGTCGGCCAGCGAAACCCGCTTCCCGCCCGACTGTAATTTATTGAACGCTTTCTGGATGCCTCCCAAAAGCGACCCCCGCTTCCCGCCTGATTGTGCGTCGTTGAACTCCTTTTGGATACCCTCAAGAGTCTGCAGTACAGTTGCCAGTTGGTCCGGTTGGTTAACTTCCCAATCCTTCTGCGGCGCTAGATGAATGCGCGCTCCGTTCGCCCCCCCGCGCTTGTCGGAGCCGCGGAACGTTGACGCTGACGCCCAGGCTGTCGAGACCAGTTGGGAAACAGACAGTCCCGAAGCGAGGATCTTGCCCTTGAGGGCGGCGATGTCCTGCTCATCAATCAATTCATGAGTGACTGGGGGGATGGGATCTTGCCACAAGAACTCTTCCGCTGGGACCTCCGGGCCGAGATAGCGTATGCGGGGGCCCATATCGCGATGCGTCAGCTTGAACCAGGCACGGGCGAACGCGTCTGCGAACTGATCTGGGTTCTCAAGGAAGCGCCGCGCAATCGGCTCGTAGATGGGGTCCATTCTCATGGCCATGTCCGCCGTAGTCATTATGGGAGCATGCCGCTTTGATGGGTCGTGTGCGTCCGGCACCGTATCCGCGCCAGCGCCGCCTTTGGGCGCCCACTGATGAGCGCCGGCAGGACTTTTCACCAGCTCCCACTCATAACCAAAAAGGTTTTCGAAGTAGTTGTTGTCCCATTTCACCGGGTTGGTGGTCCATGCGCCTTCGATGCCGCTGGTGATGGTGTGAACCCCTTTGCCGTCGCCGAAGCTGCTCTTCCAGCCTAGGCCTTGCTCCTCAATGCTAGCGCCCTCGGGTTCGGGACCCACAAGCGCCGCATCGCCAGCGCCGTGGCATTTGCCGAAGGTATGTCCACCGGCAGTGAGCGCGACTGTCTCCTCATCATTCATCGCCATCCGCCCGAAGGTTTCGCGAATGTCTCGGCCCGCAGCAACCGGGTCAGGATTGCCGTTCGGTCCTTCCGGATTCACATAGATGAGGCCCATTTGAACCGCGCCAAGAGGATTTTCGAGTTCGCGATCGCCAGTGTAGCGTTTGTCGCCCAGCCATTCGGTCTCAGGACCCCAGTAAATGTCTTCTTCGGGTTCCCAAATATCTTCGCGCCCGCCGGCGAAACCTAACGTTTTGAATCCCATCGACTCCAGGGCGCAGTTGCCGGCAAGGATCATCAGGTCGGCCCACGAGATTTTCCTTCCGTATTTCTGCTTGATTGGCCAAAGCAGCATACGCGCTTTATCGAGATTAGCGTTGTCGGGCCAACTGTTGATTGGCGCAAACCGCTGGTTGCCCGTGCCCGCGCCGCCGCGACCGTCGCCGATGCGATACGTGCCTGCGCTGTGCCAGGCCATCCGGATGAAGAGCGGTCCATAGTGACCGTAATCGGCTGGCCACCAATCCTGAGACGTAGTCATCAGCTCGAAGATGTCTGCCTTCAGGGCGGCAAAGTCAAGGCTCTTGAACGCCTCAGCATAGTTGAAAGCCTCGCCCATCGGATTGGACTGAGATGAGTGCTGATTGAGTATCTTCAGGTTCAACTGATTTGGCCACCAGTCTCGGTTCGCCGTGCCATGACCAGCTGTGAATTTCTGAGTTCCGCCCATAAACGGGCATTTGCCTTCGCTACTCATAGTTTTTCCTATCGTGTATTGTGGTGTGTTTTTTTCTTTCTTTTATGCGTCACCTTTTTTCTAGGCGGATAGCATCGTCCGCCACATTTGCATCAGCACAGCCGTCTGCTCGGGTTTCTTGGCCTCTGGGTTAATATAGTTCAACATTATCTCAGCATTAGAAACCACGGGCATCGCCTCAAAGCCGTCTCGTTCTACAAACATTTTTTCAATAACCCCGTCTTTCACCAGCATGGAATAGCGCCAAGAGCGGAGCCCCATCCCTTTATCAGAAAGGTCCGCCATCATCCCCATCTCGCGGGTAAAGTCACCATTCACATCGGGGATAAATCGCACCTGATCGGCTCCCTCTTCTTGAGCCCAACTCGCTAGCGAAAACGGATCATTCACCGAAATGCAAAGAATTTCATCAACCCCGTTTGCTCGGAATACCTCGGCATACTCGTTGTAGCCTAATAGTTGAATAGGAGAATGTGGGCAGGTAAAGGCCCCCGGCACAGCGAACACCACCACGGTTTTATGATTAAAGAGATCCGCCGTCGAAAGTTCGCACCAACCTACCTCTGCAAATATCCGAAAGGTTACTTCAGGGACACGCTGGCCCTCATGATTAAACAACATTTGCCCAGCTCCTTACTCACATTCAACATCAGTTAAATACTTCTTAACTACGACATTGATGAGTAGAGACACTACCCTAGTGTTATCTGCTCTCTACAGGGACAGTTATAAAAGTTAGGCGACCTCCAGTTTTGCTGAAGGCTTTAATCTGTTAACCCCTCCAAGGGGCGAAGAGTTAGCCCTCAATAAACGCTCCATAGCCTGACCACTTGGTCTAGACAAAACCTTAGATCGCGAATGTGCTAGGACACTAGCATTCGGGAAAATTATTAAATTTCTTGAGTTTGCGCACATAGTCAACCCTATTCGAGTCGCCCCAGCAAAACTAGATCGGCAAAGCTAGAAGCTTACCAAGCAATTAATTAGACTCAGGAACTTAAGCAAGCGTATAAAGTCATACTCATTACGAGTTTGCATATCGAAAGCCTAATCAATCAAACCTGTTTTTGTGCGCCAAAAATGAAATTGTTTTGCAAAACTTAATATTTCTCTAAAATGAAGTCTTCCGCAATAGGATCAATTTCCTAACCCTCAGAATCAGGTTTATGATTCATCCCTGAGCCAGAATCCAATGCGAGCCCTTCTTTAGAAGCGGGAGAGCCGGTCCCGGATGCTTCAGTCATGAAGCTGATACGAAAGTGACTTGAGCAACCGCATGCAAACTCAATTTAAGTTTGTTGGGACTCTGGTTTTTGTCCCAACAAACTTGATTGCTTATAAACAGGCATCGCCTAAGCAAGCCAAACCCTAACCTTATAACAGGTTAGGTAATCTCAAAAGTTGGGTTTCACCATTATTATCATCCAAGCCATCGTTGTCGTTAACAATCAACGCTGAGCCATCCGGCAACACTGTCAGGCTTTCGATTTTTTCCACGACCAACCCTCCAGTCGCTTGCAAGTCAGGGATTAGGTCACGCACCAGTCGTTTGCTGACGACTGGAAAGCCGGAAGGATTGCCGGTTGGGGTCAGTCCAGAAATAGAGAACCGATAGATTCGCTTGATCGTGGCGTCAGGCCCGGCCTGATTATCGCGCTCGACTACAGTCATCATCGCCATAACGACCAAATTCGACATTTTCAGGTTCATTGCCCTTGCTTGCAGACCGAACTTTGGGATAATGTCCCAAGTGAACCACCGCATGTTCAATCTGGTTGCCTGGGGTAAACAAAACCTGCCCATTCTGGTTGAACAGGGTAAAGCCTCGGCTGCCTCCATCCAGGTCCCCCTCATCGGCGGTGGCCAGAGTATCTCGGTATTGAGCCAAGTGGCGCCGTCTGGCTCCCTGGGAATGTCAGGTAGACTGCTGTTGAGTTCAATCAAGTTATTCTCAATCGTGTCAATCTGGTCGAGATCAGCACTGCCAGCTCTCCAGTCGTTCAAGATCCGACCAGTTGGCAGATCGACCAGTACGATATGGTTATTCTCCTGCAGGGTGACGACTGCAACGTTATCCTCATTGATGTCAACGTATTCAGGTTCTGGATCATTGGGAAATTTATCGGCGACTCCATTGAGATTGACGGACCTGGCTCTCCAAGTTTTAGGGGACCCAGTCAGGTCCAGGATAGTCAGAAATCCACCCGGCGCCTGAGGAGGGCTGCCATCGCCTAGATCCTCATCCCGCTCGTTTTCGATGGCGATGGCGGCAAAGGCAATGACAGTATGTTTCAAACGAACTCTTAGAAAAAATTAAGTGACCGTGCGGTTTTTGCCGTCGGAAAACCTTCATTCTTCTTATTTTCTTCATACTTGAAGACACAAAATTCTTTGCTTATTTAATACCAAGAAACTCAAGCATGCGTGTATAGAAAACTACATCGACTCTTATTAGACAAGCTGGTTTAGCAACTTAATGAAGCGCTTTGGCGTTAACCCCTTGACCTGCTTAAACACACGCGTGAAGTGAGATTGATCGGTAAATCCAAACCTATGGGCAACTTGAGCAATTGTGAAGTCTCCCTTTCTGAGAACTTGGGCGGCCTGCTCAATGCGACGTTTCACCAAATATTTGTGGGGCGTAACGCCTATGGCTTCTTTGAATAGCCGGGAAAAATGAAACTTACTTAAACCCGCCTCAAGAGCTAAGTCTGACAGACTGATGTCCTCAGTGAGATTGGCCTCAATATAGTCAATGATCCGCCCCAACCGTTGACGTTCAATCGGGGGCGGACTAGAAAAATCAACCGGACAGTCGACGCTGTAGTGATTTACAAAGTGGGTCGCTAACGCCGTCGATAGGGTGTCTGCGTAAAGCCGACCATTCGGTCCCCCCATCTCTGCCTCGATCAGGAGTGCTTGAATCAGTGCTTGCAGATGCCTATCTTGGGACCGATGCTGTCGTCGGAAGACCAGACGTTCGAGCAGCGGTTGATCAGGAAGCAGTTCAGGAATTTTGCTGGGATCGAGCGTCAGCAAAACGAATTGGTTACGCCCGCTAATACGATGGGAAAAGGGAACGCCCGCTGGATTGACCCACAGATCTCCGGTATCGTAACGGTGCGTTCGAAAGGTTTTGCCATCCTTCCATTCCCAATCAAAGGCGGGACCAACATTCATGGCGAAGTAATGCTGAGGAACGGTAACGTCGCTTGGAGTAAACTCTTCATTCTCTCCTTTTTCGATATAAATTCCATCCCAGTCAAACTCTTTGCTGGACACGATGATCTGTCCGGCGGTTACGTCTGGTCTGGGTGACAGGGTCTGGCTATCGACAAAGTTAATCTGGCTTTGCATAGGGTCTTGCCAAGCGAATTAACAGAGCGCAACTTTTTACCAAAACTCAGCAATCAGCTACAAGAATTAATTTGAGAATTGTTTGATAGTAGTGATTGTAAGCCAAAGATAAGGCTTTTACAGTTCATTCCGCTACAGGAGGAAATTCATGGACTATTACACCTTAGGCAACACCGGACTGAAAGTCAGCCGCCTGGCGTTGGGTACAATGACCTTCGGCGATGACTGGGGCTGGGGAGCGGATGAGACCAATGCTCGCCAACTGTTTGACGCCTATTTAGGAGCGGGCGGCAACTTTATCGACACGGCGGATTTGTATACCAATGGTAACAGCGAACGGATGCTGGGACGGTTTGTGAAGGATAGCGGGACGCGCGATCTCGTCGTCATCAGCACCAAGTTCAGCTACAATGCCGAACCCGGCAACCCCAATGCAGGAGGCAACGGACGCAAAAATATTCTCCGGGCCGTAGAGGGGTCGCTCCAACGTCTCGGGACCGACTACATTGATGTCTATATGCTCCACACTTGGGATCAGGTGACGCCAGCAGCAGAAGTGATGCGCACCTTGGATGATCTAGTGCGCTCCGGTAAGGTCCGCTATGTGGCCCTGTCCGACGCGCCCGCCTGGTATGTGGCCCAAGCCCAGACCCTGGCGAACGAACGACGCTGGGAACCCATTAGCACTGTGCAATTGGAATATTCCCTGGCAGAGCGCAACATCGAGTTTGAGTATACGGCGATGGCGAAGACCTTAGGCTCCAGCATTATGGTCTGGTCGCCCCTGGCTAGCGGACTGCTTTCCGGTAAATACAAACCTTCGGAGCAGGGCGGCGAAGGCTCGGGTCGTTTGGCAATGTTGGCCAACAGCGGCAACCCCGCATTCAACAAATTTACCGAAAAAAACTGGGCGATCGTGGCGGAATTAGAAAGAGTGGCGAAGGAACTCACTCGCTCCATGGCCCAGATAGCGTTGAACTGGGTAGCGCATCGTCCCGCGGTGGCTTCCGTTATCATTGGAGCCACCAAACTGCATCAACTGCAAGATAATCTCGGCGCCCTAGATTTTGAGATTCCGACAGAGCTGCAACAACGTTTAGACGCCGTCAGCCGTCCTGAAAGTCGCTTTCCCTACACCTTCTTTGAACCCAGTCTACAAGGCATGATTAACGGGGGCGCCACCGTAGGAGATAAGCCGGATTCCTACCATCAGCCGGTTTTAGTTGAAGGCGCTGGGGCTGGGGTTTCCGCCGATTAAACCTGCAAACTTTTTCGAATGACAAGGTGTCATAGCATAGCTTGGGCTGAAGGATGGAATCCAAAATCAAAGGCTATAAGTTGTACATCCCCAGTGTTCTAATTTTGGCGTTCGAGGGCCGCGCCATCCTCGCTTTTTTAACTCTCTAGCAATAAATAGATTGGTAATACCATGACCCACCAAGACGACAGCCCCAGTCTCTCGAGATTGCTGTTCCAATAATTCAGTAGCTTTTCCAACTCGATCTTGTTTGACGGCCTGAGATTTAGAGTTTGGAGAATACCTTAAACATATGAGCAACCTATCAAGAAAAAGCCACATATGGAATGGTAGGCGAAGGTTAACGGGACATTCAAGCCAAAAATCTACTTCACGAAAGATGGGATTGCTGACAGGTAGAACGGTAGGCCTAAGAATTTGGGCAGAGTGTATCGAACGAGGAAGATCGCTCGTGAAAACTAACTGTGCTGATTGAACGAGAGCTTGGACATCTTCTGGCGGGAAAGAATCACTTGCTATTCTGGCGGATTGAATTTGGCTGATAACCTGGGGTAGCTCGCACCCGCCGATCCATCCTCGTGGCGTGATTGTGGGTTTCCCATGCCTGATCAAGGTAATAGTTGCGCTCATTTCTCAGATTTAAAGTTATTGTGTCCAAATTCAGCTTCAACTTAGTGAAAGGATATGATGTCAACTGGCTTCGTTTCGTCCTTGACGAGTCGGTCTGCTAGATAAATTACTTTATCATCGTAAATTTGCTGTTGGAGTTTGGGAATTCTTGAATCGGCTTAGATGCCGCTATTGGTATAGAGCCGCAGAATACTCTCAAAACTACAAACGGCCATTAGAGATGTCTCAAAAACAACTGCTTAAAGACCGGGATTATACGTTTATTCTGGCTCGCAGCCCAGAAACTTGGTCATCACAACATCCCTACAATATGGAGTGGATAGGAGCCCAGACCGCCATTATCAATTTAGCAAAGAGATGTTCACAATATGATGACGATGGGTTGAGCCTCTATCTAGCCTCAGAGCCGTATCAAAAAATTATGCGTGCTGACGTTAATCAACTGGCTCGATTTTTTCAAAACCAAGCTCAATCGACTGAAATAGATATTTTCAGTCCTCTAAAGGATGCTCTGGAAGATTATTTTTCCCGCAGAAACATAGGAATAAGTCGCAATGGAGAGATGATCTTTGTCATTCTAGATATCATTCCTCCGGAAAAAGAAATCTTGATTGAGCTAATTGTGAAAGCTACAGAAAGAATGGATATCATTAAGGAGGAAGATAACAAACATGAGTTGGGAATTGTTTTTTTACAAGTGGGTAATGATGCGCCCACGAAAGAATTTTTGACTGTTTTAGATGATCAGCTGCACGATAAAGGCGCTCGGCATGATATTGTCGACGCCAAGTTTTGGTATGACGCTCGCAAAAGCTCGATTGATAATTTTTTGGTGAATGCGTTGATGGATTAGATTAATGATAATCAACCATAAGTATAAATTTATTTTCCTCAAAACTCGAAAAACAGCAGGTACAAGTATTGAGATCGCCCTATCCAAATTTTGCGATAGGGATGACATCATTACCCCAATTACTGAAGGTGATGAAAAGAAGCGGCAGGAATTGGGCTTTATCGGCCCACAAAACTACAAGATATCATTACAGCAACACACAAAACGGGAATGGTTTAGATATATAACTAGAAGGGAAAGAAAGCGATTCTTCAATCATATTGACGCGTCCCAAGTTAGAAAATACATTGGCGCCGACATTTGGAAAAACTATTTCAAATTTTGCTTTGAACGCGACCCTTTTGACAAAGCAATTAGTCATTATTATTGGAGTACACGTGAACCTCGCCCTCCCATCGAAGACTATTTAAATTCATCGCCGACGAAGTTTTTGTCAAACTGGGATATTTACGCAATCAATGATCATATCGCTGCAGATTTTGTTGGGCGCTACGAAAACTTGACGGATGATTTAGCAACCATCGTCGATAAACTCGGTTTACCGGAAAAAATTACGCTTCCCAGAGCAAAGGGGGAATATCGAAAAAACCGAAGTCATTACAGCACTCTCTTAAATGCATCGGCGCGTTCGCGCATCGAGATTGTCTGCGCCAAAGAAATCGCGGCTTTCAATTATCACTGGACCGAGCCTTCAAATCAATAGCCATGCACGTTAAGCAGCCGCAACCCTTCCAATCGCAACAGTTCTGGGTAGAGGGCCTGGTAAACGCCGCAGTTAGGGCTTTTCACATCCCAGCGACCGGTAACGCGGAAGGTTTCCACCGGACAGCCTCCGGTGCAGCGGTAGCGATAGGTGCAGGACTGGCAGCCTAATTTTTCTTGGACAGACAGGTTTTGGATGGGACCCTTGGCCAATAGGGGCAACAGGGTGTGGGGATTGACGCGATCGCTTACCGGATTGTCCAACTGCATCTGACATTGGGACAATTGTCCGGTGTGGGTGATTACCGCATAGGTTTGTCCCACCCCACAGGTATGGGTGTGGGCCTGGCTCTGCACCTTATCCAACAGTCCGTTCAATAGGGGCCGATCCGGCAAATTCTGTTCAATGACTTTATAGGCGGCTTGCATGCCGGAAATGATCGCCTGCTCCTCTAGCTCCAGCTCGTGGCGATCGGCGCTGAGGGGGGTTTGGCGGTAAAAATTGAGACTAAAGGGCCAATCATGGGCCAGAATCCAACTGACTAATTCGGCCAGATAGGGGGCGCTAGCGCCTGTCACGGTGACGCTGAGGTGGAGGTCAATCTGTCGAGGCTTCACCAGATTTTCTAAGGTATGAACCACCTGGGCGAAGCTGGCTCCGCCGCCCTTGAGGGGGCGTTGATGATCGTGTACAGAGCCCAAACCGTCCAGAGAAATCATTAGCCGAGCCTGGGTGCGCTCAAACCAATCTAGCATAGTGGGGGTGAGGGCGACCCCATTGCTCAGCACCACTTCTCTTAACGTCAAACCAGTTTGCTCAGATAGTTGCAAGGCGCGATCGTGCAACTTTTGGATCAGGGAAAAGTGGAGGGTGGCTTCTCCCCCAGCGTATTTCAATTTAATTCCCGGTAAACCCTGGCGATGGGCCGCAGTGAAAAGGCTTTCCACTGCGTTTAACCCCGTTTGTAGGTTCATGTGGGCGGAAGACTTGCGCACATAGCAATAGGGGCAGTCTAGATTGCAAGCGTTGGTGACATGTAACCAGGCCGTCAGCTGCTCCGATGCGGCAGGTTGAATCTGAGGCGGACGACTGATGGGAATGAGTAAGTTTTGCTGCGCCAGCTCTCGGTCGATGGCCTCAGTCAGCGGTTGAGGGTTTTGAGTAAAGGCTTGATACCGTCGCCAAGCGGCTGGATTCAGTACACTGGGACCGGCGGGAGCGAAGGGACTAAAGGCTAAATGAAACCCCTGACGTAAGGGTGAGGTGTATGTATCCGGCGAGGTTGAGAACTGAGTTTCGGTCGGTTTGGCGGTTGTGATTGTAAACGGGGTGCTCGAACAGGCGCAATCACAGTCCGACTCATAGGCGGCAGTTTCACTGGTGAGTAGTTGAGGCAGGTCTTGCGAATCGAGAGATATCCGAGTCTTCTGATCGCCCAAATCTTCAAATAAATCTAAGCCAGACATGGCGATCGCCTCACCCCTTATCAACATCAGAATCAGACTTTGGACCGCCTTCCGGCCGATCTTTAGACTGCCATTTCAACGTAACCGTATAACTCGCCTCTCCATTGGCCTTAGCAAGAGCAAATATAGGCGTACTCGCCTCCACCCCCACACTCATGCCGAAGGTAACCTCCATTTCTGTTGGTTTTAAGCTCGACATGGAATCGATTAAATATTGAGCATTTCGCTTTAAGGCTTGGGCGGATTCTTCAAAGGTGCGATGAATTTCCTTGCGATTAGCCACCAACTCAACGGACTCAGTATCGTCTTCATCTGACACTTCCACCCAAATAGGACCGCCAGGGGTGTCTACCGATAGAAACCGACTCATGACTTCACCTCAACTCAACGCCATCATTAGCTGCAACACAAATCAGACCATCCCGAATTAAATACAAAAATCCTTTGTTTGATTCCGCTTAATGGAATTGACTCATCAAATATATGCGTATAAATACAGTCATGAAAAGTAGTTGACATTACACTTCTCAGTCATTAGTCTGCCCGTGTTTACCGAGACTTTGCTGGATAGGCAGGGAGTATATCGTATCTTTGCCTAACCTTAAAGAAAAATTCACAGAGTGCAAATTTTGACTTTTTTCTCAGTTCCCTTTGGAGGCTGGGTGAGCCTAGAGGGGCAAAGACTCACTGCCTATTGAAGGACTTTCAGCGCCAGCAATTTTGAGCCCACTGTTTAAACCCAATGAATTAGAGGGACTTTTTTATTGGGCGAGGGTATTCAGTTCAGCTAAAATCTCCAGAATAGTTGGAGCTGGAATGAAGTAAACCACCTCCGAGCCCAACTTAGCGTGGATCATTCCAATTAATTGTTTAGTATCGACCTGCAATAAAGGAGCGCCGCTGACACCCCCCTCTACTTTCACAGGCCCCAAGTTGAGCAGTTTGACAAAGCCGTTGCCTACCTGCTCATCACAAACCAGGGAGGAGAAACTTTCGCCTTTAAACCGTTTGGGGGCGGGGTAGCCAAAACTATAGAGCGTGGTTGATTGCTGCTGTTGAAGTTGGGTTAACCCATCCGAATTGAGGGGAAGCAGATCAGTCAGCCCTAGCTGCTCAGTCATCCGAGAGGCGGCTTTGAAGACTGGCCGAAGGATAGCGATATCCTGTTGAGCGGTCCAGTCCTTATCGTCACGATCCTCAGGAACTCGATACCAGACGATTTCCAGGTCCAAGTCTTGAATATTGGGGCCGAAGGTTCTAGCTTGCACTTGCTCGCCTTCGGAGAGCCGGAGTTGTTTAATTACATGGGCGCAGGTGACTGCGTAGAGCTGATGTTCAAACTCAATCCAGAATCCTGTTCCAAGCACCTCTCCATCTTCATCGGTAAGGGCGATGGTTAGAGTCTTGCACTGGCGTTGAACGTGTTTGGCTTGAGGAGACGTCTCTTCGGGCAGGGATGAATGGGAAAGGGCGGCAAAGGCAAAGTTGAGTAATCCAATCCAATCTGCATCCAGTTGTTGCAATAACGTTCGACTTTCCTCATCCCCGTCTAACAGGGTTTCTAGGATTGACCTCGGTAGGTCCGGCAACTCTGCTTGTCTGCGGTTCAAAATTTGAATACAGTACTGTAGACAGTCCATAAATTCTGACTGTTGCTCTAGCCGCCGCCGTTCTTCCATGCAACATAAACAGTGGTAAACGCTTTCCCTCAAGCACCGAATCACATCATCTGCGGTGCGACTACTGTTACTCGCCCAATTTTGATAAGTTTGTTGGGCGAATCGGTGCAGGGTTTGGTAATTTTCAAGCGCCTGCAACATCATCCGTACTAGCAATCCCTGGCGAACGACAGGCTTCAACACCGTTAATCCAGGCGCATAGCGATTCGAAAGCAAGAGGTTACTCTGACGAAACTCCCGAATTAATTGGGTTGGATTCTGTTGTGCTGGCAACTCATATTTTTGTTCTATGACCTTAAGTGTGGCGAAATCGATACTGCGAAAAATGACAAGATGGGATAGATAGTCTTGATAAACAGGCTCTAAGTTCTTAGTGAACTTGCTTAACTCTCGCTCTACGTGTTTTTCAAAAACCCCCAAATCCCGCTGAAAAAAATTTGGAGACGGATTCCAGCCGCTTCCCAGTTCATTTAGAAGTCCAATCGACGCCCGCGGGTGACCCCCAGAAAACTGAAAAATTCGATCAACCACAAAGTAACGGTAATTTGACGGTCTGCTTCTCCAGAGTTCGGCAATATTGGCGACGTCAATAAACTGGTTAATCGCATCTCGCTGAAATGCTGTCAACTCAATTGAACGACTCCCTGGAGGCCATGGTGTTGAACTCCGAATATTATGGCCAGAGAAAATCAAGAGAAAGTTGTCACCGGTTAAATACTTCAGCTCAGCCTGCAAGCTCGGAGCAAGCTTACGCTTTACCCAATCCAGGGCTTGAGACTGCAAGCAATGGACGTCATCAAACATCAAGGCAAGTGGCTGTCCCGGCTGCAACCGCTCAATTAACATTTCAAGCGCTTGAGACACATCCTCCTGTGGTTCAGCTGCTTCCGGGTCTATCGTCTCGAGGGCCGCAATCACTGTATCAATTTTACTCCGGGCGCGCAGTAATGGAACCAGGGCGCATTGCCACTGTTGGGTTTCATACTCCTCTTGAACTTTGGTGAGAAATGCCGTTTTGCCATATCCCGGCAGCGCGTCTAGAACAACCAGCTCTCCTAATGAGTTCTTTACCCGGTTTAGGGCATGCTCCTGGTTGTGGAAGGCAAAGTCGAAATTTGGCGACTTGGTGGTCATGAAAAAATCACTTGCTTCAGGATGTTAATGCAGGGTTATCTCAAGGATTAGCATGGGCAAAGAGGCGACATATTTGACCCATGAACTCAATACAATCCGACTTTAAGAATTTGCCTCCAATAGTAAATCATTAAGGGTAATTATAAAGCCAGGATAATGGTTGGAAAGAGAACGGTTATTTGCTTCAGCCTCCTCCCAACGTTTAATTAGATACTCACACTGCTTCTTTTTTAAGTCAATATCTTCCAATGCGTCTAGTAGGTCCTCCGTAAGCCAGCTCAGCCATTCTTCGATCAATAGCTCTCTCATGGCAGGACTATTGTTCGGACTATACTGATCCAGCTCTAATATGTTGATACAAGACTGCAGTGCTGTTTCCAGAGATTGCTCATACTGCTCTTGCTGAAACAATATGTTAGCCAGCGTTCTTTGCGCCCGTCCCAACAAATGGGGAGAAGGGTGCTGTGCGGCGAGTTCTTTTGCTTGGTTGGAGACGGTTTGAGCCTGTTCCAAATCTCCCTGGAGATAGTGAGCTACCCCCCGGTCCTGCAAATTATCGATTAGCCAAATCGAGTTCTCTAAATTTTCCGCAATGGCTTGACTCTCCTGATAGAAATGAATAGCTTCTGCCAATTGGCTTTGCTCCCGCAGCAGCGTACCCTTTTCGTTATAAAGCTCCATGAGAAACGCTTGGGAGGACTGTTGGACTTGTTCAATCGCTTGATCAAACATGGACATGGCCTTAGCGTAATCTGCTTGGGCCGCCGAAAAATGAGTTCGATCGGGGTTGACTTTATACCACCCCGTTTGGCGAAAAAAACGCCCATAGGCAATGTTAACCAGGACGAACCCCCGGGCGTAGTCAATTTCGGAAAAAACATTGAGGGCGCTGCTAAAATGCTTAACCGCCTCTTGCGTTTGCAGGGAATTCGTGGCGATAATTCCGAGTACGTTATGGGTTAAGCCCAACTGTCTGAGATCCCCTTGCCGAGTACTTATTTTAAGGGCGGATTTACCATGGGCGATCGCTTCTCGATTCTTCCCCACGGTGTGATACATAAAAGCCAAATTGGTTTTAGTGGAAGCCCTATCCAGATTGGCGGCCTGGACGTCCTTCAGCACATCCAACGATTCTTCATAGTAAGGTATGGCTTGCTCAAATTCCCCCTTCTGACGATACGCCCATCCCACTGCATTCAGAGTGTTGCCTGAATCCTGCAGGAGTTGTTGCTGCTCCCATGGGTTACAGTCTGGAGATTGAAGGTTGGCCTGAAACCAAGTCTGACCCTCCTGACCTATCTTTATCCCACTAGCAAAGTCATCCAATTGGGCATAGGTGAAAGCTAATTTCGCCCACACTTGACTTTGAATCATCCTGGAGGGCGATCCCTTAATAATCTTTTTGTATCCATCCAGTGCTTCTCGATACCGACCTCGGGCGTAGGCCAAATGCGCCCATTCCAATCCCAACTCATGCTTTTCTTCTCGGGTTAGCTGCTGCTCAAAGCCCTTAACGGTTTCATTGAGCGCTTCTTTGAAGTCGTTGGGATTTGCTTGATTATTGGCTTGCTGAAGCAATTTTCGCCAGGCGCCTAACCCCTGATCTTTGTCGACATAGAAAGTGTAGTAAAGCTGTTCTAATTGGAGGTTTTGTCGGAATAGGAGATTTTGTTCAGTGGCAAGTAACTTGTCATAATACACAGCCGCTCTATTGCTCCATTCTTTACGCAATCGGTTGTCAGGGTCGTACGATTTCCAAACATAGGTGTACACCAATCGCTGCATTTCGTCGTGGAGAACACAACTCTGTAGACGACCATCGGCGGAGTAGTGGGACTTGACAAAGGAAAACCGAGAAACTGATTCAAGTAACTCCTGAGCCTTCTCAATAGATTCCCCTAGAACCTCGACTAGAAAACAGTCATCAAATCTACGCTTCAGCTGGGCCATCGCCAAAATCGTTTGATCCTCCGGATAGCGGAGTTCACTGATGCGTTCAATCATCATCCGCTCAAAGGCTTTTGGGGTTGCCGCATCTAACTCTTTCGGAGAACTCCCGTTGTTTAACCAATCAATAGTTAAGGCCACAAGAATCGGACGGCCTCTGGAAAGCTTAGTGATGCGATCAATAAAGTCCGAAGAAATTGGGGATTTCTGCGGCGTTGGAAAAGCCGCCTCAAAGTATTGACGAATTTCAGATTGGGATAGCCCCTTGAGTTCTAAGGCGTCAATGCTGGGGTGTTCAAAATAGTCAGTCAGGAGTTTCCGCCCCGCTGTGACGATTAAAGAGCCGCACTCTCCTTGATCTCTGAGTTTAAGTTGAGGCAGCATCTCCTGAAAGAACCGCTGCACTGCTTGACTAGCGCACTCAATGGTATCGAACAGCAACACCACTTGATCGGCTTCTACAGTCCGATAACAGTCTAAAAAGATTCCTCGCAGATCAACCTCTTTCTCACTCGCCCGAAAGCTCCGATCCAGCGCTGCAAAAAAGGCTTGAAAAGGCTTTTTACCCGAAGCAACCGTTAGTTGCGCTGCAATGCTCCTCAGAATCCCTAACTCAGTTTGATGGGAGGTTAAGTAGAGATCAATTGGAGGCTTAGTTATGAGAACAGTATGACCGTTTGCCTGGCGGTTTTTTTGAGATGCCTCAGCGAATTGCTTAAGCAGCTGAGTTTTCCCCATGCCGCCGGGAGCCTGAATGGACAGTATCCACTTGGCGGCGGAGTCCGTTAAGGACGCCTGCATCATCTGAGTTAACCATGCAAGCTCCTGTTCTCGACCAACAAAAACGATAGGGCTATAAATTGGCTCTAACATAGGTGTCTTGTGGATGAGACAACACTTTGGTCATTGGTCATTGGTTACTTGTCATTGGTCACTAGTGACTTGTTATGGGGCTTTTGTGACCAATAACGAATGACCAATGAGCATTAACCAACCGGAACTTTCCAGCTTAAGTGGATCCCCGGTTGCAGTTATTATTCCCAAGTTATCTATTCCCTTATTACCTATTCCCTTAACCCAGAATTTCCCACAATCTGATAAAACTAAACTCAAAGGGAAGTAAGTATTTGTGCTCACTCTTTCAGTTAGAGGATCTAGATGACCATTCAAACCATATCCACGAAACCTTTCTCGGACCAGAAGCCAGGGACTTCGGGACTGCGCAAGCAGGTGCCAGTTTTCCAAAATCCCCATTATCTGGAAAATTTTGTCCAGTCTATTTTCGACAGTCTAGAGGGTATTCAGGGGCAGACGTTAGTTCTGGGGGGAGATGGCCGCTACTATAACCGTCAAGCGATTCAGATTATTCTCAAGATGGCGGCGGCCAATGGATTTGGTCGAGTTCTGGTGGGCCAGGGCGGGATTCTTTCTACCCCTGCTGTGTCCTGTATTATCCGTAAATACCAAGCCTATGGCGGTATTGTCCTATCGGCGAGCCACAATCCAGGCGGGCCAGAGGGAGACTTCGGCGTCAAGTACAACATCGGCAATGGCGGACCCGCTCCTGAAAAAGTAACTGAGGCGATCTTTGACCGCAGCAAGGTGATTGACGCCTACAAAATGCTTGACGTCAGTGATGTAGACCTGGATCGGATTGGCGCCACCCAACTGGGTTCGATGAAGGTTGAAGTTATCGATCCGGTGACCGACTACGCTGCACTGATGGAGTCGCTATTTGACTTTGATCAAATTCAGCAATTGTTGACGTCGGGTAAGTTTCGCATATGCATCGACTCGATGCACGCCGTCACAGGCCCCTATGCCAAGGCTATTTTTGAGCGACGACTCAATGCTCCGGCGGGGACGGTGATCAACGGCGTGCCTTTGGAGAATTTCGGCGGCGGCCACCCTGACCCTAATTTGGTCTACGCCCATGATTTGGTGGATCGTCTGTTTGGGGAAGAGGCGCCCGATTTTGGGGCGGCATCGGATGGAGACGGCGATCGCAATATGATTCTGGGCCGCAATTTCTTTGTCACCCCCAGCGACAGTCTGGCGATATTAGCAGCTAACGCGAAGTTGGCGCCAGGTTATCGATCGGGCATTGCTGGCGTGGCGCGCTCCATGCCCACGAGCCAGGCTGTGGATCGAGTTGCGGCGCAACTAGGCGTTGACTGCTATGAAACGCCAACCGGTTGGAAGTTCTTTGGCAATCTGCTAGATGCTGGGAAGGCCACCCTTTGTGGAGAAGAAAGTTTTGGAACGGGTTCAAACCACGTCCGAGAGAAGGATGGACTCTGGGCGATTCTGTTTTGGCTAAATATTTTGGCCGCTAAGCAGCAATCGGTTGAGGAAATTGTTAAAGAGCATTGGCGCACCTACGGACGTAACTACTACTCCCGCCACGACTACGAAGGGGTTGAAACCGCAGGCGCTAATCAATTGATGGAGAACTTGCGTGCAGCTCTCCCTTCCCTGTCAGGGAAGCAACTAGGCCAGTACAAGGTCAAATACGCCGACGACTTTAGCTACACCGATCCAGTGGACGGCAGCGTCAGCCAAAAGCAAGGAATCCGGATTGGATTTACAGACGGGTCGCGGATTGTGTTTCGACTCTCCGGCACCGGCACGAAAGGAGCGACGCTACGGGTTTATCTGGAAAGCTATGAGCCAGATTCAGCCAAGCACGATCTGGATACCCAACAATCCCTGGCTCCACTCATCCAATTAGCGGAGGAACTCGCCAAGATTTGTGAGTTGACTGGACGGGACAAACCAACGGTAATCACCTAGGAACTCGCAAATAAGCGCTGCACCGATACCGGGCCAAAACATTCGATGGAACATCCTATTAATTTTGGAAAATTTATCTTTTGAATGCTGAAGCCCTGAAGCCTTAGCGAAGCAATGCCTGATAAGGCTGCTTCGCTAAGGCTTTTCTAGCGTTCTGACCAATCCGCAATAGGCCTAGCCAACGTTAGCTGTGGATCATGCTCAACTGACGACAAAATCTGTCAGCACTTTTCAATGGTTTTTCTGCAGATGGATGCGATGGCGATAACTGAAGGGTAAAAGAATCTGCCATGGTTGTTCAGAAAAATTTTCTAATTTTAAATAAGTTAGTATCCTAGATTACTGACTAATACTGATTCGTGAAGTTAAAGTTTTCAAGAAGGAATATACACATACTTTTAGGGAAGTTGAATCCGATGCTGGATTCAATCTCCTGCTTGTCAGTAAATCTAACTGGTTTCCTAGTTCGGGAACCTATTGTCGAAAGTGGGGTCAAAAAGGTGTAGGGGAAATTTTACACTAGGCCCTTTAGTTTTCTCATCGAAGATTTATCTCCCTCTAATATTCCCATCAGAATTTGCTCAGCGCTGGTATGCATCCTTAAGCAATCAAGGTTTTTAATTGTCTGCTTAATAAGCATTCGATTGCAAGGATTAAAAGGAGCTGAAACTTATGAAACGTATTCTATTTTCTGGCGTGGCTTTTCTATTCGCCTCTGCAATAGCCGCTCCAGCTAGTCAAGCTGTAGACTTCGATCAACTGCGCCGTGAAAACCTCGACAAAGACCAAACCAAATTAAGTGAACTCCAGCTACAGAAGATTGACTTCGATCAACTGCGCCGTGAAAACCTGGACAAAAATCAAACTAAATTAAGTGAACTCCAGCTACAGAAGGTTGATTTCGACCAACTGCGCCGTGAAAACCTCGACAAAAACCAAACCAAATTAAGTGAACTCCAGCTACAGAAGGTTGACTTCGATCAACTGCGCCGTGAAAACCTCGACAAAAACCAAACCAAATTAAGTGAACTCCAGCCACAGAAGATTGATTTCGATCAACTGCGCCGTGAAAATCTCGACAAAAACCAGCACAACTTTGATGAGCTACGGGATCAGCATCTAGATGTTAAGTAGCCATTAACATGTTAAGTAGCCATTAACACATTTTAGATTGAATAACATTGACGTATTGTTCCGCACAGTTCTCAATTGCACTCAACTCCGATCTCGTGATCGGAGTTTTTTTTACTTGCCCCGATTCAATCCCTTTAAAAACATCGGGATGAATTTTTCAGTAAATGCCTGAGGGTCACGCTCCCAAGCGCGTTGAGCAGCTGTAATACGGGTGCGCTGAAGGTCAGGAGAAAAGAGAGTTGCGGGTAATCGCTCTAGCAAATACTGAGGCCTTTCCCAGACAGGAAGCGTGTTAGCGATATCGAGAAGTTTGCCTACCCGACGAAGTTCCGCTCCTAGGGTGATATCCATGCCAGATTCGTAGGCGGCTTGCTCGATCGCCACATATTTTTGTTTTGCCTGTTCAATCTTGAGCTTATGCTCAGGACTCTTGCGGGCTATTTGGGCTAACCAGCGAGTTCCCCAGCGCACATGCGCCGTCTCTTCAGGCAAGATGCGCTCAATGGTTTCGCGAATTTGAATATTTTCGTCAGTTTGGGGCGCCTGCTTGAGGGCGTGAATATGGGCGGAGAATAATTCACATCCTCGCTTTTCGGTTATGTTAATCGCCGCCAATGATGCGATCGCGCTATCTTCAAGATTTTCGTAGCTGTCTTGATCGATTAGGCGCTCAAATTCATCAATATAGGAGGCTCCGGGAGGGGTTCCAATACTGGCTCCTAAATCCACCAGTAGATCGGTCAACCACATGGCGTGGCGAGCTTCATCGGAGACATGACGAGAAAGATCTTGAATTAGCTCAGGAGGTCTTCCGTCTAGTTTTTCAATTAAGTCTGTTAAGTCTTTGCAGCTGCGTTGCTCGTTGTAGCGGTAGCGGTTCAAGGTGACGAGGTGAATTTCGCGATCGCTCACCACCGACTTCATAATGTCACGCGCACTCAGGGAATTAAGAAATTTTCGAGGATAAGCAACAGTCATAATGATTATTGCGTTTTTGTAAAGAACCTTAATGAACCTTACCGTGGTTCTTTGAAGGTCAGGAACTTGCTCATGATCTCTTAAGACTAAAAGATAGCTCAAGGGCGTAGCAAGACTGCTACGCCCTTGATTAGCTCCTCATCGCCGACTTAAAGTGGGAAATTATTCCTGAGAATGAATGCAGTCGTCATTGGTCATTGGTTACTTGTCGCCTGTCACTTGTCTTGATTATTTGACTAATCGCCTATGACTAATAACCAGCGACCCATGACTAATGCCTCCTTGCCCAGTCAGAATACGTCGGCTGAACGCCGCCTAAAAATTAGCAATCGTAATAGAGCGCCAACTCGTAGGGATGAGGACGTAACCGCATGGGGTTGACCTCGTTGTCGAGTTTGTACTCAATCCAGTTATTGATGAAGTCTTCGGTGAAGACACCGCCTACGGTCAGGAAATCGTGGTCTGCTTCCAGCGCCTTCAGGGCGTCCAGCAGAGAACCAGGGGTGGAGGGGATCTTCGCCAATTCTTCTGGGCTGAGGTCGTAGATGTCCACATCCAAAGCAGAGCCGGGGTCAATCTTATTTTTGACGCCGTCTAATCCAGCGCAAAGCATGGCTGCAAACGCCAGATAGGGGTTGCAGGTGGCGTCAGGGCAACGGAACTCAAGCCGCTTAGCTTTGGGGTTGCTCCCGGAGAGGGGAATCCGGACTGATGCGGAGCGGTTGCCTTGGGAATAGGCCAGGTTAACCGGCGCTTCGAAACCGGGCACCAGCCGCTTGTAGGAATTGGTGGTGGGGTTAGTGAAGGCCAACAGCGCTGGGGCGTGCTTAAGCAGACCGCCAATATAATGCAGCGCCATTTCACTCAAATCAGCGTAGCGATCGCCTGCAAATAGGGGCTGACCGCTATTCCAGATGGATTGGTGGGTATGCATACCGGAGCCGTTGTCATTAAACAAGGGCTTGGGCATAAAGGTGGCCGTCCGGCCATACTTCTTGGCCACATTCTTGACGCAATATTTATAGGTCATCAAGTAATCGGCCGCTTGAATCATGGGAGCAAATCGGATCCCCAACTCGCACTGCCCCCCTGTCGCCACTTCATGGTGGTGCTTCTCAATCGGCACCCCACAGTCAGCCATGGTTAGCAGCATTTCGGTCCGCATATCCTGCAGCGTATCGGTGGGCGCAACGGGGAAGTAGCCTTCTTTGTAGCGGGGCTTGTAGCCTAAGTTGCCGCCTTCTTCTTCTCTTCCTGTATTCCAACGACCTTCTACGCTATCGACGTAGTAGTAGCTGGAGCTTTCCGTTTGATCAAAACGAACATCGTCGAAAACAAAAAATTCAGCCTCTGGCCCAAAATAGGCGGTGTCGCCGATGCCAACTGACTTCAGATAACCAATTGCTTTAGAGGCGATTGCGCGGGGGCAGCGATCGTAGAGTTCCCCCGTCCGAGGCTCCTTAATGGTGCAGATCATGCTTAGAGTTGGCTCTTTCATGAACGGGTCGATCCAGGCGGTGTTTGGATCGGGGACCATAGTCATATCTGACTCATTAATTGCCTTCCAGCCCCGAATACTAGAGCCGTCAAACGCTACGCCGTCCGTGAAACTGTCCGCATCGATCTGATCCTGGTAGAGCGTCAAATGCTGCCAGATCCCAGGCATATCAATAAACTTCAGATCGATCACCTTAATGTTTTCGTCTTGAATCTTTTTCAAGATTTCTTCAGCGGTCGCCATGAATTACTCCTTGCCTCCAAATGATTTCCAAATCTTATGTAAGGGGGGACTGTTCCTCAGATGCTGTTTCTCTAAACAACCAAAGGGTTAATCTCTCCAGAACCAAATAGATCTAGTGTTAGAGAAATTACTCTATTCGAAGGCACTATCGCCCTTGCTTCCAGATATTTTTGGTTTTCGCTCAATCCAACCTCAAATTGAAGCTTGATGCTTGACGCATCAGGTTTTTACTTAACTGAATAATCCTAGAAAGAGGAACAGGCACATTTTGTATCCGTTAATACAAAGTGTGGCCACTAGGCCCTGAACGTATCTGGAACCTTTACAGCTTCTCAATCCAGCTTGAAGTTAAAAAATGTTAGAGATTTGCCCTGTCTATCTGGGTATCTGATTTATCCATGCTGATGGGGTATCCACTGAAGTGAAAATGAAGCGAAAACCTTAATCTTTCCAATCCCCTTTAATATTTGGACAGGCAGGACTCAGGCGATGAAGCGTTTAGGGGTGTTGATACCCCCTGCTTATCTCAATATGGACTCTGTCTATGCTGGGTCTGTAATTTTGGTTCAATCTTTGGAATGAGCAATCTTTACCTCCCAAATCTATCTCTCTGCAGGAAAGGGAGGTTAAGTCAGGGCAATTTCCTTGTGAAATATTGAGCAATATAAAAAAACCTTTTAGTATTGCTCTTGCCTATTGCTATTGAGACTTTGCTCTGGATGAAATTGTAGCTGGACAGACATTCAATTGACTCTTTCCCTTGGCATTGATTTTGGTACGTCTGGCGCTCGAGCGATCGCAATTGACTCTGCAGGCGCCGTAAAAGTTCAATTGCAGCGGAAATATCCCAACTCAGAAAATCCCAACTGGATTGAGATTTGGAAACAAACCCTGTTTTCTCTGATTCAGCGAATTCCAAGGGATATTCGGGACCAAATCGGCGCGATCGCCATTGATGGAACCTCCGCCACTGCTTTACTCTGCGATCGCCAGGGAGTTCCCATCGTCTCCCCGCTTTTCTATAACGATAGTCGAGGCAAGTCAGTTCTCAGCACCCTCAAAGCCATTGCTCCATCCGACCATCCAGTCATCAGCGCCACCTCCACTCTGGCGAAATTACTTTGGTGGTGCGAGGGCGACCCCGATCAAATTCCCCAGAATGCTCATTTTCTAATGCATCAGGCGGATTGGTTGGGCTATTTACTCCACAATCAGCTGGGGGTGAGCGATTATCACAATGCTCTAAAACTGGGGTATGACGTCGGAGACTTTACCTATCCGGATTGGTTGATTGATCTGGAACTATCCAGGCTATTGCCCAAGGTTATTGAGCCCGGGTGCCCGATTGCGCCGGTGCAGGCCTCCGTCGCCGACCAATTAGATCTGCCGAAGGATTGTCAGATTTGCGCCGGCACAACGGACAGCATCGCCGCTTTTCTCGCTAGCGGCGCCCACCGTCCAGGAGAAGCGGTCACTTCTTTAGGCTCAACTTTGGTGCTCAAACTGTTGAGCGAAACTCGGGTCGATAACAGTGAGTATGGTATTTACAGCCATCGGTTAGGCGACCTTTGGCTGGTGGGCGGCGCCTCCAATAGCGGCGGAGCGGTTCTCCGGCAATTCTTTGATGACGCTGAAATCAAGTCCCTCAGCGCACAAATCCAGGTTGGACAAGCCTGTCCCTTGAACTACTATCCGTTAGTCAGTTCCGGAGAACGATTCCCCATAAACGATCCCAACTTAAGCCCTCGACTGGATCCGCGTCCCCCCGCTGATGCTGACTTTCTATACGGCATTTTGGATGGAATTGCCCGAATTGAAGCCACTGGGTATAAGCTGCTGCAGACTTTGGGCGCAACTCCATTAACTCGGGTTTACACCGCTGGAGGGGGGGCGAAGAACGATACCTGGACTGCAATCCGGAGAATATACCTGCAGACTCCTGTGGTTACTTCTCGCCAGACTGAAGCCGCCTATGGGTCTGCCTTACTGGCGCTTAAGTCAATACAGTAGCTAGACACCCCTAAAACAGTGCAGATTTTAGATGAATTTAGACGCACCAAGCTCTTTAAGTGGATGTGTTACGCTTCGCGATGCTGCTGGCGAAATATTTCTTAATTCACCCCTCGCACCCTCGATCCCAGGCAGAGCCTGGGATTGTCCAAGGGAGGCTCTGACTCCACAACAAGATTGCAGCGGCTATGGAGGCTTTGCCTCCAGATGGGTTCCGTAGGCAAAGCCTGGGAACCAGGATTTATCAACTTATATTTCCCCAACAGCATTAGCGAAGCGGATACTATTGGGGAATTTAAAATTCAGCCCCATAGAAATTGACAGCCCCAAAATAAGTCTTAAGCTCAAAGCCCTGAATCCTTAAAGGATTCAGGGCTCCAAATAAAGCAAAATCTGAACCTAATTCCGGCCAAATTTGGCTACAAGCTTCTTAATAATAAGGAGCATGAGGCTGACATACTCCAGCGAATACCCTGACTATGGTTCTCTTGGGGTCCTTCTAGACAGTCCTACTGAGTGAACTGGTTGCCGCGCCGGTATTGAAGATAAGCTGCAACAAATAAGCCAGCTAGGGTGATAGGAATTAATCCAAGAACAATACCTGAAAGCAAAGGTTCAACCACGTTAGTACTCCTTTTCAACCGAGATGGCTATAACACTATAAAGTTTAGGTTTGTTACCTACCCTTCATAATAGTCTGTAATAGTGCGTTACGTGTGTGGGTAAATGACCTAATTGGTAGTTTAACCGGAATTTAAGGCAGAATAGGAGTTACAGATAAATTTAAGAAAAAAAAAGAAATTTGAACCTTTCTGGCTGTCCTTAGTCTTGCAAGATTTGCTTAGAAAACTTTAAGCTGTGTAATCATAACTAAACTTTATTTGCCGCTCGGCTAACGACCCTTGACTCAGGAAACTTTAGAAAAGCAAACATCCGACACTGCTAGTGTCACTCAGCGGTTCTGGGTTATCGTCGTGTGTCTTCTGGTTACGATTGCGCTAATCGTGCTGAGCGTTCAGCATTTCAGAGTTTCCGACCCCTATGTTCAAGAAGTTTTGTCTTTAACGGGTCATTCGGATCGGGGTCAGGCTATCTTCCAAATGAATTGCGCAACTTGTCATGGTATTGAGGCCACTGGAGAAGTTGGGCCAAGTCTCCGAGGCGTTTCAGCTCGTCGCTCCAAAGTCAGCTTAATCAATCAAGTCATTACCGGAAAGACGCCCCCCATGCCTCAGTTTCAGCCTGAGCCTCAGGTTATGGCGGACCTTCTGGATTATTTGGAAACCCTCTAGTCCGTAAGAAAGGGGTAGGGGGCAGGGGAGGATGGGGGAGATAGGGAAGATAGAGGAGATGGGAGAATAAATCCAAAATCCAAAATCTAAAACCTAAAGTCTTTTTACCAACTGCCTGCTTCGCAGGTGAGTAAGCGTTCTAAAATGGCGATCGCGTCGCTATTATTGCGCTCTCGAAGCGTATCTTCCATCCCGATATTTAGGAGTTCCATCTCCAGCCGCATCAGGTAAGCTTCCTGGATTTCCGCCTCCATTAGGAGCAGCCCAGAAAGTCTCTGCTTGTTTTGTTGAAAGGATTGCTCCAAATCAAACTGAAGGATTTCAGCGATTGAGTCGACGACAAATTTTTGCTCAGGGCGGGCGGTTGTCGTCAGGTCGGAGAGGGGACGGCGCAGTATTTTGAACCGATTCACCGGGCTGACTCGCCGCTGCAGCCAGGCTTCTGAGGTGGAAATTGGCCAGTCTGAAGTGCGCTCATCGACTTTAGAAAAGGCGTGGGCTTCGGCATAGGATATCTGGCCGTCTTGGTTATAGTCGGCGGAGTTAACCGATTGTCCTACGCGATCGCGGCCGCTTAATCCGGCAAAGAAACTAGAGCTATAGTCCCTGTAATCCGCCTCATTAACCGCAGGGGTGCACCCCACAGATGGTCGACTACTTACCGTCGCAAAAAATCCGCATCGAGTCTGGGGCGCCAAGGGCTGATTGGGATCCCCCCCCTGGTAAATCAGATTGGCGAATGAGCCGGCGTAACACTGCGCCATCATCGTCACCACCGGTTGTCCAGTGGGCAGCTGATCCAACTGATCGGCCAGTTGTCGGACAGAGACTAACGATTCATTCCACAGAATCAGCGAGTTATTGTCTTCGTCCTGTCCATTAAAGGCGCCGTGCCCAGTGAAGTAAAAAAACACTGGACAGTTCTGGGAAGGGCGTAAAGGTTGATTCGCCGCCTGCTGAAACCAGCGCTGAAAATTAGTTAGGGTGGCGGCACCTAACAAATTAGGGATTTCGGGCGGCTTGAATCGTTCCCGTCCCTGTTCATCGAGATAGCGCACCGTTGATCGTCCATCGTCGCCATTGGCGAAAAAAATACTGGCGTTGTCGGGGTTAAACCCAAGCGTTTCGAGTGTGCGCTGGAAGTAAAGAACGTTTTTTTCTAGAGCGATTTCGTTATAGTAAGGGGCTCCGCCCCCGGCAACCAGCAAAAAAGTCGGATCTGACTGGGATTGAACGGTTGGAAAGGGGAGCTGTGACGCCCTCTCGACCTCTGGCCTTAAGCTTGCGGGGATCCCCACTTCCAGTGTTGAGAAGGTCGCTCCAACCGCCGCACTCCATACAGCAGTTCCCAAAAACAGCCCTAACGCCAAAGTGCGATGGTGCATGACAACTCAGCCAACGTAGGATCTTTTTCAATTTTCACCATACCAACTTTGGCCGAATAATAGGGGGAGTCCATTTACCCAATCATCTGCTATGGCTGACTCGATTCCTGAATCCCTCCAGAAGCAAGGGGTCAAATTTGTACGGGTGTTGTGGTGCGACAACGCCAATGTGATCCGGGGGAAGGCAATTCACATTGGCGCATTGTCTCGGCATATAAAGTATGGGGTCAGCCTTTCAGCCGCCCAGCAGGCGATTCCAGTCATGTACGATGCGGTTGCGCCGGGAAGCGGCTTGGGGCCAGTGGGAGAGGTTTGGCTGACGCCGGATTGGTCGACTCTAACGGTGTTGCCTTATGCCCCGAGTCATGCCCGTGTCTTGGGGGATATGGCCAAGGATGGCGAACCCTGGCCTTGGTGCTCTCGACAGTTTCTTAAACGCATGATTCAAGCGGCGGCGGCGTTGGGCGTCGAGGTCATGGCGGCGTTTGAACCCGAGTTTTATTTGCTACAGGTTGAGGGAGACAAGGTGGCACCGGCGGATGAAACTGTTTTCGCCGCTAGCTTATCCATGGATATTCAACGAGCGGTGATTGATGCGATCGCAGACGCCCTGATTGCTCAAAATATTCCTGTGGAGCAGTATTATCCAGAGTCAGGGCCTGGGCAACAGGAGATTACGGTGCGCTACACCCATGCCTTGCAAGCCGCGGATCAACACATTGTTCTACGGGAAACGGTTAGGGCGATCGCCCGGCAACATGGCCTGCGAGCTTCCTTTGCCGCCAAAATTTTTGAGTCCAGCGCCGGCAGCGGCTGTCACCTACACCTGAGCCTTTGGCGGAATGGTCAGAATCAAATGCCGGATGGAAACGGGGAACTATCCCCAATCGCCCGTTCTTTCATTGCGGGGATTTTAGAGCACCTCCCCGGCTTAATGGCCATCACCACCCCAAGTTGTAACTCCTACCGCCGTATTCGTCCCCACGCTTGGAGCGGCGCATTTCGAGCATGGGGCTGGGATAATCGAGAGGCCGCCGTCAGGATCCCCAGCAATCCTGAATCGCCTAGCCCGACCCAGATTGAACTCAAGACTGTCGACGGTTCGGCCAATCCTTATCTGGCGTTGGGGAGTGTAATCGCTGCTGGGCTAGAGGGGATTCGCCGCCGATTGGATCCGGTTGAACCCGTGGCTGTCGATCCGGGAATGCTAACCGATGAGGAACGGACAGCCCACGGGATTACGCCCCTGCCAACGGATCTCCAGACCGCGTTGGAGCATTTACGTCAAAATTCATCCTTGCTTGAGGCCTTAGGAACTCCCCTGGCGACCACTTTTCTAGCGGTGCGTCAGGCCGAATGGGAGGCCATGCATTCGCTGAATTTAACCGATGAGGTGAAATTACTGCTGGAGCGATACTGACCGGGCTCCAATTTTAGCCGGGACAAGCTAGTAGAGAAGGAATACAGAAGTCAGAATACAGGAGTCAGAATCCATGTCCTGACTCCTGTATTCTGACTCCTGTATTCTGCCCCAAGGAAAATTACCCGCTCTAAGTTGATAACCCTCCAGGGACATTGACCGATTGAAGCCAGAATAAATTCTCTATGGATTTTGGCCTAAAAACTGGCTAAGCCTAAGATTGTCTGGTTAAACTCGTGATGTCAGCAATTTTTTTAATCGTTTTTCTTAGAAAGTGCCAATATGACGGTCGCTCCCTCTCCTGCTCAATTCGCCAACAAACCCATCAAGTTTGGAACGGATGGTTGGCGTGGCGTCATTGCCGCCGACTTTACCTTCGAACGGGTCGCTAAAGTTGCTGGCCTGGCGGCCCATGTCCTGAACCAATGCTATGGAGAAACGACCGGGAGCCGAACGGTTATTGTTGGATACGATCGCCGCTTTCTCTCCCTTGAATTCGCTCAGACGGCTGCTAACGCCATCACTGCAGCCGGGTTTGATGTGTTGCTGTCCGAAACCTTCGCGCCAACCCCCGCCTTTAGCTGGGCGGCTAAGCAGGAAAATGCGTTGGGGGCGATTGTGATCACGGCCAGTCACAACCCGGCTATTTACTCGGGGCTGAAAGTGAAGGGGGCCTTTGGCGGGTCCGTCGCCCCAGAGGTGACCAAGAAGATTGAGGCGATGCTTTCTGAAACGCCGCCGTCCGCATCCCAGGCTGGAACGCTAAAAACCTTTGATCCCTGGCCTAGCTATTGCCAGGGCCTCAAGGCTATGGTGGACATTGAGGCTATCCGTCAGGCGCTGATCAGCGGCCAACTCACGGTTTTTGCAGATGTGATGCACGGCGCTGCTGCGGGGGGATTGGCGAAGCTGCTGGAAGCGCCGGTGCAAGAAATCAACGGCGATGCGGATCCGTTATTTGGCGGAAGTGCGCCAGAACCCTTAGCTAAGTATATTCCTGAACTCTTCCGACAAATTCACGCCCACAAACATGCTGGAAAGGAAGGACTGAGGGTGGGGTTGGTGTTTGATGGGGATAGCGATCGCGTTGCCGCCGTGGATGGGCAAGGTAATTTCCTCAGCACCCAATTTTTGATTCCCATCTTGATTGAGCACCTCATCGTTAAGCGCGGTATGAAGGGAGAGATCGTCAAAACCATCAGCGGCTCCAATTTGATTCCTTTGATCGCCGAACGGCACGGATTGCCCCTGTTCGAAACGCCCATTGGTTACAAATACATCGCCGATCGCATGTTGGAGAGCCCGGTGCTGATTGGCGGCGAAGAATCGGGCGGGGTGGGCTACGGCCACCATATTCCAGAGCGGGATGCATTGCTGTCAGCCCTCTATGTATTGGAAGCAGTGGTGTTGTCTGGCATGGACCTCGGCGCCCTCTATCAACAGCTTTCTGACCAAGCTGGATTTAGCGCCGCCTATGACCGAATTGATTTACCGTTGGCCAGCATGGAGGTGCGTTCTCGCCTGTTAGAGGAACTCAAAACGAACCTGCCCACTGAAGTGGCGGGTCGATTAGTTAAGAACTGCCTAACCATAGACGGCTACAAATTTCAGCTTGAAGACGCCAGTTGGTTGTTGATCCGATTTAGCGGCACCGAACCGGTTTTGCGTCTGTACTGTGAGGCTAGCAGTTTGGAGCAAGTTCACAAAACTCTCGGTTGGGCCAAGGATTGGGCGACCGCAATTACCTAGGTCAACTCACTGATCATGAGGTCTTAAACAAAACCCTCCATTCCATTAAATATCGCAAAAAGCGTTGATTTCTGAGGGTTTACCCTCTGGTTGTCTCGACTTTATCACGTTGCTTTTTCTACCATAACAATACGTATCCACTCTGGGAAGATATCAAGGGTTCCACCATCTCGCGAGAGCATGTTTGAGTAACTCTGATCAATACTATCCAGTCAGAGTAACGCATTCAGATGAGATGACACCCCGATTTAACAGAGATGGCAATCCCACATAGTCATGAACACACTTCCCATGAACACCCCCAAAACCTTGGTTACAATCGACTATTCTTGATTGGAGTAGCCCTGAATTTAGGGTTTGTGATTGTCGAAGAGCTGTTCGGCTTCTGGAACCATTCCTTGGCGCTTCTGGCTGATGGCGGACATAATTTAGGGGATGTGCTGGGACTTCTATTAGCTTGGGGAGCCGCTTATTTGGCTCAACGTCCGCCCACCAAGCGGTACACCTTTGGATGGCGTCGCGCATCAATCTTAGCGGCGCTTTTAAACGCGATTATTTTACTGGCGGCGATGGCGGAAATTGCTCGGGAATCGGTTTTTTATATTATGGAGCCTACCCCCTCTGCTGGCGGTGTGATTATCTGGGTCGCCTGTATTGGCATCGTAATCAATACCGCCACCGCTCTGCTCTTTATGTCTGGCCAACGGCAAGATCTGAATATCCGAATGGTGATTTTTCATATGGCGGTTGACGCCCTAGTTTCTCTGGGTGTGGTTCTGACAGGCATTGCCATGCTCACGACAGGATGGCTTTGGTTCGAACCTGTCGTGAGCTTAATCATTGCGGCTCTAGTGGTTGTGGGGGCATGGAGACTCCTAAACGATTCCCTCAGTCTAGCGCTAGATGGCGTGCCGAAACATATTGAGCCCTCCGAAGTGCATTTGTTTTTGAGTCAATTACCTGGGGTTGCTCAAATCTACAGCTTACACATCTGGCCCATTAGTACGGCTGAAGTTGCCCTCACCGCCCATCTAGTGATGCCCAAAGGACATCCTGGCGATGCGTTTCTAGACCAAATCGGCCAACAGCTATCCCATCAATTTGGCATTAGCCACACAACCCTACAGGTGAAAACTGGAGTCCCAATCCATTCGTATCGAATTCCCCGACTGAGGTCTAGGGGTGGATTTTCTCAATACGCAAAAGGATGGTTGGCGTATTGAAGAAGGCAGAAGAAAGCTGCGGAGAGGATAAATTGCTAGATCAAGCATTGGGAGCCAGAATTGTAGGCCGCCAATGCCTTTTCCCAAGACTCAAAGACTCTCAATAGAAGAAAGCCGGGGAGAGGATGAATTGCTAGCTCAAGCATTGGGAGTCGGAATCATAGACTGTCAATGCCTATTGCCATTGGTCTGTTGGGCGTCACGAGTTTATCACGTTTCGTTGTTTAACATAGAATACGAAATTACTTTGAATTTACTTTGAAGAAACACTAAGCGTTTCACCGTCTCGTTGACGTATTGTCTCGCAAGTGTATCGGACGTAAATCATAGTAAAACATTTGGTAGCGTGCACCCCCCTATTTGGCAGAGATGGCAATCCCCCATAGTTATGAGAACGTCCACCCCAATCGGTCTAGGACGCTTAGTTACAACCTAATTTTTCTAATCGGGCTAACCCTAAATTTCGGTTTTGTGATTGTAGAGGAGTGGTTTGGTTTCCAAACCCATTCTCTGTCGCTCTTAGCTGATGGCGGACATAACTTACGCGATGTGCTAGGTCTTCTCCTGGCTTGGGGAGGGGCTTTTTTGGCTCAGCGCCGCCCTTCCCATAACTTCACCTATGGATTGCGTCGCGCCTCTATTCTGGCGGCGCTTTTAAACTCGATTATCATTCTGATGTCGATGGGAGAAGTTATCTGGGAAGCAGTCCGCTATGTTCAGGAACCGGCGCCTAGCGCTGGCGATGTTGTCATTTGGATAGCCTGTATAGGCATCCTGATTCACATTTCCGCCGCTCTGTTATTTATGTCAGTTCAACAGAAAGACTTGAACATCCGGGTGGTGATTCTCCATATGGGGGTAGACGCCCTGATTTCTCTCAGCGTGGTGTTAACCGGGGTTGGTTTGCTATTAACCGACTGGCTTTGGCTTGAACTCGTGGTGAGTTTAATCATTGTAGCGGTGGTAGTGGCTGGAGCCTGGCAACTTTTAGTCGCGTCTCTCAGGCTATCTTTGGATGGGGTGCCGCAGCAGGTTGACGCCTCCCAAGTTCAACGATTTCTGGGTGAACTGCCCGGCGTGACTCAAATTCATAACCTACGCAGTTGGCCCATCAGCACGGTTGAAGTCGCCCTCACTGCTCACCTGGTGATGCCCAGGGGATATCCCGGCGATGCGTTTCTAGACCAGGCGTCCAAACTGCTGCATAGCCAATTTGGCATTGGACATGTCACCCTCCAAGTGAAGACTAACGTCCCAACTCATTTTCATTGAATTTTCCGGGTTAGGGATAAGTAAAAAATCAATAAAAAGGCTGGGGATGAGGGTAATGGAGTGTTACTGAGCTGCAAATTCCTTGTCATGAGAATCTAGCGCTGAATGGAGCAAATTCAATTCTGAATAGTTTAGTTCACGCTGATTCAGAGGTAAGCGCAGTCCTCTTCAAGACAAAAAAGAATGGTTGTTGCATCCCTTTGAAATCCATTAAACCTAGCACTGTATCGTCATCAATCTTTCTGAAGATGTCATGAATAGGCAAATGGTCGTAGATCATCGTTGCACTGATCTTTTGACGATGCTCCATCATCCGAATCCTGGCCTGGCTTTCCTCTGTCTTTAGCATCGAATTCACCAGAGTAAGCAACGGTTTTATTGCGTTACTTTTGGGAAATGGAAAACGAAGCGCTAGATTCATTGCAATTGGATTTGGCGCAACCTTAAAGATCTTTTTGTGACCATCTAAAAACAACAGAGGATGGACCTGATCGGGACCGATAAATTCTTTCCCATACCAATTAGAAGCTTCCAATAGTCCATCCATAGGGTGATTGGTATGAAAGCCCGATCCGCGCCATATCCCCATCATGAACTCTAAATTCACACTATCCAAACGATCGAAGAGTTCCAAAGCCTCCTCTGTGCTAATTTCCCCTTTTTGTTGGAGCCCCTTAAATTGCTCAATGGTATTCATCAGATATCCTTATTCAAGAATTTTACCCATTCACCCATTTTCTTCCTTCAACTGGGACTTTATCTTTCCGCTCAAGTCTAATTCGGCCAACTATCTTCAATATCCATCAACACGGCATCGACATCTTTGCCGCCGACATAATCCACCATCCCCGACCAAAATGAGCCAGTCCCCACGGCTCCAGGCATCAAATCGGAACCGTCGAAGCGAATTACATCGGCATTCGCGAGGATTTCCGCCTGACGTCGGGTGAGTTCATCGGGGTAAGCGCTTAGTCTTACCTGACGATGGGGAGAAATATAGCCGCCCAAACCGGCCCAAATTTCATGGGGTTGCGGTGTTGCTAGATAAGCCATTAAAGCACGCGCCTCAGGCGTATCGTTCATCAATCCGAACACAATGCCGCCCACCAATAGGGGAGATCCTTGGGCTGGATCGATGGGGGGTAAGGGAAAAATGCTGACATCCTTGCTCAAGTTCACCTCTTCGGGAAAAAAGGCCGTGATAAAGTTAGCTTGACGATGCATGTAGCATCCCGGCGGGTTGTCAAACAACGGCCTGGGAGAATCGCCAAACGGCGAACTAATAACGCTTGTAGTCCCCCCCAGAACATACTTCGGATTGAGGGCGATTTCTCCAAACTGCTCAAATGCAGTTTTGACCGCAGGGTGCGTGAAGGGAATGGCGTGAGTCACCCATTGGTCGTATACTTCTGGCCCCGCCGTGCGGAGGAGAATATCTTCGACCCAGTCCGTGCCAACCCAACCGGTCGCCTTACCGCTTTCCATGCCCAAACACCAAGGGACGCCGCCATCCGCTACAATCCGGTCTGTTAGCGACTGCAATTCAGCCCAAGTGGCGGGAATGTCGTATCCAGCCGCAGCAAATGCATCAGGATTGTACCAAACCAGACTCTTGACTGAGGCCCTAATCCAAACGCCGTAGAGTCGATCTTCTACACTCACCAGATCAAGCCAATAATCGGAATAGGCGTCCAATAACTGGTCTCGATCCAGAAACGGGTCGAGGGGAACCATTTTCCCTTCTCGAGCAAAGTCAGCCATCAAACCTGGTTGCGGAAATAAGGCGATATCGGGGGGATTACCCGCATCCACCCGTACCGGCACCAGGGTGGTAAAGGCGTCTGTTCCTTCGTATGAGACCTCAATGCCCGTTTCCGCCGTGAAAGGGGCGATCGCAGCTTTCAGTTTTTCCTCTCCCACCCCAATCAGCGTACCGAGAATGGTCACCTTGCCGCTAGGCGGTCTTCCTTCTTTTGCGCCTTCTCTAGATTCAGAGTCACAAGCTCCAAGGAAGAGGGCGACACCCAGCAACAGTGTGAGGGAAGGGACCGCTCGTGTTTTTGTCATAGTTTTGCTTGTTAGCTTACTTGACTTCCAAGATAATCGCTAACCGCTATTTGCTCTCGCCAAGTTTGTTGTTGAAGTTGGCGCATGTGGTGGAACAGTCCCCAGCAATAGGTTTCGGGAAGACCGCAGGTGAGGGCTCCGCGGAGCACCACATTGAAATACCAATCATTCGGAGCCAGTTCCCTGGTCAATTTCGCCATGACTGAATAAGTACGGGTGCGCTGGTAGCGTCTTCCTTGACATTCCACCTCCACCGTCTCGCGGCGATAGCCTTCTTCCCGAGTGTCTAGCGGATCGCTCAATCGCCAAGGCAGTTGATACAGAACGCCATGAACAGACGCGGTCGAATCCTTCACCACATCCAAGACGCCACATTCTCGGCGACGAGAACGGCGAAAGAATCCTAAACGATACCCCTTCAAAACAGCTGGGCCAATGACATAGTGATGGGTCTTTTCGCCTAAGGATCGCTTCAAATCCACTGGACACATGCAGGACCCGTAGGCGAAGTAATAGAAGTTGGATTCCTTGTGATTGAGTTCCTGGAATAGAGATTCCGTTATCTTACTAGTGTGATCAACTGAGTGGAAGGCCATAGGCTGAAGGGAAATAAGCTGTTTTGCCGAATTTTACCAAATTCTTCATTTAGACTTCAGTTCCAAAGTATCCTATTCCGATAGGAAAACCGTAGATTCTGTTTAAATAAGTTTACGGATTAAATAAGTTTACGGACTTGGGACGTATCTCCTAAAAAGCAATAGCTCGCTTATCAAGTTAAGCGGAATTTACCTTTAGGGATAGTTGAATAGCATCCCATTTACCCATCTCCCATCCACCCATCCACCCATCCACCCATCCACCTATCCACCCATCCACCCCCTTCTGACGGGACTTTACATTTACGCAAATTCCTTAGGGGTGAAGAATCCATCGCCATACTCCTAAGCAATCAACACAAAGAAAGAGACTAAGGGAGTAGGCGATCATGGTGCGATCGCGGCGCCACAAACTAGCGATCAGAAGTTGTCCGGAACTCCCCGCCAGGACTAAAAAGCCATATCGACTGGCTTCGATATTCAACGCCAACAAGATGCCGCCAGCAATGGCAAAGAGGATACTTGAAAATCTTAGGATACTCGTGGGAGAACGCCTTGACCAAGCACTCCCTTTTGGGCTCTGTTTGCGAATATAGGTGAGCCGAGGTTTCAAGCGGGACTGTTTTTTGGGTAGATGCATGGAACGAGAGCCCCCAGTCTCACTACAATATGTAACGAATTATACAATAAAATCTGGCAGGGGCTCCTGATTGTGAGCCCCTGCCAGATTTCAAGTCAGCGAATATTGGATCAATATTTAGGGATTAACGTAAAAATAAAATCCCGATAGGCGTCAGTGGATAGATGAAAGAATGGATGAAGGAAGTGAGAATAAAAATCTGAATTCAGAATTTAAGCAGATGGATAGAGATTTATCGCTGCAGTCTATCGTTGCTTCTAATGGCGTTTATGCTGCCAATTAAAAGAAACACCACGCCAGTGGTTAAAATAACAGTCCCAAGACCTAATGTATTAAAGCCGAGCTTTACTACGCCTGAAACTTCAGAAAACGCAGGAGACGCGTGAAATAAGATCGCGCCGGCAACCATTGCGATCGCGCCCGCAATCATAGAAAATGCACCGATAAAGCCAATCATAGTCCATTTCATTTTACATACCGCCCAATTTTTTCAATGAGAGATTAAATCTCTGTGCGCCCCCCTTTCTAACCCCCATTAATGCTTCTGGATACATTCCCCGCCAATTTATTTACAGCTTAATTGACACACTACAATTATCACTCTTGAGTTTTGGCGAGAGTGATACATTCGAATTCAGTTCCCTATGACTTCTGATTTCTGAATTCTGTATGCCTTCTCTATCAAAATTCCCCAGCTTAAATTGCACACCCTCTGACTGCTTTCACTGCAGAATTATACCGACTTAAATCAAACACCCAAGTTCTGCAAAATATTGCTTTCTCCTGTATCCTACCCTCCAAAAATAGAGGGCGGATTCAACAATCCCGAGTTTAACGCTCTGCTTTCTCAGAGTATTAGGGATAGTGAAATTGCCAACATAAATCGGACTGATCCAGTCAAGTTTGGTCAGTCTATAACATAAGAGACTTATGGATGTCCTGTAGAGTTTCTCATTTTTAGGGTTAGTGGATGAACCCCCAAAAAAAAAGGCCGCCCCAAACGGGTGGCCTGGAGATTACTCCGCTTGCAAGAACAAAGGAAAATGCAGAATGAAACTCAAATACATTCCATTGCAGACACACACCATGCGTTAATTCGAGTAAATTTACTGTAGCATTCGAAAAGTGACAAAGAGGTGACAGCATTTAACCAAATTGAACCAAAGCAATTATTGGTTCAAAACGCCGGATTTAACTCCAATTTTGCGAGATAGCATAGCTAAAGAAATTGACCTGCGATAGCAGAGATCTCGTTGAATTACATGAATTAAAATCCCCTCTTTCTAAAAAAATCACAATTAAAAAATCTGATTCTTACAATTCGCTGCGCCAATGGAACATCATCGCGCGCCTCATCGTCATTAAATTAATTTCCTGAATATCCCCAACTGCTATTGGGTTCGATATTGAGCATCTGCAATGCATATGCTAGCATTACCCAAAAATAAATAGTCAATACTTCCTAAGACTTAGTCTAGGTGCTTTCGCCGATATATTTATCATTGCAAAGCAGTTAGTATTGCAGTTTTTGAGGTGTGAGGAAACCGTTTGACAGTTGTTATGAGGTCTTTCATGTAACCCGTCTACTTAAGAGATTCATTCAAAAGGCCCCTCTACCGTTTGACCAATCTCCTGACTGACGGAACGAGACAGGGATTTGCCGCTGACTTTTTTTGCAAGCGGAATTTACGAACTCTTCATCGAGTTCCCCCTGTGGAGCTGACTCTACACACTCTCAATAATGATCCTCACTCAACCTAAGCCCTCGAAAGGAACTATCCTGATAGTTTCTGACGAACAAACCAGTCTGTCTGATTTACTCAGTGACTATGGCTATACCGTTCATGCTTTGCAGGACGAGCAGGAAGCGCTGAAGGTTGTCCAAGCCGCTCCCCCAGATCTGATTCTGCTCGACATTCCAAAGCTGCTTACAGATGGCTATGAAGTGCGCCAATCTCTCAAAACCGAAGCGCACAGTTGGGAAATCCCGATTATTTTTATCGGTGATCCAGGGCAAACAGAGAATATCAAGGAAGTTTTTGATGCAGGCGGCGCCGATTATATTCGCTGTCCCTTTCAGATTGAAGAGGTTCTAGCCCGAATCGGACATCACATCACCCTGTCCAAGCTAAAACAGCGACTCCAGGCGCAAACCGAACTGCTACAGCAGGAGCGGCTCCAACGCCGCCAGTCCGAGGCGATTTTGCAAGATAGCGAAGAACGCTTCCGGGCTACCTTTGAACAGTCTGCTGTGGGAATCGCCTACTGCACTTTAGAAGGGTACTTTACCTGGACAAACCAAAAATTCTGCGACATCGTGGGGTATTCACAAGATGAGTTGCGATCGCTCACCTATGCAGACATTACCCATCCCAATGACCTTGCGGTGGAATCGCGCTATGTAGAAGCCGTTTTAGACAATCGTCTTCCCACCTATTCGCTAGAGAAGCGCTACATTCGCCAAGATGACTCCTGCGTCTGGGTTAATTTGACCTTTTCTCCAGTGCGCGGCGCCTGTGGGGAAATTAAGTACGCCGCCGCGATGGTGGAGGACATTAGCGAACGCAAACAGTCCGAGGCGGCCCTCAAAGCATCTAATGAGCAACTACAGGCGATTTTGGAAGTTGTCCCGGGCATTGTCTCCTGGATTAGCAGCGATTTGCGATACCTGGGCGTGAACCAGAAGCTGGCTCAAACTTTTCGGTTGCCTCAAACCGCCTTTATCGATCAAGATATTGGATTTCTAAACACCAGCTCAGAATTCAGCGACTTCATGCGGGAGTTTTTCGCCAGTCCGATTGAAGACGCCAGTTGCGAAGTGTCGGCTCGAGTCAGCGGCGCCACCCAAAACTACTTGATTGTCGCTAAGAAATATGATCAGGGGCGGGCCGCCTTAACCGTGGGCATTGATATCACCGAACGAAGATATGCCGAAGAGGCCCTCCGCCAAACTGAAACCAAGTATCGCAGCATCTTTGAAAACGCTATTGAGGGTATTTTTCAAATCACCCCAGAAGGGCGATACCTCAGCGCTAACCCCGCCCTGGCGAAAATCTATGGGTACGATTCGCCGGAGGAATTGATTGAGAGCTTTAATAGCCTTCGTCGTCGTCCCTATGTGGACGCAAATCGATCCGCCGAATTTGCTCAATTACTTCAGCAGCAGGATACCGTCCTTTGTTTTGAGTCACAAGTGTATTCCCGGGACAGTCAGGTCATTTGGATTTCTGAGAACGCCCGCGCCATCAGAGATCAAACCGGCGCTCTCCTCTATTACGAAGGAACGGTGGAAGACATTACCGCCCGTAAGAAAACTGAGGCGGCTTTGCGCCAAGCCAATGAGGAGCTAGAACATAAAGTGACGCAGCGAACGACCAACTTAAGGCAGCTCAACCAGCGACTGCGGGGCATGATTGCAGAACATCTAGCCACCCAATCGACGCTACAGGAAACAGAAGCGGAATGGCGCACTTTGTTTGCGGCGATGCCGGATGCGATTTCCATCCTGGATGCTAAAGGCCGTTATCTCAAAATTGTTTCCACAAATACAGAATTTCTCTATAGTCCCGCATCTGATCGGATCGGCAAGACAATCTACGACATCTTTCCGTTGGAACAAGCCACCCTGTTCGCCATTCATATCCAACGAACCTTGAATACTGGAAAAACCGTCAGCTTGGAATATTGCTTGCCGATCAAGATTGATAATCTTCACCAGGAATCGTGGTTTTTGGCTAGCATTTCCCTCATGCCGGATAATCGTGTGATTTGGGTGTCGCGAGATATCACCGAACTCAAGCAACAGGAGTTTAGTGAATTGTTTGGGTTAACTCGATAATGGCGTCATAGTCAAACTGTTCCACCAACCCCCTTAAATCGGCCGCCAACGATAACTGGGACGGAGGAATTTGTTGAATCAGTTGAATGATGACCTCTGAGTCCACCTGGATAGCCGCTTGGTGTAGCGCCTGGATCCAGGTCTTTGGCATCGCTTGTAACGAATCTGACGTCAGCTCATTGCTTCTGCCATTAGGCATAGGGGCGCCTTTACGCGACTGCCGCACTTCCTTGTAAAGGTATCGAACCCCTAAATACTGAGCCATTTTTTCAAAAATCACCGCCTCCCGAAAGGGTTTACGGACAAAGTCATCACAGCCAGCAGCCATCACTGCTTCCCGCTTTTCTTCAAACACACTGGCCGTGAGAGCAATGATGACAGGAGAAGAAGGAATTTTAGATTTTGGATTTTGGATTTTAGATTTGGGATTGGATTCCTTACCTCTTTCATCTTCTCCCCTATCTCCCCCTGCTTCCCCATCTCCCCCATCTCCCCCATCTCCCCGAGACGCAATATATTGCGTCTCTACAGGATCCCCCTGCTTCCCCTGCTCCCCTGCCCTGATCCGTCTCGTCGCCTCATACCCATCCATCACCGGCATGCGCATGTCCATCCAGATCAGATCAGGGGTCCAGGTGCGGTTGAGGGCGATCGCGTCTTTTCCATTGGTCGCCGAGCGCACGTCAAATCCGACCTGGGAAAGCAGTTGACACATCACCAGGCGATTATCGGCCTGATCATCCACCACCAGAATTCGATAGGCGGGTTGACCGGGGGCTAAGGCGATGACGGTTGAAGGAGCTGATGGGTCAGAGGCTTCCGCAGGATCAGCCAAGGTCAACCGAATATGAAAGGTGAAAATGGTTCCTTGGCCCACAACGCTTTCGACTTGAATATCGCCGCCCATGAGTCGGGCGAATTGGCGGCTAATGGCGAGTCCTAACCCGGTGCCGCCCCGACTCCGATCGATCGTTTTAGTTTGGACAAAGGCGTCAAATATTGACTCTAACTCAGAGGATGGAATGCCTGGGCCGGTGTCTTCGATCTCAAAATGGAGGGTGTGTGGGTCAGAGGAAGGGACGTGAACGCGTAATCTCACCCAGCCAACTTTAGTGAACTTAATGGCGTTGCCCAAAAGGTTAATCAGCACCTGACGCAATTTACCTTCATCAGTGCAAATATAGTTAGGCGCTTCTGGGGTGCAATCAAAGACCAACTGTAAACCTTTTGATTCGGCCCGCAGCCGCAACATCTCCTCCAGCGAAGTCAGGAGTGTCTGTAAATCAAGATCTTGCTGGTTGAGCGTCGTTCGACCCGCCTCAATCTTCGACATTTCCAGCACATCGTTGATCAGGGCTAAGAGATGCTCGCCGCTGCGATTGACAATCGCCAGGTTATCGCGATGCTCAGACCTAAGGGTGTCATCCCGCAGAAGCAACTGCGCAAAGCCAAGAATAGCGTTCAGGGGGGTGCGCAGCTCATGGCTCATGTTAGCCAGGAACTCGCTCTTCGCCCGGTTGGCCATATCGGCGGTTTCTTTAGCTTGCTGCAGAGCCGCTGTGCGCTGATGGACCCGCTGCTCTAACGCTTCATTGCTGTTTTCCAACGCCATAAAAGAAGAGCGGAGGCGATGGGCCATTCGATTGAATGACCGGGCCAGGATTTCAATCTCTCGGATTCCTTGGGTTTCCACCGTTAGTTTATGGGGATGATCGGTTTCCTGCGTCCAAGTGCTTTGGGCGATGGACTGACTGGCTTGACTTAATTGCAGAATGGGGCGAGTAATCCAGCGGGCAGTGAGGACGCCAACGCCGATTGCAATCACTAGAGACAACAGACAGAGAAAAACCGTTGTGCGGGTGTTGGCGGCAATTTGCTGCATAAAATCAGCTTCCGGCGCGACCACTACAATCAGCCAGCTAATGCCGCGCGGATCCTCGAAGGCGGACACCTGGACAAACTGCTTTTGCCCTTGAAGGCTGAAATCTAATTGAGTATGGCCACTGAAACGCCCCAAATCCATCTGTTCAGAAATGTATTGAGCGGTCTCGCGGATCAGCGGATTTTGGCTATCCGTCGCCTGGATCCGCTGTAGCGGCTGATCATCGTTATAAATCTGATACGGCTTTTCCCCGGTGGAACTCGCAACTAATAAGCCGGAGTTTTCCATAATGAAGGCTTGGCCCGACTTGCCAATCTCAAGGTTTTGTAGAAACTGGCTGATGTCATCCAGGGAATAATCAACCCCAGTGACCCCCAATAAGCTTCCGGATGAATCATAAACTGGCGATACCGCACTGACAATCAGTTGAGGGGCCGCAAAACTGGGATAAACCTTGCTCCAAACCGCCTTACCCGCTGCTGCCGCGATTTGATAGAAAGGACGGGTGCGGGCGTCATAAACTCGACGACTCACCCTAGCTAAGCTGACCCGGTTTCCCTGGTCGTCAAGATTGTAATAGTGGCCAAAGAAGTTTGTTGTGGAGTCATTAGCGACCCCCTGCAATACATTTGAGTTATGGGTAACGCCAATAAAGGCTCCATCGGCTGCTGAGCCGAAATATAGCCAAGTGACGTTGTCCAGAAATTGCATCTGCCGCCAGAGATAACCCTCACTGGCTAAACTCCCTATCTTTAATTCACCCCGGCGCACGGCGTCGGCATTAACGGCGTTAATCAGGTGAGGAATTTCTGAGTGGTCTATCAGTCGCTCTTTGATGCGATTAGAGATTTCCAGGCGGAGTTGGGAGGCGACATCATTCACAGCCCGTTGTCCGTTCTGGAGAGAGAAATATCCGGTGAGTCCAACTGCGGTAAAGATTTGCAGAATGAACGGAATTACCAGCACCGAGCGCAGAGAAAATTTGCCCGACAGCTTAACAAGGCCGAATTTAAGTTGTTTAGCCGCCATCGCCCTTTGATCTCACTGCCACTGCAAAAGGTTAGTGAGAGCCTATCGTAAGTTTTCCTACTCTAAACCTTTCCACTCCATAAAACTAGACATCTTGCAGCTAAAAATACGCTGTTCCCAATTGATTTATAAATCTCGCGCTCCTGCAACGTTTATGCATTCCCAAAAAGCGCCAACGCGATTTTTACAAGTAGTTTAGGATGGCAGGCTAAATTCTTTTTCTAAACCAAATGACGAGTACTAAATTTATAGCGGGACAATCCAGTGGAGAAGGGCTCACTTAACGGATCTGCAGATAAATAAAATCCCATCTACCCATCCACCCATCCACCCATCCACTGCCATTTAATGGGACTTTATTTTCACGCAATTCCCTTAGTGGACAGCCAAATTCAACTCAAGAATTTCTGCAACGCCAACTTTGCTGCGCCCGACGCGCCCGCTTCATTCCCAAGCTCGGCCCTCAAAATTTGCAAGCCTTCCCGCGAACTGGGCAACACCCGGGCTTCAATCTCCTGTCGCGCTGTGGGCAAGAAAAGGTCGCAGCCAGCACTAATGCCGCCTCCTAAAATGATTGCTTCAGGGGTGAGTACGTAGATCAGGCTGGCTAACCCCGCCCCTAAGTTTCGTCCATAGCTGCGCCAGAAAGCGATCGCATCCTCATCCCCCGCCTTCGCCTTCGCCGCCAATTCCGCCGGGTCCAACCCCGTTTCTCGCCGCACCGCCCGCACCGAACAATACTGCTCTAGCGATCCCCGATTGCCACTGTTGCATTCCGGTCCATCCGGGTTAAGGGTAATCAGCCCCAATTCTCCCGCCGTCCCCTGTCGCCCGACAAAGAGTTCGCCATCCAGGATGATGGCGCCCCCCACCCCAGTCCCCAGGGTCAGCATAATCAGATCCCGAAACGAACGCCCCGCCCCCAACCAAGCTTCCCCCAAGCCCGCACAGTTGGCGTCATTCGCCAGTATAGTAGGCCGCCCCGTCCTTGCTTCCAACCCATCCGCCAGCGGCACATCCTTCCAACCCGATAAATTAATCGCCACCCGCGCGATCCGTCCCTTCGCATCCGCTGGGCCCGGCGTCCCCACTCCAATCGCCGCTGCTTCATGATCTGGGTCGAGCTGTGCGATCGCCGCCGCCATCGCCGCCATCACCGCTTCTGGTTCAGCAGGCTGCGGCGTCGGCGTGGACAAAGAGGCCAAACACTGCCCCTGCCGATTAAACCGCCCTAACTTAATCGCAGTTCCCCCCAAATCAATCCCAATCACCTGATCTTGATCACCCATCTTTGATGCTCTCTTTGTCTGCGAGACTTGACATGCCTTTGGATTTTGGATTTTAGATTTGATTTTCTTCCACACCTCCCCTAGGGGTGATTCTCTTACGGAAGAGTAATCTTAGAGCTATTGGAAGTTTGCAGATCAGTGATGTCCCTATGGAAGGGCGATGCATTTGGAGCAAGAGCATCAGAAATGCCTGGAGACTCACAGCCAAATGCATCGCCCCTACAAATCCTCGACTGGACTGTTTAGCAACTATCCGACTTGTTCGACCTGAGGCATTATCCAACTGCCCATGCCTCTGTCAAGAAGTC